>Ga0209806_1000342_pt1 | contig 31385 bp, 11 predicted proteins | sample GraSoiAngelo_152_FD_186166 | JGI IMG/M metagenome (GOLD analysis project Ga0209806, IMG submission 186166) | Grasslands soil microbial communities from the Angelo Coastal Reserve, California, USA - 14_1009_12_30cm (SPAdes) (version 2) | ecosystem: Environmental > Terrestrial > Soil > Grasslands ... | reverse complement strand
AGCGCGATGATCAGCTGGCCGACGACGACGATGGGCCAGCTCCAGTAGAAGAACGGGCCGGCCAGCGCGATGCCGAGGATGAACAGGGTGAAGATGCCGGTCGACGGAGAGATGTAAGAAAAGGCAACTGCGAAGCTCGAATAGACGCCCAGGGCCCGGCGGAGCTCCTGCTTGTATCCGAACTTCGCCAGGTCTCGGACGTCAGCCTGGTGAGTTTGTTCCTCCAACGCTTCCCTCCCCTGAAACTGAAACGGCTTGTTCAGGCGCGAAGCTATCACTCGGCCGGGAAACCGTCAACGAGGCTGTGGCCGCACGATCATCCCGACGGCGCACGCCAGCCACGCACCGGTCAGGCCCAGCAGCGTGCCGACGAGCAGGGTGAGGACGACCGGAAGCGTTCCCTGGTGGTCGAAGCCCATGATCTCGGCGAGGCTGACGGACGTCGGGCCGAGACCGTAGCGGAGCTGGGCTCCGGCGAGCGGAAAGAGCCAGGCGAGAAGGCCGCTGACCGTGCCCAGCGGAATGGCGACCGCCGGTCGCCGGATGATCAGGCCGAACGCGGCGCCGACGAAGAACGGCGTCCACCACGCGCCGAGGAGGACGCCCAACAAGGCCACGATCACGCCGGTCAGCACGAGAACGGCGATCCTCAAGGCCGCAGGCTCCATTTCTTGACGCCCGCCGCGGATGCCGCCGCGTCGGCGCTCAGCATCGGGTCGAGCAGCCCGCTCCACCAGGTGTCGACCCGATTCGTGTACCAGGGCGACGCCGGGTTCTCGCTCTGGCCGCCCGGGTACACGCCCTGGAACGAGCGCGCCCCCCAGTCGACGACCATGCGCCAGCTCGGGCCGTGGGTCGACGGAAATCCGCCTGCGGCGAGCGGCGTGTTGGCGTCGCCTCTGTCCTGGCGAGGGCCGTAGTTGAGCCCGGTGATGTGGGCCAGGTTCTCGAGCTGCCTCGCGTGCACGCGGCCCCAGCTCCACGAGCTCGGGGCGCCCCCGAGCTTTTGCGCGAGCTGGGCGACCGCCTTTTGGAATGCAGCCTTCTGGGCATCGGGCGCAGTTCGCGAGCCCACGCCCGGCGCGCTGAACGCGCGGTTCGCGGGATCGTGCAGCGTCCAGGTCTCCAGATCCTGGCCGAGCGCATCATCGAGCTTGTTGGAGTTCCCCTCCTCCTCGCGGCCGACCGGGACCGCTCGAGACTTCCACCATGGGCTGAACGTCTCGTCGAGGTAGGCGCTCCAGAACGCGTTCCAGATCGTCGCCGCGACGGAATCAGCATCCATCCTGTAGTCCCACCCTCGAAGCTGCGCCACGGCCGCCGACTCTTTTGCGCTGAGCTGGGTGCCGGCCAGGGTCTGCAGCAGCACCGGCACCATCTCGGAGGCCAGGAAGTCCCGTGTGTCGGTCTGCAGGGCCATCATGTCGCTCGCGCTGAGCTTGCCGGGGCGGCTCAGCACGCGGTGGATCTCGTCGGCTCGATACCCCGGGTCGAAGAAGTTGGACGCCGTGCCGATGTAGTACGGGTACGACGCCTTGACCTGGCGCTGGTTGGCGGACCAGATGATGTTGTCGGGCGGGTTGTAGACCTGCGGGATCTGGTCGTACGGGATTGTCCCCGTCACATCGTTCTCTCCAGTGCCCGGCATCGGCAGCCACGGCTGACCGTGAGCGACCAGCGGGTAATAACCCGCCGAGATGAGACCGATGTTGCCCTTGTCGTCGGCGTAGACGAAGTTGTGCGTCGGCGAGTGCCAGTCTCGCAATGCGTCGCGGAACTGCTGATAGTTCGCGGCCTGTCCGATGCGCAGGAGGACGCCCAGGTCCTGTGACGGAAGGTTGCCGGCCCACCACACCGACGTGGCCTGGCCTCGCTCGGTGATCACCGGTCCGTGGACGCTCAGCCTCACATCGACGTGCGCGGCCTGGCCGCCGTGGACCGGGATGTCGTAGCCGACCGTCCTGTACTTCTGCCACGCGCCGTTCCAGAAGTACATGCCGGGATGGGCGTTGTCTTCCTTCTCGTTGTAGAAGAAGGTCTGCTGGTTCTGCGCGTCGGTAAGGCTCCACGCGATGTGCTCGTTGTGGCCGATGAGCACGACCGGGGTGCCCGGGATGCTCACGCCCGCGGCGTGATAGCCCGGCGAGTCCATCGTGAGCTGGAACCAGATCGCGGGCAGCGTGAGGTGGAGGTGAGGGTCTCCGGCCAGGAGTGCCCCGCCGCTCACACTTTTCGCGCCCGCCACAGCCCAGTTGTTGCTGGCGCCGCCTTGTGAGATGAGGCCTGGAGGTAGCGCGGCCAACCGCTGGTAAAGGGCCTCCGCCGACTGCGCCTCGGCGTCCGTGAGCTGGGTCACCGTCTCGATCGGTGCGGTGGACGCCTTCGCGTACGGACCCGGGTCATAGGGCGCCTGCAGGTTGGGCGGTTGGACGGGAAACCACTCCGAGGTCAGGTCGGTACCCAGCGACTTGTTGAGCAGCGCCATCACGAGCGGCGTGTCGGTGAAGTTGAGTGTCTGCGTCATGTCGCCCTTGACCAGGAGCGAATCGATTGGCGACCAGGGTTGCGGCCGGTACCCGAGCAGCGTGAACATCGCGTCCAGTTGATGCGCCGATTCGGCCTCGCCGATGCGGTCGTTCACGCCCTGCGCGTAGGCGATGAGCGCGTCGCGCGACGCGTCGCTCGTGGAAAGCTGGCTCCATTCCGTCTGGGCGGTGCGGAGGAGGCCAAGCTGCAGCTCGAAGCGGTCGGTGTCGAGCGCCGCCTTACCGACGATCTCTGACAGCCGGCCCTCGCCCTGGCGCCGCATGAGGTCCATCTGAAAAAGGCGGAAGCGTGCGTGGACGTAGCCCGTGGCGAGGAACAGGTCGTGGTCGGTCTGCGCCGTGATGTGAGCCGTCCCGTTCGACTCGAACACAACGCTCACCGGTTGCCGCAGTCCCTGCAGGCGCAGAGTCTGATCGCCGACCTGCGCGTCGGCCGCCATCGTCCACGCGCCGGTGGTCGGGTTGAACGCAGGACCGAGCGCCGGCAGCGGGCCGGCGGGGAAGAACGCGACGAACAGCACCATCCCGGTCACCAGGATCGCCGCGACGAGGTTGATGATCGGCCGGATCCGCGGCCGCCGTTTCGGGGCGCTGGCCATGCGGACAGCCGGCCGTTCCGCAACAGGCGGCGCGATCGTCACGGACGCAAGTTTGAGCCTACGACTCCTCTTTCGAGGACTCCTCCTTGCCGCGCCGCGCGAGTTCGGCCACCACGGCCGGGTCGGCGAGCGTCGTGGTGTCACCCAGCGGCCGATTTTCCGAAACGTCGCGCAGCAGGCGACGCATGATCTTGCCCGAGCGGGTCTTGGGCAGCTCCGGGGTGAAGACGATGTTCGCCGGGGCGGCGAATTTTCCGATCACCTTTCCAACGTGCTCCCGCAGCTCCTTGAGCATTGTCGGCGAGCCCTCCTTGCCGCCCTTGAGCGTGACGAAGGCAACGATCGCCTGTCCAGTCTGCGGATCGTTGCGGCCGGCCACCGCCGCCTCGGCCACCGCCGGATGGCTGACCAGCGCGCTTTCGATCTCGATCGTCGAGATCCGATGCCCCGACACGTTCATCACGTCGTCGACGCGGCCGAGCAGCCAGAAGTCGCCGTCCTCATCGACCCGCGCGCCATCGCCCACGAAGTAGGTGTCCTTCCATCGATTCCAGTAGGTCTGCTGGTAGCGCTCCGGATCGCCGTAGATCCCGCGCAGCATTGCGGGCCACGGTTTGCGGATGACCAGGTAGCCGCCGCCACCGGGTGGGACTGTCTCTCCCTGGTTGTTGAAGACCGCCGCGTCGATCGTCGGGAAGGGCTGAGTCGCGGACCCGGGCTTGAGCGTGGTTATGCCGGGAAGCGGGGTGATGAGGATCATCCCGGTCTCGGTCTGCCACCACGTGTCGACCACCGGCGTCCGGTTGCCGCCGATGTGCTCGCGGTACCAGACCCACGCCTCTGGATTGATCGGCTCTCCGACGCTACCCAGCACGCGCAGCGAGCTGAGGTCGTGCTTCTGCGCGTACTCGGGTCCCCACTTCATGTGGGTGCGGATTGTCGTCGGTGCGGTGTAGAGGATGTCGGGGCGGTAGCGCTCGACGATCTTCCACCAGCGATCTTTGTCCGGGAAGTCCGGCGTGCCTTCGTAGATGATCCCCGTGGTCGCGTTGGCCAGAGGGCCGAACACGATGTAGCTGTGCCCGGTGACCCAGCCGATGTCCGCGGCGCACCAGTAAACGGAGTTCGGCTTGACGTCGAAGATGTAGTGATGCGTGGTCGACACGCCGACGAGGTAGCCGGCGGTGGTGTGGATGATGCCCTTAGGCTTGGCCGTCGTCCCGCTCGTGTAGAGGAGATACAGCAGGTCCTCTGCATCCATCGCCTCGCACGGACACGACGTCGGGTCGTCGGACGCGTCCTTCAAAACGTCGTGCGCCCAGAGGTCGCGACCCGGATGCATCTGAACGTCGCCTCCGGTCCGCTTCACGACCAGGCACTGTTTGACGGTCGGCGAGTCGGCCAGGGCGGAATCAGCGTTCGCTTTCAGCGGCACCCTGTTGCCACGCCGCCAACCCTCGTCCTGCGTGATCATCAGCTCGCACTGCATGTCGTTCATGCGGTCGGAAAGAGCCTCGCCGCTGAATCCGCCGAACACGACGGTGAAGGGCGCTCCCAGGCGCGTGCACGCGAGCATCGCGATGGGAAGCTCGGGAACCATGCCCATGTAGATGCCGACGTGCGTGCCCTTCTTCACGCCTAGCTTCTTGAGGCCGTTCGCGAAGCGGACCACCTCGCGCTGCAGCTGGCCGAAGGTGATCTCCCGGCGGTCGTCCTCGGGCTCGCCTTCCCAGAAGTAGGCGACCTTGTCCTTGAGGCCCGACTCGACGTGCCGGTCGACGCAGTTGTAGCAGACGTTGAGCTTGGCGCCGATGTACCACTTCGCGTATGGCGGCTTCCACTCGTAAAGCCCGGTCCACGGCTCGAAGAAGGTGATCCGCTTCGCCGCCTCGGTCCAGAACTCGTCGAAGCCCTTGCGGTAGATGTCCGGTTGGGCGTTGGCCTGCTTGCTGAACTCCGGATCCGGCTGGTAGCGGCGCTTTTCGACCTGGAGGGTCTCGATTGCCTTCTCAGTCGACTTCTGAACTCCCATGCGGCTCCTCCGAATCGTATTCCGATTCATTTTCCTTCTTCGATTGCGCAAGGCGGCGCCACCGCGCGGTGAAGCCGCTACCCTTGACCCCGGGCGGGGACGTCCGGGGGATCGATTCGCCCCCGCCAGAAGGGAAGGAAAGGATGCAGCCAGGCATCGTCGGGCTGAGGGGGGCGCTCGCCGCCCCATGGGAAGAGGACCTGCGCGCCGTGCGCCAGGACAGCTTCGACATGGGACGGGGCCGCGAGGCGCTCTTCTTCATCCAGAAGTTTTATGGCCTCATCTCGGACCTCCGGCCCCAGATCCAGCGCGCGTGGGGACCGGGCGGGCATGTGCATGTCGTCGACTCGCCAGAGATCGGCGGGCCCGGACCGCGCGTCTCGCAGTCGCGCATCCGGCTGCGTAATCATGGCGAGCTCGTCGTCGTCGAGCTTTTCTCGTACGCCAACGGCACCTCACAGCCCAACCACGACGCCGGCCTGGAACGCGAGATCCGCGTCGCGGACGTCGAGCCGCTGGTATTCGTCACCGAGCTCTATCGCACTGCGGTGGATTTCCTTCAGTTGGCGCTCAACCTCGACCTCTTGTTGGGCGGCTCGGCCTGGCTGTACGAGCACGTTGCCGCGAACTACTTCGTGACGACGGGAAAGTGGGCTTCAGTGGGGGAGGTGTACCGGCTCACCACCAGGGAGTTCGCGGTCGCCGACAGTTTCGAGAGCGTGCTTTCCTCGCTCGCGCACAAGCCAGGAGTCGACGCCCCGAACGGTTCAAATGGCTCCAACGGTTCGGCGGGTGACGGCGTCGAGGTCCGGTTGTCGATCGAGCAGCTGCAGCGATTCCTCGAGTCGCAGGCTGACCTAGACAACTTCCTGCACGTGGTCCAAGTCGCTGTCGCCGCCGACCAGGAGGACAGGCGGGTCCTCAGCGCGGAGATCGCAGAGTCCCTTGGTCTGGAGTCACTCGCCATCACCAAGCTTGGCCGTCTGCTGGCTGAGTCACCGGACGTCTGTCGAGAGGGAGAGTTCGACCTCGATTACGGGGCGTGGAGCTTCCTGCCTTCGTACAACGTCCACTTCTTCCGCCGAGTCCACGCCCCGGATGACTTCCTCGTCATCGAAGCCAGCCTCGTGCCGCGAGCGGCCGTCGAAGGCACGACCACGACATCGCCGGGCACGGCGTTCAAGGTCGATGAGGGAACCTCGCTGCCGGACGGGATCGTGACTTTCCTGATGACCGACGTGGTCGAGTCGACGCCGTTGTGGATCCAGAGCCGTGCTTCGATGTACCAGGCGATGCGGCGCCACGACCAGCTGCTTACAGCGGCCATCGAGGCGAATGGGGGCATCGTCTTGAAGGAGCGGGGGGAAGGCGATTCGTTCTTCGCCGTCTTCCCCCGAGCCACCGACGCGGTGGTCGCCGCGGTGGACGCCCAGCAGGCGGTGCAGTCGGAGCCCTGGCCGGACCGAGTTTCGCTGTCGGTTCGCATGGCTGTGCTGACAGGTGAGGCGGATGCGGCCGACCGCGATTACCGCTCGCCCGCGGTGAACCGATGCGCGAAGCTCCGCCGCCTCGGGGTGGGCAACCAGGTCCTGGTCTCGGAGACGACCTACTCGATCGTGGCGGACATCCTGCGCGACGACATCCGCCTGGTGTCGGTAGGCAAGCGCCGGCTCGAGGGTCATGACCGGCCCGAAGAGGTCTACGTGGTGCAGCACGCGGAGGTTCGCCTCGAGGCAGAGGTCGAGCAGGCCGAGGTCATGGCCTAGCCTCCACGCGCCCCGCGATGGAATAGCCGCCTCCCGGAACCCGATACCCTCATGACGTGACAATCTCGAAACCACGCTCGCGGTTCCTCGAAGCGGGCTCGGTGGCGCTGGTGAGCGTGGCGGCCGCGCTGTGGGCGTTTGACGCCTACTTCCGGCCCGGGCTCACCAAGCAGCTGAGCTCGGGCCAGATCGTGTTTGTCGAGGACCTCCTGATCAGCCTATGCCTGCTACCGGTCCTCTTGGTCAACTTCCCGTCGCTGCGCCGCCTCAGCGGCCGCCGCTGGTTGGCGCTGACCGCGATCGCGATCGGGCCCCAGGCCGTGGCGACCGTGCTGTTCACCAAGGCGATCGGGTTCTCGTTCGCCAATCCCGCGGCGCCCAACTTCGACGTCCTGCACGAGGTCTACCTGCTCTACCTCTTGCAGCCGATTTTTGGGATCGCATTCGCCCGCGTCTTCCTTGGCGAACGGCGCAAGCGTAGTTTCTGGCCCCTCGCCGGCGTCGCGCTCGTCGGGGTCTACCTGATCGTGTTCGCTGACAACCCAGCCGCGCCGTGGCAGATCCGCCACCCGGAGCTGATGGCCGGGCTGCTCGTGCTGACCGCCGTGATCATGTGGGCCGGAGGGACCGTGCTCGGCCGCTACGCGCTCGAGGACGTCAGCTTTCCGGTCACCACGAGCATGCGATTCATCCTTGCCCTGCCGGTGCTGCTGGTGATCGTGCTCCTGGACAAGGGTGGGGCCGCATTCAGCGGCTACTCGGCCAGTCAGCTGCCGAGCTTCCTGGGCATCGTGCTGGTGCCGGGACTGCTGGCGATGTTGCTCTACTACCTGGCGCTCTCCAACACGCCTGCATCGCTGGCGACCGTCGCGGAGCTCGGGTATCCGCTCGCGCTCTTCCTGATCTTCTCGCTGCCGCCCCCTGTCGGACAGGGTGCGCCGCTCCGCCCGGTGGAGGTTGTTGGAGCCGCGCTCCTGGTGGCCGGCGTTGTTACCCTCAACTTTCTCAAGACGCGGCACATCGTCGACGTGCCGCGTGAGCGCCTCGCCGGCTCTGGACGCCGGCAGGCTCCCGACCCCGCACGATCAGCCTGAGGAGAGAGAGCGATGGCTCGTGAATACGGCACCTCGGTGGAAACGACCGCATCGCCGGACAAGGTGTGGAGGGTGTGGTCCGACATGTCGACGTGGGGCGATTGGAATCCCAATGTGTCGACCATGGACTGGAAGGGTGGATTTGTGTCGGGATCGACCGGCGTCATGAACACCAGAGCCGGCCAGCACCACAGCATGCAGCTGGTCGATGTTCAGCCGGGCCGCGGTTTTGCTCTCCTGACCAAGGTCGTCCCGGGGACGCAGTTTCGCTTCAACTGCCGCATCGAACCCGAGGGCGCGAAGACGAAGATCAGCCAGACGGTCGAGGTCGGCGGTCTGCTGGGGCCGGTGATGGGGGGCATGCTCGGCCCGCAGGTGTCCAAAGAGTTCCCCACGCTCCTGAGCAACCTGGCCCGTAAAGCCGAGTCGAGCTAGCCCGTCCGGACCGCCGCATATAGATAAAGGACGCGACCTCAGGCGCGGCTCACACGTTCCTGAAACGCGGCTGAAGACCTGCGCCAGCTGAGGCCGATGCCGGCGACCATCGCGACCAGGAACACCGCGAGCGCGAGAGCAAGGATCGACGGGCCCACCTTCCCGGCCGCGATCGAGGAGGTGAGAGGCGCCCAGTCGACTGTCGCCGCTCCGTTCAGCCAGGCGATCAGGCCCGTCGCGAATGCGATCATCGCCAGCGTCCAGCGCTTCTCGCCTTGTGACATCTGACGCAGGTCGTAGCGTCGCTGGCGTGGCATCACAGGCACATTGCGTAGCCGCGTCAACAGCACGATCCAGACGGCCAGCATCACGAGTCCGATCGCAAGCGCGATCCACGGGTACGCGGTCTGGTCGATCGGCGAGAGGTCGGCCGAGCCCGCCCAGGCTGCCATGGGTAGCGCCCAGATGAGGCTGCTCAACGCTGCAAATCCGGTGCGACCGAAGCGCTCAACGAGTCTCTCAATCACTGTGCGTATTTCTCCTGCAGATATTGGTCGAAGGTGATCTTGCCATCCTTATGGTCAGGGCAGGTAAGCATCCCCTCGGAGAATTGCCGGCTGAACTTGAAGGGAAGCGCGAGGTTGACGAGGCGGCGATTCAGCCTGCGCGCCTCGAGCCATGACTCGGCGATGCCTTTGAAATCGCGGACCTCGGGTCCGCCGAAGTCGGGCAGCATCCCGGCAGGGTCGCGCAGAACGACGTCGACGACGCGCCGCGCGACCTCTTGTGCCTCCACAGGTTGAAACCGCCAGGCGAATGGAATCGCGGTCACGCCCGGCAACCGCGTGAAGCCGCCGAGAAGGGTTTCCATCCGATTGTGAAATTGGGTGGCGCGCAGGATCGACCAGGGGACAAGGTCTTGTCGCATGATCGCTTCGGCCTTGAGCTTCGTGCGGTGATACGGGTAGGTCGATTTGTCGACGCCGACAATCGAGATGTAGACGACGTGCTTGACGTGTGCCTCGCGTGCCGCGTTCAGAAGTCGACGGGTTCCGTTGACGTCGACTGCGCGACTGCTCAACGACTGGCGCGCACCGGTCGCCGCGTGGACGACGGCGTCCATCCCCGCCACCGCTTTGCTCAACCCCGTGCCGGTCTTGAGATCGCCCTGCACCGCGTCGACATGACCGCGGGGCTGGCGGCTGAGGATGCGGGCGCGATGACCCGACTGACGCAGCAGCATGACGACGTGGCGACCCAGCGTTCCGGTCCCGCCGGCCACCAACACATTCATCGCGGGCCTTTAGGCTTCTTTGCCCAGCTTCTCTCCGAAGAAGTCCAGCACCCGGCGCCAGGAGTCCTCGGCTGCGAGCTTGTCATATGAAGCTGCGGTGTCATTGAAAAAAGAATGATGCGCGCCCGGATAGGTCTTGATGTCGTGCGAGATGTCGTTGCGAGTGAGGGCCGCATCCAGCGCCCGCCCAGCTCGTGCGGTGAAATCTTGCTCGGGATAGGAACCGACGACGGGACAGAGCCGGCGGACCACATCGAGCGGCCGTGGGTTCGCCGCATAAAAAGGAGCGATCGCTTTCAAACGCGAGTCGGTGCATGCCCAGGCAATCGCAAAGCCCCCGCCCATGCAGAAACCAATCGCACCCATTCGTTGCGCGTCAACATCCGTCAGCTTCGCCAGGAACGTCAGGCCGCTCTTCAGGTCATCGATTCCATACCGATTGACTGAGCCGATGAGCATCCCTGCCATGTACCGCGACATGCACACCGCGCGATTGCGCCCGGTGAACAGATCCACCGCGAGGGCTGCGTAGCCAGCGTCTGCAAAGCGCCGCGTGATGTCCTTGATGTGGTCGTTGAGGCCGTACGCCTCATGGATAACGACGACCCCAGGATGGGGTCCGTCGCCATCCGGCAGCGCAAGGTATCCGCCGCCCTTCAGAACGCTCGTCGCGATTTTGCGTGTTTGCATGTCTTGGTGGGGGCCAATTGGAGATGGTAGCGGTGCGCGAAAGGGCCGTGATGCGGACGGTATCCTGTAGGGCGAGTCACTCGCGAGGCGTGGGCCCGTGGCGCAGTTGGGAGCGCGTCAGACTGGCAGTCTGAAGGTCAGGGGTTCGAATCCCCTCGGGTCCACCATCTGTCCTCTCTCAGGGTAGTTGCGCAAACGCCCCTGTCCAGGCGTTTTCGGTTTTATGAGGAGCGCCGTGCTGCCGCTCTTCGCCCTTGCCTGTTGCGTATTCCTGGCCACCCAGGCGTGCGGTCAGGATCAGAGCAACCTGCGAGGCGCTGAGGCGCACCCTCCGACCGGGCTCCAGCCGTCGCTCGACGTGAGCGCGACGTCCACCTGGCCGCAGACCGAACCGAGCCTGGATCCCAACGGACCGCCGCTCGACATGATGATCACCAAGTCGATGCTGTACGCCGCCGGCTTGAAGCATGGTGTCAATCCATACCTGGTCATGGGCCTCGCCTGGCATGAGAGCGGATGGCAGCCTACCGTCGTCTCGTCGGCAGGTGCGGTCGGGATCATGCAGGTGATGCCCGCGACGGCGGCGGCGGACGGGCCCGCACTGCTTCATCGCGACGTCAACCTGTTCGATCCCGGAGACAACATCGACATGGGGACGGCCATTCTCAAGAACAACCTCAACCGCTACAACAACGACCTCGCCAAGGCCCTGACCGCGTACTACGCGGGAGGCGGAGCGGTGGCCGACTGGGCCAACTTGAGGGCCGATTGCCGCCGGTATGTCTGGGCGGTTTACAACGCGGCGATCATGTTCAAAGAAGGCAAAGGGCCCGCCTAGCCGGCACCGATCGTCGACGCCCGGAGGGCGAGCTCAGGCCCGAGGATCATCTGTCGCGGACCTACGTCTCGGGTCGCCGCCAGGCTGAGCACAAGCCGCGCCATCTCCCGGCCCATGTCTTCGATCGGTTGCCGGACGCTGGACATCGGCGGCTGGGTCGCGGCAGCCACCGCGGAATCGTCGAAGCCGATCACCGCAACGTCGTCGGGCACTCGACGTCCAAGCACCTGCAGCGCCCACATCGCGCCGGCGGCCATCTCATCCGATGCCGCGAAGACGGCATCGATGCGATGCGACTCGGCCAGCAATCGCTCCATCGCGAGCTCGCCGCTGTCACGCCCGAAGTCGGCGTGCTCCACGAGGTCGGACCGCAGCGCCGCATTCCACATCGCCTCGCGGAATCCCTGCAGGCGATCGCCCGCCGGGTGCATCCCATGCGGCCCGCTGATGTGAGCGATGACCCGGCGGCCTTGCTCGATCAGGTGCTCGGTGGCGGCCCGCCCACCGGCTTGATTGTCGACGTCGACGAAGCTCACCTCGATCGACCCGCGGGGCCGGCCGCCGAAAACGGTGGGAATGCCGCGCGCCCGGAGTCGGGAGGGCAGCGTGTCCGACTCATGGAGCGTCAGCAGCAGGACGGCGTCGACGTGGCCTCCGGCGAGGTACTGCTCGAGCCGCTGGAGGTCGGCCGGCGACTGGGGTGAAAACAGGACCATCTGCAGACCGCTCGCCGAAAGCTCTTCGCCGATGCCGCGGAGGAGGCGGGGGAGGACCGGGTCGAGGAAGAGCCGCGACCCCGGCTCAGGCACGACCACGCCGACGGATTCGCTGCGGCCCGCGGCCAGGCTCCGCGCCGCACTGTTGGGGACGTAGCCAAGCTCGGTCGCCGCGCGTTCGACTGCCCGGCGCGCTTCTTGGCTTACCGCGGAGTTGCCGCTGAAGACTCTGGACGCGGTCGCCCGCGACACCCCGGCCGCCCTCGCCACCTGGTCGAGCGTCGCCGGAGTTCGTGAAACCGCTTCCATCGGCGTGCATAAGTAGACAGCGACGGCCCACCGCGGTCAATGGAAGTGTTCTGTCGAGCAGGTGTCGAAGCCTGGCGGCGACCCACTCAACCTCCTGTTTGCGAGTCCACAAAACGGCTGCTCGCGCGCCGCCGGTGGCCTCCCTCAGCCGACTGCAAACCGATGACATCGACCATGGTTCTGTAAGTTTTTCGGCCGCGGTTTAAGTCTTGCCCAAACCATCATGAAATTCCCTTGACGTTTTTTTAGACGGTGCTAGACTTCGCCAACTTCACACGCCGCCAACGCACCGTATCTAGAGGGAGGAAGGGTGCTCATCGGTTGGGGTTCGTCGCACCATTGCTATCGCCGCGCGCGTCCGAGAGGCGAGCCGGCGGGGTGGCATGGTAGCCAGCGAGCCCGCACGTTGCTAGTCAGGGCAGTAAGGCACTAGGTCATCGGCTGGCTCAGCGGAATCACCAGCAAGCTCGGCGCAGTGCCGATGCTTTGGCCAGTATCGGGCCTGGTTGTTTTCAGCCTGGTTATTCAGCCGATCATCTCGCTGGCTCCGCCGCAGCTCACAACGGTGGTCGAGGGTGGGCCACGCGTCGCCGGTCACAGTGCGAGCGCGCCGTATGCAATTGGTCGCGACTCCGGACCGAATCAGATCACTGTGCTATTCCAGCCGTTCACCCCGACTGATGCAGCTGAAACCTGGGGCAACAGATATGGCCTCCAGCTTGTCTCCTACTCTCCAGCTTTCGGCCGCTACACATTCGACCTACCGCGGGTCTCCGTCGACCCGGTAGGTGCCGACCAGGCGCTCATCGAATTTCCACCGCTCTCTCAGAACAGCGACATACGCGCGTTTCTCTTCGACAACCATCTGACGGTGATCAAGTGGGCGCATTCTGCACGCGACGCATCGTTTCCGTTGTCGGACCCATTGGTACGGGTGGCTCTGGTCCGGCTGCCGAAAGTGAACTTGCACCGGATCGACCAGGCCAAGGGCACATGGGGTGCTCTATTGCCCGCCCACCTCGATATCGGCAAAGTAAGGAGTTGGGCACAAGCATCGGGCCTTGAACTCATCAACTACGACCCCAACACCGGCGATGTTGACGTGTATGCGCCGGGCACTGAGGTTAAGCCGCCACCGGACACCGCTGCACTGCTCGCCGAGCTTCAGAGGCAACTCAGCGAAGCATTCTCGAAGATCAAGCCCACACCCTCAAGTCCAGGCGTTCCCGGCGCACTCAGCGTGGCGTCGAGCTCTGGCGGCGTGAGCCTCAGCTGGGCAGCAGCTCAGGGATCGAGTGCTTATGCCGTGTATCGCTCCCCCTCAGTCAACGGCAACTATTCGTACATCGGTCAGACGACAACCTTGTCTTTTCTCGACACCTCGAGCCCGAGCGGCACGCAGTTCTATCGCGTGATGGGGCTCCGGGCCTGCGACGCCAGCGTCACTGACCGCGGCGGGTGTCAGAGCGCAAGCCCACCGATTGACCTTCGCTATGCAACCGCTCCGTCCGCCGTCGTTTCGATTCCGCAGTCTGCAACGGGGCCGTCGCTGCCTGGTGCGCCGACCGGCATCACGGGAGTTTCCGTCTCGACAGGCGCGCGCCTCAGCTGGGACGCGGTCACCGGCGCCAGCGCGTACGCGATCTACCGCTCGGACTCATCGGGTGGTGCCTACGAGTACTTGGGCCAGACGACGACACCGGGATTCACCGACACGTCGGCTCCCGCCGGCGCGACGAGCTACTACCGCGTGATGGCGATGCGAGCATGTGACGCGACCGTCACGGACATTGGCGGTTGCCAGTCATCGCAGCCGCCTTTCGACCCACGGTTCTCCACCAGCCCGCTTGCGATCAGCGTCCCGGCAGCTACGACGACCACTCCGCCGGACACCACCACGCCACCGGTTACGACGACACCTCCTCCCGACACGACGCCTGCTCCGCCGGCGCCCCCGACACTGCAGGCCGCAGCCGCCGACGGACACGTGGCGCTGACGTGGTCGGCGGTGATCGGCGCAACCGGGTATGACGTTTCCCGAACCGCGGCGGGAGGTGAACCGGTGCTGCTCGGCACCACCAGCGGCACGACCTTCACCGACGACGGCGGTCAGCCCGGCATCGCGTACACGTACGAGGTCGTGCCCAACATGCCGGCGGGCACCGCAAGCGTCGCGGCGGGCACAACGACCACGGTGTGGCTAGCCGCCTCCAGCAAGCCGACCATCACGCAGGTGTCGCCGACGACCACGACCCTCACCGGCAACGTCCAGCTCCGCGTTGACGGACGCACAGGTGACGGAACCGCAACGGTCACGTGGAGCATCGGTGGCAACGGCGGGTGGACGACGATCGGCACCAACACCGCGCAGCCCGCCGGCGGCGACCCGCTGGCGTGGACATCGACCTTCAACTGGAACACGCTGGCCGTCGGCGATGGCGCGGTTTCATTGCGCGTGAGCGTGACCGACAGCGCCGGCAACGCGACGCAGGTCGACCAGACCTATCAGCTCGTCAACGGCCGGCCGCCGGCTCCGACAGAGTTTGTCGCCACCGCCCAGCCCAGCGCGGTTGCGCTGACGTGGCAGCAACCCGCGTACACGGACGCCGGCTCCTACCAGCTCTATCGCGACGATGCAGCACAGCCGCTGACTGAGCTTGCCGCGGACGTCCGGTCGTATGTCGACGCACAGGCAAGCCCGGGTCAGCACACCTACCGACTGGTGCTCCGCGGCGCGCAGGGCCAGCTGAGCGACACCGTGACCGCCACGGGCTCGACCTTGACCGGCGACGCACCTGTCGTCGTCGACTTCCAGCCCAAGAGCGCCTCGGGCAGCACCCTTCAGCAAAATGCCGCCGTATCGAGCCGCATCCTCCTCACAGCCACCACCACGACGAACGCGGATGTGGTTTTTGAATACGCTCCCGATGGCGGCGCCTACAGCAGTGTTGGCGCGGCGGTCGTCTGCCAGAGCGGTCGTTGCCAGGCGGACTGGGACACTGCCCTGCTGGTTCCTGGGCCGTACAACGTGCGCGGCCGCTCGGGCGCCGTGGCGAGCCCGAGCCTCAGGTTCAGGCGCGACGCACCCGCGCTGCTGCCCGCGCCAGTCAACGTTTCGGTGATGGTGGTAGGCGGCGGTGTTCTCATCCACTGGTCGGCGCCTCCGGCATCAGCCCCCGCGGCCTACTCCGTCTGGCGGCGCGCCAGCGACAACTGGCAGCTGCTCACGCGTGTGGCCGGGACGGAGTTCATCGACACATCGTTTGCGCCGGGCATGAGCGCCGACTACCGAATCGGCGCGATCAACTCGGATGGTCAGGAAGGGGCTCCGTCCGCGGCCGCGCACATCGCTTCCCAGCCGGTCAGGACCGCCGCGGCAGCCCAGCCGGCGCAGGTCGGAACGCCGCATGGCCTGACTGCGCTTTCCGCCACGGGTGGCGTCGCGCTCTACTGGATCTCGGCGACCAACGCACGCGGTTACTCGATCGAGCGGGCGATGTCATCCGGAGGACCTTTCGCGGCCCTCGCCACCACGGCTGAAACAACGTTCATCGATCGCGCGGGTCCCATCGGCGGTCAGGCGTTCTACCGGGTGCGGGCGACTTCAGGCGCCCAGACGAGTGCGCCGTCGGACACGGTGAGTGCTCTGCTCGTTCCGGCGGTTGCGCCTGCGAGCAGCGCCTCGAGCCTGACCCTCGGAGCCGCTTCGGCGCCGGCTTCCACCCTGGTCAAGCCCCAGATCGTCCTCGGCGTAACCGACGGGTCGCCTCCAAACACGGCCACCCTCATCGGCCGCCAGGCTCAAGCTGTCATCAGCGGCACGGTGACCGCCTCAGTTGCCGGCGCCCGGCTGGAAACGGAGGCTGTCGGTGGCAGCTGGCAACCGCTGGCCACGCTGTCGGCGGGCACCACTGCGAGTGGCTGGATGGCGATCGGAAACGTCGTCACGTCCGGCCTGGCGGCCGGTACCTACTCCATCCGCGCGGTCGCCGTGGCGGCCAACGGCTCGGCCGTCGACACCACGCCGACACGCATGCTCAACGTGGTCCACAGCGTGCTGGCTCCCCAGGCGGTGCAGCCGCAGATCGACGCGAACCAGGTCCTGGTCACCTGGACCGCTCCCGCGACCTCTTCGGCCGTCACCTACTCCGTCTACCGAAGCGACGCCAACGGAGGCGGCTACGTTTCGGTGGCCATGGGAATCACCGGTACGAGCTACCGCGACGCCTCCCTCCCGACCGGCCAGACCTTCCTCTACAAGGTGAGCGCCGTCGACCAGGTGGGCAACGAGAGCACGCTGTCGCAGGCGGCCTCGATCACCACCCCCGCGTCGTGGAGCTCCCCGACGACTGAGTTGACGATCCCGACAGCGATCGACGCCACGGCCCTGGGCTCGGGCAACGTCGAGGTTGCCGCAGCCGCCTCAGCCGCCAACGGAGTCGCCTCGGTGACCATGGCGTACGGACCGTCGGGGACCGGCGCCTGGGTCAACCTGCCCTCACTCCCGCTGCCCATCCCGCTGAGAGGCGGACCGTCTCTGGACCAGATGACGGGTTCTGTGTGGGCCGGTTTGTGGAATACAGCTGGACTTGCGGGTCGCTATGACCTCAGGGTCATCGTCACCGACACCAAGGGACTCACCGCTCACCAGGTCCGGACCGTGACGTTCATCGGGTCCGCTCCGCGCGGCCCGCCGGCGATTGGATTGACCATCAATGCTGTGCCCGGTGGGCTGTCGCTGACGTGGCCCGCCGACGGCATCGACTATCAAATCCGCCGATCAGCGACCGGCACCTCAGGTTTCTTCCAGGCCATTGGCGAATCCTCAACCGGCACCTTCAACGACTCGAGCGTCGTTCCAGGTCTGACCTACACCTACCAGCTGTGGACGACTGGCGGCGCCGCGACCGAGAGCCGCACCGCCACCCCGGCAGCCAGCCCAGGCATCGGCGCCGTGACGCCCATGGCAGGTGGCACCGTCACCAGCGCCGACTCCAAAGCCAAGGTCGCGTTTGCTCCAGGCATCGCCACCGCCAGCCTCGCGGTCACGGTCAAGCAGTCGGCCGACCAGGCGAGCGCCATCCAGTTCGTCTCCGCGGCCTACGACTTGACCGCGATCGATGCCTACGGGAACGCGGTCCGCAACTTCAGCGGCATGCCGGTGCTCACGATCCAGTACGCGGCCAGCGGTCCGACGCCGACCGCCATCTACTATCTGGATCCTCTCGGCCGAGCGATCCCGCTCCAGTCGGTGGTTGACACCACGGCCCACACCATCAGCGCTCCGCTGCCGCACTTCAGCACCTATGCCGCCGGAGTCCCCACCGCGATCACGCTGAACGCGACTCCGTCCTCGCCGGTCAGCGCCGGCACGACCGTCACGTTGACCGCGACGGTCACGGACAACGCGGCGTCGGGGGTCTCGGCGGCGCCGGTCACCTTCACGACCACCGCGGGCTCGCTGGGTGGCACCAGCTGTTCGACCGACGCGAACGGTCAGTGCTCGGTGACGCTTGACAGCGCCGCGTTCGCGGTCGCCAACGTCACCGCCGGTGTCGACGCGCTGACCGCACAGACGACGGTCGTCTTCCAGCAGGCGTGGACCGAGACCCTGGCCGCGGGCGCTCACACTGTTTCGCTGGCCGTGTCGGGCCCGGACGTCAACGTGACGATCGACACCACCACGACGACTCGGCCGTCCGCGACGGTGACCAGCCTCACGATCGACGGCAGCAGCGCCGGCGACACCGCGTTCTCCGTCGACGCCGGTGCGGGAGCGCTGTCCTTCCCGATCACCTTCAGCGCCGGCGCGGGCAACGACACCATCAACGGTCCGAACGCCGACACCAACTGGTCGTTGACCGGCATCAACGCCGGGAAGCTGACGTTCGGCACGACCACGTCGATCTCCTTCACCGGCACGGAGAACATCCACGGCGGCACGAGCGCCAACGCCTACACCTTCGGGGACACCGCAGGCGTAACGGGCGCGATCACGAACGCCAACGGCGCCACGGCGACCGACGTCACGCTCGGGGGCTTCGTCCACTTCAACGGGACGTTCGCGTTTGGCACGCCGCAACTCGTCGGCGTCACCTGGAAGAAGGACGACAACTCGACCGGCACGCTGCTCAACGTCGCGATGACGACTGTTGGCATCAGCTCGGGGTCCGCTTTCATCGGAGCGGCGCCGGGCACCGCCGGCGCGGCAGGACTCCAGGGAACGATCCAACAGCTGGCCCTGGCGCTCTTCGTGTACGTCGACACCACCACCCCCTCAAACAGCAAGGCGTGGGAGGTGACCGACGCCAACTTGAACGCCTCGGTGTACGGAATCAGCGGCCTGACCCTCAGCGCGACCGGGCTTTCGGTCAGCTTCAACGGCCGGGCATCGGATGGCAGCTACCTGGATCTCTCCAAGCTGAACCTCAGCAACGCCGGAACGACGTTCGCCGACCCCTTGACCGTGAACACGGGCGGCGGAACGATGCAACCGAATTTCAACACCGCGGCCGAGCACGCGAGCGTGGCGCTGGCAAGCTTCGGTGTTGGGAGCTTCGTCCTCGCTCAGGGCGGGTTCAGCCTGGACAAGAGCACCGTCAACGTGACCGACCCGGCGGTTGCGGGCGGCGCCGCAACCAGCGCTTCGCTGCTCGACATCAAGGTGACGAACGCCGCGGTATTCGTTGGTTCCGGCGCATCGTTCAGCGCGATCGACGGATCGCTCGACACGACGGGAGCCGTCGGTTTCTCGGCGTCAGGCATCAACTTCGAAGGCGCCGTCGTCAAACCCGTCAGCAACGACGCCGGCGACAAGACGAGCTTCACCGGAGTGCAGGCAACTGTCGCGAGCGTCGGGCTCGTAGGCATCAGCCACCTGACCGCGACCGTTGCGAATTTCACCGGGAAGGCGAACCAGGCCACGAATTCGAGCGGCGGGGACGGGACGCGGCTCAACTGGACCAACGCGCTGAGCTCCAACCCCGCCGGCACGGTGCCGACCTTCACGATGTCTTCCACCGACACTTTCAGCGCCGCCGGCGATATCGCGATAAACCTCGCCGGCGTGCTCTCTGGCTCGGCCACCATCGCCATCACCCGGACCCTGGTCGACGTATCGACACCGCTGCTGAACGCAGCGCCCTTGCTGGCGGGAACTCTTACGGTCGACCCCACCAAGAGCCAGCAGCTGACGCTCGGCACCTCGGCGTTTGGAGTGAGTCTCACCGCGGGCACGATCAAGATCGCCAGCCTCACCGACCCTGGGACGAGCGGTGACAGCTGGTTCGGCCTGGCCGCTGACCAGCTGGCAGGCAGCCTGGCCGGGCCTGGCCTGGCGGGTGGCGTTTCGGCCGGGCTGGTCCAGCTCAACCAGGCATCGGGTACCGGCGCGAGCCCGCTCGACTGGAATGAGGTCAGCGGCTCCGGTCTGACGCTCAGCGGGGCGCAAGCAAGGGTGGCAGGCGACCTGTCCGGGCTCGATCTGTTCGGAATCGTCAGCGGCTCGGCGAGCTTTGACGTCAACCGAACGCTGGTTACCACAGCGACCCCGAACCCGCAGCTCACAGACGCTTACCTGCTGGCCGGCACCTTCAGCGTGAACGCGGCGAAGAACCAGGGTCTGACCCTCGGCAACATCGCATTTGGGCTGAGCATCACGAGCGGCACGATCAAGTTCGCCAACCTGACCGATCCGGGCAACAGCGGTGACAGCTGGTTTGGCGTGTCGGCGGATCAGCTGACGACGACGCTGACCGGTCCGGAGCTGAGCGCGACCGTGACCAACGGCCTGATCCAGGTCAACCAGGCCTCCGGGCCCAGTGCAACGCCGCTGACGTGGTCGGGATCCGGGGTCTCGACCGCCGGATTAACCCTGAGCGGAAGCCTGGCGCGCGTGGCAGGTGACGTCACGCAGCTCGACGCCTTCGGCATCGTGAGCGGCTCCGCGAGCTTCGATGTCAGCCGGACCCTAGTCACGATGACGGGCCCGAACCTGGCGTTCACGAACGCGCCGTTGCTCGCCGGCAACCTGACCGTGGATTCGGCCAAGAGCCAGCATTTGACCCTGGGGACGGCTGCATTCGGCCTCACCGTCACAGACGTGACGCTCAAGTTCGGCGCCCTCTCTCAGCCCGGAAGCATCGCCAAGAGCTGGATCGGTTTGGACGCTGAAAACCTGTCAGCCCAGCTGGCCGGGCCGGGACTCACGGCCGGCGTCACCGGCGGAAAGATCCAGCTCAACCAGGGCATCGTCAATGAGCACCGGCTCATCACCGACGAAGAGGCGGACACTCCGCCGCTGGACTGGACGCAGAGCGAGCTCTCCGCAGCGGGTCTGACCCTGAAGGGAGACCTCGCTCTGGTCAGTGGCACGCTCACGAACCTCGACGCGTTCGAGGTCCTCACCGGGTCGGCGAACTTCAGTGTCAGCCGCACCCTCGTCAACACGACCAGCCCGGTGCTCCTCAACGCCCCGTTGCTGACCGGCAGCCTCAGCATCGCCACCGGCGAGCAGCTCCGGCTTGGCACCGGCGCGTTCGGGGTGACCCTGACGGCGGGAACGCTGCATCTCGCGTCGTTGAAGGATCCCGGCGCCTCCGGACAGAGCTGGTTTGGGCTGGACACAGAGAACCTCGGCGGTCAGCTGGTAGCGCCCGGCGTGAGCGCGACCCTCACCAACGGCATGATCCAGCTGAACCAGGCGTCAGGCACCGGTGCGACGGCCCTGGACTGGAGGCAGAGCAGCCTCGCTGATGCCGGCCTGATTTTGAACGGGCCACTCGCCACGGTGGCCGGCGACCTCAGCAACCTGGACATATTCAAGCTCGTGACAGGCTCGGCGAGCTTCAGCCTGAGCCGGACGCTCGTCAACACTCAGAGTCCGGCGCTCACCAACGCCCCGCTCCTTACGGGCAGCCTGAGCATCAGCGGTTCGCAGCAGCTCAGGCTCGGGACGGCCGCGTTCGGCGTGACGCTGACGGGCGGAAGCCTGCGTGTTGCGGCTCTGAGTGACCCGGGAACGTCAGGGCGGAGCTGGCTCGGCCTCGACGCGGAGAACATCACCGGGCACCTGGTCGGGCCCGGGGTGAAAGCAGACGTGTCCAACGGCCAGGTTCAGCTGAACCGGGCCTCCGGCACTGGCGCCGTCGCGCTGGACTGGACGCAGAACGGCCTCGGTGATGCCGCCCTGGCCATGAATGCGCCGCTCGCGCACGTGGCCGGCGACATAAGCAACCTCGACGTCCTCAAGCTGGTCACCGGCTCGGCCAGCTTCAGCGTCACCGAGACCCTTGCCGGCACGTCCGGCCCGAATCCGATTCTCACCAATGCGCCCTTGCTCTACGGCAGCCTTACTCTGAGCCCGGCCAAGCAACAGCAGCTGACTCTCGGCACTGATGCTTTTGGCCTGCACATCACTGCCGGCACCGTCAAGTTCGCCGCTCTGACCGACCCCGGGGCGAGTGGCGACACCTGGCTTGGCATCGCCGCCAGCGGCCTGGCCGCCAACCTGGTCGGCCCACAGCTGACCGCCGGCGTCACCAGCGGCTTGATCGAGCTCAACCGCGCATCGGGCACCGGCGCTACGCCGCTGAACTGGAACGACGTCGGGCTCGGTGATGCCGGCTTGACGTTGAGCGGGAGCCTCGCACGAGTTGCCGGGGACGTGAGCCAGATCAACGCCTTCGGCGTGGTCACCGGCTCGGCCAGTTTCGCCGTCAGCTGGACCCTTGTCAGCACGACGAACCCCGCCCTGACGGACGCCCCTCTATTGAGCGGCAGCCTCAGCGTCGATCCCAATAAGAATCAGCAGCTGCAGCTCGGTACCTCGGCCCTCGGGGTGACGCTGACCAACGGCACGATCAACCTCGCGTCCCTCAGCGATCCGGCGGTGAACCCGGCCCAGGCTGCCCAGGTGCGGCCGGCGATCGTTCAGCCCGGGCCGCGAGTCGACGTGATCACAACGGTCCTCGGTGGCAAGTCGGTCAGCGTACAGACGCTGCGCATCGGCACCGCGACGCTCGGCCAGATCGACATCCTGACCGTGCGGGCCGCGAGTGGCACCTACGCGTTGAGCGGTGGTGGTGGCGACACCGCCGCTGTGCTGGCGTGGGACGCTTCGTCCACCGTCGTCCAGGGCGCGCTCAATGGACTGGCCAGCGTCGTGGCGGCATGTGGCGCCACCTGCGTGACGGTCGCGCCGATGGTCATCCAGCCTGAGGGCAACGTCTACTGGATCACCTTCCAACCGAGCGCGTCGAACGTTCCGACCCTGACCGGCGATGGATCCCTGCTCGCTGCCCGAAACGAGCTGCAGCAGGTTTCGCTCTGGAACGCCAACGGTGGAACCTTCGCCATCAGCGACGGCGCGCACTCGGCGACGATCTCATATGACCTCAGCAACCTGGCCAGCGCGCTGGCCGGCACAACGTCCCCGAACACGAACCTGGGCGCGGACGTGAAGATCGCCGGGGACCCGCCCGGCAACGCACCGAACAACGGCTTTTTCACGATCGAGTTCAGCGGCCCATCGGTGCGGGGCCGACACGTCAACCCCCTGATCGCGGACGCGAGTCACCTCGTCGGCGCCCTGGACAACGGCAAGCTCGTGGGTGACGCGCACTTCGGCGCGATCCTCTTCAACCAGCCGTCGTATGCCGGGGTGATCGCCAAGGAGGCCGCGGCCTCGGTCAACGTGACCGTCCTGAATGCCGGCGGAGCCGGCTCGAATGCCATCCAGGCGATCACCGTGAACGGCGCCGTAGGTGGCTACTACCAGCTGACGTTCGCCTTCAACTTCACGAGCAACGGCGTCATCACCGAGACCACCAATCCGATTTCCGCCCTTGCCACTGCAGCGGACGTTGAGGCTGCACTCGCGGAGCTGCCGAACATAGGTGGCCTGACGCGTGCCCACAACGTCGCCGTGTCCCAGACCGGCAGCACATATCTGGTCGCGTTTACGGGCGGACCGCTTGCCAACACCGCGGTCAACAGCCTTGTGTGGGCCGATGAGGCGACCAATCACCTGATCGCGCAGGATCAGGAGCAGATATTCCAGATCCTCAATGCCACGACCGGCACCTTCAAGCTCAACTTTGCGCTTCACCTCAGCGGCAACACCATTGCCGTTAGCACCGCCGCGATCAACTACCCGGCGTCGGCCGGCGATGTCAAGGCCGCGCTCGAGACCGCACTGCACAACGTCGTGGTGGGAAGCACCCCGCTTGCGGCCACCGTGACCGCGGCACAGGTCGGCAACACCTACATCGTCGATCTCCACCTGAGCGGAACGCTGGATGGCAATGCGCACGACACGTCGTTCGACCGCGACACGACGTTCGACGGCAACGCACCGGCGTTCGACGCCATCGCGCCACAGGTCATCGATCGTCGAGTCTCGACGGTCAGCAGCAGCTCCGCTGACTGCGGTACCGACCAACCGGGGGCACAGACACAACACTGGGCGCTGATCCCAGGCGTCAAGAGCGGCACCATCGATGTCGCGACGATCGGTCTGAACCCGGTGTCCTACACGTCCGTCACCGGTGGAGCGCCGGAAGCCGGCGACACGTTTGTCATCGACAGCCTTGCCAACCAGGAACTGGTCACGGTGCTCACGGTCAGCCAGTCGCAGGCCTTCCCGAACGGATTCGGTGGGACGTACACGCTGCAGCTGACAGGCGGCCTCGCCAAAGGTCACGCGGCCAAGGTGGTGGCGACCGCCGCCCTGGCTGGAGCCAAACTGGGCGTCTTCGACCTGCCCGTCAACGCAGGTGCCAACACTTTCATCGACACCGTTGTGACAGGTGGCGCACCGTTCAAGTACGAGACGTTGATCCTCGACTCCGGTTTGGGAACCAGGGAGCCGGTCATCGTTTCTGACGTACAGGCGTCAGGCGGCAACTGGGCCGTGAAGATCATCGGCACGCTGCGCTTCAACCACCCGATCGGCGCGCTCGTGACCTCCGCGATGGACCCGACGACGCTTGAGGGCACGGTCACCTACTCCAAGCTGGCGTGGGACGACACTTTCTGGGACCACTACACGGGCGACGGCAACTTCTTCGTGTACCCGGACGCCGCGTTCGTGAGCTTGATGGCGAATCCCGGCAACTTCGACCACGGAGACGGTATCGAGAAGGGTCGGATCGAGGTCGAATGGGACCGCGCGCCGTCCAACGGCACCGGCAGCCCGATCGCGTCCGGCGCGTTCCCCACCTGGGTGCTCCCGGTGGAAGGGGACTGGGTCCACGTCGTCGGCGCCTTGATCTGCGACTGCGGCCACCCCGAGGGCGGGTTCCGCAGCGAGGTCCACCCGCCAAGGCTGATCATGACCCTCCGGGACGTCGGGTCCAGCGCTTACGGCGGCGCTTTCGGCCGGCTTCCCGGCACTGCACAGGTCGTACCGGGCTTCGCCGCGCTGGGTCCCGTGCAGGCCACCCGCGCCGACATCTTCGGGTCGAGCAACGGCAGCAAGGCCCGGCTTCAAGAGAACTGCTTCCAGCCGATCACGCTGGGCGTGCCCGGCGCCGTCCTGTTTGGTAACACCAACTCGACCGCCAACTGCCTTTACTCCGACTGGTACCAGCCCCTCGCCTTTGACTCGGCCGGGAACGCGGCCATCTACCAGCTGTTCGTTCCGGCGCCGGCCAAGCCAGACGGGAACTTCGCGCTCAACTGCTCGCAGCCGATCGAAACCGTGAACCTGCCCGCCGGCGTGGTCCGCGCCATGGTGAACGGGACCTCGGTCGTCAGCGTCACCCAGAGCATCGATCCGGCAAACCCCGGCTGCAACGTCACCATCGACTTCACCGGCTTCACCGAGCCGGCCAGCCACCTGTACGGCATCGGTGCGCAGGTTTATGCCTTCTGGGCGAAGCCGGTCGCACCGCGTCACGTCCGTGTGGTGATTGACAGCTATAACGTCACGAGGACTCTGACCAACGGAGACTGGTCCATCTCGGCGCTGGTCAACGACCAGTTCTCCTACGAGATCCAGACCGACGCCGTCATGCAGGCCAAGGGCGCTTCGAACGGCTGGTCCAGGCCCTGCATGCCGTACAACACGGGCGTTCAGGCCGGGCAGTCATACCCGATCACCGCCGGGCCAATCCAGGACGCCAGGTGTGGCACGTTCGACATCACCAAGTCTTTCGATCTGCTCTTGCTGCCAGGCCAGCCGCTGCGGTTCTTCGCCCGGGCCGTTCAGTACCAGATCTTCGACCCGGCTCTCCTCCCACAGGGCTTCGCCGCCTCGGCCGAGAACAAAGATCTCGGCACGGTGGAACACATCTTCACGGAGGCGGAGAACTACGGCATCGGCAATGGTCGAATCTATACCGAGGTATTCCAGGACCACACCTCGAGCGGCAATGAGGCGCGGTTCCACGACTGCAGCAACGGATGTGGATCAATCACTTTCCACATTGAGGACGCGACCCTGGGGGTTCAGCCTGCGCCCGTTTACACGCCCACGCGCCGCCTGGATATGACCGCACCGCCCGACAAGTTCGTGGTTGATGTCTCGGGTCTGCGCAACACCTCGGCGCTGGGGAATGTCAACGTGACCCTGCTCGCCAGTGCAACTCAGTCGTTCAACTCGCCGGCTGACCTCGCTCAGGCGTTGCAGGGCAGGATCGACTCGGCGCTGCTGCAGGCGGGTCTGACCCCCGGGTTTACGACGACCGGCGCGCTGACCGCCGGCCAGACGTTCACCGCGCAGCAGGTTCCGTTCGGCGCCCCGGTCTTCGTCCCCCAGGGCAACCACACCCACTTCGGCCTTACTGGTGACCTTTCGTGCAAAGGCGGCAACGTTCCGCCGTGCGACAACCCTGTCAACGGTGCCGTTCAGACCGTGGTCACAGATCCCAACAACGCATCCATCATGTGGATCGCGACGGTCAACGGCGGCGTCTGGCGGACAGACAATGCCGGCGCCGGAATCGGGGTGATTCCGTGGAAGCCGCTGCTGGACCTCGGTCCCAGCATGTCGATCGGCGCGTTGACTCGCGACCCCACCGTCAATCCCAATTCAGCCCTCGCCGCGGACGCGGTCCTGGTTGCCGGCATAGGTGATGTGAGCAGCTCGCACCAGGGAAGCGCGCTGACGGGAATCATTCGCAGCACTGACGGCGGCGACACGTGGAGCGCGCTGGGCGGCGCCGACCTGGCCGGACTCACGGTGATCGGCGTGGCTGCTCGCGCCAACGTAATCGTGGTCGCCACGCAAGGGCCGAACGGCGGAATCTGGCGATCCACTGATACAGGTCGCAGGTTCTATCACCTCTCTGGCGACGCGCGTGTCGCGGGCCTTCCGGCCGGCGATGCGTTCGACCTCGTCGGCGACCCCAACGATCCGAACCGCCTCTACGCCGCGATCGCGGGCAGCGGAGTCTTCACCAGCGCAGACGAGGGAGCCACCTGGACGCCGATGGGTGGGAGGAACTTCGTCGGGGCGCAGAACTGGGTCGGTCCGCAGACTGTGGCGGGAGCGTCGACGGTCGGACAGACCGCGGTTCTCAAGCTCGCCGTCCACAGCACCATTGCCGGGACGTCGGTCTATGCCGGGGTTGAGAACGCCGTCGGCACCGTCGCCGCGCCGCTGGTGGTCGCGAACGTTCGGCTGGTCGCGTTGTTCCAGTGGACGAGCGCCGCCGGCGCCTGGACGCGGATGGACACACCGGCCGTCAACCCCGGTGGATACACCTCTCCCAGCTTCTTCTCAATCGGGGCTGACCCGACCAACGCAAACCTTGTCTACGTCGGCGGGGACCTGCAGCCCGCTGCGCCCTTCATCGGGAACTTGTTCCGCTGCAATGCCGGGCTGGGTCTGGGCGGCCAGTGCACATCGATCGCCGGCGCCGCCACCCCGAACGTCGCCACCAACCACGGCAGCGCCCCGCACGCCGACTCGCGCTCCATCACGTTTGACGCCGCCGGCGACCTGATCGAGAGCGACGACGGCGGCATCTACGCGCTCTGCCAGTCGGCGAACACCATTCTTTGCAGCAGCCAGGTCGTTGGAGGAACGATCGGATACTGGATCTCGCTCAACGGCGGCCACGAGACGCCTCATCTCCAGGTCACCGAGTCCTACGCGTGTCCTTACGACAGCGTCAGCGACATCATCCTCTGCGGCAACCAGGACACCGGCGTGGCCGAGCAGACATATCCGAACGACCCCCAGTGGCGCCAGGTGGGTGCCATCATCGCCGGCACCTCGACCGCGTTCCAGAGCGGTGACGGAGCGCTGGTCGGGATTGATGACAACGCCACTCCGTCGTGGCGCTACTCGGCTTCCCAATACGGCGTGGCGCCTTTCCTCCAGGACCTGATGGTGCGCACATGCGACGCGAACAACGTTTGCTCCGTCGGCACTCTGCTCGCGGCCAGGGCCGCGATCGGCGCGGATCCCAATCTGCGGGCGAACGGCAATCCGTTCGCGACCGACGCCGTGGGCGACAACTCAGGCTGTCCGGCCGGCGCGTACAACGGCAGGTTCGTGCTGGGTACGGCCGGTCAGGTGTGGGAATCGTGCGACCACGGCGCCACGGTCAACGCGGTCAACCTCCCGGGGCCGATCGGATTCGTCAACGCGCTGGCATACGGCGGCATGGACGGAGCCACACCCCACGGCGACGTCCTGTACGCGGGTTCCGAGTCAGGGCTCTATGTGCGGCCCGCCGGAAGCGCCACGCCGCTGAGCGCGCCGCGGAGCGCCACGTATCCGGGCGGGTCGCCGGTCGGAATCGTGCTCGACCCCAGCCACTGGCAGACAGCCTTCATCACCGACGGATCCCAGGTCTTCAGTACGACCGACGCCGGTGTGGCCGCGGCCAACTGGACGAACGTCACCGGCAACCTCTTCACCCTCGGCCCGGGTCGCATCCTCAGCATCACGTTCGTGCCTGGCGCCGCCGCGGGCCTGGGCGCGTTGCTCGTGGGCACGGACACCGGAATCTTTGCGAGCCTGACCACGAACCTCGGGTCGTGGGCGCCGTTCAGCACGACCCTCCCGCGCACGCTGGTGTCCGACATGAGGTACAGCAGCAAGAACGGGCGCAACGTGCTGGTCGTCTCGGCCTTTGGACGTGGCACGTGGAAGCTTTCCAGCGCAAGTCAGGCCATCTTCGGCGGCAGCCAGCTGTTCGGTGTGGCGCCGTCCGACCAGCGGTTCGCCGTTGACCTTCCGCTGACGGTCAGCAACGCCGGCGTCTTCACGGTGGCCGCCACCCAGGGCCAGTTCACGATCGCGTTCGACGCGAACAACGATGGCGTCATCGAAGGTTCCGAGATCTCGCTGCCGATCAACCTCGGGGCGGACGCGGATACGGTTCGCAGCGCCCTCGAGGCTGTTCCCGCCGTCGGCGCCGGGAACATCGGCGTCACCGCCAGTGGTAACACCTACACCCTGACGCTGCAGGGCACGCTCGCCGCCATGAGCTATGGCCTGCTCCACGCGAATCTCGTCGTCAGCGGCGTCGTACCAAGGACATCGACTGCCGCGCCCATCAGCGTGACCACCCCGCTCGCAGCTCTGCGTACGCAAGACGGTGCGGGCGCGAATCCGGAGATCCAGCGAATCGCGGTTGCGCCGGCTGCGGGCACGTTCGTCCTTTCCTTCAACGGAGCCACCACGCAGCCGCTTCTGTTCAGCGCCAGTGCCAATGACGTACAGGTCGCACTGGAAAGCCTGGCCACGATCGGGCCGGGCAACGTTTCGGTAGCGATCGCCGGGGGCGCATACGTCGTCACGTTCAGCGGCGCGGGTTTCGTCGGGAACGGACAGTTACTCCTGACCGGATCGGTGACCTACGGCGGCGTCCAGAGCACGCCGTCGCCGGCCGAGTTCACCGCTGCGATGCAGAAAGCGGTCAACCAGGCTCTGATCGACGCCGGCCAGGCCGGCACCTCCATCACCGCATCGCTCGGTTCGACCGACATCCACGGCTGCGGCAGCCCCATCGGGGCGAACTACCAGGCGTGCGTCGAAGGCGAGATCGCGGTGCCGCAACCCAACGTCGACGCGGACGCCGGCAGGATGCGGATCACGGCCAACGGAGGGCCGCTGACCCTGCGGTTCGAGTCTGCCATCCAGGCCCGCGACCCGCAGGCGACCATCTCGCTGGCGACACCAAGCGTCAATGAAACATTTGACCCGACGCAGGCGCCCGCCTCGATCGGACGCAGGCTCGAAGTGAACCTTCGGTGGAAAGACACTTCCTTCCAGGAGCTGGGCCTGAACCCCGCGCCGACCGCATTCGATTACGCGTCCGATCCGAAACAACCTGCGCAGCCGATCCAGACCGACGAGATCAAGTTCACGATGTTCGTGAACGGCACCGAGATGCCGGTCAGGCTGGCTTCGAGCAACCTGTTCGGCCGCCTGGACCAGCCGGACCCGGCCGACCCGGGCCACAACCTGATCGACGCGCTGCAGGCGGCGGTCGACTCGGCGCTGGCCAATTACGGCGCGGGTGCGTTCGCCGCGGGCGACGTGACGGTCTGCCGGCTCAACGATGCCGTCGATGCCAGCTCCCCGCTGTTCTGCAAGGGCAGCGGCAACCGCGTCGGCCTGATCGGCAAGGAGGGCAAGGTCGACGCCGTGGCCGTTGACGTCCCCTACTTCATTGACGCAACCGCATCCGATCCCGGCCAGATCAACGGAACGATCACCGAGCTCGGCTGGCGTGCCGGACGCAGCGATGCGCCGGGTCGAAGCTGGTTCGGCTTGGACGGGGAGAACCTGGCAGGGCATCTCGTCGGACCGGGGCTGCACGCCGACGTGGCGAACGGCGTCGTGCAGATCAACCTGGCGTCGGGGTTGGGAGCCGCGCCGCTCGACTGGAATCAGAGTGCGCTCGCGGCCGCCGGCCTGACCCTGAACGGCTACGTCGTGAAGGTGGCGGGCGACCTGAGCAACCTGGACGTGTTCGGGGTGCTGAAAGGTGGAGCGAGCTTCAGCGTCAGCCGGACCCTGGTCGCGAGCCCCGATGGTGATTTCATCGACGCGCCGCTCCTGGTGGGCAGCCTCCGTGTCGACTCGAGCAAGGGCCAGCAGCTGACACTCGGAACCGCCGCGTTCGGGGTGGCCGTCACGAGCGGGGACCTCCACCTCGCCACCTTGAGCGAGCCCGGCGGCGCGGGCCGCACCTGGTTCGGGCTCGACGCCAAGGATGTTTCGGGCAGCCTGACCGGGCCCGGACTGCACGCGGACGTGACCAACGGGCTGGTTCAGGTCAACCAGGCATCGGGCGCCGGGGCGACCCCGCTGGACTGGAGCCAGCCGGGCCTGTCCGCCGCCGGGCTGAGCCTGAGCGGCACCATCGCCCGAGTCGCGGGCGACGTCAGCAACCTCGATGTCTTTGGACTGGTCTCGGGCGGCGCCAGCTTCGACGTCAGCCGCACGCTGGTCAGTCCTACCGACCCATCATTGACGGGCGCGCCGCTCCTGACAGGCAACTTCACCATCGATTCCGGCAAGGGCCAGTCTCTGCAGATCGGCAAGGCGGGCTTTGGCCTGAACATCACTTTCGGCTCGATCGCAATCGCGGCGCTGACCGATGGCGCGGGCGCAAGCTGGTTCGGCCTCGACGGCACGAGCCTCGCCGGCAACCTGAACATCCCTGGCGTCACGGCCACGGTGAGCGGACTGGAGGTCAAGGTCAACCAGTTCTCGGGCTCGGCGACGGCTGCCATCGACTGGACACAGACCGCGCTGGCTTCCACCAACATTGGCTTGAGCTCCGCGATCCTGGCGGCCGAAGGTGACCTGGTCACGGTCAACGTCTTCGACCTCCTGAGCGGGTCGATGCACTTCAGCTTGAGCAAGGCGCCGGTCACGCTCACGAGTCCGGCGGTGAACAGCCAGCCGCTGTTGAGCTTCAGCTTCAGTCAGCTCAACCTGGCGATTGGGACCTCGACGTTCGGCCTCAGCATCACCAGCGGCAGCATCAATGCCGCTGCTCTGAGTGATGGTGCCGGCGCGAGCTGGTTCGGCCTGCATGGCACTGGCCTCTCGGGCAGCCTGAACGTCCCTGGCGTGACGGCCACGGTGGCCGGCCTG
>Ga0209806_1000341_pt1 | contig 31385 bp, 22 predicted proteins | sample GraSoiAngelo_152_FD_186166 | JGI IMG/M metagenome (GOLD analysis project Ga0209806, IMG submission 186166) | Grasslands soil microbial communities from the Angelo Coastal Reserve, California, USA - 14_1009_12_30cm (SPAdes) (version 2) | ecosystem: Environmental > Terrestrial > Soil > Grasslands ... | reverse complement strand
CGGCTGATCGTTCCGGGGATCTTGACGGTGATCGTGTTCACCTTCACGCTGGTATTGCAGGAATTCGTGTACGCCCTGACTTTCATCAGCTCGGTAGGCAAGATGACGGTGAGTCTGGGAGTCCCGATCGCGCTGGTGCGCGGCGACGTGTATCACTGGGGGGCCCTCATGGCGGCCGCCCTGTTCACGAGCATCCCGCTCGCCATCGTCTACAACGCGTTCATGGACCGCTTCATCCAAGGCTTCACGATGGGAGCGGTGAAGGGTTAGCCGAAACTGAGCGTGCGGATAGACCCACCTTTTCCCTGGAGGGGGGAAGTCATGAGCAAACCGATGCTGTCGTTCGCCGCGTTCGTGGCCGCCACGGTCCTGGTGCTCGGGGGTGGGCGCGCCGCTTGCGCGCAGCAGGTGGTCAAGCTGGGGGAGGGAGAGACGCTGACCATCAGCGGCTTCATCAGCGCGACCCTGTTCAACGACCGCGGCCTGTTCAGCTCGTTTGGGCAGGGGCAGAACGCCGAGATTGCCGCCTGCCCAGTTCCAATACCGGGATGTACGGGGCAGCCCGGCGTCAACCAGGGGATCTTCGACGGCGACGTCCGAAACACGCGTCTCAACTTCACCTTCAACGCCCCGGCGGTGCTCGGCAAGTGGGCCCCACGAGCCACGATCGAGGCCGATTTCTTCGGAGCGTTCAACGGTGCGGCGCCAGTCGCGCCGTTCGGGGACGAGCAGCCGCAATTCCGTGTGCGTCACGCGTTCGTGGACCTCTCCAACGGCCGCACCACGCTCCGCATCGGACAGTACTGGGCGCCGCTGTTCGGCGAAACCGCGCCCTTCATCCCGGTGTCGTTGACGCACGCCGCTTTTCCGGTCGGCCTTGGCTCGAGCATGATCGGCTGGCGGTTCCCGGGCGTGTTTCTGTTTCACGACTTGACGCCCACCAACCCGCTCAAGCTGCAGCTCGAGGTCGCGGCCTTGAAGGGCTCGGGGTTGCCCGCGTCGGGAAGGGACTCTGCCAACACCATCGGCAGCGGTGAGGCGTCCGGCGTGCCGCAGATCGAGACCCGGCTCAACGCGGCGAGAAAATTCGCCAACGGAAGCTGGAACGGGTTCGTCGTGTATCACCTCGACTGGAAGGACGTGAACGGCACGGGCGTCCCGGGTTACAGCATCACGGATTGGGGCGTCGAGACGGGCCAGTATATCGCGGTCAGCAGCTTCACCCTGCACGGCAGCATCTACAAGGGGAAGGGGCTGGGGTCACAGTTCGGAATGATCACGCAGTTTCAGCCGCAGATTCGCGGCTGGGGCGCTTGGGCCCAAGCGGGCTACGACTTCACCTCGCATTGGAGCGTCTGGGCCGACTACGGGATCGATCAGCCGGACTACGCGCGATTCAGGACCGAGACGGGGGGGACCCTTGCTCGTCAGCTGAGCCACGTTGGCTCGGCGCTGCTGCGGTTCCGCGCCGGGCGCTATGCCGCCGGCCTGGAGTATTTCCGGAGCGTGACCAGGTGGAGCACGGGCGTCACGAGCGCCGACCAGTACGCGCTCAGCGCGCTGTATACGTTGTGAGAGGGACTAGGGGTCAGGGGTCAGGGGTCAGGGTTAGCTGTGAACGGCCGACCCCTGAGCCCTAACCCCTGACCCCTTCTTCGAACCATTGGAGGGCATTGCAATGACCAAGCGCAAAAGAATCGATCGACGCCAATTCGTGACCACGACTGGCGGCGCCGCCCTCGCCGCCGCCCTCGGCCCTACGATCGGGATCAGGCGCCGCGAGAAGACGCTCAAGATTCTGCAGTGGAGCCACTTCGTCCCCACGTACGACGTGTGGTTCGACAAGTACGCCAAGGATTGGGGGACGGCGAAAGGCGTCGACGTGACGGTGGATCACATCTCGCTCGCCGATCTGGGGACGCGCGCCAACGCCGAGGTCGCGGCGCAGCAGGGGCACGACCTGTTCCAGTTCCTCTCGCCCCCGGGCGCGTTCGAGCCGCAGGTGCTCGACATGGCGGACGTCGTGGCGGAAGCCGAGCGCCAGCACGGACCCATCCTCGATCTCTGCAAGCGCAGCACGTACAACCCGGTCACGCGCAAGTGGTTCGGGTTCAGCGACAACTACGTGCCCGACCCCGGTGACTATCTGAAGAGCATCTGGACCGAGGTCGGCATGCCCGACGGGCCGGCGACGTGGGAAGAACTGGTCAAGGCCGCGCCGCTCATCAAGGGCAAGCATCCCGAGATCTCGATTCCGATCGGAATCGGCATGTCGCAGGAGCTCGACTCCAACATGGCGTCGCGGGCCATGCTGTGGTCGTTCGACGGGTCCATTCAGGATGCGGACGAGAACGTCGTGTTGAACTCGGGGCAGGCGCTCGAAGCGCTCGAATTCGGCGTGCGCCTGTTCAAGGCGGGGATGACGCCGGCGGTGATGAGCTGGAACGCCGCGTCCAACAACCAGGCTTTGAACGCGCGGCAAACCGGCTATATCCTCAACTCCATCTCCGCCTACCGCACGGCGCAGGACAACAAGCTCCCAGTGGCGGACGACACGTTCTTCGTGCCGGCGCTCAAGGGGCCGCGCGGCACGGGATGGGCGAGCGAGCACGTCATGGGGATCTACGTGATCTGGAAATTCGCGCAGAGCCCGGACCTGGCGCATCAGTTCCTGCTCGACCTGGTCGGTCATTGCCGCGACGCCGTGCTGGGCAGCAAGCTGTACAACTTCCCCTCGTTCACCGGCTCGGTCGCCGACCCGGGCGTGGCGCTGGCCCAGAAGACGGCCTCGGGCAACAAGTGGCTCGAGCAGATCACATCGAACGACCCGTTCGGCTCGACCCCGCCCTCCAAGCTCAAGCCGATCTCCACGGCGCTGCGATGGGCGACGAATATCGGCCACCCGGGGCCGGCCAACCCGGCGGAGAGCGAAGTGTTCGACACGTTCGTCCTGCCCACCATGTTCGCGAACGCGGCGACGGGCCGGATGAGCGCGAAGGAAGCGCTGGTGGACGCGCACCAGCAGGTGAAGAAGATCTTCGAGAAGTGGCGCAGCAGAGGACTGGTCGCCGGCGGGGCGCACGACCGCTAGACCCGTGGCGGCCGCAACCGCCCCTCCCGTCCCCGCCACGTCGCGCCCGGCGGTCGTGCCGTGGTACGTTGCCGCGGGGGTGATCGCGGCTACCAGCGCGAAGGTCGGCGTCATCTGGGACATCTCGTGGCACCGCTCGATCGGGCGCGACACGTTCTGGACGCCCGCCCACATGGCCATCTACCTGGGCGGCGTCCTCGCCGGCACTGCCTGCGGCTGGCTCGCGTTGCGCACCACCTTCTCGGGCGTCGGGGCGGAGCGCGACGCGGGCGTGCGGTTCTGGGGCTTCCGCGCGCCGCTGGGCGCCTGGGTGTGCATCTGGGGCGCGCTGGCGATGATCACGTCGGGCCCGTTCGACAACTGGTGGCACAACGCGTACGGCCTGGACGTGAAGGTCCTGTCGCCACCGCACGTGATTCTCGCGCTCGGGCTCTGGGCGATCCAGCTGGGCGCGTTGTTTCTGGTGCTCTCCGTGCAAAACCGCGCACCCGAAGCACTGCGCCTGTACGGCGTCCTCGCCGCATACATGATCGCCATTCTGCTCCAGAACGTCGCCACGATCGGGATCGAGCAGATCGGCTTCGCCAACCTCGCCCACAACCGGCTGTACTATCTGGTGGCAGCGGGCGCCGTGCCGCTGCTGCTCGTCGCGGCGGGCCGCGGGGTGCGGCTGCGCTGGCCCGCCACCACCGCCGCGGCCCTCTACATGGCCTTCTCGCTGCTGATGATCTGGGTGCTGCAGCTCTTTCCCGCGACGCCGAAGCTGGCGCCCGTGTTCAACCCCGTGACGCACATGGTGCCACCGCCCTTTCCGCTGCTGCTCGTGCCCGCAGGCGTGGCGATCGATCTCGTGATGCACCGCGTGGGCGCCGGGCGTGACTGGCGGCTGGCGGCCCTGCTGGGCGTGGCCTTCTTCGGTGTGTTCTTCGTCACCCAGTGGTTCTTTGCGGAGTTCCTGCTCTCGCCACGCGCCCGCAACTTCTTCTTCGGCGTGGACCAGTGGGACTACTCGAGCCGCGTGGGGCCGTGGCGCTATCGCTTCTGGCGCAGCGACGTGAACCCGGTCACTCCCCGCTCGCTGCTCGTCGCCGCGCTCCTCGCCGTCGTGTCCGCGCGCGTGGGGCTCTGGTGGGGGAACTGGATGGCGCGGTTGCGGCGGTGACGTCACGCGCGTTTCGCCTCGCGGCACTCGCGCCGATCGCCCTCGTGGCCGCGGCGCACGTGGGCAGCCCCGACACGTTTTTCGAGGGCGCCGCCGGCCCCTACACCGTGCGCGTCATCGTCCGCAGCCCCGGCGTGGTCCCGGGGCTCGCTCAAATCACCGTCCGCGTGCTTGCCCCGAAGAGTGTGCGGCGCGTGCTCGTCCTGCCGGTCTATTGGGATCCCAGGACCGCCGCACCCCCGCCGCCCGACATCGCCGCCCGCGTGCCCGGCGACTCGACCCTGTACGGTGCGGCCCTGTGGCTCATGACCGGCGGCTCATACAGCGTGCAGGTGACCGTCGAGGGCGATGCCGGCACCGGCACCGCGCTGGTCCCGGTAATGGCCGTGGCCACCCGGCGTCTGGCGCTGCAACGGTCGCTTGGCGCGGGACTGCTGGCGTTCGGGGTCTTTCTCTGCGTGGGAGCGGTCGCGCTCATCGGGGCGGCCGTGCGCGAGAGCGGGCTCGAGCCCGGTGCGGATCCCGACCGGCGGCGCACCTGGCGCGCGCGCGTCGCGATGGGCGTGAGCGCCGCGGTGATCGCCGCCGCCCTCCTGGGCGGCCGGGCGTGGTGGAACGCCGTGGACGCCGCATATCGCACTGGGCTGTATCAGCCGCCGCACGCGACGGCCACCGTACGTGCGGAACGCGGCGGGCACGTGCTACGACTCGCCATCGACGACACGTCGTGGACCAATCCACGCCGCCAGTGGACGCCGCTCGTGCCCGACCACGGACACCTGATGCACCTGTTCCTCGTGCGCGACTCCACCTTGGGCGCGTTCGCACACCTGCATCCCCTGCCGCTCGATTCGACCACGTTCGACGCCGCCGTGCCACCACTCGCCGCGGGACGCTACCGCGTGTACGCCGATATCGTCCACGAGAGCGGGTTCGCACAGACGCTGGTCGCGACGGTCGACCTCGGCACGCCGACGGGCACGTGGCGTCCGTCCGATCCCGATGATGCCTGGACGGGAAACGGGAAAGGGGAAAGGGGAAACGTTGCGGATCTCGCGGACGGCTCGACGATGATCTGGGACCGGAGCGCCGCGCCGATCGTGGTGGATCAGGAGGCGCCGCTGCACTTCGTGGTGACCGATCCCCGCGGACGCCCGGCGACGCTCGAGCCATACATGGGCATGGCGGGCCACGCGATGCTGACGCGCACCGACGGCGCGGTGTTCGTGCACTTACACCCGGCGGGGTCCGTCTCGCTCGCCGCCTTGGAAACGTTTCAGTTGCGGCAGCCGGGGGACACGATACGGGGAGCCTTGGCGAAGCGCCTGACGACGATGCCGATGGGGAGCGGGGAGAAGGGGGCGGTTCGCTCCGGTGAGGTCACGTTCCCATACGCCTTCCCCCAGCCCGGCCCCTACCGCATCTGGGTGCAGGTGAAGCGCAACGGCCGGATCCTCACAGGCGTGTTCGACGCGAACGTAGGGCCCGCCCGCTAGCGGACCTCGACGGGCGCCGGGTGGCGCACGCCGCCGTCCTCGGCTTTCGTCGCGACGTCGAGCGAGTCGCTGTCCCACATGACCAGGGCGACGAGGTCGGGGGACGCAGCGAAGGTCTCAAGGTCCATGGTCGACAGGCCGCGCTCCTTGAGGGCGCGCCCCGCGGAGTCAGCACGATACGGGTGGGTGTGAAACGTGCCGACGAGCCCGGCGACGCCGTCGCACCTGCCGGCCACGGCGAACTGCAGCTGTCTCAGGTCGGTCGCCGGCTGGAGCCGGCGTACGAACAACGTGTCCCGCACCACCTCCCCCTCGAGACAGGCGAGATACTCGCGCTGCGTCGGTCTCCCCGTTCCGAGGAGCTGAGTGAGCGTGTTCTGGCCCCCGAGCTCGTCCCAGTGGCGGTTGTTCTCGACCCAGAGGTCGCTCATCACGCCGCGCACGGCCGCGGGCAGGACGACGACGTGAAACGGGGGCGACAGCGCAACCCACCCGAGCACGGCGGCAACCAGGGCGCTCATCGTTTCCGTCTCGCGTACGTTCCCACGAGCTGCGCCACGCCGAGCACGTGCCCCTGCATCGCCGCCTCGACGTCCTTCTTCTGGGCGGCGGGGCGCGGCTGCAACATGATATCGAGCGCGTAAAGCTTGAAGAAATAGCGGTGCGCGGGACCCGGCGGCGGGCACGGTCCTCCATAGCCGGGGCGGTGGAAGTCGTTGCGCCCCTGGCGCGCGCCGCCCAGGTCGAGCGTCTCGACCTTGGCGACGTTCTCGGGCAGCTCGGGCGTCGTGAAGGGCAGGTTGTACAGCACCCAGTGGACCCATGTCCCGGCCGGGGCGTCGGGGTCGTCGGCGATGAGCGCGAAGCTCACGGTTCCCGCGGGTGCGCCGCTCCAGGCGAGCGGCGGTGAGATGTCGGCCCCGTCGCACGTGTACTTGGCGGGAACGGCCGAACCGTCGGTGAAGGCCGTGCTGGTGAGCGAGAAAGCCATGCTCATCCAAGATAGCGGGGGAGAAGGCGGGGCCAAAAGCCAAACCCGGGGCAGGAACTGCTCCCCGGGTTGACCGGCCGGGCGAAGTGGGCCGTCGACACTTCGGCCGCGACCTGAGTGCGGTGAGAAGGTACGGACTGTTGCGGCCACGCAGGTGGAGGCCGCGTGGGAGGGGTGTCAGAGAACGGTCAAACCGCAGGCGCCGCGTGAGGCGACGGGGTTAGCTTGAAACTCCCTGGAATCAGGTGCATTTCTCGACCGTCTCATGAGACCCGGCTCCCGCCCACCTCGTCCTCGCGGCCTGTTCATCGCCGCGCTGCTCTTACTCACGCTCGCCCTGGCGGGCGCCATCGCGCTGCAGGCGTATCGCAACTTCCTCGGCCACAAGGCCACCGCCGAGCGCGTGTTGAGCGACTACGCGCGTCTCGCTGCCGCCCGGTTCGCCAACCGGACCGAGATGGCATTCTACTACCAAGCCTTCTGGCCGGCTCTGGAGGCGCTGTCGCGGGCGAAGGCCGGGCAGGCCGACACGCCTCTGCCGCCGCCCGGGCGGCTTGCGGCGAGCAACGAGCCTCACGCCGCCGACTTCCGCAAGCTCGCCCGCTACACCTTCCGGTACGAGCTTGCCACCGGGCGGCTCGAGACGGCGGGGGGAGCGCCGCCGGCCGCGGTACGCAAGTGGCTGCGCGACACACTTCCGGTGCACAGCCGCACGGTGTACGACCCGAAGGAGCGGCTCGGCGCGATCGTGCGCACGGTGGACGGCGTAGCGCGCGCAATCGTCTACACCGTGGTGAACGACAAGGCCGGGCGCCCGCGCACTGTGGTGGGCCTCGAAGAGGATCCGCGGGGATTCGAGCCGCTCTATACGGCCGACGAAGACAAGTTTCCGCTGTTGCCGCGGCCGTTGACGGGGGGCGTGATATACGATTCGCTCGGCTCGGCGATCGTCACCGGGGCGGACGGGGTCGAGCTGTATCGCTCGCCGGTGCAATACGCACCGCTCTTCGCCGCCCGCGATTCGTTTCAAGAACCGATGATGGGCAGGCTGCAGGTTCAGGTCGCCCTGCGACCCGACATGGCACCCAAGCTGGTGATCGGCGGCATGCCACGGTCGAACTTGCCGATGTTGCTGTCTCTGCTCGCCATCACCGCCGCACTCGTTGTCGGAGCCCTGCTGCAGTTGCGCCGCGAGTACGAGCTCTCGCAGCTGCGCGCCGATTTCGTGTCCGGGGTCTCGCACGAACTGCGCACGCCGCTGGCCCAGATCCGGATGTTCTCCGAGACGCTGCTGCTCGGCCGCGTGCGCTCGGACGGCGAGCGCGTCCGCTCGCTCGAGATCATGGACCAGGAGGCGCGCCGCCTCACGCATCTGGTCGAGAACCTGCTGCACTTCTCCCGATCGGAGCGCCAGGCCACGCGGCTGTCGCCGGCGCCGGCCCCGCTCGCCCCGCTGGTGCGCGAAGCCGTCGAAGCCTTCGCCCCGCTCGCGGCGGCGCGCGGCGTCACGTTCCGCACCGAGCTCCGCGATGGACTGGTCGCCCCGGTCGATGCCGAGGCGCTGCGGCAGATGCTCGTCAACCTGCTCGACAACGCCGTCAAGTACGGGCCGGCCGACCAGACGATCACCGTGGGCCTCGACGCCGCCGACGGGAAGGCACGCATCCGGGTCGAGGACCAGGGGCCCGGGATTCCGGCCGGCGACCGCGAGCGCATCTGGGACCGCTTCTGGCGGCTCGAGCGCGACCGCGGCGCCGCGGTGGCGGGGACGGGTATCGGCTTGTCCGTGGTGCGGGAGCTGGTGGCGCTGCACCGCGGCCGCGCCTGGGCGGAAGAGGGACGCGGGGGGACCGGGGCGTGCTTCGTCCTGGAGCTGCCCCTGACCGGTCAGCTGGAGGCCGCACCGGGGGGAGCGCGGATACGCGCGGACTTCGGGGCGACGGCATGACCCGGATTCTCGTCGTCGAGGACAATCCCGATCTCGCGTACGGCCTGCGCAACAACCTCGAGATCGAGGGCTACGAGGTGGAGGTCGTCGAGGATGGCAGCGAGGGCCTCGCGCGGGCGCGGACCGGCGGCCCCGACTTGATCATCCTCGACCTGATGCTGCCCGGCCTGGACGGCTACCGCGTGCTGCGGGCGCTGCGCGACGAGGGGCGCCGCATGCCGGTCCTCATCCTCACGGCCCGTGGCGAAGAGGGGGACAAAGTGCGGGGGCTGCGGCTCGGCGCGGATGATTACGTCACCAAACCGTTCGGTGTGCTCGAGCTGCTCGCGCGGGTGGAGGCGTTGCTCCGGCGCACGGCGCCGAGTGGCGGCGGGGCCGCGCTCCCGGAGCAGTTTGGCGCGATCCAGGTGATCCCCGCCTCGCGCACCGTGCTGCGCGACGGCCGCGCGGTCGGGCTCACCCCGAAAGAGTTCGATCTGCTGCTGGCACTGCTGCAGCGGCGTGGGGCCGTGGCGACGCGCATGGAGCTGCTCACCGAGGTATGGGGCTACAGCGCGGCGGTCCTCAGTCGCACCGTGGACACGCACGTCGCCGAGCTGCGCCGCAAGCTCGAGGCGGACCCGGCCGCTCCACAGCACATTCTCACGGTCCGCAAGGCCGGCTACCGGCTGGAGAAATAATCCGTGACGCTCCCCCTCCCCCTATCCAACGCCCTCGCCTTCTGGCCCCTCTGGGCCCTCCTCGGCACGCCACCCGACGGCCGCGCCATCATCGCCGCGATGCACGACCGCTACGTGGGCAAGTGGTACGGGACCCTGACCTTCGTGCAGCACAACACGGCCACGCGGCCCGACGACAGCACCGAGCACTCGACCTGGCGCGAGTATGCCGCGCTGCCGGGGCGGCTGCGCATCGAGTTCGAGCCGCTCGATTCTGCCGCAGGGGTGTTGTTCGTGCGCGACTCGCAGTTCGTGTTCCGCGGCGGGCGATTGACCACGGCGACGGCGTTCGTGCACCCGCTCATGGTGCTGGGGTTCGACGTCTATTTCGATCCCGCGGAGCGGACCGCTCATAAGCTCGAGCAGCTGGGGTTCGACCTCGCGACCGTGCACGAGGAGACGTGGGACGGTCGGCCCGCGTACGTCATCGGTGCACGGGCCGGGGACGTGCGCACCCGCCAGTTCTGGGTGGACAAGGAGCGACTGCTGTTCGTGCGACTGCTCGAGCCCGGGCAGCGCGACACGACGCGCACGAGCGACACCCGCTTCAACGAGTACCGGCCCGTGGGCGCGGCCTGGGTCTCGGCCGAGGTGGCATTCCTCGTGGACGGCCGGCAGCGGTGGCTCGAGCAGTATGCGGAGATCCGGACCGGGACGCCGCTGCCCGAGGTACTGTTCGACCCCACGCGCTGGGCCCAGACGAAGCACTGATCCCTGTCGCCGTGGGGTCGGCGCTGGTACTGTTCTCCCCGATGACCGACAGATCGCCGCCGAAGAAATACACCATCGGACTCGTGCAGATGGCGATGTCCGGCGATCCCGCCGTGAACCTCGAAAAGGCGATCGCGAAGGTGGCGGAGGCCGCGGCGGCAGGGGCCGCGCTGGTGTGCCTGCCGGAGCTGTTCCGCTCGCAGTACTTCGCACAGCGGGAGGACGCAGCCCTGTTCGATCTTGCCGAGCCGGTCCCGGGGCCCAGCACCGAGGCGCTGGGGCGGGCGGCGCAGCGGGCGGGCGCCGTGGTGATCGCACCCCTGTTCGAGCGCCGCGCCGCCGGGTTGTACCACAACAGCGCCGCAGTGATCGACGCGGACGGCCGCCTGATCGGGGTCTACCGCAAGATGCACATCCCGGACGACCCCGCGTACTACGAGAAGTTCTATTTCACGCCGGGAGATCTGGGCTTCCGCGCGTTCGACACCCGGGTCGGGCGCATCGGCACGCTGGTGTGCTGGGATCAGTGGTATCCTGAAGGCGCGCGCCTCACCGCCCTGCAGGGCGCCACCGTCCTGTTCTATCCCACGGCCATCGGCTGGCATCCGGCCGAGAAGGACCCCCATGGCAAGGAACAGCTCGACGCGTGGCGCACCATTCAGCGCAGCCACGCGATCGCGAACGGCTGCTACGTGGCGGCGGTGAACCGGGTCGGCCGCGAGCGGCCTCAAGGCGCAGCGACCGACGGACTCGAGTTCTGGGGTTCGTCGTTTATCGCCGACCCGTTCGGCAGCGTCGTGGCGGAGGCGCCGACCGACCGGGAGACCATCGTCTTCGGAGAGGTGGATCTGGCACGGATCGAGGAGGTGCGTCGCGGCTGGCCGTTCCTGCGAGACCGCCGCATCGACGCGTACGGCGGGATCGTCAGTCGCTATCTCGGCGACGCCTCGTAAGCACGGGTGAAGACTCCCGCCTCTCTCGGGCTTCGCATGCCCGCCGAGTGGGAACGGCACCACGCGACCTGGATCGGCTGGCCCCACAACGCGAGCGACTGGCCCGGGCGGCTGGGGCCGATCCCCTGGGTCTACGCCGAGATCGTCCGCAAGCTGGCGCCCGGAGAGATCGTGCGGATTCTCGTGAACTCGGGCCCCCACCAGCGCAAGGCGCGCAGCGTCCTCGAGCGGGCCGGCGTAGACCTCGGCCGCGTCGAGTTCTTCCGGTTTCCGACCAATCGCGGCTGGACGCGCGACTTCGGACCCCTGTTCGTGCGCCGGCCGAGCCCGAGGGCCGACGTGGCGATCGCGCGGTTCCGCTTCAACGCGTGGGCCAAGTATCCCGACTGGAAAAAGGACGACCGCATCCCGGAACGCGTGGCTGCGCGGCTCAAGCTCCCGCTGGTCCCGGCACGCGTGGTGCTCGAGGGCGGGAGCATCGACGTCAACGGCCGCGGCTCGCTCCTCACGACGGAGCAGTGTCTGCTCGATCCCGCGGTTCAGGTCCGGAACCCGGGCTTGTCGCGGTCCGAGCTTGAGGGGGTGCTGCGAGACTACCTCGGTGTCACCCACGTGCTATGGCTCGGCGAGGGGATCGCGGGCGACGACACGCACGGGCATGTGGACGACGTGTGCCGCTTCGTGAACACGGGTACCGTCGTGCTGTGCCGGGAGTCCGACCCGCGGGACGTGAACTACCGCCCCCTCGCGGAGAACCGCGAGCGGCTCGAGGACATGCGCCTCGAGGACGGCTCCAAGATCGCGGTCGTCGATCTCCCGATGCCCGCGCCGCTCTATTTCGCCGGCCAGCGCCTGCCGGCGAGCTACGCCAACTTCTACATCGCGAACGCCGCGGTCCTGGTCCCGACATTCAACGATCCCCAGGACAGGGTGGCGTTGGGGATTCTCGGAGAGCTGTTCCGGGATCGGCCCGTCGTCGGAATCCACGCCGTGGACCTGGTCTGGGGATTGGGGACGATTCATTGTCTGACGCAGCAGGAGCCGTTCGCCGGCGGCGGATCGGGCGAGCGGCGCTCCGCACTCACAAGGAGGCACTCATGACCGCGGCGACGCCGTTCGGTCTCTCCCAAATCGGCCAGATCTTCGTGCGAGCGCGCGATCTCGACCGCGCCGTCCGCTGCTACCGCGACACGCTCGGCATGCCGTTCCTCTTTCAGGTGCCGAGAATGGCGTTTTTCCAGTGCGGCGCGACGACGGTCATGCTGGGCATTCCCGAGACGGGCGAGCTCGACCACGCGGCGTCGCTCATCTACTACCTGGTCCCCGACATCGCCCTCGCCCATACGACGCTGCGCGGGCGGGGCGTGGAGTTCATCACCGAGCCCCATCTGGTGCACCGCGCGCCGGACTACGAGCTCTGGCTCGCCGACTTCCGCGACACGGAAGGCAACGTGCTCGCCCTGATGGACCGGAAACCGCGCTCCTAGCCGCGCGCTGGCTCTGGCTTCCGGGCCTGGGTATCGTTCGGAACGATCCCCGGAACCAGAGCCCGCCGATGATTTCTGCCCGCCGCCCGCTCCTGCTCGCAGCGCTGCTCACGGTCGCCTGCCGTGCGGGCCCGCCCGGCCTGCCGGCGCCGGCTGCACCTGAGCTTCCCACGCCTGGTGCCGCACCTTCGGACACCGCGTGCCGCATCGCGCCCGGCCCCGCGTCGAAGCGCGACACGGTCGCAGTCGCGCTCGCCGAGCCCATCGATCCCACGCACGCCCCCTCGCCGCGCAACGATGCGGAGCGATTCGTTTTCGCAGCGCTGTACGAGACGCTGATTCGCCTGGACTGCGCCGGCCGGGTGCTTCCCGGGCTCGCCCAGTCGTGGGAGGCAGCGGGCGACCGCTGGACCTTCACGTTGCGGGACGACGCCCGCTTCTGGGACGGGGCGCCGGTGACGGCGCGCGACGTGGTCGCCGCGTGGCGGGCACGCGACTCGGCGTTCGCGCAGTCCGCCACCGTGTTGAGCGATCGCATGATCGGCGTGCGACCGCCGGCGGCGCCGTTTCAGCCGCTGGCCGATCCGGCGCTCGCGGTGACGAAGCGCGCGCCGGGAGGCGATTGGCCGATCGGAACAGGCAGCCACTGGGTGAGCGAGACCGACGCCGCGGGCGTCCTGTCGGCGGTGCCGGTGCGGCGCGGCGCCCTGCCCGTCCTCCGGGTCGCCACCGTCCCCGCCGGTCGCACGCGCGACGCGGTCGACGAAGGCTCCGACCTCGTGATCACCGGCGACCCCGCGGTGCTCGAGTACGCGGCGACCCGACCCGGGTTCGTCGACGTTGCGCTCGACTGGAACCGTACGTACGTGCTGCTCGCGCCCGGACACCCCGATGGCCTCGCCGATATCCGGCGCGAAAGCCTGCGCGACGCGGTGCACCTCGACGCCCGTCCCGCGGAATGGAGCGGCGGCCGGTTCTGGCTCGCGGATCTGCAGGCGTGCGGGTTCCCGACGACCCGCGACACGGCCGTGTCCGCCCCTCGGCGGCAGCGCGTCGTGTACGATCAATCCGATCGGAACGCCGCCGACCTGGCCGCCCGGCTCGTCGGTCTGGGGACGCTGGGAAATCGCTCCGCGGCGACGGGGCTCGCGCCGGCCGTATTCGCGGCGGCGCTGCGGGCGGGCGGCGACGCCGCGTACGTGCTGCCGCTCCGCCGCCGGGTGTTCGACGTTTGCCGGGCGGCGCTGGAGCTGCCGCCCTGGAGTTGGACCGGTACGGTCGAGCCATTGCTGGACGTCCGCCCCCACGCCCTCGTGCGCCGGGGCCTGCCTCCCCTGCAGGTCGATTGGGACGGCACGCCGCGCATCTCCCCTCGATGACCTTCCGGACCCGCATCCTCGTCGGGTTCGGCGTGGTCGTGCTGGTACCGCTCGCGCTGTTCGGCGTGCGCGTGCGCACCGAGATGGCAAGCCGCCTCACCGCCGAGTACGAGCGCCGCGTCGCAGCGCTCGCGGCGGTGATCCGGGCCGACCTGACCCGGGACGGCGCCGCGATCGCGCGCCGGCTCAACGCCCTGACCGATGCCATCGCCGCGGACAACCGATTCCGAGCGGCGGTGCTGCAGGGGAGCGACCGCACCTACCTGCTCGACTACGCGGGCGGAGCGATGCACTTCGCCGGTCTGTCGATGCTCCAGATCCAGGACGATCAGGGCCGCATCGTGAGCTCGGGGCACTTCCGCAACGAATACGATCGGCTCGAGCCTGGACTGCCGCGCGCGCTCGCCGCCGCGCAGGGCGGTATCGCCCTCATCCAGACGCGCACGCCCGAGGGGCCGGTGCTCGCGATCGCCCGGCTCGACTCGCTGCGTCTGGCCGGCAGGCGGTTCACGCTGGTGGGCGGGATCGCGCTCGACTCGACATACCTCGCGGAGCTGACGCCGGACTCCGAGCTCAGCGTGGTCGTCCGCCTGCCTACGGACAGCCTCCCCGCAGCCACGTCCGCGGGAGCAGTGCTCAGCGAGGTCTCGCTGCCCTTCGTATCGGAGAGCGACTCTGGGAGCGCGCTGCGGCCGGCACGCATCGTCGTCAGTCATTCGCTCGGCTCCCTCACCGCGCTGCGCCGGGGCGTCGATGTAGCGTTCCTCGCCGCGGTGCTACTGGCCGGCACGATCGCGCTGCTCCTGGGCGGCTGGCTGTCGCTGCGCATCAGCCGGCCGCTCACGGCGCTGGCCCGGAAGACCGCGCAGATCGACATGGACCGGCTGAATGTCAGCTTCGACAGCGAGCGCGCCGACGAGATCGGCGCGCTCACACGGCTGCTCGGCTCGATGACCGAGCGGCTCCGCGCCGGAGCCGCGAAGCTGCGGGAGGCGGAGCGACGCATCGCCATGGGCGACCTCGCCCGCCAGGTGAATCACGACATCAAGAACGGCCTCACGCCCATCCGCAACGTGTTCCGGCATTTCACGGAGACCGCGGCGACCGAGCCCGACCGACTCACCAGCGTCTTTCGAGAGCGCCAGGGGACCGTCGAAGCCAGCATCTCGTATCTCGAAAACCTCGCCGGCAACTACGCCCGCCTCTATCCGGCGCCGGCGCGCGAGCCGTGCGACGTGCGCCAGGTGATCCGGGAAACCCTCGGGCGCCTGGGCGCCACCGGGAACCCGCGGCTGGAGACCGACCTGGCCGAAGACCTCCCGCTCGTGTGTACCGACCAGCTCGTGCTGCGGCGCATCCTCGAGAATCTCGTCGGCAACGCGGTGGATAGCCTCGAAGGTCGCCCCGGGGCGGTGACGATCTCGGCCGCGGCGGTCGCGCCCGCGAATGGCCGGCCCAACGTCCGCATCACCGTCGCCGACACCGTCAAGGGGATGACGCGGGCGGAGCTGGATCGCGCCTTCGACGACTTCTATTCCACCAAGCCGGGCGGCACGGGGCTCGGCCTGTCGATCGTGCGCCGGCTCGTGCTCGACGCCAACGGCGTGCTGCGGGTGGAGACGCAGCCGGGCGCCGGAAGTCGTTTCATCGTGGACCTGCCAGGAGCCTGAGCATGACCGTCGTGCTCGTCGTCGACGACGTGTCCGCCATGGCCGACCAGTACGCCTACGATCTGAAGCGCGTGGGCGGCTACGAGACCCTCATCGCCGGGAGCGGCCGCGAGGCGCTCGACCTGCTCGAGCGTGAGGCCGTCGACTGCGTGCTGCTCGACCTCGAGATGCCGGGCATGGACGGCTTCGAGGTGCTGCGCGGCATGGCGCGCCGCGAGGCCCGCCCGCCGGTGATCGTCTACACGGGCACGGGGAACTACGACCGCTGCGTCCAGGCGATCCATCTCGGCGCGCAGGGCTTCATCGACAAGGCCGAGCCGATGGAGCGCGTCGTGCGCGAGATCGAGAACGCCCGGGAGCGGGCGCGGCTTACCGGGCAGCTCACGGCGCTGCGCGAGCGGCTCGGCACCGAGGCGGCGTTCGTGGGTGCGAGCGCCACCATGCGCCGGCTCGCGGACGCCATCGCCCGCGTGGCCAAGATCCCGAGCCCCGTGCTGATCACGGGCGAGAGCGGCTCCGGCAAGGAGCTCGTCGCCCGCGAGCTGCATCGGCTCGGGGCCAATCCCGGCGGGCCGTTCGTGGCGCTCAACGCCGCCGCTCTGCCCGAAAACCTGGTCGAGGACGAGCTGTTCGGACACGAGCGCGGCGCGTTCACGGGGGCCAACGCGCTGCGCAAGGGAGCGTTCGAAGCCGCCTCGGGTGGGACACTGTTCCTCGACGAGATCGGCGAGCTGCCGCTCGCCGCGCAGGCCAAGCTGCTGCGGGTGATCGAGCAGCGCCAGGTCACGCGACTCGGCGGCAACCGCACCATCGTCGTGGACGCCAGGGTCGTGGCCGCCACGAACCGCGACCTGGATGCGGAAGTCGCCGCCCGACGGTTCCGGCAAGACCTGTACTATCGACTCAACGTGCACGCGGTCCCCGTCCCGCCGCTGCGCGAGCGCCGCTCCGACATCCCGGCCCTGGTCGACCACCTGCTCGGGTTCACCTGCGCGCGCTTCGGAACGCGGCCCAAACGGCTCGATCCCGCCGCGCTCGAGTGCCTGATGGCATACGACTGGCGACGGAACAACGTGCGCGAGCTGCGCAATGTCGTCGAACGCATGGTCATTGCCGCCGACGGCGAGATGATCCGGCTCGACGACGTGCCCGCCGAGATTCGCGACGCGACGGCGCCCGGGGAGGGGCCGCCACGCCCGACGTCCACCAGCTTTCAGGCCCTCAAGGCGGAGGCCGAGCGCCAGATCATCGTCGCCGCCCTGGAGCGAAACGACTGGCATATCACGCGGACCGCGCGAGCGCTCGGCCTCGCGGACCACGCGAGTCTCCTGAAAATCATGCGCCGGCATGACATCAGCCGGGACGCGAGTCGCGAGTAAACGCGCGCGACTCGTGTCCACGCACACACATTGCCGGACTCGCAGCTCGTGTCCGCGCGAACACGAGGGCTCCGACCTCCCGATCTCAAGCCGTTGTCCCGACGAGTGATAACCGACGCTTGCCCGCTGGCCTCCCTCCTGCGTTAGGGGTGGACGTTCACCCCAACCCAGGAGGTCTCTATGCGTAAGCTGCTCCTCACCCTCGTCGCGGGCTCGGTCGTCGCGGCGTGTGGTCGCAAGGCATCGCCGTCATCCGAAGCCAGTGCCGCGGAAGTCCCCACCACACCGCCCGCGACGTCGAGCGTGGCGACCAAGCCCGTGCCCACGGTGACGGGGCCGGCCTCGTTCGACGCAGCGCAAACCGCGTTCACCGAGAAGCGGTACGGCGACGCCGTGCGGCTGTTCACGTCCTACACGAGCGACAAGCCGGACAACGTGTGGGGCTACTACATGCTGGGCCTCTCGACCTGGAAGGCCGGCGATCGCGACGCGGCCGTGAACGCGTTCACGCTGGCGCTCGAGAAGGACGCGTCCCATGTGAAGAGCCACATCAACCTGAGCCGCGTGCTGATCGAGCAGGGTCGCGCGCGGGACGCCCTGCCCCACGTCGAGGCGGCGCTCGCCATCGACTCCACGTCGGGCGAGACCGTCCGTCTCTTGGGTCGCGTGAAGCGCGAGCTGGGCGACTCGGCAGGCGCGATCACCGCCTACAAGCGCGCGATCGTGCTCGACGAGCGCGACGTGTGGTCGATGAACAACCTGGCGAAGCTGTACATCGGCCAGGGGAAGTACGACGAGGCGCTGGGGCCGCTCGCCCGCGCGGTCGAGATCGACTCGACGGTGCCCGCCTTCCAGAACAACCTCGGGCTCGCCTTGGGGCACAGCACCCGGGTGGATCTCGGCGCACTGGCCCGCAGTTTCGAAGAGCAGATCAAGACGTGGCGGTAAGGCCGATCTCCCGGCCGAGCGCGAGGATCTCTTGCTGGATTCCCTTGCGCTCGGCCAGGAGCCGCAAGAACGCCCAGCGTCGAAAAGCGAACAGCCCGAGTGCCCGTGCTCCCCCGACGATCCGGTCGAGCCGCTCGACGAACACGAGGGCCGCATACGCTAGTAGCGGCGCGACCAGGAGCGCCACCACGCCTTCTCTGACACCCCGCCACACCACGATGGCCGTCGCGAGTCCCGCCCATGTGAGGGGAAAGAGCAGCATGGCCGCGAGCACCTTGATGCTCGCCAGCGCGTCTTCCTCTCCCTTCGCCATACCGGTGGCCACGAAGCCAACGGCTCGGTAGGCCGGGTAGTGTACGGCTGTCCCCACCAGCCCCGCGGGCAACAGCAGCAATAGAACCATCCCCGCTTTGGCGACGTAGCGGGCCACGCGCGCGAGGGTGAAGCTGCGCGGGGCGAGCTGCCGCGGGTCGAGCCCCGCCGCCGCGAGCGCCGCTTCGTACCGATCGATCCGCGCCGCCAGGGCGGCGAAGCGGTCCGGCTGCTGCTCCCGCGCGATTTCGTACCCCGCGATCAGGCGGCGCCGCAGGATGAACTCTTCCTCCAGCGTCGGCGGGTTGGTAGGCACGTCGTCTTGCGTGCTGACGATGCGCTCCGCGCGAGCGACCAGGGCCAGCGCTTCCACGTGCCCAGCCTGGAGCGTGACGCCGCCGAGGGCCTGCTCGATGCGCGCGGTGAGGCCGCGGACCGGTCCGGCAGGCGGCTCCTCCCCGGGGGCGAGCTCCACGGGCTCCACGGCGAACGGCTCGGCGAAGTGGAGCAGCGCGGCGCTCCGGAACGTCCGCTTGGCCCGATAGTACAGCCCCGCCGGCACGATCCGGATCGGCGTGGCTCGCGGCAGCCCCGCGGCGGCGCCGAGGGCGATCCGCGCGGCCCCGGTCTTCATGGGCCGAAGCTTCGCCTCCGAGTGCGACGTCCCCTCGGGGAACAACCCTATCGCGCCGCCTCGTGCCAGCACGCAGCGCGCCGAGTCGAACGTCTCACGATTCTGTGCCGGGTCGGCGCCCGCATCCTGCCGCCGGTGCACCGGGATCGCTTCGAGGGCCCGGCAGAACGACCCAATCACCGGCATGCGGAACAGCGGCGCCTTCGCGAGCAGCGACACGCGCCGCGGGGTGAAGCACAGCAGGAACGCCGGGTCGATGAGCCCGCTCGGATGGTTCAGCACGAGGATGACGGGGCCGTCGCGAGGAACGTGCTCCAGCCCCGACACCTCGATGCGCCGGAAGAAGATCCGTAGGATCAGTCGGAACAGCGCCCGGAGCAGCGCCCTCACGGCGAGGGCTCGACGCCCGCCATCCGCTCTCCCCGCCAGGCGCCATACGTCCAAATCACGCCGCCGAGGAGAATCGCCGCCGGGATGATCAAGACGGCGCGTGCGAGGGTGCTCGCGTCCGAGATCGCGCCCAGAATGGTTGGCGACGGCACGTCGCCCAGCACATGAATCATGAGAATGCTGACGGCGATGGCGCTCGCTCGCATCTCGGGCGCGACCAGGTTCACGATGGCGGAATTGATCGGGCCGGTGGATGAGAACAGCAGCAGTTCCGCGAGCACGAGCGCGCTCCAGTACACCACCGGGCTCGGCGCGAGTAATGCGACCAGCCCGACCGGCGCGGCGACCAGTGTGGCGACACCGGAGACCCACAGATACGCCTGTCGCGTTCGCGCGAGCAGCCGGTCGGCGACCCACCCGCCGACCGTCGTTCCCACCAGACCGGTCGCCACGAGCACCAGGCCCGATCCGACAGTAGTCATACTCTCCGTCAGGCCGCGTATCCGCATCAGAAACTTGGGCAGAAATACCGCCATGCCTCCGAGCGCGAACGTGTAAGCCGCGTAGCCGAGCACCGTGAGCACGTAGGGCCGGTTGCGGGCGAGGGTCCCATACGCGCCACGGGCAGCCCCGCCCCGGAGCCGGTGGCTCGCGCCCAGGGCATCCGTCGGGTCCTGGATCCCGCGCGGCGGATCGTACAGGCGCAACGACAGGGCGGCGAGGACGAGGCCCGGCGCCCCGACGAAGAAGAAGGCGCTGCGCCAGCCGAAGTGAACGTCCAACAGGCCCCCGACCACGTATCCGAGCGCCGTCCCGACCGGGATCGCGGCGAAGAAGATCGAAAACACGCGACCGCGATACCGTCGGGGGAAATAGTCGGCGAGCAAGCTCGGTGAGATCGTGCCATACGCGGCCTCGCCGATTCCCACAAGCGCCCGCGCGCCGAGCAAGCTCACGAAGCTCCAGGCAAGTCCGCCCAACGCGGTGGCCACGCTCCAGATGAAGATTCCCGCGGCGATCAGCCGTGTGCGGGAGCCCGTGTCGCCCAGGGTCCCAAACACGGGAGCGGCGAGCATGTAGACGACGATGAACCCGCTGGTGAGCAACCCGAACTGGGTGTCGCTCACGTGGAGCGGCGAGTGTCTGAGGCTCTCCCCCAGCGCCGCCACGACATAGCGGTCGACGTAGTTGAAGAGGTTGATGCATGTGAGGACGATCAGTCCCGTGCGCGCCAGGCGCGCGCTGTCGACTACGGGTGCGCCTTGAGCCACGTGGTAAACGGGAAACAGGGGATCGCACGGAAAATCATGGTGGCCACCGGGCGGTTTGGGTGTCCCAAACTTAGCCGCGGGTGGCCACCATGCCTACTCAGGCGGGTTCAGCCTTCGAGACCGTCGTGGTTGTCGTCTTCGAACGCTTTGAAGGAGCTCTGGATATTGTTCGCCACCACGCTCTGGTTCGCGCCGCCCTGGCCGCGACGAACGCCGCGTCCTCGCTGGAGCTTGGCGAGCCGTGAGCGCGAAGCTGCGGTCCGGCCGTGGGACAGGCCGCGCGAGCACGACGCGTGAGAGACCTCACATGTGTTCGCGACACGCGCCAAGTTTCCCTGTATCGAATCGGTGCAATGGCCGCCCGCTATGAGCCAGGAGGGATCATGAAGCCGAGTCCACGCGAGCAGGCGGAAGCGTTCCGGCAGCTGCACACCGGACCGCGCATGCTGGTGCTCCCCAACGCCTGGGACGTGGCGAGCGCCCGAGTGGTGGAGGAAGCCGGCTTCCCGGCCATCGCCACCACCAGCGCCGGGATCGCGTGGGCACTCGGCTACGCCGACGGCGAGCGGATCAGCCGGGGGGAGATGCTGGCCGCGATCCGGCGTATCGTCGCGGCGGTGCGCGTGCCCGTGACGGCCGACGTGGAGGGAGGCTACGGCGCCACGGTCGCGGCGGCCGCCGAGACGGCGCGCGGCGTGATTGCGGCGGGTGCCGTCGGACTCAACCTCGAAGACGGCACGAATGAGGGCACCCTGCTCGATCCCGAGCTGCAGGCGGACCGCATCCGTGCCGTGCGCGAAGCGGCGATGTCGGCGCGGGTGCCGCTGGTGGTGAACGCGCGCACCGACGCGTTCGCGGTGAGACACTGGTCACCGGCAGAGCGCTTCACCGCGGCGGTGCGGCGTGCCAACGGCTACCTGGCCGCCGGAGCCGACTGCCTGTTCGTGCCCCACGTGAGCGACGGCGAGACGATCGGGCGCCTCGCCGGGGAGCTCGCGGGGCCCCTCAACGTGATCGCCGGCCCGCCGGCCCCGCCACTGCTGGAGCTCGAGCGGCTGGGGGTGCGACGGGCGAGCCTCGGCCCCCGCATCGTGCAAGCGACACTGGGGCTGGTGCGACGCCTGGTGACGGAGTTGCGCGAGCGCGGTACGTACGACACCATGACGGAGCTGCTCATCCCCTTCGGTGAGCTGCAGCGGCTCGTGGGACGGACCCCTTGACCGGTTCGAACACGCGGGTATATTTATACCGCGTCGTGAATATTTAATACGATCGGGTTAATCCCTTTGGGTGGTCACGAATCGATGATGCACTGCACGCCGAAGACCGTCGCCAATCTGAATCCGGCTCCCACCGACGGGAGCGAGCGGGCGGCGTAGCGTGTAGACGATCCCAGACACTACGGCCCGCTCGCAAAGAGCGGGCCTTCTTTTTGGCAAGTGACGGATACGGCTGGAGGACACGCGATGCCCCGAGGGAACACGCGCTGGATGCACACCCGCGCCCCGGACCTGAACCCGTGGCGCGAGCAGGACGCGTGCGGAGTCGGGTTCGTCGCGCGCGTGTCGGGGGAACGCTCGCGCGAGGTCGCGCGCCTCGCGCTCGAAGCCCTCAAGCGCGTCGCCCACCGCGGCGCCGCGGCCAGCGACAGCTCGGGCGACGGCGCCGGCGTGCTCACCCAGATCCCCGGACCGCTGTTCTATCGCGATGCGCTCCGGCGCGGGCTCACGCTCGAGCCCGGCCAGCCGTTCGCCGTGGGCATGTTCTTTCTGCCGCGCGAGGCCGCGGCGCTGGCGCACGTCACCGTCGTCATCGAGGACGTGCTGCGGGGTGACGGCCTGCCGGTCCTGGGATGGCGCGACGTGCCGGTGCGTCTCGACGTGCTGGGCGCGGGCGCCCGCGCCACCTGTCCCACCATCCGCCAGGTGCTCATCGGCCCGGCGGCCGACCGGCGCGGCGACGCCGCCGCGTGGGAGCGGGCCCTCTATCTCGCGCGCAAGACGATCGACGCCCGAGTGGCCGACGCGGGGCCCGGGCTCGAGCCATTCTTCGTCTGCTCGCTGTCGGCGCGCACCATCGTCTACAAGGCGCTGCTCACCGGGACCCAGCTCGGCGCGTTCTTCCCGGACCTGGAATCGCCGGACTTCCAGACCGCGCTCGCCGTGTTCCACCAGCGCTACTCGACCAATACGACCTCCAGCTGGCCCCTGGCTCAGCCGTTCCGGCTGCTCGCGCACAATGGCGAGATCAACACGCTCTGGGGCAACCGCAACGCGATGCGCGCGCGCGAGCCGGCGCTCGCCTCAGCGCTGTGGGAAGAGGACATCGACCGGCTGAAGCCGGTGATCTGGACCGAGGGGAGCGACTCGACCAGCCTCGACAACGCGCTCGAGCTGCTGGTGCGCTCGGGCCGCGACCCGGTGCACGCCCTCATGATGCTCGTGCCGGAGGCGCACGAGGGCGCGGTGGAGATGGAGCCCGCGCTGCGCGGCTTCTACGAGTTCCACGACTGCCTGGTGGAGCCGTGGGACGGGCCGGCGGCGCTCGCGTTCTCGGACGGCGTGATGGTCGGATCGGCGCTCGACCGCAATGGGCTGCGCCCCTGCCGCTACAAGATCACGCGCGACGGTCTGGTGGTGGCGGGCTCCGAGGTCGGGCTCGTGGACCTGGACCCCGCGAACGTGGTCGAGAGCGGACGGCTCGGCCCGGGCGAGCTGCTGGTGGTGGACACCAGGCGCAAGGCGATCCTCCACAACGCCGAGGCGAAGCGCGAGGTAGCGCGGCGCCGTCCGTACGCGCGCTGGGCGGCGAAGAGCATCCGGCCGCTGCGGCCCACCGCCCTGGCCCCTGCCGCTCCGGAAACCGAGATCGTTACGCGGCAGCTCGCGTTCGGTTGGAGCTTCGAAGATTTGCGCTACGTGCTCGAGCCGATGGGCGGCGAAGGGCAGGACGCCGTGTGGAGCATGGGGGACGACACGCCGATCCCGCCGCTCGCGCGCGTACCTCCGGGCCTCTACGCGTACCTGCGCCAGCGGTTCGCCCAGGTCACGAACCCCCCGATCGATCCGTTGCGCGAGACGCTCGTGATGTCGCTGCGCATGCACCTGGGCCGCCGCGGCTCGCTGCTCGCGGACCGCCCCACCGGACTGCCCCTGGTGCGGAACGAGCACCCCGTCCTGCTCGACAACGAGATGGCGGCGCTCGGGACGCTCGTCGGCGCGCAGGCGGTGACGCTGGACGCCGCGTGGCAGGCGGCGGGCGGCCCTGAGTCGCTGTGCGCGGCGCTCGATGCCCTGTGCCGCACCGCCGGCAGCGCGGTCGAGCAGGGCGCACAGATCCTCGTGATGAGCGATCGCGCGGCCGAGCGCGAGCGCGCTCCGCTGCCCATGCTCCTCGCCGTCGGCGCCGTGCACCAGCACCTGCTCCGCAAGGGCCGGCGGACTCGCGTAAGTCTCGTCGCCCAAGCGGGCGATGCCTGGGACGTACACCACTTCGCGGCCCTCATCGGGTTCGGGGCGGAAGCGGTGCATCCCTGGCTGGCGCTCGAATCGGTGCGGCGGCACGTCGAAGACGACAATGCCCCGGCCAAGTTCCGCGCGGCGGCCGAAAAGGGGCTGCTCAAGATCCTTTCCAAAATGGGCATCTCGACGCTGTCGTCGTACTGCGGGGCGCAGATCTTCGAGGCGTTGGGACTCGGCGCCGAGGTGATCGACCGCTGCTTCACCGGCACCGTGTCGACGATCGGGGGAATCGGGTTCGCCGAGATCGCCGAGGACGTGCTGGCGCGCCAGCGCGCGGCCTACCCGGAGAGCGCGACGCCCGAAGCGCTGCCCGACTATGGCCGCGTGCGCTATCGCCGCGACGGTGAGGATCACGGCTGGTCGCCGCCGCTGGTGCGGGCGATGCAAAAAGCTGTGTCAGCCGACACACTGCAAGCCTACGACGACTTCAAGGCCCGGGTGACGGCACGTTTGCCCGCGACCCCGCGCGACCTGCTTGCGATCCGGCCGGGCACGCCGATCCCCATCGACGAGGTGGAGCCCGCGGAGACGATCCGTCGCCGCTTCATTTCCACGGCGATGTCGTTGGGCGCCCTCTCGCCAGAGGCGCACCGCACTCTCGCGATCGGCATGAACCGGATGGGAGCGCGCTCCAACTCGGGCGAAGGAGGCGAAGACCCGGATACGTACGCCCCGCTCGAGAACGGCGACCGGGCCGACAACCGCATCAAGCAGGTGGCGTCGGGGCGCTTCGGCGTGACGACGCACTATCTGGTGCGTGCCGACGAGCTCGAGATCAAGATGGCGCAGGGCTCGAAGCCGGGCGAAGGCGGGCAGCTCCCCGGCCACAAGGTGACGGCCTTGATCGCGCGGCTGCGGCACTCAGTTGCGGGCGTGCCCTTGATCTCGCCGCCGCCGCACCACGACATCTACTCGATCGAGGACCTGGCGCAGCTGATTCACGATCTCAAGCAGGTGAATCCCCGCGCGCGGGTGGGCGTGAAGCTCGTAGCCGAAGCCGGGGTGGGCCGCGTGGCGGCCGGAGTGGCGAAGGCCTACGCCGACTACGTGCTCATATCTGGGCACAACGGCGGGACGGGCGCGTCGCCCCTGTCATCCATCAAGCATGCGGGCCAGCCGTGGGAATTGGGGCTGGCGGAGACGCAGGCTTTACTGATCGAGAACGGCCTGCGCCACCGCATCGAGGTGCGCACCGACGGGGGCCTCCGGACCGGGCGCGACGTGGTGATCGCGGCGCTGCTTGGCGCGGAGACCTACGGGTTCGGCACCGCGGCCCTCGTCTCGATCGGGTGCGACATGGCGCGCCAGTGTCACTTGAACAGCTGTCCCACGGGGATCGCAACGCAGAAGCCCGAGCTGCGCAAGAAGTTCGCGGGCAAGCCGGAGCAGGTGGTGGCGTATTTCACGTGGATCGCGGAAGACGTGCGCCGCATTCTCGCGGAGCTCGGCTACCGCACGCTCGACGATGTCATCGGGCGCGCGGAACTGCTCGAGCGGGTGGATCGCCCGGAGGTGCCGCGGGCACAGATGCTCGACCTGTCGCTCCTCCTCGCCGACCCGGCGGCGGATCGCGACGCCCCGCGGCATCGGACCGTGGCGCGCAACGATCGCCCGGGTGTGGAGTCGCTGGACGAGGAGATCCTCCAGACGCTCGGCCCCCGCTTGGACGAGGGGCGCCCGTTTGCCGGCGTGTACGACATCGGGAACCACCATCTGACGGTGGGGGCGCGTATCGCCGGGCGCATCGCCGACCGCGTCGGCAACGTCGGGCTCGCGCCCGGCTCGATTCGCCTCCGGTTCCGCGGCAGCGCGGGCCAGAGCTTCGGAGCGTTCGCGCTCCCGGGCATGCGACTCGAGCTCGAGGGCGAAGCGAACGACTACGTCGCCAAGGGACTCTCGGGGGGCGAGATCGTCATCCGCCCGTTCCGAGAGAGCGTGCTCGCGGGGGTCGCCGATCAGCAGGTCCTGCTGGGCAACACCGTGCTCTATGGCGCCACGGGGGGCAAGCTGTTCGCGGCCGGGCGGGCGGGAGACCGCTTCGCGGTGCGCAACTCCGGAGCGATCGCGGTAATCGAAGGCGCCGGCGCTCATTGCTGCGAGTACATGACGGCGGGCGTGGTGGTCGTGCTCGGGCCCGTGGGGCGCAACTTTGCCGCCGGGATGTCGAACGGCATCGCCTACGTGCTCGACGAGGCGGAGACCTTCACGGCCCGTTGCAACGGCGACATGGTCCAGGCGCGGGCGCTCGAGGAGTCCGACGAGCGGCTCGTCCTCGGCCTGCTCGGTGAGCACGTCGGGGCTACGGGCAGCGCGCGGGGGCGCGCCATTCTCGACGCGTGGGAACGCTACCGCGACTCGTTCCGCAAGGTGGTGCCCTTCACGGCCCCGGTGGCCGCTGAGCCGGCGGCGGAGGAGGAAGCGGCGGCGGTGTGACCGCGTAGCAGCGGCAACTCCAGCCCATCCCGCAGCGCCTGCCAGCTCGCCTCGATGATGTTCTCCGAGCACCCCATGGTGCTCCAGCGCTCCGCCCCGCGGGCCGATTCCACCACCACCCGCGGCTTGGCGGCGGTGCCGAGGTGCTCGTCCACGATGCGCACCTTGTAATCCACGAGACGCACCTCGGCAAGCTCCGGATAGCGCGGTAACAACGCCTTGCGCACCGCGCCGTCGAGCGCATTCACGGGGCCCGCACCCTCGGCGGCGGTGTGAATCACTTCCCCGTCCACCCGTAGCTGCACCATCGCCTGTGCCGTCGTCGTCCCTCCGCTCCGGCCCTCGACGATGACCGTGAACCCGAGCAGCTCGAACGGCGGCCGATAGTCGGGGGCGGAGCGCCGCACCAGCATCTCGAATGAGCCGTCGGCTCCTTCGAACTGGTGCCCTCGAAACTCGAGCTCCTTCACCCTTCGCAAGATCTCGGAGTCCGAGTCCCGAGCCCCGAGCCCCAATTCACCAGCCCGCAGCCGCACATTTTGCCGCCCTGACAGCTCGCTCACCACCACGCGCATTTCATTCCCGACGAGGGCCGGATCGATGTGCTGATAGCTCTCCGGCAGCTTGGCCACGGCCGCCACGTGAATCCCGCCCTTGTGCGCAAACGCGCTGGCGCCCACGTACGGCGCGTGGGCGTCGGGATTCAGATTTGCCACTGCCGCCACGAAGTGTGCGACGTCCGTCACGCGACGCAGCTGGTCCGGCGGCAGCACCGCGTAGCCCAGCTTGAGCTGCAGCGTGACGATGAGCGGGATAAGGTCGAGGTTGCCGCAGCGCTCGCCGTAGCCGTTGATGGTTCCCTGCACGTGGACACACCCGGCGCGCACCGCCGCGAGCGCGTTCGCCACGGCCAGCGCGCCGTCGTTGTGGGGGTGAATCCCGAGGGGCCCGTCGAGCTGGCTGCGCAACTCGCGCACCCGCTCGCCGACGGTGTCGGGCAGCTCGCCGCCGTTGGTGTCGCACAAGACGATGCAGTGCGCCCCGGCCTCAGCCGCCGCGCGGAGCGTCGCCACGGCGTAGCCCGGGTCCAGGCGATAGCCGTCGAAAAAATGCTCCGCGTCGTAGATGACCTCTTTGCCGCGTTCGCGGAAAAAGGCGACGCTGTCCGCGATCATACAGAGGTTCTCTTCGCGGCTGGTCTCCAGCACGCGCTCCACGTGCATGGTCGAGCTCTTGCCGACGAGCGTCACAACCGGCGTCTCGGCCTCGAGCAGGGCCCGGATATTGCCATCGTCCTCGCAACGCTGGCCGGCCCGGCGCGTCATCCCGAACGCCGCAACTTTCGCCTGTCGCAATGGCTCCGTCTTGATGCGACGGAAGAACTCGGCGTCCTTGGGATTCGATCCCGGCCACCCGCCTTCGATGTACTGGATGCCCAGCTCGTCGAGCCGTCGCGCGATCTTGAGCTTGTCGTCGACCGAGAGCGACAGGCCTTCGCGCTGTGTGCCGTCGCGTAGTGTCGTGTCGTACAATACCGGGTTCACAACCTGGCCTCCCCTGGTGGATCACAAAAGCAAAACGGCCTCTCGTGTTGCGAGAGGCCGCGCCGTGCATGTCCGGGATCGAGTATCCGTCAGCCGAGTGCCAGCACGCCGCCTCTCGCAAAGAGTCGGATGGTAATGCTCGTAATCGGCCGGTTGCCGCGACGGATGCTCATGGCCGGGATACTAACTCCCCTACGGGATGAGTCAATCCCACGCGCACCACCTCACCGATCACAACCGTAGCGGGCGGCTCGAGCCCCGCGCCGGCGACCAGGTCCGCGATGTCGCCTAAGCTCCCGACCACGGTGCGCTGCTCGGGGAGGGTGCCGCTCGCGATCACGGCGACCGGTGTGTCGGGCGCCGCCCCCTGGGCCCGCAGCCGCGCAACGATGTCCGGTAGCGCGGACAACCCCATCAGCACCACGAGCGTGGGGACGCGGGCGAGCGCCTCCCAGTCGAGGTCGGACGGGCCTTCGCACTCGTGCCCCGCGACGACAGCGAAAGCCGACGCCACCCCCCGGTGCGTGACCGGAATGCCGGCGGCCGCGGGCACCCCGGTCGCCGACGTCACGCCGGGGACCACCTGGTACCGCACGCCGGCGGCGCGCAGTGCCGCGCACTCTTCGGCGCCGCGGCCGAACACGAACGGATCGCCACCTTTGAGGCGAACGACGCTGAGCCCCTCCCGAGCACGCTCGATGAGCAACGCGTTGACATCCTGTTGATCGGTCCCCCGTAAGATCCGCTCGGCCTCAGCCGGTGCCTGGGCAAGGAGCGCGTGCGAGACGAGTCGATCGTACACCACCACGTCGGCCGATCGCAGCAGCTCGAGGCCCTTCGCCGTGATCAAGCCCGGGTCGCCCGGGCCGGCTCCGACCAGATAGACCGTCCCCCCCCTCCCGAAGGGAGAGGGGGACAGGGGGTGAGGACCGATCAACTCCTCGATCCGCCCCCGTGCCCCCTCGATGTCTCCCCGCCGCACGAAGTCGATCACGTCCGAATCCACGATCGCATACCACAACGCCGTGCGCCCGCGGGCGTCCGGGACGCGCGCGGCCAGCTCCGGCCGTAGCTCGCCCAGCAACGCACACAGCCGGGCCTCGGCGCGCCCCACGAGCCGCGCGATGCGCTGGCGCAATCGCACGGCCAGCGCGGGACTCTTGCCGCCGGTCGAGACCGCGACCGTGATGTCGCCCTCGCGATGGATCGCCGGCGCTATGAAGCTCGAATGCTCGAGATCGTCCACCGCGTTGAGCGGCACCCCCAGTCGCTCGGCCTCGGCCCAGACGGCTGCGTTGACCGTGCGATTGACGGCTGCAATAGCAAGCCAGGCTCCAGCGAGATCGCCGTCGTGATAGCCGCGGCGCCGTAACTCGATCGCACCCCGGCGCCCGAGGTCCGTCAGGGCCGGCGTGACGTCCGGGCTCACCAGCGTGACGTGGGCCCCCGCCGCGACCAAGCCGCGCACCTTCTGCTCGGCCACGGCGTCGCCGCCGATCACCACGGCGCGCCGGCCGCGCAGGTCGAGAAACACCGGATAGAACGCGGTCATTGCAAACCTACCTCACCGCCTCGCTCCCCCTCTCCGCACCGCGGAGAGAGCGCAGCGCCTCGACCCCGACCCGGTCGCAGAAATCCCCGAATCGCTCGTCCGCGAGCCGCTCGTCGCGATAGCGCTCGAACAGCGGTCGCACTGTGGTCACGAGCCGGTCGCGATGAACCAGATCGGCGTATTGCGTGGCGAGCCGCGTGCCGAGCATGCTGCCGCCGACGAAGACGGCGTACTTGTTGAGTGATCGGCCCACGAACGCGAGGTCGGCCGTGTACGGCCGGGCGCAGCCGTTGGGACAGCCCGTCATGCGAACCGTGAGCGTCGCGTCGGCGAGGCCCAGCGTCTCGAGCTCGCGCTCGAGCTCGGCGATGACATCGGGCAGAACCCGCTCCGCTTCGGCCAACGCGAGCCCACACGTCGGCAGCGCCGGACACGCCATGGACCAGCGCCGTACAGTCGACACGGGGTCGGCACCCGGCCGGGCGACACCATGGTCGGCCAGGATCCGGTCCACGAGGCCCTGTCGTCGGTCGGGGATGTCGGTCAGCAAGAGATTCTGCTGCGGTGTGAAACGGACGCTGGCGTGCACGGTCTCCACGATGCGGCGCAGCGCGCTCCGCAGCTTGTGACGGTCGCCGTCCTGCACCCGGCCGTTCTCGATGAAGAGGCCGAGGAACGAGCGGCCGTCATCCTGTGCGTGCCAGCCGAGATGATCCTCGATGCCCGAGACCTCGACCGGCAGGGGCGGAGCGAGGTGACGACCGAGGTAACGCTCTACCTCGTCCCGGAACCGGTCGAGCCCCTGTGCGTCGATCAGGTACTTCAAGCGCGCGTGGCGGCGGTCGCCGCGGTTGCCGTGATCGCGCTGGACCTTGACCACCGCCTCCGCCACCTCCACAACCTCCCCCGTCCTGGCGAAGCCCAACGCGTCTGCAAGCCGTGGATACGTGTCTTCCTTGCCGTGGGTCTTCCCCATCCCGCCACCCACGAGGACGTTGAAGCCGACGAGGTGACCGCGTTCCGCGACCACCAGGAAGCCCAGGTCGTTCGAGTGGACGTCGCAGCAATTGTCGTCCGGGAATGCGAACGCGACCTTGAACTTGCGCGGCAGGTAGCCGGGCCCGTAGATCGGCTCGGCCTCCCCCCCCGGTGGGCCGCCAGCCACCTGCTCGCCGTCGAGCCAGATCTCGTGATAGGCGCGCGTTCGGGGCAACAGATGATCCGACAGGCGCCGGGTGACGGAGAGCACCTGCTCTCGCAGGCCACCGGCCACGGGCGCGGGGCACGACACCACGTTGCGGACCACGTCGCCGCAGGCGCCGAGCGTCGTGACGAGCGCGTCGTTCACGGCGCGTATTGTCGCCTTGAGATCGCCCTTCAAGACGCCATGGAACTGGTTGCCTTGACGCGTCGTCACGCGCAGGGTGCCGTTGCCGTAGCGGTCGGCCAGCTCGTCGATCACGAGATACTGAACGGCGCTCAACACGCCGCCGGGAATCTTGCAACGCACCATGAATTGGTGCGCCGGGTCGGCGTCGCCGCCCCGGCGCTCGCGACGCTGGTCGCGGTCCTCCTGCTGGTACGTCCCATGGAACTTGAGCAGCTGGGCGCCCGGGCCCGAGAAATGATCGGCGGGGGCGACGAGCTGGTCGGCGAGATCGCCTCGCAGCCCGCGGCTCTCCTGCTTCACCCTCTCGACCGCGCTCAGCGGCTTGTCGCGCGACACGCTCATTTCGCGTACACGTCCCACCAGTGACGGACCGGCAGCTCGTCCCAGTCCCACGGCTGCACCGC
>Ga0209806_1000339_pt1 | contig 31414 bp, 34 predicted proteins | sample GraSoiAngelo_152_FD_186166 | JGI IMG/M metagenome (GOLD analysis project Ga0209806, IMG submission 186166) | Grasslands soil microbial communities from the Angelo Coastal Reserve, California, USA - 14_1009_12_30cm (SPAdes) (version 2) | ecosystem: Environmental > Terrestrial > Soil > Grasslands ... | reverse complement strand
TTTCGTGAGAGATTCATCTTAATACGCCATGCGAGGCACTAGGTCATTATGATGGCTGAGAGACAGAAGTACAAGGCAAGATTCTCAAGCAAACTACCGAATGGAGATTTCCTAAGCTTTACCGTTTGGCCTGGAAAGAGTGACCCGAACGCTGAGGTGTTGACTATCCAGATCCGTCGCGAGGGCAGTGCTGGATGGGAAACCGTTCACAGAATCGCCATCTATCGGACCCCTGATGGCAAATTCTCACTCTTGCCTGAGAGAACCCCAGCCTCGCAACCTGCGAAGACCGAGCCTATTGGTGGGGACGAGGCGGGCGAGTCTTTCGAGTAACTTACTGCGAGGAGGCTCCAAGTTATAACTCAGGATCAGATAGGTTGATAGGAAGTCGAGAAGTGGATTGGCTACTAGCGAGATTGTTTTGGAAGAAACGCCTTACCTCAACCTGACTACGAAGGGTAGACGAACCGGCTTGTCCCGATCTGTCGAGCTCTGGTTCGCTTTCGAGGATGGGAAGTTATTCTTCTTGGCTCATGAGAATTCCAATTGGTGGAAAAACCTTGGGAAGACTCCCCGAGTGGAGATTGAGGTTGGAGAGATCCTGTTCGAGGGAACTGGGAATCTCATTCAGGAACAACTAGGGCATGTTTTCAATCTCTTCCGGCGGAAGTATGGTGATGATCAAGTGAATCGATGGTATGGTGGTCAGAGGTCAAATCGTAGAGTCGTAGCTGTGGAGCTGGGGAAGGTCTTGGGCAAGAGGCCGTCCCAGAAGATGCGACCTATAGAATTGGCCGCGTGACCCGATAGTCATATAGCGGGACCCCACATCTCCAGAGAGAAGTTGGACTTACGATGGCTTACGGTTTAGCTGAGGGTTTCAGAAAGACCGCGATACGGCTGGGTGGCAAGAAGAAGAACAAGGCGATTATTGTCGCAACATTTGGAAACCATTTCACCCTCAACGATGCCCTAGAGAAGTTTCGCAAAGAAGGTTTGCGCTTCGAGACTGAAAAAGGTCATATTGTCAAGATTTTCTTGGACACGAATACGGAAGAGAGAGCTGAGCAGGTGCGCAAAATCATTCGTGAAGGCTTCGGCTATGTCGAACCTCTTTGATCTTCTCGCAGATTAGGTAGACTCTTTCAAACGTCCCCCGATTCCTTGTCAGGATTCCGGTCGAGTTATATCGCCTGTTCGTTCAGGATTACGCAATGCAGTCGAGCACTCCACCAAAATCGCCAGGCCGGCCATCTGTTCTCAGGTACGCCCGATTCCTTATCGCTGTTCAGGTTCTCCGCCTGATCGGCCTGTCCCTGATCCCTCTTCTGCAGAATAACACTCTGCCAGCCAGCTTCGTCATACCCACAGTCATTGGAGATACAAGCACCGCTGTTACCGCTCCGATCATCGCTTACGCGCTTGGGCACGCCGGACCAAAGACCTGGGCAGCCAGCCTAGTGTGGAACGGTATCGGGCTAGCAGATTTGTTCTACGCGCAGACTCTGGCGTACGTTACAGGTGCCACCACGTATCTCTTTGGGAGTGATATTCTGATTCCGTTCGGGGCTTATCTCGCCGCAATCTTCCACATTGTCACATTCGTCCTTTTGTTGGAGAAGAGAACCGTCAACCAGCTGCTCAAGCCGTGACCGTGTACAAGGCCAGAAATGTTCTTGAATGGTCGATGAAACGGGCAGTTTTCGCCCTGCCATCTAAGCTAGGATTGTGCCCTGAATCACCGGACTCGCCGAGAATCACTTCCAGACAGCGGATGTTCTAGAAAGGGGGTATTGCGCAGCGGTTTTGCGCGACATGAGTGGTCCCCGCGGACCAGTCTGAAGGTAAGCCTTCAGGTCTCGCGAATGCATGATCGATGCGTCTGGCTTGCCAGGTTAGGGTTTTATCAGAGTCGAGCCGATCCACACTTCGCTCGTGTCATGTCTCTTCCCAAGCCCGGTGACAGCGTTAAGGTGACGTTGATGAGCGGCGAAACCATTGAAGGCGTCGTTGAATGGATCGATGGAGCAGGCGCCTGGGTCAAAGGTACCCAGAAAAACCGCTGGGTGCCTCTAGAAGCGTTCCAACCCGGCCAGAAAGCAGACGACTCGAAAGATGACGAGTAACTAATCCCTGTTCATTTCTCAGTCCGTTAATGGACGAGGCTATTTTACGAAGACGAGTCCTTTGCCGGAGTCTATCTCGAAGGTCTCGGTATCAATCTTCGACGTGGACCCGTTGACCTTCCTGACCTTCAGCTCTCGCCCGTTCGGATCGGAATCGTCCTTGTCCAAGTCGATAACGCATGATGCAGTGTCTTCCAGCCACTTGACAACATCCTTCGGTGCTTTCGATAGATCCACCGTGAGAACCAGTGTCACGTTCGAGTCTCTCAGCTTGTCCAAGGTCTCCCCAAGTCTCTTGACAAAGTCCTTGGAGGCAATCTTCGCGACAACCGGATCGATCGAGTCGAAGAGAATCTTCGTCTTTTCGCCGATAAACATGGAACTGTTCTTGACCAGCGAGTCCTGTATCGAATCGAAGTCAAACGCCTTCTCGACATAGTAAGGCTCAAAACTGAACGAGTCCGACTGGGCCGAAAACCCGTCCACCAGCAAGAACCGGTATTGCGACTCGGCCTCCGCCGGATCCACACCAATCTTCTTCATCTGCTCCCTCAACGCGCCGGGCGCCTTATCGTACGTTACGAACATGCACGGGTTTCCCTGCTTCAGAAAACTACTCGCAAGACCAGAGCACAAGGTCGTCTTCCCAGACCCCTGAGCCCCATTCACAACCACCAGACCAGGAGAGTCCAGGTTTCCTTGCGTAATCTCGAAGATATGGTCGAAGCTCTGAGGGATTTTTTGTGGACTAGGACGTTTTGGAGCTTCGTTCCGGGTAAGCTTCTCCGGCTTGTCCGAAGAAGGTGGCGGATAGAACTTCGGCTGAAAGGTTTCCTTTGGAGTCTGTTCCACCGGCTCACCAGGTTTCACGGACCGAGCTGGAGGCGCTGGCGGAGGAGGCGCGGTGGTCGCTGGCGGTGAGGGAGCTGTAGCAGAGTTATCTGGCTCAGCGCCTTTCTTCCCCCCTGGAACTATCACCATCGGCCGGCTCGTAGGTGTTGCTCTCGGCGGGACCCATTCCGAAATACCCTCGGTCGTAAACGCTCTCGGCGGATCGCCGCTAATCGAGTTCGCATCAGATGGCAAATCTTTGAGAAGAGACTGTAGTAGTCTACTCAACGAGCTGTCCTCATCTCCCTGCGGAGGAGCAGACCAGCTTCTTTGCAGTTGATACGAGCTGGGAGCGTTCAATGGTGCAGGGTTTGGAGGAGTAGGTGAAGTCGCCTGGGCGGGAGGAGGTTGGATTGGAGTAGATGTTGTTGGAGAGTTGGGGGTCGATGCGGCCATGGTTGTCGAGGCCTCTCCGTTTTGTCCGTCTTCTTTCTCGTCTTTCTTCTTCTTTCCGAACAGGGTGAGTATTCCTATGACGGTAAAAATGGTCCAGATGGGGTCCAAACTGGTAAGCTGGACTAGCATTCGTTCAACCCATTTCTATTAATCATTCAGGTTCATCCAAGGATACTTGTCTCAGTAGTATTTCGAACACGAGAACACAGCATGAGTTGTTCTTGGATAGGAATGATGTTACCCTAGTGAATAGTCAGCGGAAACAACACGGGACACTTCACCCGGAGCCCGGCTGCGAATACTAGGACTACCGAAACTACCTTTTTGTCTTCAGAATGTCAGACTTTGTCAGAATACCAACGATGTTCTCGCCTTTCGCAACGAGGACGCCATAGTTGCTCTGCAATAATCCCAGGACCAGATCGAGGGGAGTATCGCTATTGACGACTGGCAATGGCGAATCCATGATCTCCCGAACCTTGAGGCCCAGAACTGACTCTAGGGACTCGCCCCGAGCTGCCCGATCTAGAATCGTCTTCTCGGAAATACTTCCGACAGATCTTCCGCCCTCAAAGACCGGGAGCTGCGAATAACCCCTACGCCTCATCAAGTCTACAGCATCGCGGACAAGCTGCGTTCTTGCAACAGTAACCACAGGACGACTGATCAGCTCATCCACCCTACGTGCAGGGCTTTCAACACCGGCTCGTTCAAGAGCGCCGAATAGTCTCTGCACTACAGAATATGATGGGTCTACGGAACCGGCTTCGATCTTCGCGATTATCGACTGGCTTACCCCGGCAGACGCGGCGAGTCTGGACTGCGTTAGCCCGAGTTCCTTTCTCTTCTTTGGAATCTCCCCCAAGGATGGAAGCATATCTTCCAGGCTCTCGGATGGTGTTCTTATTCCTATCGGAATACACAGGCTCCTATTCCTAACGGAATATGAGTACGACAGAACTTATATAATTAGAATAAATGGAACGACAGCGAAGACATGTCCCCTGAAATCCAGCTTGCAGGGATCCATCCGCGATCGGAGAAGCTGATTGAGCTTACGCGCTCTTACGAGCGGGCAAAAACCAGCTGGAGCCAAGTAGAAGTCCAATTTGAGCAGGAGACAAAAGAACTCGTCAAACTCCAAAAGAGCCTTGGCTTCCGACATATTTCTGACGGAGCCCTCGGATGGCAGGATCAGCTAAGACCCATCTCGCGATCTCTCAAGGGAGTGGAGTCAGGGACACGGTACTCAAGATGGTTCGACACCAACACATTCTACCAAAAGCCCATCGTCGTAGGCAAGATTTCGGCCGGCGAGATCGATCCCAATGACTTTCTCCGAACTGAACTCTTGACAGGAGAAAGGAGTCCCAAAATCACTCTCCCTGGACCATACACCTTCTCTCAACTTTCAGAAGACAAACACTACGAAAATTATCCTGACTTGCTGTCCGACATTGCAATTGCCGAGCGCGAGATCATCAAAAGACTCAGGAAGGAGGGCGTTTCGCTCTTCCAACTATCCGAACCCTGTTTGGTCTATCAGCCATACCGAGAGCTTTTCAGAAACGAGTCGGAGGTTGAACTCGCTCTCAATGCAATTCGCTCCGTAGTAAAAGATAATCCGGAAGAATTTGTGGTACAGACCTACTTTGGCGACGTTGCCCCGATATTCCCCAAACTTCTGGACCTGCCAGTCCGAAGTATCGGAATCGACCTGTTCGAAACTAACGTTTCCTCACTTAGTGAACAAACCTCGAAAACACTCGTTTTGGGCGTCGTTGACTCACGGGAGTCCTACGTTGAGGACCCTTACTGGATCGCCGACACGGCGAGGAAGCTCTCCGAGCAGCTTGATGTTCAAAACCTAGTTTTTGCTTCAAATTCGGATCTGAAATTTGTACCACAGGGAATCGCGAACCAAAAGCTGGAAGCGTTGTCGAAAGCATCTCAGCTGTTCGAGGCGAGCCGATAGTTGTCGAAGCTTTTTCCAGTTCAGGAGATTGGAAGTCTAGCTAAGCCCAAATGGAGAACGAAGGGACTGCGACAACCTCTCTCCTCACAAGACCTTTCCGAGGCCGAAGAATGGGCTGAGAAGCTCGGAATTGATGATTTTCATGACCGAGCCAAGAACATAGTCAAGACCTGTGACGAGAAGGAAAGAGCAAAAGAGGTTCTGGAACTCTCTACCCTGTACGGCCTGCGCCTCTTCGAAACCGCCGGGGTAGACAACGACGGCGTTGGGGGAGAGCAGCAGCGAGTCGAAATGTACGAGCATGTAATCAAGGCCGTACAGGGAATGTACCTCCTTGGCCATGTCCACTCCTTTGACTACAAATACTTCAACAAGGGAGTCGCCGAATCAAAGATTTCGCGGAAGCATCCCATCTACGCTCCGGAATTCTCTGATGTCAAGAAATACGCCCAGCGAGCCGTGAAGGTTCCGATTACCGGACCGTACACGCTAATGGATTGGTCCTTCAGCGGATACTACGTCCAGAAGCAGGGTGCGTCTTCTCCTAAGACACGAAAGATCGAGGCAAAGCGAGAGTTCCTGCAAGATATCGTAGAGCAGGTCGTACGACCTGAAATCCGAGACCTAGTCAATGCCGGAGCGTCTTGGATCCAGATAGATGAGCCAGCGGTGACCACGCATCCAGAACCTCAGGAGATGGAGCTGTTTGTCGAAGCATGGAACGAAACAGTAAGGGGATTCAGCTGCAAGTTCAGCGACCACACCTGCTACCCATCCGAGATAGGATACAAAGTTCTCGCAGAATACGCACCGAAGCTGGACAAGTGCGACCAGCTCGCGTTAGAGTTTGCCAACCGAGATACTTCGCGTCTCGGAGTCGATGAGAGCTCACGGGAAGGATACAGTGACCTCAAACACTTCGTCGATGCCGGTTTCAGCGGAGAATTCGGGCTTGGTGTCGCTCACGTGCACGACTTCACAGGAAACGTGTCCTCCGGTGCCGGAGAGGCCGTGGGACGAGACCTGATCGAGTCTCCGGAACTAGTGCGGGACCGGCTCCTCTACGCGACGAAAATCGTCGGGAATCCAGCAAAGATCTGGGCGAACCCGGATTGCGGCCTCAGAACCAGAACATGGGACGTTTCATTTGCGAAGCTTGCAAACCTCACGAAGGGTGCTGAACTAGCCAGGGAGACGTTCGAATGAGACTGAGTGATCGTGCTAGGCACCATAACCTCGTTACCGTTGAGCTTATTCCGGACAGAGTTGTTCCGAGCGATTTAGCCCTCCTGAAGGGCCGAGTTGACGCTATCACGGTTCCCGCCCTAAGGAATGGCCACGATGACCCTAGCTATCCAAAGTCTTTCCCGGTGACCCCGCAGCGGAGAAGCCTCGCTTCCGCCGCCATCATCAACAGGGCTGGGATAACCGCTGTTCCCTCGCTAACATGTCGAGATTGCCGCAGGGCAGATCTCTCGATGATCGCGAACCAAGTGGAAGACGGACTTGGAAACGTTCTGATCGTATATGGAGACCCTTACCCAGAGCCGCGTCCCGGGACCTACGAGTTCACCAAAACGAACGAGCTAATTCGAGAGATCTCTTCGCTAAACGGTGGACGCCATCCGTGCATTGGGGCGGTGACCAACCAGCACGCTAATGACAGGGAAAACGAAATCTCTCGAACAATATCACGTGCCGATGCAGGCGCAGACTTCATCGTTACAAACGTCGCCTTCGACTCGGAGAGTGTACTTGAGCATAGAGACTCTCTGCTCGAAGCAGGGTTAAACGTACCACTATTCATCCAAGTCTCCATTCCCCTCAGCCTGGACAACGTACTATTTGTGAGCCAAAAATTCGACATTCCTGTCCCAGTTCACGTTAGGAATAAACTGTTGAACGATCCGGCTGGCGGAAGTCTAGCTGTTGCAACAGAAGCCTACGAGGCTCTGCGCGGAGAGGCGAATGGCATTCACTTCTCATATCTATTCAGACAACGAAACCCGATCCCCACCTATCGGCATTTGTTGGAGACAATTGGAGTAAGAGGCCCGGAGCTAGCTCCGCTAGCCGCTTCCACCGTGAAGACATTCTCTCCCTCGTAGCGTCTTTCGAGCGAGATTCGGATAGTCAACTATCGGTCTTTGTTGGTTCGAGAGACAGCGCTGCGTCTTCACCGAGCTGAAGAGCTTTTTTCAATTCTTTCTTCATGAGTGACGGGTCATGGCTGAGGTTGAAGTAGTCCGCGAAAGTGCTTGTGGTCCTTAGCATTCTGGTTCTTCCGATTCTCTCGTCGCTAATCAGGTCCATATCCTTCAGCTGTTTTACATGAACATAGGCCAGTTTTCCTCTGACGCGGACAACATAAGACTGTGTGACAGGCTGCTTGAGGGCTATGAAAGATAAGGTTCGAAGAGGTCCGGGTGTTAGAAGCGGCCTGTTCGCCAGTTTGCGAACGTGTTTGGCAAATTCTGCCTTTAGCTGCATGACAAAGCGTCCATCAGGAAGTTCTACAACTTGAATCGGGCTTCCAGCCATTCTGTACCGTTCCGAAACTGCCGAGGCGATCGCTCGTATTTTGTCCTCGGATCTCGCGCCTATGACAGACCCGATCATCTTCAGGTCCAGTGGACGTCCGGAGACGTATAGTGCGGCCTCGCAGAGTTGCTGTTGAAGGTCGGCAGTTTTCGGTAGAGCCGTGTTAGTCGAAACTTGTGCTACCATCGTTTTTCAGCTCGATTTCGATATCACCGAATTCGAAGGGCTGGGCGAGGCCAACTCGTCCCTCTACCGCCAAGAATAGTAGCATGATGAACATTCTCACGGCGTCAAGGGGGTCTCCTTTTCCGAGGAGGGTTATGAATGAGAGCTTCTTGCGTGTGGGGCCGGCTTCTGCGAGTAATCTCTGGAGAAAGGCTTTGATGTTCTCTTCGATCTTGACGAGGAAATCGTCAACTTGTTCGAACACTTCGGGTGTTCTGAGAGCCAGCTGGGCGCTCGGCGGAAGCATCCTCTCTGCCGTAAGTACCTCGAGCAGTCCCTTGATGACCTCTTCGACAGACGTGGTTGTCGATTCATATCGGAGCGGGAAAGCTAGGGGTGGCGGGACGAAATCCGTGGGCCTCTCGAGCGGTGGCTTCGGAGGTTCTTCCATCTTGAGGATGAGTTCTGATTTCATACGAAGAAGGATTGCTGAAGAGAGGAGGGCTGTTCCGGAAACGGAGAAGTCTATGAATCCTCGACCTCTCATCTCGTGAAGAAGCTCATCCAGCAGATTCGCGAGGTTTACGTCCCAGGGTTTGACGCGGTGAAGATGAATGAGGTCGAAGAGGACGGCATAAGGCGCTTTGAGCCAGTACGCTTCCTCGTGAGCTGTCAGTTGTTCTCGCTCCTTGATGGCAGGGACACTATCTGGCTGCTGCCTTTGTCAATGAAGACCCCGAACACTCTCTCTGCTCTGGATATTGTTGTGTCCTTTAGCGATATCACTATGAACTGGGACATGGTGCTCCTAGATCTAAGAAGGGTCGCCAAGCGTTTTGCATTGAGCACATCCAAATGTGCGTCGATCTCATCCATTACGTAGAATGGCATCGGATGGATCTGTTGGAGCGCGAGAAGATAGCAGACCGTTGAGACAGATTTCTCTCCTCCACTTGCGCTGCCGATCGTGAGCTCGGTTTTTCCCGGGAACTGAAGCAAGACATCGAGTCCGCCCTCAAACGGGTTTTCGGGATTGTCCAGGGCCATTCTTCCATTTCCCTCGCCTGTCATCTCGCGGAAGATGCTCTGGAATGTCTCGTTGACCTTGCTGTACGCGCTCATGAAGGTGTCAAGCTTCTTCCTCTCCAGTTCGTTCATGAAGTCGATGATGGCTAGTTTCTCCCGTTCAAGTTCTCCGATCCTGACGGAGAGGTGTTTGTATCCTTCTTTTTGCGATTCGTATTGTTGCGCAGCAAGCTGGTTGATAGCGCCTATCTCATCTCTCTCTTGTTCGAGGACACGTTTCATGTCTTCAGCCTCTTTGATCAGGTCGGGATGAGTCTCGAGCGGTTTCTCGAAGCCGAGACCTTTGAGTTGTCCTCTGAAGATTGCTAGTTGGGCGTCGACTTCCCTAAGGCCCGATTTTAGATCGGTCACACTTGCGTTGAGCGAGTCCATCATTTGCAGAAGCTTCCGAGTGGCTTTTTCGACTTCTACAAACTGTTCCTCGTACTTTTTTCTCTCATCTACAACGCTGTCCAGATTCCCGACTAGTCGTTCTTTCTCCTCATGGAACTGTTTCATCTCTTTCTCTAGTGTTTCGAGTCGGTCATGCGCTTCGTTTGCGCGGGTCTCTTCGCGATGAATTTCGGAGTCAAGTGAGCGCAGTTGTATGCGGATTTGGTCGATTCCCGGCCGGAGTGTCTCAAGAGTGGATTGTTGGGAGGATAGATGTGATTCTAGTTCGAGCTTCTCCCGGAGAACGACCTGGTTTTCTGCAGCGGCTTGATCTCGCTCCGTCTCGAGTTGAGAGAGCGCTGACCTTCTCGAGTCAATCCTAAGCCTCATCCTCTCTTCTTCGATAACTGCAAGGCGCCTCTTCATTTCTCCCTGCTTTTCCGCGGTCTCTTCTAGCAGAGCTCGCTCTTTTGTCATGGAGCTTACGAGGCTGTCAATTCGTCGGGTGGTCTGTTGGAGGAAGGTTCTTGTTCTCTCGAAACTCTTCTTGGCGGCTTCTACGTCTCTTGCCAAGGCTTCTCTGGTCTTGCTCGCGGACACTCGGTCCTCCAAGAGCTCGTCAAGCTCGGTCTCGATCCGATCAACGTCGGACCGTGAACGTTGTACAACCGTCTCCAGAGACTTGACCGTTTTCTCAAGAGTTTCAAGAGCGGTAGATCGCGGAACTATGTTCGAAATCTCGAGTGGGGCTCTGTAGTAACCGCTCTCGAGGCCTCCTCCGGGTTCGTACAAATCTCCGCTGGTTACAACGCATCTTTGTCCTTTGGCCGCAGTTAGAAACGCTGCTCTTTGCGTAGTGGCGAGCATAGTATCGCCGAACACGAATTGGACGGCAGGAGCAATGGACCTATCGGATCTTATGACCTTTGAAAGTGGACCGATTATCCCTGGTGCCTGGTCAGCGTTGAGCTCGTCGTCTGGTAGCTCAAGATCGTCTAGGGGTACTATCTTGACGCGTCCTAGCTTGGTGCGTTTTAGGCTCTCGATGCACTTGATTGCCACCTCCAGATTCTTGACGACTAGCGCTTTCATCCAGCCTGCGCTCGCCGCTTGGATTGCCTTGCCGTATTCTTCCGGAAACTTGACGAGCTCTTCGAGCCGTCCATAGATGCCCTTCAGCGCGCCTTCATCGGACATCTCTTCGATCTTCTCGATCGCTCTGTCTTCTGCTCCAAGGCTGTCCGCTAGGTTCTTTTGGGTGTTGAATTCGACGACTGTGACACGCGCTCTCTTCGCGATTTCAAGGGCTTCGTCGATCTCTTTTCTCCGTTGGTCTTTGAGTTCGCCGTAGTCCTTCGTTTTCTGCTCGATTGATTCGAGTCGTTTTTCTTCTTCCTTCTGAAGCTTCTCCATTTCGCGGATTCTGCTCTTCAGCTCCTCCGAGAGCTGGGCGAACTCTTTCTGGCGTGCTTCTAGCGTTTGCAAGTGGCTGGCGGTGAGGTCGAGTTTTGTGGAACTGCCCTTGCTCTGCGCGGTTAGGCTTGAGAGTTCTTTACCAAGACCATCGATCTCGTCCTGGACCTCGCGCAGCTTCTTGCTGTCCTGGTCAATTGATGATCTGGCCGCAGTCACTTTTTGGCTTAGTTTTTCAAGGTTGGACGTGGACTCCTCCAGCTTGTCTTCAACGATTTTCCTGTGTGACTGGAGGCTTTTGATAGAGCTGGCTAGTGGTTTGCTCGATGTTTCCATCTCTTCCGCTTGTTTTGCGAGTGAATCGCGTTGTTTTGTCCGGGTTGAAACGAGGTTCTTAGCTGTCTCCGCGGTGGATCTTGCTTCGACGATACCCTTGCTGGCTGAGGCGATGCGTCGTTCGATGTCGAAGAGTTCCTGGTTTCCTTGGGTCACTGTTTTTTCCTCGAAGCGACGTCTCTCCTCTTCGACCTTCGCTCTTTGCTGTGTAAGATCTTCTCGTTCCCTTTTCACCTGATCGAGTTTGATCTGTTCTTGGTCGAGGGACTGTGACATTTCCTGGTGTCGTGTTTCGAGTGCCAGGATCTGGGCGGAGAGGATGCGGGCTTGTTGGCTGTTTATCTCGGTCTTGAGAAGGTTGGACCGTAGAAGGTCGTTTCTTTCTCTCTCAAGCTGTTCTATTCTCTGTCGGACCTCGTCAACTCTCGCGGAGGCGACTTTGAGGTTTAGATCCGCTTCCGACAACTGAACTCTTGCTTCGGCTTTCTTTGTCTCGAAGGTTCCGATTCCGATTAGGCTCTCCAGAATCCTTCTTCGTTCTTCTGTGCTAATCTCTGCGAGCCGGGTGATGGCGTGCTGGGAGATGAGGTTGAACCCGGTGACTTGTATGTCTGCGGAGCTCATTATGTCCTGGACCTGTTTTCGGGAGAGGCGTCGTCCGTTGAGCCTGTAGATTCCCTCTCCACCTTTCGAGAATTCTCTGGATATTGTTACGAGGTCAGAGTCGACTGGTAGCTTCCGGTCGCTGTTGTCGAACTGGACGGCGACATATGCAGAGCGTGCTCCTTCACCCTGGGACTTGTGGACTAGGTCGGATAGGCTTCTGCCTCGGAGTTCTCTTGGGCTGAGTTCGCCGAGCGCGAACTTTAGACTGTCAAGGATGTTCGATTTGCCGGATCCGTTGGGTCCGGTTATGACGGTGAATCCGGTTCCGAGGTTGATGGAGACCTTCTTGTTGAAGGTCTTGAATCCTCGGATGTCGATTCTCTTGATGAACACCAAGGCTGGGGCCCTGGACTCTCACTCGTAATCGTAGCGTGTTCTCATCGGCCGAATCTTCTGTAGCGCCTCTGGTAGAGTCTGATGGCCCTTAAGAAATCGATTCTTCGAAACTCCGGCCAGTAAACGTCTACGAAGACAAGTTCGCTGTAAGCGGCCTGCCACAGAAGGAAGCCGCTCAACCGTTCCTCGCCCGAGGTCCGTATGACGAGGTCGGGGTTCGGGTTGGGGAGGTGCGCGGTGTAGAGGTATTTGTGGAATATTCCCTCATCGATATCTTGAGGTCTCAGGTGTCCTTGGTAGACGTCGTCGACGATCTTCTTGGTAGCGTCGACGATCTCTGCGCGTCCAGTGTAAGCGATTGCGATATTCAAGAAGTGACCAGAGTATTGGCTTGTCTCATCCTCTAGTTTCTTCAGCGCGTCTTGGAGGCTTTCTGGGAGGAGGTCTGTTCTGCCTAGCGCTTTGACTCTGACTCTCTGGGTGTGGAGGCGCTTGTCTCTCCCGAGTTTCCGGGCTTCCTCCTCAACGAGCTTGAGAACAGCGTTTACCTCTTCGGCTGGCCGGTCGAAGTTCTCGGTCGAGAAAGTGTAGAGGGTTAGGGTCTTGATTCCGTATTCGAGGCACCAGTCCAGCACTTCTTCTCCCACTTTGGCACCGATGATGTGCCCGTCGTTGGGTCGGAGGGCTTTTTGCTCCGCCCATCTCCGGTTGCCGTCTAGTATGATTCCGATATGTTCGGGCAGAGGTTTTCCTTTGACCTGCTCGGTTAGCCATTTTTCGTAGGCGGTGTACACTCCAGCGATTCTGAGTAGGCTGTCTAGCAGGTTTGTTCCTTGACCTCCGGTTTGTTCAATTGGGCTTGGGCGAGCGCTCTTGCGCAGGAGCAGCCCTCTCTCGAGTCAGGTATCTTGCCTATAGCTTCTATGAGAATCTTGTTCAGGATCTGACCAGTTTCTCTCCCCTTCTCTTCCACCTCTTTGGCGGAGAGTGTTCTCTGGAGTCCTGCCGCCATGTTGGAGACGAAACTGATGGATGCATAGCAGAGTTCGAGTTCTCTCGCGAGGAAGGCCTCGGGGGCTCCTGTCATTCCAACGATTCCGCCCCCGAGGGTCTTGAGCATCCGGATCTCTGCCGGCGTCTCGTATCTGGGGCCTTCGGTGCAGGCCATTACGATGTCGTTTCGGAGGTTCTTCTTATTGTCGGAGCCGGCGCTGGTTATCGCATTCCTCAGGGTTGGACAGTATGGCTCGGACACGTCAACATGGGTGACTGGGGAGTCGTCGTAGAAGGTTCCTCGTCGCGATTTTGTAAAATCGATCAAGTCTGAGGGAATGACGATCTCGCCTGGTGCGAGTGAGGTGTCGATTGCACCGACGGCGTTGGTCGCGATTATACGCTCGATGCCGAGACTTTTGAGTCCCCAAATGTTAGCTCGATAGTTTACCTTGTGGGGTGGGGCCGTGTGTCCTTCGCCGTGTCGTGGCAGATAGATTGCATCGCGTCCTTTGACCTGACCAATGGTCAGGGAAGGGGTTGGACCGTAAGGTGTTCCTATGATCTTTTCGTCGCCTCTGATGATGGATTTGACTCCGGAGCCGCCGATGATGGCAATGGGCGGTTTCATTCTTCTTCCTCGTAGAGCGCGCCTAGCTCGTGGAGCGAGAGTTTCGCGCCCTGGCTGAGCTTCTTCTTCGCCGTCTCCTTCAGGTTTTGTTTGTGGGTTTCCTCCTTTTGACGCTGGCTCATCTTATCAGCTAGATCGATTGATTTTCTGACAACCTGGTATTGCTCGTCTGTGTCTTTGTACTCTCCGCGGAGCTGGTTTAGGGATTTTCTGACATCTTCCTGTTTTATCTTGAGTGCTTGGAACCGTTCGGAGAGTATCACAGTCTCTTCATGATGTTTCTGGCTTTCCTCTGCCAGTTCCTGGATTTTGGAGTGGAGCTTGTCTGCTTCCTCGTTATCTTTGGCAACCTCGTCTCGTAGTCGTAGGATTTTCTTTGACGCTGTTACCTGGATTTCTAGGGCTCGGATCTTTATCATCAAACGCTTCTCTTCCTCTTTGCCTAACGGGACTGCTTGTACCTGCCACTCAAGCTGTTGCAGCTCGTGTTCGGCTGTTACGGACGCGAGGAGTTTGGGCGCTGTTTTCTGGAGAGTCTTGAGCTTCGTGATGTTCTGTCTTGCTTTGTCTCTTAGGTTATCGCGGGTTTTCTTGAGGGCTCTGACTGTCTCGTTCAGCTCGTCGCGGATCTTCCTACTTTCTTGTAGTTCATTTCGGGTCTTATCGAGCTTTCCTCTTACTTCAGAGAATTCACCTAGAAGCTTTCTCTCATCGGTTTTGATCCGCTGGCGCTCGTCTGCGAGCGTGTCGAGATTGGTCATAGCTGGATCCCCGTTTGGATGGTTGACGGGTTCTGATCCTTGGCATTGGGGAAGGCGCCTTATAGACGTTCAACTCTCAATTTCCACGAGGAGGCTGGTGGGCGTTGGAGCGGGTTGGGACTCGCTTGTCCATGATCGGGACTGTTCACGTGGACCCTGCTAGCGCAGCTGCTGTTAGGGATACTATTGTCGAGTTGAAGCCGGAGGTTGTAGCGTTGGAGTTGGATGAGGCTCGGATGATGGCTCTTGAGAATCCGAAGGCTCAGAGCGGACGCGGCGCTGGAGTATCGTTTCTTACAATGGCCTTCTTGGAGAGGTTTGCGGGCCAGATGACCGGGTCGCCGCCGGGAACTGAGATGCTGGAGGCGGCGAAGGCTGCGAAGGCTGTCGGGTCCCGAGTGGAGTTTATCGATCTGCCAATCACGAGTACTGGTGCGGCGTTGAGGAAGCTGCCGAGGAAGGAGAAGGCGAAGCTGGTGGTTGACGCGCTGCTCAGCCTTGTGGTCTTGCCTTTCAGCAGGATAAACTGGTCGAAGGTGACCGAGGATATGGACTCGCAGATCGGGGCTTTCCGGAAGAGGTATCCGGTCTTGAGCAGAATACTGATCGACACGCGCGAGGAGTACATGATCAACCGGTTGAAACGGATAATGGACTCGACGACTGGGCAGGTCTTGGCGGTGGTAGGGTTCGGGCACCGGGCCGCGCTGGCGCGGGCCTTAACAGGGTATATGGAGGGACCAGGGTTTGCAACGGGCTACTCCTGGCAAGTGTCAACGGGCATCTGAAGGGAAACCTAGGGTTCTGCTGGCGGCGGTTTTAGGACCGTTTCACGAGGGGCCACGAAGGAAGGAAGCATAGGCACAGGGAAGTGAACGTGGATTCCAAGCGTTTTCACGAAGGAAGCGGCGCGGGAAAAACGACCACCTGGTGGTCACATATTAGTTAGCAGAAAAAAATAGTTACGGAAAACAAAAGTTAGCGAAAGAGAATAGTTACAGGAAAAGAAAAGTTACGACTCAAGCTCTGTCTTGTCAGGCTTTTCTTGACCTTTCGGGTCGTGGTGGGCTGATTTCGATAGCTCCTGAAGGAGGTAGGCTATGGCGTTGTCAAGCTTAGGATGAGAATCGGGGTCCACGCTGTAAACATGGAGTTGGATTAGGGTTCTGATTCCGCCCTCGCGGCCACGCGGATGGGACTTGAAATAAAGTCCGGGAAAAGCCTTGCGCGTACGGTCTAGAGCGGGCGCGAGCGCTGACTCGATAATTCCCACTAGGTCTACGGACACTTCCTCAGGGGCTTCCCCCTTTGAGGCTCTCAGCATGGGAGTGACCGAGCCGGTGAAGATCGCTTTCATCTCGGAAGGAACGCCTGGAAGGGACACTAGCCTCGTTGTGCCAACGTTGATCATAACCCCCGGCGCGGTCCCAACAGGATTTGGCAGGGGCTTAGCTCCCTCTGGGAATGTGGCCATTTTTCTGCGAAACCGGGTTAGACCCGTGGAAGCTTCCAGCTTACTGTAACGGGCTTTGACCATTGCCAAGGCTCCGGGGTTCAGTATGAGCCGATTGTGAAGGGCAAGTGAGACGCCTTTGAGGGTCATGTCATCATGGGTTGGCCCGAGACCCCCAAGTGTGATCAAGAGATCCGGCTTTCGGTGAAGCGCACCTGTAATCCCATCCTTTATCGCAGGTAGAGAGTCGCGAAGGACTGTGATCCTCTGAAGTGTCCAACCGAATCTAGTGAATTGTTTCGCGATCCAGAATGAGTTGGTATCTAGGGTGTGACCGATCAGTAGTTCATTGCCGACAGAGATTATCTCTGCCGTCGGCGATTTCTTCATTCAACTACGACCTGGATCCGAGACTAGTGTTTCTCCAGTGAGAGAACTGCTGCTAGTGCACCGGAGAGAGCGCGGTTCGCGTCCTTTCCAAACCCGATGATCACGAGGTCGTTTTCAGAGGGATGGAAAAGCTCTCGAATACGAGAATCTTCGCGGGGTGAGAGTTCAGCAACCCTCTTGTTATCAGGAGGAATAGAGAGTTTCCCGTTGACAACTGCTATTGTCAGAGTTCCTTCCGCGCCTACCTTGATCGCTTCGTCTCTCTGCGAGACCCCAGTGATCCCGGGCTTGTACATTTTCGCCAAGTGAACTGCTACTGAGACTTTGCCAGGGACAAGCTCCGTCTCATCAAGTGTCTTGATCTTCCGTACGGCTATCTGTTTGAGACACTTCTGCAATGTCTCTCGTCCTTGCTTCGATAACTTGACTCCCGTTCCTTCACCAACCTCAACCAGCCCCTGTTCCGCGAGTCTCTCTAACAGACCTCGGGTTACGCCGTCGTTGATTTGAAGAGCTTGGGCAAGAGCGCGGCGTCCAACGGGACCTTCTCGGTGAATGAGGACTAGAGCGTTTAGAAGTTGGACTGGAGTAAGCTGGGGAAGCGGACCCCTCGCTCCACGACGCCACCTATCAAGCATCTCCTCAAGCATTAAGATCCGACTGCTGGAACTATCGGGCGATTGGAAAGTTAACTCTTCCCAAGAAATGAGCAATGCTCATTCACGCTTTACCAGTGAGCAGAAATTATAGAGGAGACTTTGCCGAGGCCTCGTTGAGGGAAAGAACACGTGAACGATCTTCTTGTTAGGGCAATTCAGGCTTCGGATCGCAATTGGGTTGCGGCCTTCGTCAAATCTCATTGGGGTTCTGAGATTGTCGTTGCCAAGGGCCGGATAATTCGTCCGGCTGAACTTGCTGGTTTTGCAGCTTCCAAAGGAAAAGAACCAATCGGTTTGCTGACCTATAGAATCGAGGGTCTTGATTGCGAGATTGTTACGATAGATAGCACCGTTGAAGGTGCCGGAGTTGGAACAGCACTGATCAACGTTGTCAGGAAAATAGCGAAGGCGAAGGGCTGTAAGCGGCTCTGGCTCATAACTACGAATGACAATCTAAACGCCTTAGGGTTTTATCAGAAAAGAGGTTTCCAAATCATAGCAGTCCGTCCCAATGCCGTGGATGAGGCTAGGAAATTGAAGCCCCAGATTTCCTTGAAGGCGGCGAACGGTATTCCGATTAGGGATGAGTTGGAACTAGAACTTGAGCTGTCAGAGTAAGACTGTTCTTCCAAGACGGGATACAGTCAGACGGGATTTCTAAGAATACTATCGCTACGGTTTCTTCTTATCGCTGAGCCACCATTTCAGATAGTCCTTGTGGCGCCGTTTTTTCTCTTCGTCCGCGGATTCCTCGGTGCGAAGCATCTTCTCTCTTCCTTCGAGAAGGTTTTGCTGAGTGAAGGTTAGGCCGCAACTCTTGCACGCGTACGACTTGATTGCAGGGTCATAACTTAGGTTTCCACCGCACTCCAAGCAATAGTTCGGCAAACTTCTCCTCAAGAAGAAATTTGGCTCCAGAACCAGATAAAGATTCGGTTACTCAAACGGGCCAAGGACGAAAAAATCGGTCCTTGCACCTAGAAAATAGTCTGTCCCCCATGTACTTGCCAGGCGCACTGGACCGTTCTCCTAGTCGTTAAGTTCAAGGGACTGACTGATCGCCTGGGAAGCCTGAATATTCTGGAAGCTCCGCTCGCGTCAACGCGAACAAGACCGGGAGCTTGAAAAGAATCACATTCGGGCCTGTTCAATTGTTTAGGATTATATCATGAGTTCCTAGTCCAATCGTCCGAGAAAAAATGGCACAGGAAACACATCAACCCATGCCAAAGCGGGGAAAGAGGACCATACTTCTGGCTCTTGTACTAGTATTGGTGGTCGTTGGAGGAGTCGTGGGATTCCTCTTCTACGCGCCCTCGAACGCGCAGATAAGCATCAGGGACCCTCCACAGCAACCTTACGACTCCAGCGTTCAAGCGATCTACGTGACCTTCACGAGTATCGAGGTGCACTCTGCTAACGCCGGCGATGCTAGCGGATGGCACACAATAACCACAAGCGCGACAGTGAACCTGTTCACAGTCCTGAACGCATCCAAGGTTCTTGGCAAGGCTTCATTGCCAGCCGGAAAGTACACCGAACTGAGATTCAACGTCAGCGCGATCATCGTGACCATATCCGGGATTAACGTGACCTTCACCATGCCCAGCGCATCTCTAAAGATACCGATAACCGGCGCAGGAGCACAAGCCTACGGTGCGCTGACTGTAAACATTGTGCTGGACCTTTCCTTCAAGAATAGCGAGATCCTGAACAATCCGACACTGAAGCTAAACCCCGTTGCCACGGCAGAAGTAGCCTAGCCCCAGCTCCACTGAACGGCAATTCTACCACACCATCGATTCCTGAGAACAACGCCCTAGGTTAATCTCCCCTCCTTTTCCATGTTGAACAATATTACTCCTAGGTGAAAAAATCATGGTCCCGAATTCACAAGAACAAAATCGCGCTTGCAACAGAGGAACGGTTAATATGCCGAATACACTGGTCAGAATTCGATTCGAATGCCTCGATACCATGGCAACATGCACAAGAAGAAAGCCACCGGCGGGATCAAGCGCCCATGGCGCGGAAAACGCGCCTACGAGGCTGGTGGAGAACCAGTCGAGACGACGCTAGGTAAGGTCAAGCAGAGAAGAGTTGGAATTCGAGGCGGCGCTCAAAAGATAAGACTGGCATCGGCCGACTGGGCTGTTGTCACCGACAAATCGACAGGCAAGTCATCGAAGTCGAAGCTTCTACGGGTTGTCAAGAATCCAGCGAATGTTGACTATCAGAGGAGAGGCGTAATCACGAAAGGTGCGATCGTCGATACGGAGCTAGGCCAAGCGCGGGTGACTTCTCGTCCCGGACAAGACGGCGTCATCAACGCGGTCCTCGTATCCCAAGCCAGCAAGTCCTAGGAAAACGGTGGTGCCAGGGTGAAAAACCCGGGTCACATTGTCATCTGGCCATTCCACATCGACAGCACCAAGACCCGAGGTCAGGGAAGAAAACTCCCGATAGCGAGAGCGATAAAGCAACCGAATCTAAGAGAGATCATCCAAGCAGCAACGATCCTCGGTTATGTTCCGGAATCAAAGGAAAAATCGGCAATGCCTAGCCTTCACTGGGAGAAGGCGGGATACGTTACGGTCAAGAAAACAGCCCCGAAGGTTGCAATGCTGAAATCGATTGCTGGCGAGATCGTGAAGATACGGCAGAAAGAGGCTCAGGCTGCCGAGCCGAAGAAAGACCGACGATAGATGGACCTAGCCGTGTTTCTCGTTGGGGTACATGATGATCTTTCCCGACCTTCCCGATTTCATCAATGCAAAGGCCTTTGAGAACTCTTCAAGATCGAACCGGTGAGTTATCAGCTTCGAGAGATCAACCTGACCGGCCTTCAACACTGCAGCCGTCTTGTACCAGGTTCCGAAAAGCCGACGGCCAAAGACACCGCGAACATGAGCGTCTTTGAAAACAATCCAGTTGGCTACATCAAGCTCGACCTTTTTCGAGGGCAGCCCGAAGAGAATAGCTGTTCCGCCGGGACGAAGAACTTTGAAGCCTTCCTCAAACGATGGTTGCGCGCCTGACATCTCGAAAAACGCGTCAACTCCACGCCCATCTGTTTGGCTCATGATCTCTTTCACGACATCTTGTTGAGACCCATTGATCAAGACGTCTCCCCCCATATCCTTCGCCAGCTTCAGCCGGTAATCGACGATGTCGACTCCGAAGATCCTTGTCGCGCCGAACGACTTGCAAAGTCCGATTAGACAAGCTCCAATTGGACCACAGCCAAAGACTGCGACGGTATTCCCGGAAATCTCCGCGGCGGACGCGGCGTGCACCGCATTACCCAGGGGCTCTTGAGCCGATGCAACCTCTATCGGAATCTTACGATCATTGAGCCATGCATGCTGCTCGTTGAGAACGTGATATTCAGCAAAACAACCATCGGTGTCTACTCCCCGGAGAAGCATTCTCTCGCAGATGTGAGCGTTGCCGGTTCTGCACTGGAAGCATTTGCCGCAGAAGATGTGGGTCTCGCCGGAGACAATGTCGCCTTCGCGAAGATCGGACACCTCCTTGCCTGCCTCGATGATCTTGCCCGCGAACTCATGTCCCATGACCATGGGAGGCTTGACCTTATCCCGGATCGACTCGTGCCAATCGTAGATGTGCATGTCCGTTCCACAGATTGACGTGGCCTCTATCCGTACGAGAATATCTCGGAGACCGGGTCTGGGTGTTGGCCATGCTTCGAAGACTGCGCCAGGACCCGGCGACGGCTTCACGACGGCGTGCATCTTTTCTTTCAACTGATTTCCTCGAAACCAAGAGCTAGCCGCACAGGGAGCGCTGTAAAACGTTTTAGATTAGCAACAAATTGTCGATCTTGAGATCATGAGCCAAGAGTCCGGTGTGCAAAGAGCGCCGCTTCTAGATGCGTTGCGAGAAGAGCTGAAAGGACTGGACCAGCAAGATTTGTTGTGGCGTATCAGGACCCTCCAAAGTCCGTCGGCGCCGCACGCCAAAGTCGATGGTAAGAACGTCATAGTTCTTTGCTCAAACAATTACCTTGGACTAGCAAACCATCCCAAACTCAAACAAGCAGCTATTGCTGCAACCCGCAAGTACGGAGCCGGAAGCGGGTCTGTACGAGTTATCGCGGGAACCATGGACCTCCATGTCAAACTCGAGAGGGAACTGGCGGATTACAGGAGAACCGAATCATCCATCACTTTCCAGTCAGGCTACGCTACTAACCTTGGAACAATTAGCTGCCTCGTCGACGAACGTGATCTCATCATCAGCGACGAACTGAACCACGGCAGCATAATCGACGGCTGTCGTCTCACGAAAGCAGAGAGACGAGTCTACAAACACAAGGACATGGGCGACCTGGAAAAACAGCTTCAGGGAACGGAACGATTCCGTAGGATCTTGATCATTACCGATGGGGTTTTCAGCATGGATGGAGACGTCGCCCCCTTGAAGGATATTGTCAAGCTCGCGAAGGAGCACAGTGCGGTTACGTATGTTGACGATGCTCACGGAGACGGTGTCCTCGGCAAAGACGGGAGGGGAGTAACCAGCCATTTCCACCTGGAGGGAGAGGTGGACGTTGACATGGGAACCTTCTCAAAGGCCTTCGGATGTGTCGGAGGATATGTAGTTGGGTCAAGAGATCTTTGCGTTTATCTTCAGAACAAGGTCCGAAGCTACCTCCTTTCAGGGTCCCACCCTCCGGCTGTTGCGGGTGCATGCATTGCGGCTCTGCAGCTCGTCCGAAAACAACCCTCTCTGCTTAGCAGGCTTTGGAGCAACACTCTCTACTTCAAGAAGGGGTTGAAGGAAATCGGCTTCGACACTGGGAATAGTGAGACCCCAATTACGCCCGTAATAGTTGGAGAAGCCGGTAAGGCTCGCGAACTAGCTGAAAGCCTCTTCAAGCTAGGTATATTCGTCCTACCTATTGTCTTTCCAATGGTAGCTCGAGACAAGGCGAGAGTCAGGACAATTGTAACTAGTTCGCATACCAGAAAGGATCTTGATGGGGCACTGGCAGCCTTTGAGAAAGCTGGCAAACAACTAGCACTAGTCTAGCAACAAGAGTGCTTTGCTCGGGGTTCGAGTTGGCAACAAGGAAAAAGAAACGAGCGAAGAAGCCCAGAAGACCAGCATTCACTGTTCGCAAGGCTATGTTGAAGGACATTCCGATTCTGGTTCGTCAGCGCCGGGCTATGTGGCGTGATCTTGGGGCGAGAGAACAGAGAGAGTTGGATAGAGCGGACGAGGTCTACGCGGGATGGGCTAGATCGAGGATGAAGAGTGGAACTCTGGTGGGGTGGGTGGCCGAGAGTGAAGACAAGGTCCTTGGTGGAGGATGCGTATGGCTGCAGCCCGTTCAACCTAGGCCCGGATACAAGCTCATGATCCAACCCTACTTGCTTTCAATGTACACAGAGCCTCGTTACAGAGGACTTGGCGTGGCCTCGGGAGTAGTCGAGAAAGCGTTGGACTGGTGCAGGTCGAAGGGGTTTCACCAGCTGCGGTTGCATGCTAGCGAGATGGGGCGTAAGGTCTACCTCAAGCATGGTTTCCAGCGTACTTGGGAAATGAGACGCAGAATCAAGAAGCTCAGAGAGGACAGCTAGCGGGTTACTTGAGGAAAGAAGTTTAGCTATCCAGGCATCCTTTGATCTCATCTTGTCACGTGTGGTTCCGAGATGCTCCTGCGGTGGGGAGCTGGTGATCGTAGGAGAGGATCGTACCTCGGAAGGCTGGCGAACAGGGTTCAAGCTTCAATGTAAGAAATGCAACAAGAGATGGACTTACACAGGCGGAACCTACCGCGCGGACCCGACTTAGGGTTGACCGTGAAATGTCCATACAGGCCATGGAAGAAGAGATCTCATCCCAAGTCCTAGACCTTCCAAGATTTGCTTCTCATCTTCGAAAGGCGCACCTTCCCAAACGCAAACGTTCTTCACTGGTGTTCACGGGGTCAGGTGATTCATACGCCGCCGCTGTTTTCGCGCAAGAACTCTCGAAGGGGGAAGCAGCCGCTTCGGACCCTTACGAGTTACTCACGAACATCAAGAGGACTAGAGGAAAGAACCTCGTTATTGTCTCATTAAGTGGCAGAACGAAAACCAACGTTGAACTAGCCAGAAAGGCGAATGGAATCGCAACAACAACGCTAGCCATCACTGCCCATCCTGAGAGCACACTTGCGAGGGAATGTGACGAGACTCTACCCCTAGAGTATCGAGCCGCTGGAACACTAACATCGGGTACCGTCAGTTTCACCACCAGCTTGTTGGCCTGCGCCTATCTTCTGGGCAACTTACCCCGAACCATCCAATTAGGGACAACTCTTGGCGCCGCTAATCGGTGGGCAAGAAACCTCAAGCCTCGGGCAAAGAGTTCGTTTGTTTTTGCTGGATCAGGGTTGAACTATGCGCTGTCACTATACGGAGCAGCAAAAATCAACGAGGTCCTTGGTGCCAAAGCGGAGGCAGCATACCCTGAACAGCTTGGGCACGCAATGCTGTTCAGTGTGAATGAAGAACGCGATCTCATCGTTTGCCTCTCCAATAACCGAGACAAAGCGAGGCAGGTCTATGAGTTGCTGCGAAAGAACGACTTCCAGTGCAGTGCACTTGCGATTTCAGGAAACGATGCGGTCCTACGAAGTCTGAAGATCGCAATCTACCTGCAACAGTTGCCACTCGCGATCGCCAAGAGAAAACGAATGGCCGAGTGCGCTTTCCTTTCGGAGAAGAAGAAACTGAAACTCAGCAACAAGATGATCTACTAGACCTGTCTTATTTCTGAGGGCGAATGGAAGAGAGCTACGAAGGCGCCACTGGGGAGTTGATGAAAGAAAAAATGGCTACTCGTTGTGGAACTATAGATCGGCTTGTATGAGCAGATCGTAGGCGTCGCCGCTTTCGCCTTCAGCCTGCGATGACCGCCCCGACTCCCCTGCTGCATAGGTGCTCTTCAACAAGGCTAGGTACTCCGAGGTGGATAGATGCCGTTCCAAAAGCGTCTCTCCATCATCGGTTCTTGTTACGCGAACTCTGATGCCTGTCACTTTTTCTTCATGATCAAAGTTGAGGTTGAATTATTTACTGAGAGTGGTCGTGAAATCCGTAGACCCTACGGATATATGTGAGACAAATGGATTTCCCGATTGCTTGTACTCCGCCTCCCTGAGGTCTAAATATTCCACAAGCCACGAATGACCCATCGCCCGGTTGCCTCGCTCAGACCATTGATTGAAGATGTCTGTAAACGTCAAGAAGATCGTCTGTTTCTATGTGGTATGATGCTGACCCTTTTACCTTCTCAGTCTGCGCGTTCAGAGCCACGGAATATCGCACCATTCGAAATACGGGAACGTCGTTTATCCAATCGCCTACGTGTGCACATCTAGATGGAGGAATACCTGTCCATGTGCAATATTTTCGCAGCCCGAGTCTCTTGTCGGGTAGCGGCTCTACTTCGCCGGTGACGGTTCCGTCTTTGATTCCGACTTTGGATCCGACGTAGCCTTCGAACCCGAACCTTTCAATCAAGTACGCGCATAGGAAATCTGGATTGTCCGTCAAGAGAATGACCCGGATTCCATGACCTTGCAGTTTCTCTACTGTTTCCCGGACGTTTCTGATGACCTCGACCTCCGAGACCGCTTGAAGAATATCGGTTAGTTTCATTCCTTGAAGAAGCTTGTATTGAGAGATCAGGAGTTCTCTCTTGTTGATTCTTTGATGAAGGAACATTTCTTCGAGCGAATCCCATTTCTCTCCGATTCCCAAGGAACGGGATGCTTGGGTGAGGGCGGCTTTCCGAAAGACTGTACCGTCTACGTCGAACGATACCATTGACAACGATGAGAGCGGCAGGGCCCTTCACTCTTCGATGGCTAATGTTGCCGAGCGTTTGAACTCTTCTGAGTTCAGGTGTATTGGATGGTCTTGAACTCTTTCCCCAATCTCGTAGCGGACTTACGCACGCTACTCGTTTCTTCGCCCTTGTAGACTCTCAAAATCAGCTCAGCGACTCTCTCCATATCCCGTACTTTCATTCCCCGCCGAGTCGACTCGTTCGTCCCGAGCCGGATCCCATGATCAACGATCATATTCGCTTCCTCCAACTTCTCCGAGAAACGGTTCACATTCTCCTCGCCCCTAATGTCGAGAAAAACCTGGTGCGACTCGGTAAAACCATAATCCGCGCACTTGACGGGCAGGCCGCCTTCGTGGAGCGCCTTGGCTAGAGCCTTCGCGTTTTCTATTACCTGAGAGGCGTATTTTGCGCCTCGCCTTCGAATCTCGTCCAATGCCCAAATGAGAGCCGCCATCCTGTTCCAGTGAGCATTATCGACCAGTCCAGGAAACTGTCTGTCTTTGACAAGTTCTTTGACCCGACTTGTTCCTAGGATTATCCCTCCTTGTGGACCGAACAAGGTCTTGTGAGTGGATCCCAACATGACAGCTGCACCTTCCTTTAGTGGACGCTGAAACTCTCCTCCGCCGATCAGTCCCAGAACATGGGACGCATCGTAGGCGACTTGGGACCCTGCCGCTTGACAAGCGTCTGCAAGTTCAGTGACAGGGTGGGGAAATAGAAAGTAGGATTGTCCGAAGACGACGAGAGAGGGCTTCTCGTCTTCGATGAGAGCTATAGCCTTGTTCACGTCGATGTTCATTCTTTCTGAATCAAACGGGAAAAAGAGATTCTTCACATTGACAAAGGGTGGATACCCTTTTCCGCCGATGCCGTCATACCCCCCGTTGACAGGGTTAACAGAGAGGATCGATCCACCCGGCTTGGTCAGGGTGGAAATCATGATCATATCAGCCATGTGTCCTGAGAGCGGCCTCAGGCTCGCCCAGTCGGCTCCAAAGACTTCGCAGGCCAGTTTCTCGCCTAGGGCTTCGAGCTCATCGATGAAGCGTGTTCCCTTGTAGAACCCGTCGGTGGCCGTGTATCGATGGCCCATGTCAATACTGAGAAGTTGGCGAACTGTATGACTGGTTACGTTCTCGGATGGTATGAGGTTGAGGCATTCTTCTGCGCGCCAGCGTTGATGTTTGGCAACGATTCGTCTGATCTGGGACGCGTAAGACGTTGAAAGTCTACCCTAGTTGGGATCTAGACTCTTCGACCGCGTCGACCGCCCGGCCTTCGCGTTCCATCGTGTGGGACGGGTGTCACGTCTTCTATTCGGCCAATTCTGAAACCATGGCGAGCGAGCATTCTGATAGCAGCCTGCGCCCCAGGACCAGGGGTCCGAGCACCGTGGCCCCCAGGAGCTCTTACTCGAATGTGAAGCGAGGTAATTCCCTTGTCTTTTGCGGTCTTGGCGGCGGCAGCTGCTGCCTGCATTGCGGCGTATGGTGTTCCTTGGAGTCTGTCGGCTTTCACGTGTTGTCCTCCTGCGCTTCGGGATATTGTCTCGGCGCCTGTGAGGTCTGTTATGTGGACCATGGTGTTGTTGAAGGATGAGTAGATGTGGGCGATTCCCCATCTGTCCGCCGGTGTCTTAGGCTTCTCTGCCATACCAGAATTACCTGATAGGCTCGGGCTTGAGCCTTACGCGAATTTAAACTCTCCCCGGCAATTGTTCTGGAATAGTACGACTGCAAGGTTGGCGGATTCGCCCGTGCGACGCGTGTAATCAATCAGAGAGGCTTTGAGTTCCGGTTGAGATTCGCAATCCTCTCGGTCAACGTAGGCCTACCGTTCATAAGCTCCGACGAGAATGGATAACCCCTCCTCCAAGTCAGACCCGCATACAAATCTACTAGTCCTAGGGCCTTCATCCTTCCCAGCGCTCTCTCCAGAGTTTCTCTCCCGACACGCTCTGCTGCCAGCCTATCGGCTTCTAGCCTCAGTCGCCTTGAGAACCATTTGGACAGGAACCCACTTATGAAAAACGCAGGGAACAACCACGCGATGTCTAGGATCAGCAAAAGGGCGGGTATGCCTGAGGCTGGAGTCGAGACAGCAAATAGCTCCCACCATCCTAGCGCATCGATAATGATTGGAGTCGAAACTAAGATGGTTCCAAGATAGCGTTTGATCCTCAGCTTCGCCTCGTAGATCAGAGAGGAAGCCAGTAGAGGCCGCCACTCTTCAGGATCGAGTTTTCCCTTCATCGCGGTAGGCAGGAGGACTCTGTCCCAGGTGAAGACGCACCAGCCGATCGGGACATCTCGTTTGATGCTCCCGGCCATCTCCGGGAGGATGTTTTCGGAGTCGTGCAGCGTCAACTGAACGTACTCGCCCCAAGAAACCGAGACCGGTCTGAAAATAGATATGCCGAGTTGCTCTATGAGTTCCTTTGCGATTCTAAGAATGCGTTGTTCATCGGCGACGCTGGTCGATGAATCCAAACACTAATCCAGGCAGCTGACAGAATGGTATGGGTTTGAAGTAAGCCTTTCGGATTGCCCGACATAATATTGTGAGGAAAGAGACCTCCAGCGAGTCGACGCTCCTCCATCATTCTTGTTACACAACTCGCCTTTGCAAGAAACTTTACACAATCCCCAGGCTGACATAATCCCAAGTTGAGACTTGACTTCTGGCTCTTAGACCTCAACCATGAGGCTCACGAGGGCAGGTCAGCGATCTGGCTTTGGGGAGTCACTCATGACAACAAGCGAGTCCTAGTTGTCGACGCCAGCCTTCAGCCCTACTTCTATCTCCTGCCCAAGAAAGACCAAGACATTAGTCAACTCGAGAAGAGGATTGAAACCGAGAAGCCTCATCCGTCGATTGAAAGAGTGGTGGTTGAAAAGAAGAAACGTCTCGCCCAAGAGAGACAGGTTCTCAAAATATTCTGCAAAGACTCTGATACATTGGAGAAGTGTGCGAGAGAATGTGTTAAGCTGCTTGGTGTTGAGGCGAGTTTTGAGGACAAGATTCGTTATTCGATAAGGTACCAGAATGAGTTTGAGATCAGACCCTGCCAGTGGTACAGCGTCGAGGGAGCAGAATCAGACATTGACCCGGGAAAATATCACGTAGACAAAGTCCTTGACGCAAGAGGACACCCAACTTCTATCCCTCGGGAAAACGCTCCTAAGCCACGACTCCTCTCCTTCGCCATACTAGCCGTTAGTCCGACGGGCTCGCCAAGCCCACTTCGGGACCCTCTGGGACTCATTGCATGGAAAAATAGCGAAGGCCAATCCGGCACCATCCAATCAGAAAAGAATTCGGACGAAGAGATAATCGACGGATTATCGGAGATTTATCGGAAATTTGACCCTGACGTTGTCTTCTCGTTTGGCAGCAACACCTTCGATTGGCCCTACCTGATTAAGCGAGCCAATAAAATCAAGGCGAAACTTTCCGTCGGAAGAGACGACGGCCCAGCCCGCCCAAGCCTCTACGGCCACTTCTCCCTGACCGGGCGAGCGAACGTGGACTTGCTAGATTTCTCAGGAGACCTCTACGATGTGAAAATCAAGACTGTTGAGAATGTTGCGAGATTTCTCGGGGTCGAAGCTGCGACTCCAACAATTGACGAGACAGAATATTACGATCGCTGGATTGGTCACGATCGTCCGGCCTTAGTTGGACAGATGAAAGCTCAGGCAGCCTCAGTCTTCAACGTTGGAGAGGACGCGCTCGATTATGCACTGCAGCTCTCCAATCTCTCAGCACTTCCACCAGACCAGGTCCTCGCTGCAGCGGTTGGTTTCAGAGTTGACAGCTACTTGATGATGGAGGCTCACCGACTCGGCGAGCTGATACCTGCCAGAGAAGAGCTCAATATCATTCCATACAAAGGCGCGATCGTCCTCGAGCCAAGCGTGGGACTGCACGAGAGCGTTGCGGTATTGGACTTCTCAGCGATGTATCCTAGCCTGATGGTGAAATACAACATTTCCCCAGACACTCTCGTCAGCGGCGGAGGCGAAGATGTCTTTGAGGTTCCCGAGGTGGGACATCATTTCAGAAAGAATCCTCCGGGATTCTACAAGATCGTTCTCAGCCAGCTTATTGCAAGCAGACAGGCGGCGAAGAAGGAGGCCGCAAGGACGCCGCGAGGAACTCCCGAGTACAAGATCCTGAAAGCGCGTGAGAAGGCCACGAAGGTCATAACGAACGCGACCTATGGCTACGCGGGCTGGGCCGGATCCCGATGGTACTCTAGAGAGGTCGCAGAATCAGCGGCTGCGCTTGGACGCGACACCATCAACAAGTCCATCCAACTCGCCAAGACTCTGGGGCTCAAGGTTCTCTACGGGGACACGGACAGCCTCTTTGTCGGGTATGACGAAAAGCTCGTTGATCGGTTCATCAAAGAGGTCGACAAGAACCTCGGACTCGAAATTAATCTTGGACAGCTGTACAGACGAATCCTGTTCACGGAAGCGAAGAAGAAGTATGCTGGGCTCCTGGACGATGGGGAGCTTGACGTTGTCGGGATGGAGGCAATCCGAGGCGACTGGTCCAATCTTGCACGGAATGTTCAGAACGAGGTTCTCAGGCTGGTTCTGGAAAATGCAAATCCGAATAGAGCAAAATCCTACGTGATGAACCTAACCAAGGACCTAGAGTCCGCAAAGGTTCCCAAGTCTTCACTGGTGATTTGGAAGACCCTGACCAAACGACCAGAAGAGTACGAGGTCAACTCGCCTCATGTCGAGGTTGCTCGGAAGATGGCCAAAGAGGGCTGGCCGGTTTCCGTGGGAGACAAGGTTGGCTTCATTATCACAAGGAAGCCTGGCAAGCTGTACCAAAAGGCTGAGCCGCACTTCAAAGTCTCATTGAATCAGGTTGACTACGACTATTACGTTCGCAACCAGATTGTGCCGGCTGCGGCGAGAGTTCTGGAGGTCTTCGGAATCGGGGAGAAGGATTTGCTGGGGACGAGTGGTCAGGTCAGCTTGTGATCGTAGGGCCTGGGCTGAAAGAAGATAGATCGCTCAGCGTCATGACGTTCACGTTCGGTGGTTTCTTGGCTCCGTCTGATACTCTGTCGCCTATGACGAATCGGATGTTCTTGCCTGCGGCGATGTCCAACAGTCTCTGAGTTACAACTCCGTCGAAGAGTACTAGGTGAGCGCTTTCGACGCTCGGAATCTTTTCCGCTAGCTCGCTAACGGGCATTCTTCCAAGCTCTTTTCCTGCCTCATCGAATATCACTGCTTCCAAGGTTCCTCTAAGATCTTTCGCGGCGTCAAAGACTTGTGGCGCTAGACTGGGTCTTGGGATCGGCGGCGCTTCAACGCGGGGTTCAGATGGACCGTATCCTCTTTCGTAGGGTCGTTCGTATCGTTCCTGTCTCTCAGGCCTCTCCTGTCGCGCGAATTGTGGTCTCTCAGGCCTTTCGATCGGTCTGGCGAGGTTAATGGGAACCCTTTCTCGAAGAGCCTTCATTATTTCCTTCGGAGTTAGTTCCTCGACTTCTTTCCCGAAGGGAGCACGCGCGACGTAGTCTATGTCTGCGACCTGTTGTAGCTCTTTGAGAATGAGGTCTCCAGCCCTGTCTCCGTCGAGGAAGGCTGTGACTTCCTTGTCCTTGGTGAGCTTGATGATGGTATCCGGAACCTTCGTCCCGTTGAGCGCGACCACGTTCTTGATCCCCACCTTCATGAGGAGAATAACGTCTGCTCTGCCTTCAACCACTATCAGGGAGCCGCTCTCGACCTCTGGACCCGCGGGCAGCTTCTCCGGACCATACTCGATGAGATCCACGCCTCGCAGCGAGGATGCAACTTCCTTGACGACCTCTTCGGTGCTGGGGGATGATTCAACTACCCATTTGCGGAGAATGTCCTTCGCCTTGGTTAGGATCGCGTTTCTTTTCTCTTCGCGGACATCTTCGACCTTTTCGAGTGTGATCTTAGCTTCGCAGGGGCCGATTCTGTCGACGCTCTCGATAGCTGCCGCGATAATTGCTGTTGAGACCTTGTCTAGGCTTGAGGGTATTACGATGGATCCTGTTGTTTTGTCGCGTTTGGAATCGAGGTTGATCTCGATTCGTCCGATTCTTCCTGATTTTTGTAGTTCTCTAAGGTCTAGATCGGGTCCGAAGAGTCCTTCTGTCTGCCCGAAAACTGCGCCAACAACGTCTGGTTTCTCGACGACGCCTTGAACGTCGAAGTGTGCCTTTACTATGTATTTTGTAGTCGTAGCGTACTGTGACTGTTCAACCATGAAAGTTTAACCTCCATAATTCATTACCTTCTATCTGATACCTTCTCTTTTCGATTTGTAAGCGGTAAAGCTTGAGAGCGTAAAG
>Ga0209806_1000338_pt1 | contig 31476 bp, 25 predicted proteins | sample GraSoiAngelo_152_FD_186166 | JGI IMG/M metagenome (GOLD analysis project Ga0209806, IMG submission 186166) | Grasslands soil microbial communities from the Angelo Coastal Reserve, California, USA - 14_1009_12_30cm (SPAdes) (version 2) | ecosystem: Environmental > Terrestrial > Soil > Grasslands ... | reverse complement strand
TAGTCGGGGGTCGGGAGATGTGAGACCCTTGGGGATTTCTTCAACCGAGTTTAGTGTTTTGCCTAGAGGCTGGTCAGTGCGAGCGCTAGCTGCGAATTCGAGTGGGAGTTGCCTGTGACGGTTGTTGCTGCCTGTTGGATCAGGTCGCTTACCGCTGGGGCGTGGGATATCATCGAGAGGTGAGATGCTCTGACCTGTACGATTGTGGAGCCGGCGCGTTGTGCCATGAAGAGCTGGGCCCATGATGGGATTACCAGGTCAATTGTCCCGACAAGATACCAGGACGGTATCGTCTTCCATGCAGGAACTCCAGACTGTTCTGGGAGAGCATTGAGCGCAAATGCGCGCTGGGTGGACGCGAGGACTGCTCCTTGGCTGGGCGGAAGATCGTTGGCGAAGCACGAGGGGAAGAGGCTTGGCTTAACGTAGGTGTCAACGCCGCCGCTTGACAATGGGACGAAGTTGAAGACTTGTGTCGGGTCTCCTGCAAGGCAGGAGGGTGATAGGCCGGGCGGGGGCGGGATACTGGATAATTGTCCTAGCGATTCTCCCTGGTCTGGCGCGAACGCGTCTATGAAGACAAGTGCTTTGACGTTTGGGTTTCCTGTTGCCGCGTTTGTAATGACTGCGCCTCCGTACGAGTGTCCAACGAGCACTATGGGTCCTATGATGCTGTGGAGAAAGTCAGCGATGTAAGCTGAGTCGGACGCCAGACCCCGCAAGGGGTTAGCTGGAGCATAGACGGTGTATCCCTTGTCTTGGAGGAGGGCGATGACGCGGCTCCAGCTTGAGCCGTCAGCCCACGCGCCATGTACAAGAACTATGGAGGGTTTTGGGGCGGATACGGTATCGGACTTCGCGCCTACAACATATGCTGGGATGAGTATCAGGGCGAGGATTGCTAACGGGATGACCTTTTTCATATCTATCAATTCACCTCTTTGCGAATGAGTTGTTTCTCGAACGCGGATATTTGATAAACTAGCCAGTGAGCAAGAAGATAGTTGGAGAAAGATAATGCGAGAAAGTGAATGCTCCAGATTCCAGAAGCAACCTCGCAGGGGTCGAGTCGAAAACCCCATTGGGATTTTGAACCTGGTCCAAGACCTCGGATATGTCCGACTGACAAGCTGTAGTTTATCTTACAAATACCGGCTACTAGGGATATTCACCCGGAAGCTCCAGGGAGGTGAATTGATGCAGAAAGACCCGGTATGCGGAATGATGGTGGATGAGAAGAAGACGAAGTTAACCTCGAAACATGACAACAAGACCTTCTACTTCTGTTCGGCATCGTGCAAGACTGCTTTCGACAAGGACTCCCATCGATACGGACACGCATAGCGTCCCGCAAAAAGCGCGCCTAGTCCGAGGATGGAATCCTCCGGGGGCTATCGCCGCATCTACTATCGCACTGTCTCGTAGTGCAACATCAGCTCGCCATTCTTGAGGGTCTTGACCGAGAGGAGCTTCAGAGTCTGCTGTTTGAACATCGGACCCCAGTAATGGTTCCCGTGTCCGAGGATGACCGGCCATACTTCGATTCTGTAGTCATCGGCCAGACCGCGCTGGATGAACTCATGGACGAGCGAGGGGCCTGCGTCTACGATGATGTCCTTTCCCGGTTCTCGTTTTAGACGCGCGACGATTCGATTGAGGTTTCCTTTCATGATCCTGGTGTTCTGCCATCTTGTCTTCTTGAGGTAATGAGAGAGGACGATCTTCTGAGTACGGTCTAGGAAGCGTGAGAACTCGAACATGTACTCTGGATCGGATTTCTTCCTCGCCGCTTCGGAGTGGACGGCCACGTGGCCTTCGTATGACCGTCGACCGTACACGATCGTGTCCACCGAATCATACCGGTTGATCCACATGTCGATGAATCCCTCACTGGGTTCCTTCCGCGGAACGTCTGACCCAGGATACTTGGGAAACTCGCCGTACCCGTCAAGGGTCATGTACATGTTCACGGTGATCTTTCGAGCCAAGCTTCGATCACTGTCGGCGCGTTGCTGTTTCTCGCTAGATAAAGCCGACCGACCCCGTTCTATCGAAAAGATGAGAGAGAAATCTCGTTACCGTGCATTAGGGTCAAAGGAGTCCGGGTCGAGGGTGACAGAGAGCCTTTGTCACCAATCTCCAGTATAGCGTATGGAAGGAAGATGATGGGCGAGCGAAACTGTGTGTGGTGTGGAGAGCCAGGCACTCGAATAATTCAGAGCGAGGAATCCACCTTCGCGACGTTCTGGCTCTGCGAGGAAGATTATCCGAAGAGGGACGAACTCAAGAAACTGCGAAGGTTCCGTTCCCATTGAGGAAAGTATTCCTTTCACGTTAAACTGGGCTCTAGATATGCTTGCCCACCAGAAGACTCTGGGCGAAGGGTCTTTGGGAACGGGAGCCTTCGAGCGCGATTAATGGACAGCGTGGGAATGCCAAGTTACAAGACGATTGAATACGTCAAGCTCATGAGCCAGAGAAGCATGGAAAATGAATACGAAGGTAATTGCGATACTCGTAAGCGCAATCGCGGTAGGGGCAATCGTCTTGGCAACTGGAGCACTCAACGCTCCGCCAACCTCCCCGTCCACCCCTGCGCGGGCAGCGACTTACACGGAAAACATAAACTCGATTTCCAACGCATTCCAAAACTCTACGCAGGTAAAGGTCGATCTGTTTAACGATGGCAACGGAACTGCAATCCTAACAACTTACTACGTCACAGACCCCGGCGGTAACGAATACGCGCTCACAAACTGGAGCGGTCCGTCCATAGCCCCGAACAGCGTTATGACAACGACATTCAGTGTCGGTTCGAGTTGTGCACAGTGCACTCTCCATGGTTCAGCATTCACCTTCACAAGCGGATACCAATACACAATAAAAGTCGTCACGGGACGGGGGAACCTCTTCACGTTTACGGTAACTCAACGTTCTGGTCACCACTACTCGGTCGTGCTTCAAGTTGGTTTTGGGAGCGTTGCTCAGTAGGCCAGACCGGCATGGTATGTTCGACCTCGGGGTAGCTGAGGAGATTCGAACTGCCGCCTTGCGACGGGGAGGGAACTTGACCCGAGATTCGGTTCCCGTCTAAGGGACCGCTCTACCTGAATGACGGACATCTGATTCGATCTATCTTGGACGCGCGGTATCCCGCGAATCGCGCCAAACAGCCCACAGAGTGGGGTCGATTAGTTCGCATAAGCGGAATCACTCAACGATCTTCGACACGGTCCGCGGTCACCGAAGAATAGGGGGCTACCTCGGATGTGGCCTTCTAAACGCAGTCAGAACAGCTTTCAGAAAGTAGAAGCCGCCGAGGAACTGCGCAGCCCTTCCCGTCCACGAGATCGGGTCTCCAGGGGCTCTGCCAAAAAAGATCGCGAGAGTTCCCACGGCCGTCATTCCTAGGGCCAAGAAGTACCAGTAGAGGGTGTCGGACTTGGATGAGAAGCACAGTTTTGCGAAGAGGATTGAGGAAACCCCGAATAGGGCTGCTGATGATCCCACGACTGCCATCCTCAGCGGAGTCTGCCCGACACCGAGAACAAAGAACAAGGGGACAAGGCTCTCCAAAGATGCTATAGTGAATAGCGTCGTGAAAGATAGAACCCCGGTATAGGCTACGAGCGAGAGGGGCTTCCGGACCCTGGGTCCGCTTTCCAGGGATGTGCCAGTGGTAGTTAAGCTCCCACCTGCCAGGTGAAATATGGACGCGCAGAGGGCTCCCGTATTCACAATGGTGATCCCTGCATTTAGCTCTCCGGGAAGATTTGCTAGCCAAGTGCCAAGAATCGATGTGGAGCCCAAGGCAAGCGAAGCACTGCCCAACAGTAAGAGGACGATTGAACCGGTTTGCAAATAACTCTTCAAGGATATGTAGGCCACTAGGAAAGATGTGAGAGAGACGAAAAGCGTGTACAGAATGGCGTTAAGGTAGGCTGGTTCAAACCTCAGCCCCGAGCCAAGTTGCGCGGGTGGGGGAAGGATGATGTCAAAGATTGCGACGAGCCCTACGAAGACCGGCAGGGGAACTGCTCCTATACGGCTCGGTTTCCAGACTGAAGGAAGATGCCCCTCAGCGGTGGGCAAGTGTCCCGTTGGGTCAGGCTCAGGAATGTTTCTGTTTGTTTTTCGCAAAGGCCAAGGCCCAGCTATTAGCAGCATCTTCGGTAATAGACCTCCTAGGAGATCCTGACATGAGCCCCTCGTACTCTGTGAAGGGGGCTGAGACTTTGATGCCCTCAGGCGTTATCTCGTACTCTCGCAGCCTCTTGTCATGGTCGCTTCCCCTCATTTTCAGTATAACCAGAGCTTTGCGCAGGGACGACTCGATCTCAACAGGCTTGAGCGCTACGATGCAGTCGACTAGAAAACTTAGCCCCGCATCGGTTACTGCGAATGATGGGCCGCTTATCTGGGGAGACTCCCAAAGTAGTAGAGAACTGACACCTCTGGTCTTGAGATGCATTATCAGCCTGTAGGTCTCCTTTCTCATGGCAGCCTTCTCCACGAACATCTCAAGGTGGCTGAGGGAGTCGATCACAATTCTTCTAGGCTGAACGTCCTGGAGAACATCGTCCAGCAAACTGTCTTTATCGGACTCCAGCATGAGATCTGGGGAAGTGCAGACTACCCGGAACTTACCCTCCTCTTCCATCTTTCGGAGGTCCCATCCAAAATTTCTAGCATCCCGGTAGATCTGGTCGGGAAGCTCTTCGAAGGTCACGTAGACACCAGGCTCTCCAAGCCTGATCCCGTTGACAAGGTATTGTAGACCGAGGGTTGTCTTTCCCATGCCGGCGCTTCCAGCGATCATGACAGCGTCACCCGGCATGAACCCTCCCCTGAGCATCTCGTCGAGCTCACGAATTCCAGTTTTCACCCGAACGAGTTCCCCGGATCTGGTCGAGAATAACTGGTCGAACCCCGAGGTTCCCGTTCTTGAAGCTGAAAAGCTCAATTCGCTCCACGCATCTTGACGGTTTTGAGATGGTTCGCTAATGATTCGAGAAGTTCTCTGTCTTTCTTGCGGTCTAGGAACAGGACCTCTGACTCTCCAATCTTCTTTTCGTTCAATACGCCCAGACTCACCGGCTCTCTGACGTCAGGCTCGGCGAGGGTCGCTGTTCTCCTGATCCGGCGCGCGACGCCATCAATGGTGTCGATGAGCCCCGGGTTCTTGTGGAAGAGGACGAGAAGGTCTCCCTTGACCTCTCTCGAGAGTAGAGCCTGGATGAGTTTGTTTTCTGTGGTCAGTATTGTGCGACTCCTTTGTTGAGCAAGGTTAGATCCTTCCTTGCAAGTCCGATACAGGTTTCGAAGTCGAGTTCGCTGCCCGACGGGTAGCTGAGATTCAACTTGTGAAAGAGCTCTTTCACTATCATCCTCTCCAATGTCAATGCTCCGAATCCGAAATAGAACTGGAGGTCACGGTGAAACTCGCTAGGCTTTTCAGCGTACGTCTGAAGGGACTGTTTGAGAAGCGGCACGAGTGTTAGCATGACTGTTTCTCCGAGGGTATTGCGCAGTCCGTCCCTAACTGACGCTTGAAATGCACTGGCGAAACCCGTTTTGACATCCAACACATTTCGCATCCAAAGAAGTACCGAAGAGTTCTAGCGAGTTAATGCAAACCCATTCCAGCTGCGCTTAACTATCTCGTTACTGTTGCAGGATAGATTTGGGGACGTGGAAGTAGTCGGCGTTTCTAATCGATCTCTCGGGCTTGATGTGTAACTCTTTGCATCCCAGCAGGGTACGATAAAGAAAAAGTGAGAAGAGGGCCTCAAGGGGTTAGCCTTGCCAGTCCAGAATGTCGGCCGAAGGTCCGAGCCGGAGAGCCTTTCAATGGAGAAAACCCCGGATGATAACGAGGTTTGCAGACAGATTCTAGAGTTGGATACGGCAGTTAGGGTCGCCGCCTTCATAGAAGAGGCGGAAGTTACGGGCTACGCGGAATCGGCGAGGACGAAGAACATCCTTAGCCAGAGCAGTGACCTCCGGAAGAAAATTGGGTTTTGGGTGAGAATGGTTACGGAAATGGCCAGACAGACCGACCAATTGTTCGGAAGCACAGAATGTATATGCGTCACACACCGCGGGTTGAAGATGGTGACGGTTCCCCTATCTCCAAACCGGTCTCTCGGCCTCTCACTCGATCGTTCAGCGGACACAGACTATCTGATACTGAAAATAATGACAAAGTTCGACCTCGTCAGAGAAAGCAGTCACACATCCAAGTAGCTTCTAGGGTGGTTAGCAACACCTTAGCAGAAGATGAGGTCTAGTTCAGGCCCTTTCATTCGGTCTGGTCCATGAGCCTCAAAGCGAAATGATTGGAAACGATCCACCGTTTGCCAGTATTCTGGTTCCCCGCGGTACGTTCTGTTTGTCCTGGTCTCCAGTGCCGATTCAGGAAGCCATCATCATAACGCCCTGAGGGCGGCCAAGAAGGGCTGCTAGAGCTACGGACTTCGCATCTTATCTCTAAACGGTTAGCTCGTTCAGGGAAGGAGATTTTTCCACCTCTCCAGCTGAGACCAGTTCCGCCCCATCGCCGCCAGCATCATCACGTCTGCACACCTGTCGCTTGCATGCCAGAGATTACCGACTCGACTTCAGTGGTCATTCGGGTCACTCGGCCGTTTTCGATCATCAGAATCATGTTACAGTTCCTCAGAGTACTAGGGCGATGGGCGATCATGAGAGTGGTCCTGTCCTTCATCAGCTCTTGGATTGTATCTAGGATTGCGGATTCGGTATGAACGTCCAGTGAGCTGGTAGGCTCATCGAGTATGAGGATGGGCGCGTTCTTGAGAAATGCGCGAGCTAGTGATATGCGCTGACGCTCTCCCCCAGACAGCTTCATTCCTCGCTCACCGACTAACGTGTCGTATCCATTGGGCAGGCTTGTGATGAAGTCGTGGGCTTTCGCGGCGTTTGCTGCTGCAATAACCTCGTCGAGGGTTGCGCTGGGCCTGGCGAACCGGATGTTCTCCGCTACGGTCGTTGAGAAGAGTACAGTCTCCTGGTGTACCACCGCAAACTGGTTTCGGAGATCGGCCAGCTTGTAATCTCTCAGATCGATATCGTCCAGAGTGATCGGCCCCTCGGTGGGGTCGAAGAGGCGTAGCATGAGGGTTGAGAGTGTGGTCTTGCCTGAACCGGTTGGTCCGACCACGCCGAGACAGCTGCCAGATGACAATGTGAAAGATACGTCTTGGAGTACTGGATGATCTTTTGTGTACTCGAATGATACTTTCCGAAAAGCGATCTGGCCTTTAGCTCTCGCGAGGGAAAGTGCGTTCGGTGATTCGGGTACGTCAGGTTTCTCGTCGAGTACCGCCCGATATCTTTCTACTCCGGTCAACGACATCTGAATATCGAGTATTGACGCGCCTACGTTCCTCAGGGGAGTGTAGAGCTGTGTCACGTAGTAGTTGACGACTAGAAGGCTTCCAAGGGTTAGGATGCCTGCTTGAACGTGGCCGATGCCGATGTAGAGGACAGCCGCGAGACCGGACGCGGTGACAACGCCTACTAGTAGGCTGTAGAAGGCGCTGTCCACCTGGACCTTGAGCTGCGCAGACAAGCTCTCGCTGTAATGAGAGACTAGTTGCTGGTTCTTTCGCTCTTCCTGGCCGTATGATTTTACAAGTCTGGAGGCGCTTAGGCTCTCTTGCGCCACCTCCATAGCGGCGCTCTCAGAAGCCCTATACTTTCGCCATCCGGCGCGTATCCGTGGCCGGAATGCCACGGTCAGAATAAACATCAGGGGTGAGACGAGCAGTGCGATCAGTGCAAGCTGCCAGTCCAGATAGACCATGACGAGAATCATCGCGGCGAGAGTAAGGATGGACGTGGTTAGGGGAATAATGTTGTCGATTCCAAACGATCGTAGCATCGGGGCATCGTTCAGAGTACGATACGCTGAGTCTGAAGCCCCCATAGTATCATGGTAGGCGATCGAGAGACGCTGCATCTGGCGGAATAGACGGGCTCGCACGTCGAGCGTCATCCGATTTCCGACCTTGTTGCTGTACCATACATTCACCAGGTTTTGGAGATAGGTCAGGACTGCGGCTCCGAGGAGTATGCTGATGGCCAGCGAAATAGCGAGACTCTTGGAGACTTGTGATCCGACGAATATTGTAAGATATCCGGGTACAGGCTGAGAGCCGAGGACGCTGTCAACCAAGAGCTTGATCGGGAGCGGAAAGATCAGCGCTGTTGGTACTGCAGACAGTGATATTACTAGTAGGGCCAGGATTGGCCAAAGATAGGGTCGAAGATCCTCAAAGGCTCGCTTTAGCGGACTCGACCTCAACATACCACTGATCCGGCGGATCGATGGAATAAACCTGTGTGACTAGATCCCTTAACAGTAGGTCGGGGGCGCCTCAAGCCCTTAGGATCATAGCTTCGCTACTGATATTTTGACCGCCCATCGCTCTAGATCACTGGCCTTTCTAAGGTCCAATGAAAAGCAGACGATTGCTCGGCTCTAGGCAGACAGACTGTCCTCTACTGAGACAAGGGGCTCGGAAAAAAAGGAGGGAGTTAAACGAGTGGTGTCCGGGTAAGGGTTCCAATCTCTGCTCTAGCAATAGCCGAGGGGGTTGGTGGCAGTGGAACCGTCGGTCCTCCCACGACTGTCAGCGTTCCAAAGGCGATCGCGAGCCTCATCTGGCTGGAAGCGTGGAGGAAGAATGAGAAGCCGTTGAACTGGACCCTACTCTCCATGGTCGTGCGAACTATGGGGTTGAGCGTTCCAGTGAGTGGGTCAGTCGCCGTCCATGAGACAGTTATCGTGACCGTCTTCGGACTGAACGAAACGAGGTCAATTCCTTGCACGGTCGCGCTCAGAGACGCCGTTGTCAGTCTAGGGTCCACCTGGAAGCTTGCGGTCGTAGAGTTGCCTGCAAAGATGAGAATGGGGATCTGGGTTACCGGGTCAGTTATGAGGACCAGCAACGTGACGAAGATTCCGTGTTGAACTGAGCCTTGGCCGGTCATGATTTGACCCTCTGTTGGAAACAGAACCACTAGCAGGGGTGGGGGCGGGAACGGGCCGGGTCCGGGAGAGGGCGGGGAGCCGGGCGGTTGAAAGGGAGCACCCCAGGCGGCGGGAGCGATCAGGCCGCTGAAATGAATGACCTGAGAGGAGGACGCAGCGCTCAACGGAGACGTCATGATCATCATCCCGATTAGAATAGTAGCCAGCAAATCCTAATTTTCCCAACACCAAGCCGCTGTCCCACAAAATAAAAGAGTTCCTACTCAGCTGGTAGACATGTCTATCCAGGGCTATCATAGTCAAGAAAAATAGATCGTCAGATTTTCGGGGATAATCCAATCTCATTCAAATTAGCAAGGCGAGACGATTGGGAGACGAATAGGCGAACCTTTGTGCCGTTGAGTCACGCCTGTTTTGGTTTCATGCTTCGAGCGACGATAAGCAAAATGATTCCTATAATGATGAGAGTAATGCCAGAAAAAGAACGAGGCCCCGGGCAGCCACCAATACCATGGCAATGGACCAGGGGGGCAACCGTTGAGTGGACAAGACGGGCCTGATCCGGAAGGGCCACCGATAAGACCGAGCATAAACAGGAAGATTCCTAGGACAATGAGCGCGAACCCCAGTGTCTGAAGGCTATGCTTGTCGAGTCGAGGCAACAGTGGGTCCTCCTGTAGAGTGGACATAGGAGGTTTCAGAAAAGTCAGTCGGTTGAACTATGGGGCCTCTTTAGGTAATGGTCTTTGGCCCTGGCGAGAGTACGTTCGGCGAACCTACCGAGGTGAACTGCTTTCTTGCAGCTGAATGCATTATTCGTCATGAGTTGAATTACTGGATCGACTTCGAGAATAAGTACGAGTCTTGGCTCGCTTTCACTCCGACGTCGTGCCCACAATTTGACCGATCAAATCCAAGTACCTCTCCCAGTAGAAACGGCACCTAGGTCTCGAGCCAGCAAGGCCGCCCTGGTATTCATATTCGCCACGGTCCTCTTTGATACCATCGGATTCGGGATCATAATTCCCGTACTCCCCGGTCTAGTAGTCGGCTTCGTAGGAGGAAACACAGCTCAAGGCGCCGAAGTCTTCGGCCTCTTCGGCACAACCTGGGCGCTGATGCAATTCCTATTCGCTCCCTTACTCGGCGCATTATCCGACCGGTTCGGACGTCGACCCGTCCTCATCCTCTCCGCATTCGGCCTAGGAATCGATTACATCATAATGGCCCTCGCCCCCAACCTAGCCTGGCTCTTCATCGGGCGGGTTGTCAGCGGAATCACTAGTGCGAGCTTCACTGTAAGCTTCGCCTATGTGGCCGATACTACCCCGGGTGAGAAACGGGCCGGCGCTTACGGGATGATAGGCTCCATCTTTGGCGTAGGATTTATCATCGGACCGCTCGTCGGAGGACTACTGGCGGGAATCGGCCCACGATTCCCATTCTGGGGCGCTGCAGCTCTCTCGCTCGCAAGCGCAGCTTACGGACTGATTGTGCTACCGGAGTCTCTCCCTCTCGAGCATAGACATCCGGTCTCGCTTCGAAGAGCTAACCCTATCGGCTCTCTATCCATGATCCGGGGCCGAAAGGGGCTCGCAGGCTTTGTTACTATCAACTTCCTCAACTTCCTCGCCTTCCAAGTCCTACCCAGCATCTACGTACTCTACGCTGCCTACAGATACGGCTGGGGGTACGCAACAGTCGGAGCAGCACTCGCCCTAGTCGGTGCATCCAACATCATCGTTCAAGGACTCCTCGTCCGGCGGGTCGTCGCCCGGTTCGGCGAACGAACCGCCCTGCTCATCGGAATAATCTCAGGCACAGTAGGATTCGTGACCTGGGGCCTCGCACCGAACAGCCTCCTATTCATGATCGCAATAATCTTCTACGCCCCAATCGGATTCGTCCAACCTGCATTGCAAGGCCTGATGACCCGGCGGGTCGGCCCCTCTGAACAGGGACAACTCCAAGGCATCAACGGCAGCCTCTTAGGCCTCACCGGTGTCATCGGACCCACGCTTTTCACTCTAATATTCGCATTCTTCATCAGCAGCCAAGCACCAGTCAATCTTCCAGGCGCACCATTCCTGCTCTCCGCACTCTTGATGATCAGCTCACTCATCTTAACCGCAAAAGTCACCCGCGCGAAAGATCAGAGTTCAGCTAGCAACGAACCGCCGAACCTGTATTGAATCTCACATTAGATCCTACCGAGAAAGAACTTCTGGAAAATTCAAACGCTCAACACCAACTTAACCCAGATTCCACGCGCCACGTGACTTGTGGTTCTGGCGAGATTACTTTCGGCGAACTTACCCGTCTAAAGAGTCCTATCTGCATTCCTGAGCTGCTACGGAAATGGACGACTACATCAGAATAACAACATTGTTCGTACGACAAGTCCTAGACGCCTACGAAAACTGGAACGGAAAAGACAACATGCCCGTGAAACTCCAAGAACTTATGATGGTCCTGGAGATCGAAGCCTCACACCGCTACAACTGAGACTCGCACGAAGCTCCTGACGAGAGCACGCGGCCGCAGGGCCAAACGCTCCGCTGGCCTCCCATCTATCTGTTTTATATCACCCAGTTGGTGCTGAAGGGGAACCGTGGTCAACGCCTTGACCCCATCAAAGTATTCCCTAGCAGCATCCAGCCTCGTTCTCCTAATCCTCACAGTGGGCGCTACAACCGCCGGCTTCCCGAACAACCCGGTGGCTTCTCCGTCTTCCAGTCCTCATCCGCGGGACTTTGCAGTTATCCCGATCCCGAACCAGCTTGTCGTCGACCCAGGCTCAGCCGGTTCCTCGAACCTGACCCTGGCGAGTATCGGAGGATTCGCGGGGACAATCTCGCTATCCGCGACTATATCCGCGCCAAATGGGACCGCCGCCCCGACAGTCTCCGTCACGCCTTCCAGCGTGAGACTGAAAGCAGGAGCAAACGCCTCGTCCACCCTAACAGTCTTGACACAGTCAACCACCCCAATAGGAACCTACACGGTGACCATCGTTGCCAAAGCATCAAAGATCATCCACACGGCTCTCGTCACCGCGACAGTGTCGGACTTTGCGCTCACCCTCCAGCCCAGTTCCGAGACCCTTGTCCTTGGCTCTTCGAGAACATCGTTCTACACCGTAACCAGTCTTAATGGGTTCACAGGCACGGTCACAATGGGTGCATCAAACCCGCTGGTCAACGTTGGAGTCGGATTCCAGTCCCAAGTGACGGTAGCTTCCGGAGGAAATGCAAGCGGCCCAATCTTTGTCAACGTTGGAAACACCGCGCCTCTAGGCACTTTTCAGATCGTCTTCACCGCAACCAGCGGTTCCATAACCCACATGGCAACCCTAACCCTCACCATAACTTCTGCCCCTGTCCCAGATTTTACCCTCATGACCAGCCCGGTTTCCCTGACTATACCTGATGGTTCTACGGGATTCGTGAATATCACACTCTCCAGCATCGCGGGCTTCACTGGCAATGTTACATTGACGGGTTCCGTAATCCCGGCCATCTCTGGAGGGCCCGTTGCCGTTATCACGCGAACCAGCGTCTTCCTGAGCCATAATGTAACCGGAACGCCGTTGTTGGAGATCTTCACGAACAGTGCGACCCCGACTGGATTCTACAATTACACTGTCTCAGGCATGAGCGGTAGCGTGTTCCACCAAGTATTCGGATCCTTCACAGTAGCATCCTCCACCACAGGAGACTTTACAGTATCCGCGAATCCGAGCTCTCTGACCATCCCTCAAGGGTCCCAGGACAGAGACTTCCTCGACATCACCAGCACCAGCGGTTTCTCTGGGACAGTGAATCTGGCCGCATTTGTCGCGCCTCCCGGACCCTTTCTGGTCCTTGCAAACAACCAGGTCACCCTCGCCCCGGGCGGAACAGCACAAGTAGTCCTAGCCGTCTTTGTCAATACGACCGTTCCCGTCCCGGCAGGGAGATACAATATAACAGTAACCGGTTCTACCAGCAGTCTCTTTCATCAAATCATCATCCCCGTCACAGTAACCGTTCCCCTGGAAAATCTTGTTCTAGTCAGCGCCTCCTTCCAGCCTACCAACATAACCCTCCAAGTCCAGAACACCGGGAGCACAAGCGCCGGTCTAGTAGCCTACTCCGTCCAGGATAAGGCTGGAGATACGTGGCAGAGGACGGGCTGGTCCGGGCCAACGATCGGTCCCAACTCCACAGCCTCTAGTATTCTGTTAACAATCGGGGTCAGCTGTCCCAGTTGCTCCTATACTGGCACTCCTGGAGCATTCAACCAGTTCATCCCCGGCAATGTATACACGATATTCCTGACCTCAGCCCGGAACATCCTCTACAAGTTCACCGCCACCTATCCTAGTACCACCCGCGAGGGACTCCTTCTCGAGTCCTACACGTTCACCTCCGGAACGAATCTTACCCTCTTCATCAGGAACCTCGGCAATATCTCGGTCACCTTCACCTCGTATTACGTGAAAGACTCTTCAGGCAACCAGTACGCCTTGACAACCTGGGCTGGTCCAACAATAAACCCGAACAATACAGCGCCTGCAGTTATCCTGATCGGTTCCAGCTGCCCAGCCTGCACGCTCGTAGGAACCGCGTTCACCTTCACCCCAGGCTTCTCCTATACGATCGTCATAGTCACCGCGAGAAACAACCAGTTCAGCTTTACCGTGATACGTTAGACGATCTCTCCAGCAGGCTTTTTCCCTAACTATTTTTTTCCAGTAACTTGTTCTGTCATCATACGCGAGAAGACCTGGAATGAGATCCGCAAACATAACTGTCCGCAGCGCGACCCAGTCCGATCTCCCGAGCATAGAACGCCACGATGGTCCATTGGACAATGTAGGGGATCCCCTTCTGTGACGTAACTAAGATTCAGGAGGTTCGAATTTGACTGTCTGGTCATCGGAGAAATCGCGGGGAAGTATGCTGGCTTCCTTTATTGGCATCTGGGACAAAAGCAGTTCTTCGCTCCACATGTCGAAAACTTTGCTCATATCAGGGAGGTTCAGGTCTTGGAAAAGTTCCGGGGGCAAGGATTAGGCAGAGAACTAGCGGTCTACGCATTAGACAAGCTGAAAGCACTCGGGACGAAGGACGTGTTTCTAGCAACGGCCGAGACCAACAACCCCGCCAAGCGTCTGTATGAAAGCTTGGGGTTCACGCCGTTCCGGAAACAGATCCACTATGGTCTAAGAATTAACAGCCTACCTGAAAGAGTCCGTAACCGTCACCCATAGACCAGCATAAGGTGGGCAAGTAGAGTTCTCTGCTTGAGACTCAATGAATCACTTTTTGGTGCGCGAAGCTATAGCTGGCCCGAATCTATCAACATTCCTGAGGGATGAAAAAAAGATGCGAGGCAGAAGCGGACGCGTCAAAACTGTTCATCAACGCCCGAGAGTCTCCAGACTAGCAAACTTGAGAAATGGAGAGTCTTGTGTTGGAAGGATAGAGATCATCGAATCCATCATCAAGACATTGAAACCCTTGGACTTTGTCGACTATTTTTTTCGCAACTTTTCTTTTCTTGTAGCTATTTTTCTGCTAACTAGTCTATGACCCCCCCCAGGGTGGTCGATTTTCGTCTGCCGCGCCTTTCGTGGCCTAGAAATCGCCCGGACCTGAGGTCGCCTGTTTTCTGCCCTGATTTGGGATCCGAGAGGTCACCTTAACCTCCTGCCAAGTTTCACTGGGCTAATCACGTTTTTCGCCATGCCATGCAAGTCGGGATCGTACCCTGATCAGCCAGACTCGCCCGGCATCCCGCCAGTCAGCAAGCGTTTTAGAAATAAGGGGTCTTAGCGACCGACCCCAGTGCCGCGTGAGTGAGCAGTCCGAACTGCCCGCCGAGACTTGATTCACGTGTATCATTGCTGGGTTTACTGTGGTTTCCAGGCTATTCCTCTAAAGCTCGATGCGCTTGTTGGAGTGGTCGAGAGTTTCGTTAAGGTTCCGTTGGAATAGGTCAGGACGGTGCCGATGTTCCCGACGATGTACGCAGTCCCGGACGCTGACCAGCTGATGGAGTAGAGCCAGCTGGAGGTTCCGGTTGAAAGAATGGTCAGTGTCGAACCGTTGTACGTGAGCACCATCCCGTTATCCCCAGCGAGTAATGCAAGTGTTCCTGCCTGGTTGAATGCGATCGCTCGGACCGCGTTGCTTGGAGGGATTATGCTCGTGTTGATCGCGGTGATCCCTGTTCCGTTGAACGTTAGTAGCGTCCGGTTGAGCCCGCCTATCAAAGCGTACGCGCCATTCGGATTCCACGCCGCCGCGTCCAAGTCGAACGTTGTGCCAGTTGCGAACGAGCGGACCGTTGTCCCATCATATGTCAACGCCAACCCAGCCTTGCCCACCAAGAGCGCGTACCCACCGCTCGGATTCCAGCTAATAGCGAGAATGGTTGATGACGTGTTAGGTATTGTCGTGACCGAGACGCCATCGTACTTGAACAGAATACCAGACGTACCACCGACCAGCGCAAAGGACCCATCAGGCTTCCAGGAAACAGTCCAGAAATTAAACCCGGTCGAGATCCCGGTTGAGACAGTCGTAAGCGATGTTCCATCGTACTTGAGAAGAACCGCAAAGTCTCCCGATATTAACGCGTAGGACCCGTCAGGCTTCCAAGCGACCGACCGCAGCGGCGTCGTCACCGGCTGGCCAATCAGCGTCAGCGTGCCATTCGGGTAAAGTCTTGAAATCTTTCCGTCGTTGGTGGCGACAAGAGCATAGGCCGATTGCGGAGACGCGCCGACAACTGTCACAGTAACTCTACCGCTACTGCCAAGGTGGGACGAATCTCCTGCATAGTTAGAGGTTATCGTGTGGAATCCGGTCATAATAGGCGTGTAACTGACCGAGCAACTCGCAACACCAACGGTTCCTGACGCCGTTAGTGAGCAGCTGGGCTGGGAGAATGCACCTGTCGAGTTCGAAGCGAAACTGACCGAACCGCTAGGAGTAACACTGCCTCCACTTGAGGAGTCGGTGATTGTGGCCGAGCAATTGGAGGTCTGGTTTGCAGCAACCGGGCTAGTGCATACGACCGCGCTTGAAGTTGTACGCTGATTGATCGTCACGTTTGTTCCGGCGCTGGTGCCCGCACGGTGAGCAGTGTCGCCGCTGTACGCACCTGCTATCGTAGCAGTGCCTGTTGCTGTTGCGGTGAAGGTTACAGAACAGCTGCCTGAAACGAGAGTGCAGGTTGCGGAGCTGAAAGATCCCGGCGCTCCGGTCTCTGTGAAAATGATAGTACCCGATGGAGTGATCGTTGTTCCCGGTGACGTGTCAGAGACTGTCGCGGTACAAGATGAAGCCTGGTTTACAACGACTGGACTCGAGCAGACCAAAGCAGTAGTAGTCGTCCGTGGGTCTACCGTGATACTTGCGGCCGCGCTAGTGCTCCCGCCGTGCGACGAGTCGCCACCATACGTGCCAGTAACCAACGCGTTGCCACTTGCAGTCGGAGTAAACGTGACCGAGCAGCTACCTGATGATAGAGAGCAAGAGGTCGAGCTGAACGAACCAGCAGGACCTGTCTCAGTGAACGTGACTGTTCCCGTTGGAGTAGTTGGGCTGGCGTTAGTGTCGGTCACCGTCGCTGTGCATGATGATCCCTGGTTGACCAGAACTGGGCTGGCGCAGGTAACTGTCGTTGTGGTGTTATGAAGTGGCACAGTGGTCACAGTTACACTGAACGCTGGACTCGTGCTAGCAGCATGAGCAGAGTCACCGCGGTACGCACCGGTGATCAGGGCGGTACCTGTTGCAGTAGCAGTGAAAGTAACCGAGCAACTACCAGACACTAGAGCGCATGTAGTCGAGCTGAAAGAACCAGCAGGACCCGTCTCAGCAAACGTAACAGTGCCGGTCGGGGTGATTGGGGAGATCGTCGATGTGTCACTCACCGTCGCGGTGCAAGTGGAAGCATGGTTCACGAGCACAGAGGAAGGCGAGCAATTAACTACGGTTGCAGTCGTGTGCTGGCCCACGTGAACTTGGACAATGAGCAAGTGCAGTAGCGAGCCGCTAGTCGCCTTGATCGTCACGTTGTAAACGCCTGAGGCCTGGTTGGACGGTACCTGAACGGTGAGCACTGAACTCTTCGTCCCGTTTACGGTGAGACTTGGATTGTTAGGGTTCAGAGTCGCTTTAGGTCCAGCAGGGCTCACGGATACCGTGGTGGATATTCCTCCTTGGAATGTGTAGAGGCTCTGGAACAGGATCTGGGAGGTTCCCGAGGATCCTGGGGAGATGTTCAAGGTAACAGGGTTGGCAGTCATGTTAAAGTCCGGTACCCGCACTGTCACATTCAACGCGTGGACTAGAGACCCGCTCGTCCCTGTCACGGTCGCAATGTAGATCCCGGTTGGCACCGTCTTGCTCGCCGCGATTTTCAGGTTGTCGTTGACCGTTTGGCCGACGTTCAAAGTCACGGACGGGTTTTGCATCGAGACAGTCAATCCTTGGGGAGAGACAGAGGCTGTTAGAGCGACTGTTCCCTTGAATCCTCCAAGGCTTGTCACAGCGATCGCGGACTGGCTGTTCTGGCCCCTCAGAACCGTCAGCACATACGGCTTAGCAACGAGTTTGAAGTCGAACGTCGACACTGTGATACTGTTCGAGACAACGGCGGTGTGACCCGCAGAATCACTTGTCGTCAGTGTAACCGTATAGGATCCGCCTGCCGAATAGACATGACTCACCGGGTCTCCAGTTGCCGAGCTTCCGTCTCCGAAAGTCCAGTTGAACGTGTAGGGGGAAGAGCCTCCCGATGCCGTGCCGGTGAAGGTTACGGTCTGGCCAGGAACGGGGGAAGACGGACTGAATACAAAGCTGGTGGAGAGTGGATTGGTGGTGAAGAATTCGGCCATAGGAGTAGCTAAGGCGTCCTTAGTTGCCAGGCTAGCGAGGCTCCAGTTGACTTCTACGGTTTTTGTGAACGAGTAATGATTGTAGAGGTTACTGGTGACAAAACCAGTCTTTGTCCCTGGTCCCGCCCAAACCGCATAGACGCAGTCCTCAGAACTACCATTGAGGGGGCAGTACCCATTGCCCTCGTCGAAAACGAGGAACAGCGCAGAGCGTTGTGTTGTGAAGGTCTGGCTGTTGAGAATATTCGGCACGAGACCGCTGAGATAGTTGTCTCCTAACGGGATCGAAGTGGCACAGATGCCGGTGACACCGTGCATGTTGTTGCAATTATTCGGGGTGAGCCACATGAAATTCGGCGCGGCCGCGGAATTCAGGTCGTTAATCAATACACAATCTGTAACAGAGCAAGTTGTCGGGTTTGCCTTGACGACATTAGAACATCGGGCTGGATTGCTTGTGATGTCGGTGAAGAAGACGAAGGGGTTGTGTTCTGGAGTATACGGCTCATTGTAGCCGGTGTCGCAACCGCTTGAAGGTGTCTGGTTCTCCATGTAGCCTTTCCAGGTTAATCCTGCAGCTTCAAACCGGTCCACCAAGTTCGCGTTTGCTGATGGTTGGCAGGGGTAGGCGACACAGCCGTTGGTGTCTCCTCCGAGAGTGGCTATGTAGTCAGCTTGGCTGAAGTGGGAAACTCCGAGATACTGGGAACCTATCCCGTGGCTGTTGGCGAGGCCGGCAGCGTAGGGGTCTCCGTTTGTGCTCAAGCATGGTGGTGGACTCCGAGCGCAGATGTCGTTGATGCCATGGTCCTCCATCATAATGATCACGACATGATCGAAGTAGGTTCCGCTGGAGGGTGAAGCTGACACGGGTCTTATGCCCCCACCAACCATTGCTGTGCCTAGAACCGAGAGGAATAAGCCGGCCAGAAGAATTCCTATTTTTCCTATGTGAATGCGATTGTTCGTGACGTGCCATCTGCGATAAAGGAGAGAATTGGTAATTCTATTCGTGTTAAGCTAACGCTTGTATCATTCAAGAGATCTTGTCAAATGTGCATGAGACGCATTTAACCATTCCACCCCCAAGCAATAAAAAGATATCCAGAGATAGAATTCCTGGGAGTCTCTTGATGCAAGACATCCGTCGTTAGGCCGACTTCTCAGCAAGTCTCACTTGTCCAAATTCGATGTCCGAAATGATTTTTGAAAAATAGTGGGCTCTAACTATTCGACCTCGCGACGCACGAGAGGTTCCCGCGGAGCATCTGCGAGAGTAGAGGAGTCCCTTCCAGCTTCCGAGGGATTCTCTCTCGAATCTATGCGGTGAACGCTTTGCTGTCGAAGAAGAACGCGGCATACGCGGTATCGAGGATAGTGACACGTCCGTCATCGTCAAGATCGCAACTCGGATTCCATGTCAGCTGACCCGGACGGGAGTCGAAAGAGTAAGCCAACTGTGCGAAGTCAAGGATGTTCACGACCCCGAGATGAACAATGTCGGGAGTCCGCTCGAACAAACACGTGTTGATAGAGACCCCCACGGAGTATTCGCAGGCGAAACCAAGCCAGGGCTGAGCAGGGTTCGTAGACGTCGTGGTGTTAAACTGGTAGACGAACCGGAAGCCATTGGTCGTCTGGACCACATTCAGATAAGTGGCGCTGTGAGCAACAAAGACCTGAGCTGTGCTAGTGTTGGTGGCAGTAATCCAGGCCACAGGCGGTATCGAGGGATCGGCGCCGAGGTACGCGGACATAGTCGCGTGAACACCATTGAACGAAGCTGATACCGAGAACCCTTTCTGGATGGGCTGGGCCGAGGAGACAACTACGTACTTGTCCTTGAAGACATGGGGACTAATACAGCTAGCCTGATTAACTGTCGGGTTTTCACCATCGATGCAGAAGTTCGTGTCGATGTTCGTCTGGTTCCCGCCTGGGTTGAAGGTGAAGCTGACCCAGCCGTGACCCGGGCACGTAGACGAGTAGGCAACGTTATTGCACAGGGTGTTCGAGCCCATCGAAGTGGCCACGTAAGGCGCTTCTAGAACATTGTGTGGGCTCCCGCGAAGTTGGTCCCATCCACCATTGCCGTTAGTGTCGAGAAGCTTCACGTCCGAGTCGTTGAACGCGGCGGGCTGTTGCGTATTAGGAACCGGACCCGCGAACACGGTCTCACCCGGGTCATACTTGCCATTGCACGCGATCGACGAAGTACAACCGCCACTGCCATTCGCATCAAGGAAAAGCGTCTCCCCAGGCTCCCACTGGCCATCGCGGTTGGTATCTATGAATCCAATATGACTGTTCGTCCCTTGACCACCAGTCAAGACAGTTCCCGGGACCGGCTCAGTCCCCCCGATGTAGGGATCTCCAAAAACATACTTTCCAGTACCATTCATATCCTTCACCAGGATCTCTCCCGGGTTCAGGGTCGTGTACATGGCGGCGCCGAAGGCAGCAGAGATTATCGGAGAGACCCCTTGGCCTGCAAGCCCGGGCCAGGGAGCGTAGGGCTGTCCCGCGGTCCGCGGGTTTGCAAAACAAGCAGGGTCGTAGGTGGGAAAGATGTCGCCGGTGTTGTAGAAGTAGCTTGTGAGCGGAAAACCATGGTTGCCCGACGCGCTGTCCCACGCGCAGCCCAGCCCATCGCTGGTGAAAGCCGGGCCGGGGTGAGTCGCTAAAGGATAGAACCGAGTGTACCCAATGTCTTCGCCCTGGGCCAAATATGTCAGCCTGGAGCCCTGAGGGCCAAGATCATCAATTAGCATGGAGGACAAATCGGCCTCATATTTCGTCCCGCTAGAATCGTAGGGTCCTGAATGCCGGTAGCCCTGGCCACATTCTTCGACTCTCGTACCCAGACACTGGTCGAAGCTGACAACCATTGTCTGCGAAATGCCGGCCAAACTAGCTGCTTGTATCGTCTGGTTGACCCAGTTGTAATGCGCATCGTTCTTGGCGTAAGTCCAGATGTCTGTACCGAAGCCTGTCATATGGCCGGTGACGTTCTGGATACTTGGGCTGATGACGATGATGCGCAGCTCAGGAGTAGGATACCCGACATCGAAGTAGTACTCTCGTCCGTAGCAGCTGGGGAAGCTGTAGTCTGGCTGGCCGGGAAGAGCGTTACTGCAACTGATACCGCTCCCTTGCCACGTTCCCAGGGAAGCGGGGAAGCCGCAGCTAGAGACGAATTGTTCGAAGTCGTTGTTGCTCTCGGGCCTAGAGTAGAACGACTGGGTATCGCGCTGGAAATACTTGACTCTGGGATCTGAGGAGAGATGGGTACCGACGGGAGGTATTGGCCCCACCATTACTGGATCCTGGATCTTCATCCTACCTGTCCCAGATTCGTCGAAGACGAGGGACTCGCCAGGGTCCCGTTGGCCGTTACCGTTCGCGTCCCAGTACACGAGGTGACTGTCGGAGGAGACTGGGCTTCCGTCGACCGGGCCTGGCACCTTGCTGACTCCGCCCCATCCGTTGAACAGAATGTTGTCCGGGCCCGACCCAGAATTATCGTACACGCCGTTGTTGGCAACATCGTAGACAATGTCGTCGAAGGCCGAGCTTGTCCAGCCTCCGTCTGTTTCTCCGTCAACGAGGACAATGTTGTTGTAGTGAGCTTTGAACTCGCCGCACCATGCGGCCTCGTTTCGATAGTAATACCCGTCCGCAAGCCAGCCGTCAGCGATGAAAAAGCTGAGCCCGGTGGTGTTGCCGAGACGTAAGAGGCTCTGGCGCGGTGCGTAGTGAGCGCTGTTCGCGTAGCCGACGTTGAGATTGCCAATGTCGCTTGCTATGCCGAAGCTAAATCCGTGGTAGTTGGTGACGATAATGATCTGTGTTTGGAAGCCAGTCTGCAGGCTGGAATCAGTAACTGCCAGCATGACCTCGTAGGTGCCACCGGAAGCGTAGGCATGGGCGACAGTCGTACCGCTTGCAGTGGAGCCATCTCCGAAATTCCATGAGAAGGAAAAAGGTGGGTTGCCTGATGAGGTTGCGGTGAAGGTGATGGTTTCAGTTCGAGCCGGTTGGATCGGTGTGTATGTGAAGCTGGTTGTAAGACTCTGGGCTCTGACTGAGTGAAACGCGGCCGGCGTGACTGTAGCGATTAAGAGTATGATCGCGATTGCGTTTCTCGATATCTTCTTCCGCTCGAACCTTATACCTGCCCTAGAGGCCACTTCGCACGGCACCAAACTTCTCGAAGGTCAGCGGTCCGCCTGAAGCGCGTCTCGGTATTCGCCCCGATCCTTTTGCATGCTGGTCGACCAGGAGACAGGGAAGGGCGCTGCTGATACCTGCATCTTGCTATTCCGAGCAGTATGTAACTAATAGACATAGTTACGCCTCTTCCCCGCTCACACTCCGTTTGCACAAGGATATCTTACCAAATCGCCTAGTATCAGCTCTAATCTCGAATCTTGTAGGTCGCCCCGATGGCACCCTGCAAAACGTTCCCAAAAGGGGCGGTAGACCCCGTAGTTTCACTGTCTCACCAAAGCCCAGACCGTGCCCTGAATCGCCTGTCTCGCCCATTATCACTACCAGACAGGAAATGTTCCAGGAAGAATAGGGGTTCTTAGCGACCAACCCTCGTGCCGCATATCTGAGTGGTCCGGACTGGCCACCGAAAGTAAGCTGACTTGGGTCACGCGAACGTGCTGCCTCTTATTTCGCAGCGAACGCTCGGAGTTTTTCCTCGAATATTGTTCTTGCTGGAAAGCCCATGCTGCACGCGTACGTGTTGAAGTCCAGCAGCTTCTTCCCGTTCCTCACAGCCTTATTCTGTATCTCTCGTATGCTCTCGCCTACTATGGCGTATGTGGACGCGTATCCTGGCCCGTTTCCCTGGTGGGCTGGGAAGAGCTGGTGGTAGACCATGCTCTTTGACAAGCCCGTCTTCTTACTCGCCCATTCTATGAAATCCACAAGATCCTGTTTCCCAGAGTTAATCCTCGAATCACCGATGATCCGGAGAAACCGTACGATACGCCACATCCAGGTATAGAACTCGTACTCCTCCGCAATATTATCGAATCCACCGTGCTTCTCGTAGAAGTTCACCAAGGCCTTCTCATCCGAACTCAAGCCCTTTCTCGTCTTCATCTTGTCCATTACATCCTGAAACTCAATCTCTCGCTGGAACGATATACCTTCAGAAATGGCCCCTCCGAGCGGCGACCACATCATGTCCACCAGCGACGGCTTCGCTCCATAAGCAAATGATGAGTTGGACGCGTGAACACAGTGCCCATACTCCTCATGAACCAGTAGATTGAGTAGCTCACCGGGCGCCGTGCTAGGATCGCGACGCGGGTCCGTCGTACAGATGAACAACTGCTGCGGCTTATTCGTCAGAGTGTCGAAGAAGAATGCGCCGCCGCTCGGAAATATTGCGGTCAGATAAGACGGTGTCTCGATCACCTTCGCATCATAATGCGGATTCACTTTGACAATACTCTTGTTCGCAACCTTGACGACAAGTCTTCGAAGCTGTGCGAGGTACGGTATGATCTCGTTAACCTTGACCGCTCTCTTGGCCTTGATCGCCTGGGACACTTTCTCCGCATTCGCAGAAACACCATACTTCTTCGCCAGCCGAGCCGTCATCCGCTGGAACTTCGGCAATTCTCGATCTAGATACTTGAGACCCTTCTCTTCAAGCTCGCCCGGCGTCTCTGAATAGTCCCAGAGACGCTGCAGGGCTTGAGCATAGATCTCTTTCCGGCCGAGATCCGCGCCCTCTCTTTTGATGATCCGGTAGACCTCGTCAAAACCCTGGTTCTTGAAACCCTTCACCCGGAAAATCGAAGCATACTTCCTAGTCACCTGAGAAAGATCATCCAGCCCCCCCTTCAACTGGTTATCCGAAGTTTCTTTCTTGATAGTTCTGATTATCTCCTGAAGACCATCGCAACGTATCAACGTGAGCAAACGAAGTCCTGTAGGCCAGTTTCTACCCGCCGACTCAACCGTTGCTGTCTCTAGAGCCTTGATCCCGTTCCTGGTCAGCGCCTTCATGTGGCTGTCGATGATGCCTTCTTTGATCATGTAGCCAAAATACGCGTTCAACACTGACTCGGGGACCATATGAGGCTCAACAAGACCCGCCCATGCGGCGGCCGACTCCAGGACCTTGAGCTGGGACTTGTTCTCAGCCTTCAGCCGAAGCTCGTCAACACGTCGCGAAAACTTCTCAAGATTCCTCTTCGAAGGAATGAACATTTTACCGACATACTCGTTGAGCCCATTGATGTAGGCTCCAGACGGATCGAACTCCTTGAACAGCTCAAAGATTTCCGATTCAACAGATGATGCAGGTTTCGGTATAGCCAATTCTTATCCATCAATCCCCGTGTTTATCTTTCTCGACTAAGCGCTCGACTATTTAGTTTTAATCCAAAATGGGAAGTCCAGCCGAGGCCACGCGAGACTCCACTCGGAACCATGAAACACAGACCAAGTCGGCGCGATCCAGCTCCATCTCAACCCTCCGCCCTCAGGAGCAGATCCCCTATTCCGCCTTCTGCCCGCTTCACACGATAAGACACGTGTCAGCAGATAGTAGCGTTTCCAGACAGAGAATGAAGAGGATAGGGATCCAGACTATTCTACCTGGAATCCCGTGTTATTCGTGGCTCTTCCTAGGCTTAGTTCCCGTTTGCTTCTCGATGCTGCGTAGGTTGATCTCCCTAACAAATGCCTCTGTGATGACGTCGAGGGAGTCAATCTTCTCCTGCATTAGAACATCAGATATCTTCAGTGGATGATCGGGGAGAAGCTCGTTATCGGTTGAAGCAACAAAGTGCTCCCAGTTAATTCCTACGTCGAGCACTGAGTCCGCCAGTTCCTCGTCCGTCACATTGGCTGTCTTGGCTTGGTTGACGAAGTTCTGAAACTCCTCATCAGGAACCTGCAGATCCGTTACCGTCCGAATCGGCCTCGGAGTCGTTCCGCCAAGCTCATGTCCGAGAACATGCGCGAGAAAAGTGAAGTTCTCGATCTCCGTAAAGTGCTTCATCCGGATCTCCAGAGGAGTATCTCCTGAAGGGTTAGAATCTGGAAAGTCTGAGATTTGTGGAGCTCCTGTTTGCGGGTCGTCGAACCGGAAGACTCTTGACAGTTTTAGCTGGTTTGGCCGGGTAACGTTTCTTGCGGAATCTTCTTGTTCATCCCACGTCTGTCTATTTTTGGTATCTGAGGCCATTTCTTACACAGCCCGCAGTAGCCGTTCGGGGAATTCATTTCTGATCTGCAACCCACGACTCGGATAGACGGTACTCGTCTTCCAACTCCCTCTATCCACAGTTATCGCGCCGAATCCGATCTCCATATAGAACGGGAACTCAGAACTCTTAAGAATCGGAGAGGATACACGCGAGAAAGTGTCTTGACAGAGAAGAAATTCAAGTGCCGTCTGTGTGGCGAGACCTTCAACTCCGCTCAGGAGCGGGACGAACACAACCGACAAGTCCACCCGAAGGCTTACCGATTATCCCACTTGTTCTCGAGATGGGAAAAGGAGGACAAGCCGAAACCAGAATAGTCTCCCCGGCATCTTAAATAAGAATAGAAATCAAATAACCCTGCGACCATCTGTTGGCCCCGAGAAAGTCTCGCAAGGTCGCACCAAGAACACTGGTAAGATCAAATAGCGATTCTCAGGGCAACCATGAAATCTCGCCGTCCAAAGACTCCATCAAGGCAGCTGAAGACCTCGCCCTCGCCGCATTCGCCTCAGGACTAAAACTGGCAGCAGCATTCGGAACCGTCGCCGCCAAAACCACAAGTCTCGCCCTGGCTTCCATCGCAACGGGAGCGGACAGGTTCTCTGAGCTAGTCAAGCAGGAAGCTATGCGATCGCAGAAGGCCAACTCCCGAAAAACAGCTAGAGCATCTTCCACGAGAACTCATAGAAGAACAGGTAGACGAGAACCCAAGCGAGAAGTCTTGGCGTCCTAATTGGCTAATTGCGCGTGACTCGCGAAGCTTCCTGCGAGCGAAATCTCGCGATCAGATCTCGGCTCGCAAGCAACAACGGCGTGCAAACTACTACGGCTCCCGACACGAGGACCGCTCGTTCGATTGGATAGACGAGGAAGATGAACGGCCAAGAACGCAAAGCGACGCTTCCAAAGAGACTAGCGAAGAGAAGCCCTCCGGTGGCATGTTCGATCATCGTCCCGATGAACGCAACTACCAGCACCGCTTTGGCCAAGTCTCTACGCGATCCGAAACTGAACCGGTCCCCTAGGTTTCGGGTTTGAGGAGACACCAACAAGGCGAGCGCGACGAGGTGGAGCCAGAGATATGGAATAGGCGGACTGGGGAGACTAAACCACTGGAAAGGAATCGGCAGACTCGGAAAGTTACTGCCAACGAAAATCTCAGTGTTTGGATTGATAACGAAGAGACCCAAGGAAGCTAGGTAGATGAAGGTCGCTTCCGTCCGTCTACCGCGCACGAGAAAGCTGATGAGCGCCACGTTCAGTGCTCCACCGAGAAAATCGAGTCCACCGAATTTCAGGGTCCCAGCTGAACCTGGAATGATAGCGGCAATCATGGTCCCCAGAAACACGGCGAATATGCCGTAGGATGGAGCGAGGAAGACGCCCAGAACCGGCGTTATGATCCCACTGAACGTAATAGCACCGTTTATCCCGATAAGTCGATCAAGAATGATAGTTCTTGGAATCACATAGAGTGCAGTAAGAGACGCGGTAAGTGTAATCATCCTCGTCTCGAATCTGTTCTTGCGAATCTGCATTTCTCTCTATCACGTGTGTTTAGCTGTCGCGCGCAATAACTCGGGTCTTAACGATCTGCTGCAGCTCTCTCAAACTTAGTCCAGTTTCATTGGATATTCTTCGAAGGTCTTCGTACTCCACTTTGCCTCCTTGCGCATGACCCGTCGTTGTAAGCGCCCTCTTTACTTTGACCTGAAACTTCCTTCCTACGACTTCAAGCTCCACGGTGCCACTGGACCTTCTGCTGATGTGTCTGGAAACCGGCATTTCTCGTACTCCAAGAGTCCCGGTTTCTTCCATCAGCAACTCAGCTAATCGTTCGCTCTTTGCCTTGTCTGTTATGATAGAGATCAGTTGGCCGGGCCGGTTCTTCTTCATGAACACTGGAGTGATTGATACGTCTCGGGCTCCTGCTTCCATCAGTCTCTCAACTGCCCGTCCAATAACTTCGCCGGAAACGTCGTCCAGGTTTGTCTCCAGGACGACTACTTCGTCGTGTGAATGTTCAGTCTCGGAGAGCTCGCCCACGGTGAGACGGAGAACATTAGCCACCTGGTCAAGATCCTTCGATCCTGCGCCGTATCCGATCTTGTGGGGCGTAATTATGGGAACCTCCCCTGTTTCACTGCCTACCAGATTTACTGCGATTGCACCGCCTGTAGGTGTCGTCAGTTCGAATTGGATATTGCTTGTTTTCATTGGAAACTTGTGGGATCTTAGGATCTCGGCGACAGCGGGCGCTGGATTCGGATAGGCTCGCCCAGAGAACTCCGTTACTCCCGTTCCGACGCCAATCGGTCCGCACCACCATCTAGCTCCCGATAGTTCGAGTTCATCTGCGAGGTATGCGACACCGAGAATGTCCACGAGAGTGTCGGCAGACCCGAGCTCATGAAGCTCTACTTCTTTCGCGGAGTGGCCGTGGACCCGAGACTCTGCTGAGGATAGAGTATCCAAGACAGACTTGACAAAAGACGTTCCCCAATCAGAGAGACCCAATGCTTTCCCGCATCTTAGAGCAGACGATTGAAGATCGCCGGCCTTTCTCTTCGAAACCTTCTCCTCAGATCTTACTTCGACCAGCTGTCCCCTGATTTCTCCTCTCTCGACCATGCTCGTCTTGACATGAACATGACTCGCGCCCGTAAGATTCTCTTCCACTGCCCTGGCGACTCTATCCAGACTCTTCGGGCTCCCACCAAGATCGATAAGAGCGCCTAGGAATTTGTCCCCAGAGGCTCCTGAAGAACTGGCGTCGACTATCACCACTCTTCCGGAAGCTCTCATGCTGACCTGTCCAACCGCTCGCGTGGGCACAAGTATTAATCAAGCTATTTCGAGATTGCCATGATCAGCTTTGGAGAAGTCCGACAACTCTTGCGTCTATGGTCTCGGCGAATGCCCCGTTTTGACTGTCATGGGTGAGAACATGAAGGACATGGAGCAGCGTTCGAAAGTCTATCCAACAGATCCCGGGGCCGCAGCTGTGAATCAAATGATTCAACCCTTTCTCCAGCTTAACGCCAACATCTATGCAATGCTTCCTTCTTTCTGTCCCAACTGTCCCAAAAGAATCGTCGCAGTCGAGAAAGAGCTAGCCCAGATCAGACATCAGACGACCAAGTAAGAAGACCCAGATCGCTCAGATCTTAGCCACTCACCTGGAAATTCAGATAAGCTAAATTGCAGCCGAACGGAGTTCATTTCGGTTAATCACTTGGCCTCTCTGGGCCTTGGCGGGCCTGTAGGTTTCTCCTTCGCCACCACAGGTTTCTGTAGCGCGGTCCTAGTGGCTCGTGTCTGGGAGTATGTTTCCCTTGAATCTTATCTCAGATGTGGCCTTTCTTGCCCAATTCGCTCGTCTGACGTGTTTCAACTACACCACTTCTACTATGGTCTGGCAATGCTCTCGCTCGCCACCAGTTTTCTGGCGGTTACCAAGAGGCAGAGGGTAAGATGGGACGCGGCCTTGATCTTTGGAATAGGAGCAGGGCTTTGTATTGATGAGGCAGGCCTCTTGCTGTTGAGAGTCCCTTACAACGATCTGCTCTCAGTTTTCTTACTGGCATTGGTTGGTTCGGCCATTTTCGGGGGAACCATTAACGTAGTTTTCCGGGACGGGACACGCGAGTTCAGGATATTGGACCGGGCGGATATTCTAACCCTGTTGTCGATCCTTCTCGGTATGGCTGGAGTTCTCTATCTAGATCGGCCTCTGATCACAATAGTAGAAATTGCTGGAGGTGTCTCTTGGGCCTTTGCTCTCGCTCTTGCCACGCTCTTCGGGAAGAAGCACTTTCTCAGGGTCTGGGCGAGACCAGGCTAATCTAGCCGAATTATCTTCGGCGCATTCCTATGTCGTGGCCGGACTGATTTCATTTTGAGGATTTCTTGGCTGGGCTCGATATCGCTAGGCGGTAGCCATCGGGGTCTGTGAAACGCGCTTCCCGTTCTCCCCAGGAATCCTTCGGTTTTTCGCTGAACTTTACTCCTCGCTTTCTTAGCGTTCGGTACCAGAAGTCAACGTTATCGACTTCAAACTCTATCCCGGTAGTTCGTTCCCCAATCCGGTCGACGACTCCCTCTTGGAAACGGGTGTAAGCCTATCTGAAGCCTGTTCGGGGTGATAACGGCAACGTATTCGGGAGAAAAGTCGTACAGTACCTTGAAGCCCGCCTTCTTGGTGTAGAAGTCCCTAGATCGTTGTACATCCTTCACTTGCAACAGCACCTGGTGACAAGCGTAACCCAGCCTTGCTACGGCGCATGACTTGCCATCTGCCCAACAAGTATTATGGATTTACACATTTTCAGGTGAGTACGCAACTGACCGCAATTCTTGTTGCCCCGTTAGGTAGCGCACAACCATAATCCCATCATCACCTGGTTGTCTCCCGGATTTGGAAATAGGTCATTGGTTCGGGGGTCACTCTTTTCCATGTCAGAACCTCCGCATCGAACGCCTTCTGAATGTCGACCATCTTCTCCTCGTCATAATACTTCATGGCATCTGCGGGTTTCAGATCGATCTTTAAAGCTCCTCTAATCAAAGGCCAAGTGTCAGAGGCTTGAGCCGGTTTCGAAGACCCCTACCGTCAAGTCCTGATGATGCTAGACTCCTAGAGGTGGCTAGTGGTCTCGGCCAGCAGCTCGATCTTCCAGGGCTCAACCTCAGGGATATTCGATGGATGGAATGGATACCAGTAGGCCGCAGCACTCGCTCCGTACCTTCCGATTGGTGCATGTTTCTTCGTCATTCAATGGTACTGCCGGCACGTATGATGGGAAAACTGACCGTCGAAGAATGGCGGCCCGTAATCGCTTCCTCGCTCGTGTTCGAGAAGAAGATAAGACGGTCAATGAGGGGCACCGCGTTCCTGCTAACCAGGGTACCCCTGATAGTTTCTCTAGGAGGGACGATAACCGCTGCCATCCTCTTGCAAATGTCATGGATTATATTCCTCTACCCTGTACTCCTCTTCCCGCTGGCAATTCTTGGTGGGAGGCGCTATGACGCCGACCTGAAGAGAGCAAGACTAGAAGCGGATTCTCGGACATCTTCTGTAATAGGAAAGGACCCGCTGCTGCAGGTTATGAAGAAGATCGACCTGATGGGTCTTGACGACGTTGACCGATTGAAAAGCGGGAGAGGCGGTCGTCGCCTTGCGAGTCTTCCGAGCATCACCGAGCGTATTGACAATCTTCAGGGACTATCTTCGCTCGCCGGCTTTTCTTCAATATGAGTTGATGGATTCCGTCCCTTCACGGCTTTCTTGAAAAGTTCCACGAATCGGAGGGCCGCTTCGGCCTCGGAAGGAGCGCTCCTTCTAAGGAGTTTTAGGTTGGCTTTGGAATCGTTTGACAAGACCGAACATTCCAAGGAACAGTGCTAATCCCGCTGCAAGGTTCATCGCTGAACTCAGGATTGTCGTCGTGACCCCGACAGATTCTATCAGGGAGGAAACCTGATCAGTAGGAAGCATGAGCTCGAAAAGGAGACCGACCACGTTTCTGACAGTTAGGAGAGCAAACGCTGCTATGATCAGGGTCCAGGCACGGAATGACCCCGTTAGTTTTGTCACTCGGTAGGCGTAGAAGAACACACCCGCCTGCAATATGAGCTCGACGACGCTGATGAAATAAAGCGTTGGAATTACAATAGGATCAAGCATTGAATCTACGCCTTCTTCTGTTTCTCTGAGGCTCCGCGGAACAGTTCCATGAACTTCTCTGATGCTACCTTTCTCGGCGACCCGCTGATGATTCCTTCGTAGTTTGAGAAGGCTGACTCTATCTTGATGCCTGCCGGTGTTATTTCGTATTCTCTAAGCCTCTTGTCATGATCGCTTCCCCGCATTTTCAGAATCACGAGGGCTTTGCGTAGCGATGACTCGATCTCTACGGGTTTGAGTGCGAGGATACAATCGACAAGGAAGCTGAGCCCTACATCGGTTACGCTGAAGACTCCTCCGCTTATTTGAGGTGACTCCCACAGCAAAATGGAACTGACTCCATGGGTCTTCAAATACCTGACAATCCGGTAGGCTTCCATTCTCATATCATCCCTCTTCACAAACATCTCCAGATGACTGAGCGAGTCGACAACAAGCCGTCGAGGCTGAATATCCCTGAGGACATCATCCAGCAAGCTATCGCTGCCAGATTCCAGCATGAGACTTGGGGAGGTGCAGATTACACGGAACTTGTCCTGCTCTTCCATTTTTCTGAGATCCCACCCGAAATTCTTTGCATCTCTATAGATCTGGTCGGGGAGCTCTTCGAAGGTCACATAGATCCCGGGCTCGCCTA
>Ga0209806_1000336_pt1 | contig 31522 bp, 33 predicted proteins | sample GraSoiAngelo_152_FD_186166 | JGI IMG/M metagenome (GOLD analysis project Ga0209806, IMG submission 186166) | Grasslands soil microbial communities from the Angelo Coastal Reserve, California, USA - 14_1009_12_30cm (SPAdes) (version 2) | ecosystem: Environmental > Terrestrial > Soil > Grasslands ... | reverse complement strand
TGGCACGACCATCTGCGAGAACGTGGACGAGGCGCGCCAGCAGCTCGGTGAGATGCGCCAGACGCTGACCGACCTGCTCCGGCCGGCCGGCCTGCGCATCGCCTGCGCCGGCACCCATCCGTTCTCGCGCTGGAACGAGCAGCAGATCACCGACAACGAGCGCTACAAGATGCTCGAAGAGGAGCTGCAGGACGTCGTCCGCACGCTGGTGATCTTCGGGCTCCACGTCCACGTGGCGATCCCCGACCCCGAGCGGCGGATCGAGACCCTTAATGAGGCGCGCTACTTCCTGCCCCATCTGCTCGCGCTGAGCACCTCGAGCCCGTTCTGGATGGGACGCAACACCGGCCTGAAGTCCTACCGGAGCGTGATCTGGTCGAACTTTCCCCGCACCGGCATTCCGCCGGACCTCAGCTCGTTCGACGAGTACCAGAACTACGTCGAGGTGCTGGTCAAGACCGGGTCGATCGACAACGGGAAGAAGATCTGGTGGGACCTGCGAGCGCACCCGGCCTTTCCCACCCTCGAGTTCCGGGTGTGCGACATGCCGACCCGGCTCGAGGAGACGATCTGTCTTGCGGCATTGATGCAGGCCATCTGCGCCAAGCTCCTCAAGCTGCGCGAGCGAAACCTGGGTTTCCGCAAGTACATGCCGGCGCTGATCGCCGAGAACAAGTGGCGGGCGATCCGCTACGGGATCGATGGCAAGCTCATCGACTTCGGCAAGCAGGCCGAGGTGCCGATGCGCGACCTCGCGATCGAGCTGGTCGAGTTCGTCGACGACGTGGTCGACGACCTGGGTTCGCGGCAGGCGGTCCAGTACGTGGACACGATCCTGGCCGAGGGCACGAGCGCGGACCGCCAGCTCCGGATCCTGAAGGAGGGCGGTGACACGCGGGCGGTCGTCGAGATGCTGGCCGCTGAGACCATGGGGGCCGGCGTTCGGGATTAGGGCCGCCTGACGGCTGGTTTCCATCTTCATGAAGGACGCGGGCGAGCTGATTCGGGAGGCGGTGACGGCGTGGCCGGGCGTCACGGCCGTGAGTCACCGGTTCGGCGGCACAGAGTATCGGTACGGAAAAAAGGAGATGGGCCACGTCCACGGGGACCGGCTTGCCGACCTGCCGTTACCCCGCCGCATCCACGATGAGGTCATCGGCAGCGGTCGCGCCCAGCCCCACCACATCCTGCCGCAGACCGGATGGGTCAGCGTTTGGATGAGCGGGCCAGAGGATGCGGCCGACGTGATCGAGCTCTTCCGGCTTCAGTACGACCGATACGCCAAGACCGCCTCTCAATCAAGCGTTTAATTAGGGCCGCATGAGCCGGGCTGTGACCCGCGAGGAGACGAGCCGGAGTGAAAAGCGGCGCGAGGAGCTCGTGCGGGCCGCTTTCAACCAGATCGCGGAGCATGGGTTCGAAGGCCTGCGCACGCGAGACGTCGCCGCCGAGGTCGGCGTCAACATCGCCACCCTGCACTACTACTTTCCGACCAAGGAAGCATTGATCGGGGGCGTGCTCGAGCACGCCATGGCGCGGTTCCGTTCCACCCTCGTCCCCCACGGCTCGCCGTCCACCCAGCTGCGCAACCACCTTCGGTCGGTGCGCAAGCTGATGGTGGATGAGCCCGAGCTCGGCATCGTCATGGGCGAGCTGGCGCTGCGCTCGGCGCGAGACCGCTCGATCGAGAAGATGTTCAACCAGACCCGGGATCTGTGGCAGACCGCTATGAAGGGTCTGCTGCGGCGTGGCGTGCGGGAGGGGAATCTGCGGGCCGAGCTGGACAGCGACGCCGTGGCGACCCTGGTGATCGCGGTCCTGACGTCGTTGACCATCCCGCCGCTGCGAGACAGCCCGCGTGGGGACCAGGCGCTGCGTCAGCTGGAGCGCTGGCTGGGCATCTCAGGGCGGTAAACGCCCCGGCTGCGAATATATGGAATCAAGCAACTGATTGATTGGTTCGCTAGAGTATGAGCATCGCAACTCCGGCCAAGGCCCCTTCGTTCGTCCGGTTCTTCAACCCAATCGCGCGCCGCGTGCTAAAGGTGGGTGCGCTGCTCGGACCGAACGCCCTTATCACCGTCCAGGGCAGGAAGTCAGGAATCCCCCGGACCACTCCGATCGCGCTCGTGGATCTCGACGGCGGTCGGTGGGTGATCGGCACTTTTGGCGAAACCAACTGGGTCCGCAACCTGCGGACCGCGGGTGAAGCAACCCTGACCGTGGGTCGCGATCGCGAGCGGGTCATCGCCAGAGAGCTGAGCCTGGAGGAACGAGCCGAATTCTTCCGCGACGTGATCGGACCTTATGTGCGACGGCTGCGCGTCGGAGGGCTGTTGCTGTCGATGCTCGGCGCAAAAGAGATTCTCGACGACCCCGCGCAGGCCGCAGAGCACCGGCCGGTGTTCGAGCTGCGCGCCGTCTAGGGCGCCGCGATCCGGTACAGGACGTGGCGCCGGATGGGATGGCCCTTGGGCACGCCGGGATGGTCGAAATCATCGTTCGGGTCGCGGGTCATACCGAGGCGCTCCATGACCGCGATCGAGGGCAGGTTGATCGGGGTCGTGAAGGAGACGATCTCGGTCAGGCCTACTCGCTCGAACCCGTCCGCCAGGCTCGCGCGCGCAGCCTCGGTGGCGTAACCACGGCCCCAGTACGGCCGGTCCAGACGCCAGCCGACCTCGACCGCGGGCATGAAGTGGGCTTCGAAGCTGGGCACTGACAGGCCGACGAATCCCACGAACGGCGCCACGCCCGGGACCTCGACCGCCCACAGGCCAAAGCCGCGTTCTTCGAATTGCTTCTCGATGCGGCCGGCGAATGCGTCCGAGTCCTCGCGGCTGAGCGTGCCCACAAAGTGCTGCATGACCACCGGGTCGGCGTTCAGCCGGGCGAAAGGCTCACGGTCGCCCGGGCGCCACCGCCGCAGAAGCAGGCGTTCAGTCCTTAGTTCCAAATGGGGTGTCGCCAATTTAGGCGAGTCGGCCGCCGGCCAGCCTGCCGGAGGATGGTTAAGCTCACTAGATGGAAGACGAGATCAGCCGCCTTCGCCACGAGATCGTCGAGCTCCGGCGACTGCTGAACAAGCACCAATGGTCCGGCCTGACGCCGGTCGGCGCCACCGGCGCATGCCCGGAATGCGCCGGCTCCGCACCGCCGGAAGGGCGGGGACACCGTCCCGGATGCGCCCTGGCGGCTGCGCTGGCCGCGTCGGCGGCCGGCGCGAAGTAAAGCCGCTTCTCGAAGCACGGCAGATCCTTCGAACCATGGGCAGGATCGTTGTGTTCAACAGCGTCACGCTCGACGGTGTGATGCAAGCGCCCGCCCGGCCCGATGAAGACTTGCGCGGCGGCTTCAAGCACGGCGGATGGGCGTTGCCCTATGCAGATGCGATCTCGGGGAGCATGGCCGCGCGGCCGAGCGCCCGTGGCCTGTTGCTGGGCCGCCGAACGTATGAAGATTTCTTCGCGGTATGGCCGAACAGGACCGAAAACCCTTTCACCGAGGTCCTCAATCGATCCCAGAAGTACGTGGCGTCTCGGACGAGGCGCGAGCCGCTGCCATGGATGAACTCGACACTTCTCAAGGGGGAGGCGGGCAACACGGTGGCGCAGCTCAAGGATGAGCTGGACGGGGAGCTCGTCGTTCTCGGCAGCGGTGAGCTCGTACAGGGCCTGATGCAGCGCAACCTCGTCGACGAGTTCGTCCTGCTGATCCACCCTCTGATCCTCGGTTCGGGTCGACGTCTCTTCGCCGAAGGCGGGCCCGCGGCCAAGTTTCGCCTGGTGGACACCAAGCCGACCACGACTGGCGTCATCATCACGACCTACGAACGTGCGCTGTAAAGAGCGCTGGCACGGCTTTCGGATTCCGTCAGACTCCCACAGGTGATCGTCGAAGCCGAGCGAGTGCTGCGTGAGGTCTTTGCTCTCGAGGCCTTTCGTTCCGGGCAGGCAGACGTCGTCGAGGCCATGCTCGCAGGGCGCGATGTCCTCTCAGTAGCACCGACTGGGTCTGGGAAGAGCATCAGCTACTGGGTGCCGGCCGTCGTCGACGGCGGATTGACGCTGGTGGTCTCGCCGCTGATCGCGCTGATGAAGGACCAGGTCGACCGCCTCACGGCACGGGGCGTCGCCGCGACATTCATCAACTCATCGGTCGAATGGCCCGAGCAGGCCGATCGGCTTCGCAGGGCGTTTGCGGGCGAGTACCGGCTGGTGTTCGTGGCGCCCGAACGTCTGGGGCGGCCAAAGTTCATGGAGCAGCTCGCTGAGATGCGAATCCGCCGGGTCGTGGTGGACGAGGCGCACTGCATCTCCACATGGGGCCATGACTTCCGGCCTGACTACAGACTGCTGGCGTCTGCGATCGAAGCCTGCGGCCGGCCGCCGGTAGCGGGCTTTACGGCCACCGCGACGCCGCAGGTCCGGGCCGACATCGCAAGGTCGCTCGACTTGAAGGCCCCGTTCATATCGGTCACCGGATTCAACCGGCCGACGCTGACGCTCTCTGTGGTCCGGTGCCGCGGCGAGCGCGCCAAGCGCGAAGAGTTGCGTCGCTTGCTTTCAAATCCGGCGCAGCGCGCACTCGTCTACGTGGGCACCGTCAAAGCAGCCGAGGAGCTGGCCGCCGACATGGGCGCCGTTTGCTACCACGGGCAGCAGGATCCCGTTCTCCGCCGCGCGATCCAGGAAGAGTTCACCCAGGGACGCACCAGGGTCGTGGTCGCGACTTCGGCGTTTGGCATGGGCGTCGACATTGCGGACATCCGTCGAGTCATCCACTACCACCTGCCGGGCAGCCTCGAGGCGTACTACCAGGAGGCGGGCCGCGCCGGCCGCGATGGGCAGCCGGCGGAGTGCACCCTCCTCTACAGCCCCGCGGACCGCGACCTGCAGGCGTTCTTCATCGAGCAGTCCGGCCTCGAGGACGGATCTCCTTTAAAGGAGCATGCGTACGCGCGGCTGGCGCAGATGATGGGCTACGCCGAGATGCGCGAATGCCGGCATGCGCGAATCGCGGACTACTTCGGCGAGACAGGGGTGGCGCGGCGATGCAGCGCCTGCGACAACTGCCTCGCTGAGCGACCGCCGGAGGAGTCGGTGCCCGTCGACGCCGTCATGGCCGGGCTGGCCGCGGCGGCCCGCTTCAGCGGGCGGGTCGGGCTTGCCAACGTGGCAGCCGTGCTGGGAGGGCGGCAGAGTCGATGGTCGGCTGCGCAGCCATGGGTGGAACAGCTCCCGTTTTACGGCTCACTCAAGGCGTGGAGCGATCGCCGGGTCAGGCAGCTCCTAGCCGAGATCGTGGCGGCGGGGCTCGCCCGCCAGAGCTCGGGGGAATACCCCGTCGTGGAGCTGACCGCTGTCGGCCGCGAGGCGATTGCGCGCGGGGCGCCGCCGGCGCTGACTCTGCCGGCGGAGGCGGCGAGTCCGAGCCGTGGGACAAAGACGTACCCCGACGCGCCGGTGGAGACGGTTGACCGTCTGAAGCGTTGGCGCCTGGAGACCGCGCGTGCCACCGGCGTTCCTGCATACGTCGTGTTTCACGATTCAACCCTCAACGCGATCGCCGCCGCGCAACCGGCCTCTCTTGCGGAGCTGCTGCGCGTGCCCGGTGTCGGGGATTCGAAGCTGAGCAAGTACGGCGAAGAGGTGTTGGAGATTCTCCGAGCCACCTAGTCGACACGATCGAGGAACTTGAGAACGCGCTCGATGAGGAGTTCCGCCGCGTGTTCGTCGTAGTCGGGCAGGCTGCTGTCGGCGAACAGATGGCGGTTGCCGGGGTACAGGAACAATTCCCCTCTCTCAATCGTCGCCACAAGGTCGCGCGCAGCGGGGAGGTCTTCCGCACCCCATGGGTCATCCTCCATCATGTGGATCTGGAGTGGAACTCCCGGCGGCCATGAGTCGCTGAACTCGGAGGCCGGGAAAGCGGCGGAAAACAAAAGCGCGCCCTTGCAGCCGGGGCGTGTCTGAGCAAGCTCCTGCGCCGGCATCGCGCCTAGCGAGAATCCGGCATAGACGAGTTCGTTCGATAAGCCATCGGCGGCGAGCCGACCGCGCTCTCCAATCGTCGAGAAGCCAACCTCCTTCGCATAACGGACGCCCTGGTCGAGGTCGGCGAAGGTCTTACCGTCGTAGAGGTCGGGGACATGGACGACGTGTCCAGCGGCTCGCAGCTCGTCGGCGAACGCGAGGCATCCAGGCGTCAGGCCTTGCGCGTGGTGAAAAAGCAGAACTTCCGCCACGTGATTCACTCTAAGGGGCAGCGTATCTACATCAGAGAATGTGATCCAAAGAAGACGGCATCCATGGTCATCGACAACGCGGACGTGGCCGCACCCGTCATCGTCAAACGCCGCGAATGAGTCGCGATTGCCACCCTCGTGGCTGCCGCCTCAGGTCGTCGACCCGATATTCGATGGGCAATCGGTGCCTACGCCTCGGTCAGCGGTCGGATCGCAACCAGGAACATGTGAGTAGTCGGCCATTGAATTACATCGCCGCCAAGGGTAGTCAGCTCGGCTGTTGGTCTGAAGATGTTCTGAACCAGCCATTCATTTCGCCAGGAACCGGATCTTGGGTCTATCTCGAAGCCAGCTGATTGCACAAGAGACACCCAGTCGGGCCAAGCTAACGTGCAGAACCGCTCATGGCACTCCGACAACCAGCTGTCGGTGTAGGAGAACTTGGTCATGAACTCCATGGCGTCGCTGAGCGAAAGACGGACCGATTTTGCATTTACCGGACTAAATGCAAACGGAACATGGGCCAGCCTGCGGAAGTCCTCCGCGAATTGCGGAAATCTGGCAGCCGGAGTGAGGTTGTCGAGGTAGCTCTTCGCATCGCCAGATGGGAGCCGCTCAAGGTTGCGAGGCGGATGATCGACGCCCGGCTCTTTGAAATGAAGCACGACCTCTTGATCTCCGCCTTCCGGCCCGCATACATCGGAATTGATCCAGACTCCAGCCGGCGATGCTTGCACATAGAGTGCTGCCGCAAGCCGCTTAAGTGCATCGACGCCGCCGGCGTAGCTGATGATCTCGTGGGTCAGCGCAAAGGTGAGGCTCGTATTTATGGACTTGTCCGCGAACACCTTGCCGCTCAGGATGTTGCGCTGGAAGAAGAAGGTGTTGGGATTGCCGAACAGGCCTTGTGACTTCTTGTGAACGCACTCCTCGAACAGGTGTTGAGACACCTCGATCCCAAACAGGTCGGATTCCTGGAGGCCGGGATCGCGCGAAGCGAGTTCGAGCACGGCGCCCGTTGCGCAGCCGACGTCGACAATCCTGCCGGGAACGACATATGGCCGGGCCTGCTTCCATTTGCGCTCAGCGGACGCCTCAAAGGACGCTGCGTAGGCGCGATAGTTCCGCGTCTCCGTCAGCGATCCTTCCTGGCCCACGACAGGATCGCCAAGGACCATTGCGACTTGCGCCGCCAAAGAGTAGCGATCGAACACGTCGATTGTGGCCTCATGAGCGTGCTGGCGCCAGGCAGGATCGCCGGCCGCACATAACTCAAGGACCTGCCATGCGCGAAGCGGCGACTCTGAATGGTCCTGCTCCAGCGGAGCAATCCTGAAGCCAAGGGACTGATACATCTCGATGACGGCAGGAGTCGATACGGCGACGACACAATTGGCCGGATCGAGCGATAACCCGCCAGCCCCGGCTGCTATCGCCTTGAGCGTTATTTCGGCGAAGCGCTCCGTCGGCCTTGTATCGAAGATTGGAACAACCAGAGAGCGAAAGCCCTCGCGCGAGCTGAACAGCTCGATGGCTGCCTCGCGACGATTGGCCGGAACCGGATTGCGCCGGGTGTTCTGATGGTTCGCGCTGGTTACCGCCCAGACAAGCGTTGGCTCAGCTGAGAACCCCACGGTCTCGTCGTCGATGTCTCGCAGTCGCCCGCCCACCAGGTCACGAAGGTAAACAGCTTGGAAGCGAGTAAGGAGGTGGTGCCGGCCAGGAATCAGAACGTAGTTCAGCCCGGCCACGGCGAATATCGTGCCTGAGGCTTCGCGCCTAATGAACGAGGCTGAGTTTCACTGCAGCTTCGTGGATTTGTAACCGCTGGCCCCAGGAAGCGAAAACAAAGTCGCTCTCGATCCCATCTCCAAAGATAACTAGGCCGTCGGACTCGACTGCAAGGTACAGCGAGTTCTGAATGTCGAGGATCCCTTCGGTCAGCTTAGTGCCCGTCGCCGGGGAAGGCCATGCCTCGCGAACAAACCATGCCAGGCTATCGTCGACCGGATTCGGCAGCGAAACCTCACTGTGTCGTTCGAGCGAGATGGACTTGCACCATCCGGTCGCTCCCGTGCCGGTGCTCACGATGACCCCGGATGACGCCTGCCGCTCTGACCGGCCGTCAGCCAGCGTGAGCGTGTAACGGGCAGTTTGATGGGACGCTGGGCCGACGAAGACCTCATTCAAGGCCAACAGCCTTTGCCCATCATCGAGCTGGGCTTGTACCATCGTCCGAGCCTGCACCGGAAGCCGACGAACATCTGAGATGTGCTGGAGAAGGTGAGAGGCAGCCTCCGGAGCGAAAGGCACCAGTACGCCTGGATTTCTTTCCGGATCTGGGTTTACCCCGATGACTGGCTGCCCGTGCAGGTACTTGGCGACATTGGCAACGAGGCCGTCCTGGCCGACCACGATGATTACGTCTTCTGGCGAGAACAGGAACCGCGGCAGGTCGGCACGCTCGACGATCCCGCGGCGCCAATCGACTGGAAGCGACGAAGTTACGGCCGTCATCGCGGCGAGTTGCCGAGCATGTCGGCTTTCGACCTCTTCGATCTCGCGACCGCGGCTTGACAGAAAGAACGCTGCCTGCCCTCGGGTGCCGTGGCGTGCAATGAGCTCGTCGTACTCGGTGGGCCTATGCACGACCACGGCTCTGGGAGTCAGGCTCACGATGTCTTCCCTGATGCAGCGTGGCGCTTCGCCGTCGGCGCCTCGGGCACGACTCCAAATCTCGTGAGGACGGGCGTGATCAGATCTGGGGTGAGCACGAGGTTGCTGATCTTGGGCAGGCTGCCGGCCAGCTCACGCAGAGCGAGACCGAAGAGGATGGCTTCCGAGACGTCGCGGTACGCGGCTACCCTCGCGGTTTCGGCAGCGCCTTCGGCTTCACCCCGGACCCGGATGCTGAGCGCACGCGCCTCACCCAGACGCTGCTCCCGTTCGGCTTCCGACTCTGTTTGGATTTTGCCGGCTGCCGCTGCCTCTTCGGCCTGCCGGCGTGCGTTCGCGCCACGTTGAGCGACCAACTGCTCCTCGCGACGCGCGAGTTCGATCTGCGTCTGCAGCTCGTTTTCGCCGATTGCCCGCTCCCGCTCGACAGCCAGCGCTCGGCGTTCGAAAGTCGCCCGATCGGCCTCTTGCTGGATACCTTCCCGTGTGGGCGTCTGCAAGGCGCGCTCGACGTCGGTCTCGGGTCGGATTGCTGCCACGTGCACGTCGACGATGCTGATACCCGTCTGCGACAGGCGTGGGTCTATGGCGAGTCCGGCGGCGATTCGCTCCGCCACGACCGCTAGGCCATTTGTCAGGGCCTGTGTAAGCGTCATGGAAGCGATCAGAGCCAGAGCCTGTTCCTGCGCGGCTTCGGTCAGCATGCCAGTCAGGCTCTCGAGTGGCGTACTCCGCCATTTGCCGTTCAGCGAGCTGATGGAGAAATCAAACCGTGACGCGGCGAGGGCGGGATCATGCACCCGGTACGTAACCGACGCTTGGACGACCACGTCCTGGAAATCCAAGGTTCGGCCGTGGAACACAAGGGGAACCGGTCTGTCATCGACCGGAACCTCTGAAAGCACAGCAGAGAGGGGCATGAACCAGAAGGAGAGACCGGTGCCGGCGTGTGCGACCCGGCCTCGACGCAGGTGCTGTACCCAACCCGTGGGCGTTCCCCTGAAATGTCGGACGACGGGCAACCTGGTGATATCTGCCATTTGTTCCTCCTGGCGCTTTATCGTCAACTAGACGATAACACGCCGAGGGCATTCTCGTCAATATGACGATTAGTCGCTAGAATGGCGATCATGCCGGGCAGATCCGCAAGCTCGAATCCGCCCTTCGGCGTGACGGTCGACCTCGTGCTGTTCACGCTGGTCCGGGACCGCCTTTGCGCTCTCGCTGTGAGGCGCCGTGCAGAGCCGTTCAGGAGCCGGTGGGCGTTGCCTGGAGGTTTCGTTCAACCTCAAGAGGACCTGGAACAGGCAGCGCGTAGGGAGCTTCGCGAGGAGACCGGTCTTGACGCGTCGCGAGTGCATCTCGAGCAGCTCGCTAGCTACGGCAACCCCCACCGAGATCCAAGGCAGCGCGTGGTATCCGTCGCTTATCTGGCTCTGGCGCCCGGCCTGCCAGCGCCGATTGCGGGAAGCGATGCCGCGGACGCCGCCTGGCTCGAGGTGAATGAGCTCCTGCACCTGCGGCCGGGGCCGGCTTTCGATCATGGGCAGATCCTGCGAGACGGGCTCGACCGCGCTAGGTCGAAGCTCGAGTACACGCCTCTGGCGACTGCTTTCTGTCCTCGTGAGTTCACAATCGCCGAGCTGCGTAAGGTCTACGAGGTCGTATGGGGCACGGAGCTTGACCCGAGGAACTTCCACCGCAAGGTGACTGGCACGAGCGGCTTTGTGGTCGATACCAAAAAGGTCCGCGTCGAGCGGGGCAGACCGGCACAGGTGTATCGAGTCGGCAACCTGCGGCTGCTCAACCCGCCGATGCTGCGACCCGGTCTCGCACTCACGCGGTAAATGGACGCGGGGATTTCGCCTCTCCTGCGACCCGATCCTTCGTTGCCACCCTGATTTCAGAACCGGGTTCCGCGCCGCGCCGGTTTCGAGCGGTCAGCGCACGGTCAAGGTGTCAGTTAGGGTGTCAAATGCATCGGACGTCACGCATCGCGTCAGGAATCCCAACATCTGGGGGTCGATCTGAACTCGAATCCGCACGTCATGGTGCTCGCGCAGGGAGTCGAACCCTGAACCTTGGGATTAAGAGGAGATTGACATTCGTTGCCAGGAAGCGTCAGGACGTGCCTCACTATCGGCAGTCTGACGCGTTTGTGCCACAGGGCATCCTGACGTGTCACAGACAGCCCTGAGTAAGCTGCCAAATAAGCTGTCAGAGTGCGGAACAGCGGGCAACCATTTGCGGCGGGTATCCCGACCGGCTCCATTTGGTGGGCGGGCAGCATGTCGGACCTTGTTCGCCTCCCCGTAGATGTTGGCCCAGCTCGCACTGGAGATATCAGCGAGGTACCCAACCCGTCAAACCTGCGGGGCGAGATAGGCGGACATCTCTGATGTGGCCCATGGGCAATCTTCTCGCTGGACCTCTCGCTGGTCTGTCGGGAGGGCGGCCACGCCTTGGATGTGGCCTACTCCTCATCGCGGTCGCCTTCGTGATCGCGATCTTCATCGCGACGAGATAAGACGACGTCGCATAGTCCACACGAGGCGGTCGATTCATAACGAAATGCGATGCCCGTGGGGATCGCTGCGGATTTGTTGGTGCTCGTATAGACCTTCGGTCCCGCAGGGAGTCGAACCCTGAGCCTTTGGATTAAGAGGAGATTGACCTTCCTTGCCAGGAAGCGTCAGGACGTCAGGGCGTGCCTCACGTATTTGGCGGTCTGACGCGTTCGTGCCACGCACCGTCCAGGCGTGTCACAGACTGCCCCGGGTAAGCTGTCAAATCAGCTGTCAGCTCGGGACTTCGACTGGGGCCGCTCCAGCAGTTCGGGTTGGGTAGGCGCTCACACTTGGTCGCCGAACTAATAATGTCCATCCAGTGAGCGGGTTTTCCGACGATGGCCGGTGGTGGTGGGACGGTACGACGTGGCTGGCGACGCCTCAGGTCGTGCTCCCTCAGCTTCCGCCGACCGAGTTCGAGCAATCAGGGCAACTGAACAAAATGCGCGATCGCAGGAGCAAAGGTCGGTGGCTTTTTTGGACGTTCGGGCTCGGATTCGGACTGCCTGCCTTCCTCCAGTCCCCTTCTCCCGATATCCTGCCATATGCTCGCGACTATCGATTGTGGACGCTCGAACAGGTGGCACTCGCGACGACCTACCTGCTTGGCCCAGATGAGCCGATGCTGGCCGGCGAAACATCTATTTACGACGTCGGTGATTCCTGGACACGGGGCCTGGCGGTGGCGGTCACGGCGGCACGTGTGGTGGTCTTTCGTATCGATTCCGTCGATGGGCAACCGCGCTGGATCGTACTGGTGGGTCGCCCGACTGACGTGAACATAGAGGCACGTTCGGCAGTGTTTGGGTTCCTATGGCCGGCCCTCAAAGTCAGCGGTTGGAATGGACAGTGGACGATCCGGGGTCAGCCGGGCATGTTCAAGCCGGAGCCGGTGCTTGACGCATGGCGGCAAGCCGTCAAGGGCACGGGTCGCACCGCATGACCACGCTGTCGGTAAGGGAGGGGTTGATCGCCTGACTGGGTGAATCGCTTCTGACCCCGCGACGTTATGCGGGTCTACTGCACAACAGTTCGCCAGTCACGAGACATGGGATTATTGATTCGCTACGACCTGGTTCAATTGGTCACCGGGAACTCTAGTTGAGTCAAGCAAACCCCTTTTGACGACAGTTCTGGGGCTTGGTTCCCGATCTGTAAGCTGTCAAATACGCTGTCAACAGGCGACGGGGCAGATGCTGCCCACCACCAGTTGACACGTCAGGAACACCAGGGGCACGCCCTGACGCTCTGGGACACAACATATTGGTGCTCGCGCAGGGAATCGAACCCTGAACCTTGGGATTAAGAGTCCCCTGCTCTGCCAGTTGAGCTACGCGAGCGCGAAGGGAGTGGCCGTCTTCGATCTTAAGCGCCCAGTGTAATTAACACCCTGAGTTTGATGCCGTTCCCACTCCGCGTAGGTTTGCCTCGTGCCTGCCCGGATCCCGCTTGATGTCGACCTCGAGGACAAACTGCTCTACGGGCTCACACCCACCCGGCTCGCTTATCTCGTCATTGCCTTGCTCGCGGGATTCGCGGTCTGGACCTCACATTGGGCGCCTTCATCCGCACGCGCAGGAGTCGCCATCGCCGTCGTGCTGGTGGGTGTCGTAGCCGCATGGGGGCGGTTGCGCGGGAGACCCATCGATGGCTGGGCAGCGGATCTGTTCGCCTTCTGCATGTCGGAATACCGCATCCAGTGGAGGCGACCCAGGCCTTTCAAACGGCTGGGCCGCGGAGTCTCATGATTCGCATTGCGCGCCGAAACGCGGCAGCCTGCTGGCCCGCCGACTCGCGTCTGACCACGATCGATACCGGCTCGATCGGATTCGCGGGGGCTGCCGAAGATGACCGTCGCCGCTTTCTGAATAGCTTCCGGCGGCTCGTCGACGGCCTCGAATCACCGCTGCAGGTGGTGATCAACGTCCGGCCGGGTCAGGATGCCGCGAGCGAAGCGTCTGGCATCGAACCAGCCGCCTTCGAAGACCTACGCGGTGCCGACCTGTGCTTCGCGGAGGACATCCGTCGCAGCAGTTCCTCCCACACCATCACGACTTCGCTGATCACAACCGACAAGCAGGCATCGCGCGTGCAAGCTGCGTTGGGCGAGATGAGCATCTCCTCTAGCCTCCCTGTCGCGCAAGAACCGCCCTTTGGCCGCCAGCAAGCGACGCGCTTTCTTCACGTCCGAGGTTTCAGCCGGAGCTGGTACATCGACCGCCTTCCCGGCACCGAGCTCGACGCCGGATGGCTCTTCCGCCTCTTACCATCAGGCCTTGCAATGAACCTGTCGTGGCACCTCACCCCGCTGCCCGCGGCCTGGATCGTGCACTACCTCCAACGCCAGCTCATCAATATGCGCGCCGCTAATTTCTTGGACGCGACCGCAGGGTCGTCGGATCCAACGCTTGCCGGAGCGCTGCCCAACGCAGAGGACCTGCAGCGGCGCCTCGCCTCCAGCCAGGACAAGGCCTTCCACGTCTCGATGTACCTCACTCTGACCTCGCCCACGTCTGAAGCGCTCGAAGACGGCTCGCGCCGGGTCGAAGGGTCGGCTCGGGCGATCCTCTGCGACCTGCAACGCTGCACTTTTCGGATGCGGGACGGCTTCATGGCCACCCATTCCGGTGGTCCGGACAGGCTGCAACGCAAGAGGGTCATCGACTCCACCGCCCTGGTCACGTTTTTTCCATGGAACGAGCCGGACCTTCAGCAGCCAGGCGGGCTCTTCGTCGGCCGCAATGCGGCGACCGGATCGCCGGTTCTGGTCGACCCATTCGATCAACGCCGATACGCGAACGCAAATATCGCGGTATTCGGCCATTCGGGAGCTGGCAAGACGTACCTGCTCTCGACCCTTGTGATGGGCGCGCTGGGCGCCGGTGCCAGCGTGTACATCATCGATCCGGAGCACGAATACGGAGGTGTCGCCAAGCAGCTGGGCGGCATAGATGTTGAGCTCGCGCTTGGCTCGGGTCACGCGCTGAACGTCTTGGATCTCAGACCCTCCGACCGTCGCGACGAGGCGTGGCTCGGACCTGCTGCTGCCGACGCTGTCGACCTTTGCGCTTGCGTTTGCGGAACGCTTGACGAATCGGAACGTGCGGTGGTCGAGGGTGCTGTCCGCCTGGCGTATGAGGAAACGCTGCAGCCGGTGCTGCGCGACGTTGCAGACCGTCTGCCGCGCGGCTCTCGGGTCGCAGTCATCTTGCAGCGTTGGGTCCACGGCAGCCTCGGCCAGATGTTCAGCGCCCCGACCAACGTCGACCTGGACGCGCCAATCGTGGTTTTCGGTATGCGCGAGCTGCGTGACGAGATGGTTGCTCCGGTGCATTTCCTCCTCGCCGAGGCTCTGTGGACCCGCATCAAACGCAGGGACCGCCGCCGAATGCTGGTCATCGATGAGCTCGGTTTGCTCTTTGAGGACGCGACGATCCGCCGCTTCGTGGTAAGCCTTGCCAGGCGCATCCGCAAGTACCACGGCTCGCTTGTTTTCGCGACCCAGAATCCAGGCGACCTCTTGAGCTCTGACCAGGGCGCCGTCGTGGCGACAAACCCGGCGCTTGTTTTCTTCGGCGCGCAGCGCCCGGTCGAGGCGGCCAAGCTGCAGGAGGCGTTCCATCTCAGCACTCAGCAAAGAGCCTTCCTCGAGGGTGCCCATCGCGGCGACTTTCTGCTGGCCGCGGGCTCGGACCGGCTCGGCATCGGCGTCAAAGCACCACCCTGGCAGGAGGAGGTGATGCGACTGGCCAGAACGACGGCGCAGCCCGCGGCCTGACCGGTAGGCTTACGTCGACGTGCCGAGGGTTCTCCACTACCGATTACATGGCCTTCCCGAGCATCGACTTGAGCGTGTCCACGAACAGTTCGATGTGCTCGCTGAGGCCCGTGCGTGGCGGTGCGGCGCACCCTGGATTGCGAGCTCGCAATCCCGCGGGCTGTTCGAGATGGAATTCTTCCGGCACCTGCGAAATGAAGAGGGCAAGACCATAAGCGCTGCCGGCTTTGTGAAGATGGCCGGCGACGAAACCGACGCCCTGATCATCACGATCTTCATGCGTGACCTGAGCGCCGAATATGGGATCCGCGCTTCGATCCGCGACGAGGATCATCCGCTGGCCAAGCTCCGCCGTCTCGACTTCGAGCTCGGACGCCTGCCCAGCGGCCAATCGCTCGAGGACGTCCTGGCCAAGCGGCCGGTGATCAAGAAGGTCAAAGGCGAGCGGATCTTCTTTTATCCACCGACATTTCGTCTCCATTCCCAGGGCCCCCCTAGCCCAGAGTGGGCTTACGCGCTATGCGGTATCCGCGCTTACGCGCCAACGCTGCTCGAAGCCGAGCAGGAGGCGCTGAAGATCCTGCGTGGCTTCGGTCACCTTGGCGGCTGAAGGCGCGCTGGCAGCCAAAGGGTTCATCAATTCGGCTGACGGGACCAGGCTGGCGTACCGGTCATGGCCCATCTCCGGCGCCAAGATCACGTTTGCCGTCGTGCATGGTCTGGGCGAGCACAGCGGCCGTTATGAGCGCTTCGCAGACGGAATGGGTCGCCACGGGATGGCCACGTTCGCGGTGGACCTGAGAGGTCACGGCGAAAGCGAGGGAAAGCGGGGTCACGTCGACTCGTGGTCGCAATGGGTAGACGACGCGGCTGCATTCGTAAGTCACGTCGAGAGCCAGCAATCGGGAGAGGTCGTCCCGTTAGGTCATTCGTTCGGTGGCGTGGTGGTGCTGAGCGCAGTGCGCTCAAGCCGGCTGGCAAAAGCAAAGCGGTTTGTGCTCTCCAGCCCAGCGCTCAAGCTCAAAGCTGAAGTCCCCGCGTGGAAGACTTCGCTCGGCAAGGTGATGGCCAGCATTGCGCCCCGGCTTGCCCTGGACAACGAGGTCGATCCCGGGACCGTGTCGCGTGTCCCGGAAGTGGTCGCCGCTTACCGCGCCGATCCCCTGGTTCACAGCAAGATCTCGAGCCGGCTCTACGCCGAGTGGCAGCGCGCCGCCGCAGAAAACCTGGGGCTCGCGGGAGACGTCAAGATTCCATTTCTGATCCTTGCCGGGACCGGTGACAGGCTCATCGATTTCGAGGGCAGCACGGAGCTCCATGCGCGAGCCCCCGAGACCAGCGAGCTGCAACTTCTGGAAGGCCGATACCATGAACCTTTCAACGACCTGGGGAGTGACGAGGTCTTTGCATTGATCGCCGAGTGGCTGAAGAAATGATTGCGGAGGTCGTGCTCGCTGGGCGGCTGAATCTCGACCCCGGTTCATGGCTCGCCTGGATCGTGGTGGGACTCATCGCCGGCGCCATCGCCGCTCGTGTCGTGGCCGGCCGCGGATTCGGCTGCATCGCCGACATAGTGGTCGGCGTGGCGGGAGCCATCATCGGCGGATTCCTTCTCAGCGCAATCTTCGGAGCCACAGGCACCGTTGGTTTCTGGGGCAGCCTCGTAGTCGCGTTCATTGGCGCCGCGGTCCTGCTCGCGGTTTTGAAGCTGGTGTCGGGCGGACGCCTCTGAGCTAGAGGCGTCCTCTCAGCTCGCGGCGGCTCGGTATTCCTCGCGCGGCTGCTCGGCCGCGGCTTGCCTCGAGCGGCGCTTGATCAGCAGCGTGGTCAGTGCCGTGAATGCGAGGAACACGATCGGAACGATGAGCGTGTGCTTCATGGCGTCGATGTAGGCGCTCACGAAAACGTCATGGGCGATCGCCGACACCTGCTGCGCAACCGCTGGTGGAATGCCAGCCGGCAGCCTTGCTCCGCTCTCGCCGGAGCCGATCTCGAAACCCTTAGAGGAGACGTTGCTGAAGGCGGCCACGAACTGGTCGCGAAAGGCGGGTGGCAGCGCTACCGCATGGCTCACCGCCTGCTCGTGAAGGGTGGTCGCCAGCTGGTTCTGGAGGAGCGCGCCGACCACCGCGCTGCCGATCGCCGCACCAAGCTGGCGGATCGTGTTCAGAACGGCTGACGCGGAACCTGCGACTCGCGGCTCGATGTTGCGCATGGCGACGGTCGTCATCGGGGCGAAGGTCATGCCCATGCCGGCGCCGGCGATGATGGCCGGCCCGAGGAAGTTGATCCAGGTCGAATCCGGCCCGGCCACCAGGGCGATGCCGCCCATGCCGATGGTGAAGAGGGTGATGCCGGTCATGAGGATGTACTTGCCGCCGATACGGTCCGACAACCGCCCGGCGAATGGAGCGGTGACCATCGAGGTGACCGACATCGGCGCCAGGGTCAGGCCCGCGACGAGGGCGGAAAAGCCGCGCACCGACTGGAGGTAAATGGTGAAGGGGAGGAACATGCTCAGCATGCCGAAGCTGATCGCCGCGGCGATCCAGTTGGCCACCGCAAAGTTCCGGTCCGCGAAGAGCGACAACGGGAGCAGGGGCTCGGTCTGGAACCGCTCCCAGATGAGGAACAGGACGATCAGGACGACCCCTGCTCCGATGACCTCCGGGATGGTCACGCCGTAGGACTCGATCTGGCCCCAGCTGTAGCGCTGGCCTTCGATCAGACCGAAGACGATCGCAAACAGACCTGCGGTTGCGATCACGATGCCGGGTAGATCCCACCCGTGGTGGCGACCTGGGCGCAGGTCGGGGATGACCAGGAAGGTGGCGACCAACGCAGCGATTCCGATGGGTACGTTGATAAAGAAGATCCACCGCCAGCTGATGTAGGTGATGATCGCGCCGCCGACCGTCGGTCCGGCCACCGTCGCGAGGCCGGCCACACCACCCCAGACGCCGAATGCCGCGCCTCGACGCTCGGGCGGAAAGATCGATGTCAATATGGCGAGCGTCTGCGGAGTCAAGAGCGCGCCGCCGACTCCCTGCAGGATCCGGAAGGCGATCAGCTCACCGGCATTTTGAGAAAAACCACACATCGCCGACGCAACTGTGAAGACGAAAAGGCCGACCGCGAAGATGTTGCGCTGGCCAAACAGGTCGCCCAGGCGACCCGCGGTGATGAGCAGGACGGCATAAACAAGGATGTAGGCGTTGAGCACCCAGAGGATCTGATCGAGCGTGGTGTTCAGCCCGTCTTTGGTGTTGCTGCTCATCGCCGGGATTGCCACGTTCACGATCGTGGTGTCGAGCAGGATCATGAAAAATCCGGTCGTCAAAACAACAAGGACAAGCCAGGGATTAGTGCGCGCGGGCGCCATGTCGCCTCCTCAACGTTTCATGGTCGGGATCGAGCCCGACTTTCCATTCCAGTCGGCCGTCATTGACTTCCTTTTCGAGGTTGTTGACCCACTTGCGTTCCGCATCGAGCATTGCGATCTTGTGCTCGAGCTCGATCAACGACAGCCTGCTCACTCCGTCGGCTCGGAGCTCGGCCAGGATCCGGGTGAGCTTTTCGGTCGTTGCCTTCAGCGCAGCGGCCCGGTTGCGCAGGTGCTCGGCGGCCTGCGGCGCATCGAGGTGGTGCATGAACATCAGGCCGGCCGCGAAGTGTGGGTACTCGCGGCGGGGCTGAGAGAGGATGTCGCTGACGATGCGGACCAGGACCTCGCGGCCTGATTCCGTGAGCTTGTAGATCGTGCGCTCGGGCCGGCGGCCCTCCTTCTCGCGCTCGGTCGGAACGATCCATCCATTGCGCTCGAGGACCTCCACCGTGTGATAGAGGGAGCCGAAGTTGAGCCGGATGAACTCATCGTGGTGTCGCAGGCGCATGGTCGAGGCGAGCTCGTAGGGGTGCATAGGACGCTCGTCCAGAAGCTCCAGCACTGAAAGGGCCAGGGTCGAGATCTCGCTCGTGGGCTCCGTCATATTCTAAATAGAATATATGCAACCGGATATACCGAGTCAAGTATTCCGGTCGGAAGTCTTAACCGGCTGGCTTGTTCACGGCGCAAATTGAAACTAGGCTCCCGAGCAGGTGCGTCGGCTGGGGGAGGGAGCCGAACGGGAGAGGGAGGGCCCCAAGAGGCCCACCCCGGCCTCTAAGAACGAGTCTACGAACCCGTCGCAACCGGGCAACCCACCTCCGGGTAGCTACCGTTGATGCATGTCCAGGCGGGGTTCGACAAGCTCGCGATGAGCGACTCCCGTGGACCATCTGCCGCCGTTTCGGCGGGCCTCCTCGTCCGCCAGGCCGCGGGAGGGGACCTCGACGCCTTCGAGGAGCTGATCCACCGCCTCCAGCGTCGCGTCTACGGTTTCGCCTACCAGCACCTCCGCGACAGCGAAGAAGCCCACGACCTGGCCCAGGAGATCTTCGTCAAGCTCTACCGCAACCTCGCCCGCTACGACCCCGCGCGGCCATTCGAGCCCTGGTTCTGGAAGCTCGCCGCAAACACCACCATCAACTACCGCCGCAAGCGAGTTCCCATCCCCGCTGAGCCCTCGACCGAATCGGCCGACCCGAACAGCACCACACAGACACACGATCCGGCACTGGTCGAAGCCCTATCGCAGCTCGACCCCGCGTACCGCCTGCCCATCCTGCTCCACTACTACGCGGACCTCTCACTCGAGCAAGTCAGCCAGAGCCTCAACCTCTCCATCCCTGCCATCAAGTCCCGTCTCCACCGCGCGCGGGCGCAGCTGCGCAACTCGCTCGCGGAGCTGGAGGAATCCGAAAACCTCAGATGACCGTGCCAACAAATCCCCTCGCGTGCGCGCGCGTGCGCGTCCTTCTCGAGTCGTACGTTGATACGGACCTCGCGCGCGACGACGCACAGCTCGCGCAGGAGGTGCGAGAGCACCTGGCCGGTTGCGCCGATTGCAGGCGCCAGCATCATCAGGCCGCCTCAGTCCCATTCCGCCTCAAAGCGCTCACCTCACCCCCGCCGAGCGAGTCACTCACGGCGGACGTCATGAAGGCAATCGCCCCCTCGCGCACCCGCGACCGGCGCGCCTGGACGCTGCTCGCGCCCGAAGCGATCCTCGCCACGTTCATTCTGTGGTACCTGTCCGGGCTCGACGGCCTCGGCTCCATTGCATCCGGAATCGCGGGCGACCTGCAGGGTCTGGCCGGGTGGGGTTCCGGATCTGGCCCACTGCCCAGCGTGCCGCCCGTCGACGTGCTGCTGCTGCTGGCGCTGATCGCCCTGACCGCGATCGCCGCCTACCACCTCTCGATCCTCATCCAGCTGACTCCCCAAGCGATGCCGACCCGGCGCCGCGCATGAGCGATTCGACCCGAACACGATCCCTCCGCCGCTACGGGTGGGCGATCCTGATCGGTGTCCTGGCGGTGGTGGGAATCCTCCTGGCGGTCGCGGACATCTCGGCCGGCAACCGCTGGCCCAACCCGATGTCACAAGCCCTCGTCGGACCCGCCACCGGGGCCACACCGGCACCCAACCAGACCCAGGCATTCCGTTTTGACCGCAGCCGCGTCGGCGACCGCCTCATCTTTGACTTCCCCGTCGGCGGCCTGGGACCGCTCAGTCCCTACCAGGCACTGCGGGCATTTCTCACCAACGGCGCCGGCCTGGTCCTGCTCGCGCTGGCCGCCCTGGTGATCTTTCCGTCGCGGGCCCGCAACGCGGTTGAACGCCTCGAGGCAAGACGCGGCGCAGAGATTGCGCTTGGCGCCGGCATCGTCATGGTGCTGCTGACCTTGGCGGCCGTCACGCTGCTGCGTTTCACGTTGCTGTTTCTTGCGGTGGTCCCACTGGTGTTGCTGGTCGCCCTGGTGGCGGGACTTTTCGGTGTCGCCTGCATCTCGCTTGCGATCGGCCGACTGTTGCATCACCGACTGCGACTGCCGAACGTACACCCACTCATCGCCGCGCTCGCCGGCGCTCTGGTCGTCTTCGACCTGGCTGTGATTCCTTACGCGGGCGTGTTCGCGCTCGCTGCGGTCGCAATGGCCGGGATCGGACTCGCGGTCGTGACTCGCTTCGGGTCTGCGAGCGGCTGGTCTTTCGTCGATCTCGATTTCTAAATCGCTGACCGGGAGGAAGTGACTGTGTTGTTTGGCCTATTGAGCAGAACGCGGCTGGTGGTGGCCGGCCTGGCGATCGTCGCGCTGGTACTCGGCACCCTGATCTATCGGGACATGTTCGTGCCGAGCAAGAACGCGGCCAGCGCGCTGAACATCTACACGGTCGCGCGCCGCACCGTGACCTCAAGCATCACCGGCACGGGCAACGTCGAGCCGCAGGCGCAGTCCAACGTGACCTTCAAGGTTGCAGGCACCTTGACGGAGATCGACGTCCACGTCGGCGACCACGTCTCCGCAGGACAGAAGCTGGCTGCGATCGATTCGACCACCGAGCAGAACGCACTCGGCCAGGCGGAAGCCAATCTCGCCACGGCCGAGTCCAACCTGCAGTCGGTCGAGACGCCGTTGACCCAAAACCAGGTCACGCAGCTGCAGGACAACGTGACGACCGCACAACAGAGCTACAACGACACTGTCACCCAGGTCAACCTGGCCAACTCCCAGGACGCGAGCCAGGTCGGCGCGGACCAGAACCAGCTCACGAACGACCAGGCGGTGCTGAGCAACAGCCTGCTTTACCAGCAGGACCTGCAACAGCTCAACACGGACAAGACGACGCTGCAGTCCGCGTCGGCCACTTTTACCAACGACCTCACGTGCAAAGGCGTGGCTTTTGCCAGCTACTCGCCCCAGTGCCTCACCGAGTTCACCGCGGTCTCGATCGCGCAGACCGCCGTGACCACTGACCAGGTCAAGGTGAACGTGGATTCGGGTCAGGTCACTGCGGACCAGAACAAGCTCACGGTGGACACGAACAAGCAGCAGAGCGACAAGACCACCGGCCAGCGCAGCGTCAACCAGGCGGCGGCTTCCTTGAAGAGCGCGCAGGACCAGCTGAGCACGCAGACCGAGAGCAAACCCAACCAGATCGCCTCGGCGAAAGCGCAAGTGCTGAACGCCCAGGCCGCGGTGGACACGGCGCAGCAGAACTTCAACAACACCACGCTCGTGTCGCCGATGGACGGCCAGGTGAACAGCATCACGGGCGTGGTGGGGGAGACCGTTTCGCCCGGCGGCGGAGCGACACCAGAGGCTCCCGGCAGCCAGGCGCCCCTGCCGACGAGCACGGCCTCCAACGCCTTCATGGTCATCGGCAACGTCAGCGGCCTGGAGGTCGTGGTCCCGTTCGCCGAATCGGACGCGTCCCGGCTCGCCTTCAACCAGGACGCCCAGGTGACGTTTGACGCCGTGTCCAACCTCACGATCAGCGGGCACGTCATCGCCGTGGCCAGCGCGGCCACTGTGTCGAGTGGGGTCGTCAACTACTACGCCACCATCAACCTCAACCTCGCCGACCCTTCGCTCAAGCAGGGCATGACCGCGAACGCGACGGTCACCGTCAGCAAAGCCGCGAACGCCCTGACCGTCCCCAACCTGGCCATCACCCGTACTGCGGGGCAGGCTTACGTGCTGGTCTATGCCAATGGACAGCAAGTCCAGACCCCGATCGACACAGGCGTGGTCGGGGACCAGTACACGGAGGTCACCGGCGGCCTGAACGACGGCGAGCAGATCGTGATCCCGACCGTCAGGGTGTCGAGCGGCACGGGCACCGGCACCAACCGTGGATTGGGCGGAGGTGGCGGCGGGGTTCGCGTCGGGACCGGCGGATGATCACCCTCGAGGGGGTCACCAAGACCTACCGGATGGGCAGGATCGAGGTACCGGCCCTTCAGGGTATCGACCTGCATGTCGGGCGCGGCGAGTTCGTCGCCATCATGGGCGCGAGCGGCTCGGGCAAATCGACCCTGATGAACATACTCGGCTGCCTCGACGTGCCGACGACCGGCCGCTACATCCTCGATGACACCGACGTCGCCATGCTCGGCGACGACCAGCTCGCCAGGATCCGGAACAAGAAGATCGGGTTCGTCTTCCAGAGCTATAACCTCATCCCGCGCACCACGGCGCTCCACAACGTCGAGATGCCCCTGATCTACGCGGGCGAAGGTGGACGAACATCGCGCGCGCGTGAGGCGCTGGGCGCGGTCGGCCTCGCCGACCGCGTCAACCACCAACCGACCGAGCTTTCGGGTGGCCAGCAGCAACGAGCGGCCATCGCGCGCGCCCTGGTCACCAACCCGGCGATCCTGCTCGCCGACGAGCCAACCGGAAACCTGGACACCAGCTCGAGCCTCGAGATCATGCGCCTGCTTTCCCGGCTCAACGCGGAGCAGTCCCGGACGATCGTGCTCATCACTCACGAGCTGGACATCGCGCGCTTCGCGAGTCGCGTCGTGGAGCTGCGTGACGGCCGAATCGTCCGCGACGACACGAACGCGAAGTGAACCTTTACGAGGCGCTGCGCATGGCCGCCAACGGCCTGCTCGGCAACCGGACGCGGAGCGCCCTGACCATGCTCGGCATCCTGATCGGCGTCAGCGCGGTAATTCTTCTTGTGGCGGTCGGCAACGGGGCAAGCGTGCAGATCAACAACCAGGTGCAGTCCCTCGGAGCGAACGTGATCTACGTCTATCCGTCGAACGCCCGAGGCTCCGGCGGCGTGTCGCAAGGCTTCGGCACCGGCCAGAGTCTCACGCAAGCAGACGTCGACGCGCTCAACAGCAAGCAGCAGGATCCCGACGTCCTCGCCGCCATCCCCATCGCGCAGTCCGGAGGCCAGATCACTTACGGCAACCAGAACTATTTCGCCCCGACCACCGGCACCACGCCGGACTTTCCGCATGTTCGCAACTACCAGCTCGCTGAAGGCTCGTTTTTCTCAGCTGACGATGTGACGGCCCGTCATCGGGTCGTGGTCCTCGGCCAGACTGTCGTGGACAACCTCTTCGGCACGACCGACCCCATCGGCCAGACGATCAAGATCAGCCGGCAGAGCTTCCGGGTCATCGGCGTATTCGCCCAGAAGGGCGGCACCGGCCTCGGCTCGCAAGACAACGTCGTCGTCGCGCCGATCACCGCCGTGTGGGCGTACCTCACCGGTGCTCGCGGAAAGGTGATCAGCCAGATCGTCGCGTCGGCGTCATCCGCCGGCACCGTCACGCAGGCCGAGACCGAGATCACGACGATCCTGCTCGAGAGGCACCAGATCTCAGATCCGGCCCAGGCCGATTTTCAGCTGCAGAGCCAGCAGGACATCCTGAACCAGGCCACCTCGATCTCGACCGCGCTCACCCTCGTGCTCGGTGCAATCGCCGGAATATCGCTCGTGGTCGGCGGGATCGGAATCATGAACATCATGCTGGTCACCGTTACCGAGCGGACCCGCGAGATCGGCATCCGCAAGGCGATCGGGGCCCGGCGCCGGGACATCTTGATGCAGTTCCTCATCGAGGCCATGGTGCTCAGCGGGCTCGGAGGGGCACTCGGCATCGCGGTCGGCGCCCTGCTGGCCCTGGAGGCACCGAAGATCTCGGCGCTCGCGACTTCGGGTTTCCCGACTCCGGTCGTGTCGCCGACCTCGGTTGTGCTCGCATTTTGCGTGTCCGTTGCGATCGGACTTTTCTTCGGCATCTATCCGGCCAACAGGGCAGCGCGGCTGCACCCGATCGAAGCCCTCAGGTACGAGTGAAGGAGTGAGAACTTGAAGCCATACGTCGTCGCGCTGCTGTTGGTCGTCGGAATCCTCGGTGGTTTCTACGGCGGCTACAAGATGGGCCAGAACAACGTGGTCGCAAGCACCACGAATCAGAACCAGGCGGCACGCACCGGCGGCCAGGGAGCCTTGACAGGCGGCCGCGGCGGCGGAGCCTTCGGAGCGGCATGCCCGAGCCCAGGAGCAGCATCACCTTCGCCCGGCAGCAACGCGGTGGCGAGCGGAACCGTGACCAACCTGACGGCGACGTCGCTGACGATCTCGGCGGTCGGCTGTGATGTCAAGATCGTCTTCGGCAACACCGTTCAGGTCTCCAAGACGGTCACCGGCTCGACCTCCGACCTCAAGGACAACATGACGGTGACGATCGTCGGTACGCGCCAGGCGGACGGCAGCATCAAAGCGACCACGATCCAGATTGGAGGCGCACGGGTTGGCGCCAGGGGCGGCGCCTCGCCGACGCCGTCGCCGTAGGCTAGGTCTCGCCTCCGAGCGGCTTCTCGAACCAGGCCACGTCCCAGTAGCGGCCGAACTTGCGGCCCTGCTCCGTGAACAGCGCGACCCGCTTGAAGGCAAACTTCTCGTGCAGGGCGATGGACGCCGGGTTGGGCAGCGCGATCCCGGCGTACGCGCGGTGGAGATCTTCGCCTTCAAGCGATTTGAACAGTTCCGTGTAAAGCCTCGCTCCAACGCCCTTGCCGACAGCATCGGGCGAGAGGTAGACGCTCGTTTCGACCGAGGTCAGGTAGCCCGGCTTGGGCCGGAACCGGCTGCTCGAGGCGTAGCCCGCGACCTGGCCGCTCTCGGTGGCCACCATCAGGCGGTGGCGACCGGCTTCCGCGTAGTGGCTGAACCACTCGCGCCGGACCTCCATGGTCGTCGGCTCGTCGTCGAATGTGACATGCGTCTCGGCGACGTAATGGTTGTAGATGTCGTTGATCGCCTCGAGGTCCTTTTCGGACGCAGGCCGGACGTCGACCGAGGCGTGAATCACGGTGACCAGTGTATTTCCAGACAATTGGCGACATGGACCGCATCGAGCTCCGCGGAATGTCCTTCCAGGGCCGCCACGGCGCGCGCCCGGCCGAGCATGAGCACGCGCAGGAGTTCAAGGTCGATCTGGACATCGAGGCTGACCTGAGGCCGGCCGGAGAATCCGACGACCTGGCCGACACCGTCGACTACACGAAGGCACGCGCGGCGGCGAGGGAGGTGATCGAGGGTACATCCATGAATCTGCTGGAGGGACTGGCTGCTGCGATCGCCGAGCGCGTCCTCAGCCTGCCTCGCGTCGAAGCTGTTTCGGTACGGGTCGCCAAGCGCCCGGCCAGCATGCAGCCCATCGAAGCCGCCGCGGTGCGCATAAGAAGGACGCGCGCATGACGATCGCGTATTTCGACTGTTTCTCCGGCATCTCCGGCGACATGACGCTCGGCGCGTTGATCGACTGCGGCGCCGACGCTGCGCTGCTGGACGCGGTGGTCGAGGCGCTCCGGCTGGGTGACGAGGTGACCGTCGAGGTGCGGCACGAGACGCGCGGGCACGTCGGAGGGACACGCGTCATCGTCGGCGTCGAGGGTCGTGTCGAGCGGACTGTTCCGGCGCTTCGCGGCGTAATCGAGGAGTCAGGCGCACCGAGCGAGGTCAAGGCGCCGGCGCTGGACGCCATCAACCGTCTCGCGCGGGCCGAGGCTCGTCTCCACGGCGTGGAGGAGGACAGGCTCCATCTCCACGAACTCGGCGGCGCCGACACACTGGTCGACCTGGTGGGGGCTTTCTGGCTCCTACACGCCCTCGATGTCCGCCGCGTCTATGCGTCACCGCTTCCCACGCCGCGTGGACTCAAGGGCGACATGCCGTTGCCCGCGCCGGCCAGCCTGCGGGTGCTCGAAGGCACCGGCGCCGTGCTGCAAGCAAGCGACGAGCCACGCGAGCTGGTCACGCCCACCGGCGCGGCCATCCTGGCCGCGGTGGCGACATTTGAGCGCCCCGCCATCTCGCTGCGCCGGGTTGGCTATGGCATCGGCGCGAATCAATCTCCAGCCAACTCGCTCGCCGTCTGGATCGGCGAAGAAGTCACGTCTGAAAGCGGTGTCACCCTCGTCGAAACCAACCTCGATGACATGGCGCCCAACCTGATCGCGGCGCTATGCGAGGACCTCATGGCGGCCGGTGCGCTGGACGTCGCGGTCGTCCCGGCGCTGATGAAGAAAGGAAGGCCTGGGCACTTGCTCAGCGTGATGTCGCCGCCGGAGCTGGTCGGGCAGCTGAGCGAACAGCTCCTCCGGCGCAGCACGACCCTCGGGGTCCGGCTGACTCAGGTGCAGCGGGTCATCGCGGCGCGCCGGGTCATCGAGGTCAAGACCGCGCTCGGCTCGGCCCGTGTCAAGGTGAAGGAGCTCGGAGGCCGGCCGATCGACGTGGCGCCGGAATACGAGGACTGCCGGCGGATCTCGCGCGAGAGCGGCCGGGACCTGCGCGAGGTGATGCGCCTGGTGGCCGATTCGGCGCGCCGGGAGCTGGGACTCGAGTGACGGCGCGCCTACTCGACGGCAGGGCCGTCGCCAAACAGGTTTACGCCGAGGTCGAGCAGGCGGTGAGCGAGCGAGTGGCGCGCGGCGGCTCGCGTCCGCGGCTGGCGACTGTTCTCGTCGGTGACGATCCGGCTTCGGCGCAGTACGTCGAGCTGAAGCAGCGCAACGCGCAGAAAGTGGGCATCGAATCCGAGGATCACCGGCTTTTGGCAAGCAGCACCACCGAGGAGCTGCTCGCCCTGGTCGAGAGGCTGAACCGGGATGAGCGGGTGAGCGCGATCCTGATCCAGCAGCCCGCGCCGAAGCAGATCGACATGTCGCGGATCGCGATGGAGGTCGATCCGGTTAAGGACGTGGACGGATTCCATCCCATCAATGCGGGCAAAGTTGCGCTCGGGCTGCCAGGTGGCGTGGAGCCGTGCACCCCGGCCGGCATCGTCTACCTGCTCGAAAAATTCAGCATCTCCATCGCAGGGGCCAACGCGGTGATCGTCGGGCGCAGCAACCTGGTCGGCAAGCCGACCGCGCTGCTCATGCTCAAGCGCAACGCGACAGTGACCGTCTGCCACACAAAGACGCAAGATCTTGCGGGTCACACCCGGGCGGCGGACATCCTCGTCGCGGCCGCGGGGCGCGCCAACCTGATCACACGCGACATGGTCAAGCCGGGCGCTGCTGTCGTGGACGTGAGCACGAACTGGGTCGACGGACGCCAGGCCGGCGATCTCGGCCATGGTGTGGAGGAGGTGGCGGGGTGGCTGACCCCGAATCCGGGCGGGGTCGGCCCGATGACGCGGGCGATGCTGATCAAGAACACGCTTGAGGCTGAGGTTCGCCGTCGCCCGTGAATCGTTGACGTTCGAAGAAGCTCTCGACTTCATCTCCCGGCAGGGCCGCTTTGCGATGAAGCTCGGTACCGAGCGCACGCGAGCCCTCCTCGACCACATCGGCGCGCCGGACAGGCAATTGAAGGGCGCGCTCATCGCCGGCACCAACGGCAAGGGCTCGACAGGCGCATGCCTGAGCGCGATTCTTCGAGCCGCGGGTCACACCGTTGGTTTCATGCCCAAGCCTCATCTCATCTCGTACACGGAGAGGATCGAGGTGAACGGCACACCGATCAGCGAGCAGGATTTTGTCGCCACGCTTGAGGCCTTGATGCCGTCGTTCGAAGCGGTAGGGTCAGAGCTCGGTCCGCCAACCGAGTTCGAGATGCTGACGGTCATGGCGATCGCCTATCTCGCTCCGCGAATCGACACGCTGGTGTGCGAGGTCGGGCTGGGTGGCCGCCTCGATGCCACCAACGCCCTTGACCTCGGCGTGGCGGTGATCACCAACGTCGCCCTGGATCATCAGAAATATCTCGGCAGCACGATCGCAGAGATAGCGAGCGAGAAGGCGGCGATCATCAAGCAAGGCGATCGGGTTGCAACAGGCTGCGAAGGCGAGGCGCTTCACATCGTTGAGGCCCGCTCTGCCGCCGAGACCGCGCCGCTGTGGCGCCTGGGTGGTGAATTGCACGTGAATGCCGCATCTGTGGGCTGGGATGGACACGTCCTCGCGGTCAGTGGACCAGGTTTTGAACACAGCGACCTGCGGCTTCATCTGCTCGGCGAGTTTCAACCCGACAACGCCGCGCTGGCCGTGGCGGCCGCCCACCTGATCGGCGACGGGAGCGACAAGGCGGTACGCACCGGCCTTGCCGCCACGGTTTGGCCTGGGCGCCTGCAGGTGATCGCCGAACATCCGCGCGTGGTCCTCGACGGGGGACACAACCCGGCGGCGATGGTTACAGCCGGCGCCGCCCTGCGAAGGCTGATCGGGTCCGAAAGGCTCGTCGCGGTGTTCGCGATGCTGAGCGAGAGAGATCCGGTCCAGCTGCTCGCGGCCCTGCGGACCTTGCGCCCGGATGCGGTCGTCTTCACCGAGCCCGCGAGCGCGCACGGCCACGCCATCTCGCCCGAGGAGCTGGTCAACATCTATGGCCCCGGAGCTCAAGCCGCGCGGCCCGCGAGCGCGGCTCTCGAGCAGGCGAAGGAGCTGGCGGGAGTCGGAGGAACGGTGCTGGTCTGCGGGTCGCTCTACCTGGTGGGTGAGATCCTCTCGCTCAGCGACTAGCGCGTACGAATCGCACGCAGAGATAGACGCAGCCCGATACCATCGGCAGCAACAGGGCCAGTCCAAACGCGGCCCACAGCAGACCGCCGCTGACGGCAAGCCCTCCGAACAAGACCAAAGCCAACCCGATCCCGCCCGCGCCGAGCACGAGGTCCCGGGTGGCTCGGGGGCGAGGAGCGTGTTGCGTTAGCGGCCGAGGCATCGACGATGGGCGGCCGGCCGATGCTCTCCTGGCGGTGAGGCCATAAACCAGCAAGCCGATGCCGGCCAGCCCGCCAAGCAGGGTGATCACCTCGGCGATGAGTCCCTCTCTCGTATCCGAAACACGGGTCACGGCGGCAAAGGCGAGCACGACAAGGGCTGCGCCGGCGACAAGCGAGAGCTGTCGCATCAGCGAGCCGAGGAGAGGAGGTTGCTTCGAAGCCTGCGCATACCGCGCAGCCAGCGGTCGTAATCGTCGGCTTTACGGCGAAAGTACTCGGCGACCTCCGGGTGGGGCAGGATCAGGAAGCGCTCGTCGCCGATTCCCCTGACCACCGCCTCCGCCACGGCTTCGGGCTCGAGTGCGCCGGCGGTGAGGAATTCGATCCCGAGCTGACTGACTTCCTTCGCCAGCATGTCGGTCTTGACCCCCTGGGGACACAGGCACGAGACGCGAATTCCCTCATCACCGTGAACGATCGCGAGCCACTCGAAAAACGAGAGGGCCGCCGCCTTGGTGACTCCGTAAGGCGCGGCAAAGAAATGGTTCAACAGTCCCGCCGCGGAGACGGTGCCGACGATGTACCCCTCGCGCCGGGCCAGCATGCCGGGAAGCACGTGGCGGGCGACGAAGACATGCGACATCACATTGACTTCCCAGATGCGCTGCCAGTCAGCATCCTTCGCTTCGGGACCGCCGCCGACTGCGATCCCGGCGTTCGAGCAAAAGATGTCGATTCGGCCGTGCAGCGACTCGACCTCACGCACGAGGCGCTCGACGTCAGCCTCGCGAGACACGTCGCATTGAACCGGCGTTGCGTTGATTTCCTCCGCCAACATCGCGGCGCCGGCCCCATCGATGTCGGCGACGATCAGCGCCTTTGGCTGCGCCGATGTTAGCCTCGTGGCCAGCGCTCGACCGATGCCTCGGGCCGCCCCGGTGACGACGATGACCCTGCCGGTCAGCTCCATCGCAAGCTCACGAACACGCCCACCTGAACATTCTCGAGGTCCTCACGAGCCTTCCCCACGATGGCTGATTGTCGCGCGAAAAAAATTCTTGTGGAAAACACCGGCCGGGTCCTTTCGGAGACTCGCGATACCGCATAGAATCACTCCCCATGGTCGGAGGGGGCCTCGACTACAGCGCTGCCTTTCAGCGCGGAATCGAGTTGATCGGGAAGCGCTGGACCGGAGCAGTGGTAAAGGCACTCATTCGACAGCCCGCTCGCTTCAACCAGCTGCTCGCAGGGATTCCAGGCATCAGCGATCGAGTCCTGACGGAACGCCTTCGCGAGCTGGAGACCGAAGGCATTGTGGAAAGGCTCGTCGATCCGGGACCGCCGGTGCGAGTGAGCTATCGATTGACGTCGCGCGGGCGCGCACTCGAGCCTGTGCTGGCGGCTGTTTCGGACTGGGCGGAGAGCTGGCTTGCGACTCCCGCCGCGGCCGTGGGCTGAGCGCGGACTCCGATTTTCGCACTCGTCGCCTCGGGCCCTCCCTTCCTCCGCCGTGCCGTCCCTCCCCCTCCGACACACCACGATCGAGCTTAGGATTCGCAAAAGTCTCTGCCAACCCAGCCTGTTAAGAGGTCCAAAAAGGCATGGCGAACACGACTGATAGGCTTTACCGAATGCCGATTGGCGATTTTCTCCGCCGCCGGCCCGAGGC
>Ga0209806_1000332_pt1 | contig 31677 bp, 26 predicted proteins | sample GraSoiAngelo_152_FD_186166 | JGI IMG/M metagenome (GOLD analysis project Ga0209806, IMG submission 186166) | Grasslands soil microbial communities from the Angelo Coastal Reserve, California, USA - 14_1009_12_30cm (SPAdes) (version 2) | ecosystem: Environmental > Terrestrial > Soil > Grasslands ... | reverse complement strand
TACCTGAACGCGCCCTCGGCGCTGCGCCCGCACGAGTCGCTGCGGGCCTATATGGCGGCCGAGACCACGCCGACCAGCTATTACGGCAACCTGCCCAAGTTCCTCGTGTCGTACCTCAAGTCCATGTACGGCGACGCCGCGACGGCGGCGAACGACTTCGGCTACGACTGGCACCCGAAGATTCTGGGCGACCACTCCCACATCGCCTGCTTCGCGGCGATGGCCGAGGGCAAGATCAAGGGCACGGTGGTCGTGGGGCAGAATCCCGCGACGTCGCTCAACGGCACCGCGACCCGCCGGGCGCTGCGCCAGCTCGACTGGCTGGTCGTGAAAGACAACTGGCTCACCGAGACGGCCACCCACTGGTACCTCGCGCCGGAGGTGAAGAACGGCGAAGTGAAGATCGAGGACATCAAGACCGAGATCTTCTTCTTCCCCTCGACGCAGATCGCCGAGTACGACGGCAGCTTCACCAACACCCAGCGCATGCTGCAGTGGCACACCTTCGCCGCCAAGGCGCCGGGGGATTGCCGCACCGACAGCTGGTTCTACCACAACCTGGCCAAGCGGTTGAAAAGGGCGTACGCCGGGTCCACGCTGCCGCGCGACCAGGGGTGGAAGAACGTCACTTGGGACTTCGACCCGGACACGGGCGAAGCGCCGCTCTACCCTGGCGAGATCAGCGCGCGCAAGGTGCTGCGCGAGATCAACGGCTACATGACCGGGAATCCCGCGCAGCACTTGAAGGGGTTCGCCGAGCTCAAGGACGACGGCTCGACGACGTGCGCGTCGTGGATCTATTGCGGGTGCTACCCGGCGTGGGACCAGAACCTCACGGCGCGGCGCGAGCCCGACCCGCCGGGCGTGCCGGGGGCGCATCTCAAGTGGGGCTGGGCGTGGCCGGCCAACCGCCGCGTCATGTACAACCGCGCCTCCGCCGACCTGAAGGGCAATCCGTGGAGCGAGCGCAAGCGGTGGGTGTGGTGGGATGCCACGTTCGTCAATCCACCGGACCCCAAGACCGGGATCGCCCCGCCGCACGGCAAGTGGGTCGGTTACGACGTACCCGACTTCGGGGCGACGAAGGCCCCGAGCGCGACGCCGAAGCCGGACGGCATCGGCCTCGACGCCCTGTCCGGCACCGATGCATTCATCATGCGCGGCGACGGCAGGGGATGGCTGTTCGTGCCGGCGGGCCTGCTCGACGGACCGCTGCCGACGCACTACGAGCCGCATGAGTCGCCGGTGCACAATGTGCTGTACAAGCAGCAGACCAGCCCGGTGCACAAGGTGTGGTCACTAGGGAAAGCCTGGAATCCGCTCGCCACCGTCGGCGACCCGAAGTATCCCTACGTCATCACCACTTACCGCCTCACCGAGCACTACCTGGCGGGCGCGATGAGCCGCTGGCTTCCCTGGCTCGCCGAGCTGCAGCCGGAGCTGTTCATCGAGATCGGCAAGGCGCTCGCCGAGGAAAAGGGCATCCGTAACCTCGACTGGGTGCACATCAGCACGCCGCGCAGCCGCATCCGCGCCAAGGCGCTGGTAACCGACCGGATCGGTGTGATGACCGTGGCCGGGAAGCGGATCCACCACGTCGGCATGCCCTGGCACTGGGGCTGGGCGGGGCTCGCGGTCGGGGAGGTCGTCAACGACCTCACGGCGTGGGTCGGGGACCCCAACGTGTCGATCCACGAGGGGAAGGCGTTCGTCTGCAACGTGGAAAGGGCGTGACCATGCCCGAACCCATGGGATTCTTCACCGACACCACGATCTGCATCGGCTGTAAGGCGTGCGAGGTCGCGTGCAAGAACTGGAACCAGCTCCCCGCTGAGAACGGCGGGGTGACAAAGATGAGCGGGGACAGCTACGACAACACGCGGCGGCTCGACGGCACGCATTGGCGCCATGTGAAGTTCATCGAGCAGTTCAAGGGGCCCTACGACGGCCGCTGGCTGATGATGAGCGACGTTTGCAAGCACTGCGTCCAGGCCGGGTGTCTCGAGGTGTGCCCGACGGGCGCCATTATCCGCACCGAGTTCGATACGGTCGTCATCCAGTCGGACGTCTGCAACGGCTGCCGGGCCTGCATCGCCGCCTGCCCGTTCGGCGTCATCGACATGAACCCCGTGGCGGGCACGGCGCAGAAATGTACGCTCTGCTACGACCGCATGGGCGTGGGGCTCGAGCCGGCGTGCGCCAAGGCGTGCCCGACCGACTCGATCCAGTTCGGCACCGTCGTCGAGCTGCGCGGACGGGCCCAGAAGCGCGTCCAGCAGCTCAAGACGCAGGGCGTCGACGCCTGGCTCTATGGGGACGACCCCAACGGGCCGCTGGGCGGCCTGAACTCCTTCTATCTCCTGGTCGACAAGCCCGAGGTCTATGGCCTGCCCGCGCACCCGCAGCTCCCGAGCCGCAACCTGAAGCGCAGCGGCACGTTCTCGACCGCCAGCGCCGCGGTCCTCGGTCTGCTCGCGCTCGTGGGCCTGCGCAAGCGGCGGATGGACACGATCGAAGGCGGCTCCCCACCCGCCGCCCCCGGTCAGAACTAACCAGGGAGTCACGGCTCATGTCCGATACGTTCTTCACGGCCGCGCCCCATTGGAGATGGCTCATCATTCTCTATTTCTTCGTGGGCGGTCTGGCGGGCGGCGCCTACTTCCTGGGCGCGGTGCTGGAGTGGTTCGGCCGCCCCGATGACCGGCCGGTGATTCGCACCGCGTATCGCGTCAGCCTCTGGGGCGCGGTCGTGAGCGGCCTGCTGCTCACGCTGGATCTCGGCCGGCCGCTGCGTTTCTGGCACATGTTGTTCCAATCGGCGAACCTGCCGCACGTCATGTTCAAGGCGTGGTCGCCGATCTCCTTCGGCGCGTGGGGGCTGCTCCTCTTCGCGCTGTGCGCCGCCCTCTCAGCGCGGCTGCTCCGCGAGGGCACCGGCCTCGCCAAGCTCGTCGCAGCCGTCGGCGGGGTGCTCGGGTTCTTCCTGGCCGGGTACACGGGGGTGCTGCTCTCGGTCACGAACCGGCCCATCTGGGCGGACAGCCCGTGGCTCGGGGCGCTGTTCCTGGCCTCCGGTGCCTCGACGGCCGCGGCGTGGCTCGGCCTGCTCGGGCCCAAACGCGGCGCCGCCGAGAGCTCGCTGCGGTGGCTGTCGACGTTCGACGCGCGCGCGCTCGTGGTCGAGCTGCTGCTGCTGATCGTGTTCGTCGCCTCCCTCGGCACCCTCGCCCGCGTGTGGGTGAGCGTGTGGGGCGCGTTGCTGCTCGTCGGGGTCGTCGGATTTGGCATCGTGTGGCCCCTGGTCCGGTACGCCAGGCCGGCGACCGGCAGCGCCGGGCTGAACCCCGCGGTGGCGGTCCTCATCGGCGGGTTCCTGCTGCGAGTCGTGATGCTGCTGGCGTCGGAGGGCATCGAGCTGCGCCGCGGCGTCGCTGGGCTCGTCCGATGATGGTGCGCGCGTGGGTGGCGCTGGTGCTGGTGGTGGCAATCGCGGCGTGCGCGAGTCCAGAGGCGAGGCGCAGCCGGGGCGGCGGGCTCGGAGCTGATCCAGGCAACCACGCGGCCGTGGTCGAGGTGCACGGCGGGGCGAAGATCTACTACCGGACGCCCTGTAGAACCATAAAGGTGAAATGCTCTGGCGTCGCGACGTCCGGCACCTAGCGAACGCAGAGCTCCAGAAACGGCTGGCCCTGGTCCGGCGTCAGAGCGCCGAGTCCGAGGCGTGGCTCGACCTCGTCGAGCTGGCCCTGAGCGAAAGCCGGGACGGGGCCGGGTGGCAGGACGCGGCGCCGACGCCTCAGCCGGAGCGGCCGGTCAAGACGCCGTTGTTGTTTCGCGCTCACCTCACCGTGGACCGTCGCGTCGCCCGGCGCTACATGCACCGGCTGCTCAAGCGGGCCGGGTTGGGTCCGCGGGGGCTCGACGCCGCCGGGCTTCTCGAAGCCGCGATCTGTCAGGACGATGCCCGCATCGATGCCCTTGCTGCCGGCGGCGGCGGTGACCCGCACGCGCTGCGGGTCGTGGCGCAGATGGCCGCGCTGCCGTTGCTCCAGGCCTGCGCCCGCGCGACGGGCTGGGAAGCGCCGCCGTCCTGGTGGGAGGGGTACTGCCCGGTGTGCGGGGCGTGGCCCGCACTGGCGGAGTTCCGGGGGCTGGAGCGCAAGCGCTGGTTGCGGTGCGGCCGGTGCGGAGCGGGGTGGGAGCTGGAATGGCTGCGGTGCCCGTTCTGTGACGAGAAGTCGCACGAGCAACTGGGATATCTCGCGCCGGAAGAGGGTGAAGCGACGCGGAAGGTGGAGGTGTGTGACAGCTGCAAGGGGTATCTCAAGGCCCACGCCACCGTGAGCGCCCTGCCGCCGTGGGCGGTGCTGCTCGAGGATCTCACGACGGTGCCGCTGGACGTCGCCGCCATGGACCGCGGCTACCGGCGACCCGAGCGGCCTGGCTACGCGCTCGAGGCCCGGGTCACCGAGCGCCGGCGCAGCCTGTGGAGCGCGGCGTTCGGACTGAACGTGAGCGAGGCATGAGCGCCGACGCGCCGCTGTCGAGGCCTCGCGACGTGTGCGGCGAACTGCTGGCGGCCCTCGACGCGTCCGAAGGTCGGCGCAAGCGTCGCAAACGCGATACGACGCCGGACGCTATCGGACTCGAGGTGAAGCGCGAGCTGCTCGAGCGCGCCATTGCCGCGGACCCGGAGCCGGCGGCGTTCGAAGCATGGCTGCTGGAACAGTGCCTCGCCTCCGGTGCGGCCGAGGGCGGCGTGCGAGCCATGGCGCTGTCGATCTTCGAGGAATGGCGTCTGGCGCACGACGCCGCATCGTTTCGGGAATGGCTCGCCCGAGGCGCACCGTCCGACGACCGGGCAGAAGCCTCGCCGAGTAGGGATGACTGAGCGGAGGAGCGTATGCGGATCGGGAGACGAGTAGCGGTGGGGATGATGGTGAGCGGCGTCCTGCTGCCGCTCGTGGCCTGTGGCGGCGGCGGGCGCGCGACGACCTGGCTGGCCGACACCGCGGAAGCGGTGCGGGTGCTCCGGACGCCGGCGAACCCGTACGGCATCATTTACCACCCGGCGGTGGACTTGACCAAACGGCCGGACACGACGAAAACCGCGCCGCCCTCGCCGCGCCCCGCGGGGAAGGCGCGGGCGTAGCGTGGCGACCGTCACCGAGCATGAAGTCCTCGACGCGCTGCGCGGCGTCCGCGACCCGGACCTGGGGCGCGACATCGTGTCGTTGGGATTCGTCAAGGACGTGCAGGTGGCCGGGGGGACGGTAGGCTTCACCATCGAGCTCACGACCCCGGCGTGCCCGGTGCGCGAGCTGATGCAGCGCCAGGCGCGGCAGGCCGTCGCCGCGCTGCCGGGGGTGGGGGCGGTCGAGGTCGCCATGACGTCGCGCGTCCGCGCCTCGGGGGGCGAGCGGAAGCAGGCGCTCACCCCCACGATCAAGAACATCGTGCCGGTGGCGAGCGGCAAGGGTGGGGTGGGGAAGTCCACGGTGACCGCGAACCTCGCGCTCGCCCTGGCCGGCACCGGGGCGCGGGTGGGGATCATGGACGCTGACGTCTACGGCCCCACCATCCCGACGCTCTTCGGCCTGCGCACGCTCCCCAAGCCGACCCCCGAAGGCAAGATCGTCCCGGCGATGCAGTACGGCGTCAAGGTCATCTCGATGGGGTTCTTCATCCGCGAAGACGACGCCATCATCTGGCGCGGACCCATGCTCCACAAGACGGTGCAGCACTTCCTCGGCAATGTGGACTGGGGCGAGCTCGATTACCTGATCGTCGATCTGCCGCCCGGCACGGGCGACGTGCAGCTCACCCTGTGCCAGTCGATCCCGCTCACCGGCGCGGCGGTGGTCTCGACCCCCCAGGACGTGGCGCTCAAAGTGGCGCAGAAGGCGATCGCCATGTTCAATACGCTCAACACGCCGGTCCTGGGGATCATCGAGAACATGGCGTCGTACCGATGCCCGCACTGCGGCGCGCGGGACGACGTGTTCGGGGCGGGTGGCGCGCGCCAGGCGGCCGAGCGCCTCAACCTTCCGTTCCTCGGCGCAATCCCGCTCGCGACCGCGATCCGGACCAGCTCCGATGCCGGCCGGCCCATCGTTCTCGACGCGGCGTCCGAGTTCGCCCCGGCCTACCTGGCCGTGGCCGAGCAGCTCGCGGCCCAAGTCAGCATCCGCACCATGCAGCGCGAGCTCACGCCGCTGGTGCAAATCCAATTCTAGTCCCTGCGGCAACGGTGGGGAGGGGAGGGGGGGACCCGATCGTGATTGGCGTCGAGCTGCGCAACCTCAGCAGACGATTCGGGGACTTCCACGCGGTGGACGGGGTCGATCTGTCCATCCGCGCGGGAGAGCTCCTGGTGCTGCTCGGCCCGTCGGGGTGCGGCAAGACGACGCTGCTGCGGATGATCGCGGGGCTGGAGCGCCCCAGCTCGGGCGAGATCTTCATCGGGGGCGAGCGCGTCGACGCCGACGTGCCCCCCAGGGCGCGCGGGATCGCGATGGTGTTCCAGAGCTACGCTCTCTACCCGCACCGCACCGTCGCGCAGAACATCGCCTTCCCCCTCGAGGCGAGCCGGATGCCGCGGCCGCAGATCGCGGAGAAGGTGCGGTGGGCGGCCGAGTTGTTCGGCATCACGCGCTACCTCGAGCGCTATCCGCGCCAGCTCTCCGGCGGGGAGCGGCAACGCGTCGCCCTGTGCCGGGCGCTGGTCCGGGACCCGAAGGTGTTCCTCCTCGACGAGCCCCTCGCGAACCTCGACGCCAAGCTCCGCAACACCGCCCGCGACGAGCTGAAGCGGTTTCAGCGCCAGATCCAGCGCACCACGGTGTACGTGACGCACGACCAGGTGGAGGCGATGGGGCTGGGTGACAGGATCGCGGTCATGGACCACGGCCGGGTGCGCCAGATCGGGACGCCCCAGGAGGTCTACGAGGACCCGGTCGACACGTTCGTCGCGACGTTCGTCGGGCAGCCGCCCATGAACCTCCTGGATGTGCGCGACCCGGGGCTCCCGTCCGGCACGCTGCTCGGCTTTCGCCCCGAGCATTTTCTCCCCCGCGATCACTTCACGTCCGACGAGCCGATCCAAATCTTCTGTTTTGCGGTCCGCCGGGTCGAGTACCTGGGCTCCGATCGCTACGTCTACGGCTCGGTCGCCGAGGAAGCCGTCGGGGAGGCGACGGTCATCGCGAAGCTCCCGGCCACCGTCGCCACGGCGATTCCGGAAGGGGAGGCGCTCGAGTTCGCGGTGCCGCGCCGGGCGCTGCGCTACTTCGACGCCGCCACCGGGGCGAGGCGCCGGCCGTGATTCCCCGGCGCACGCTCGCCGACCGCGAGGACGTGTTGGGCGTCGCCATGCTGGCGCCCGCGCTCGCCTACGTTATCCTGCTCGTCGGCGTGCCCTTCGTGCTCGCGATCCTGCTCAGCTTCTCAAACGCCACTGCGGGAAGCCTGAGCTTCGGCTGGGCCGGCTGGCGGAATTACGCCACGATCCTCGCCGATCCAATTTTCCTGCGGTCGCTCCGCAATACCGCGATCGTGACGATCGGCTCGCAGGCCCTCGTCGTGGCGCTCGCGACGGCCGCCGCGCAAGTGTTCCGCGCCGCGTTCCATGGCAAGCGCCTCGCCCGGCTCGTGCTGCTGCTGCCCTGGGCGGTGCCCGTCTCGCTCGCCGCGATCGCCTGGACGTGGATCTTCGACTCGACGTTCAGCGTGCTCAATTGGACGCTCAAGGCCGCCCACCTGATGCACGGCTGGCTGTACTGGCTGGGCGACCCGGGGCTCGCGCTCGTCGCGATCATCATCGTGCAGGCCTGGCGCGTCTTTCCCTTCGCCACCGTCATCGTGCTCGCGGGCCTCTCGTCGATTCCGCAGGACGTGGTCGAGGCGGCGATCGTGGACGGGGCCGGGTTCTGGCGCCGCCTGTTCAAGGTCGAGCTGCCGCTGCTCGTGCCGGTGGTCGCCGTGGCGGTGCTGTTCGGCGTGGTGTACACGGCCACGGATCTCGGCGTGGTTTACATCCTGACGGGCGGGGGGCCGGCGAACACCACCCAGGTGCTCCCCACCCTGGCGTTCCAGCGCGGCGTGCTCGGCGCCGATTTGGGCCAGGGGGCGGCGATCGCGGTGTTCCTGCTGCCGTTTCTCATCGTGGTCGCGGTCGCGATGCTGCGCCTCGCCCGCCGGGCGGAAGTGGGGGCCCGGTGAAGCGCGTGGCGCTCTACGCCGCGGCGGCGGGCTTCATGGCGTTCGCGGGGTTTCCGTTCTACTGGATGCTGCTCACGGCGTTCAAACAGAACCGCGACCTCTACGTCGGTGCGTTCGACACGCGGCACGTGCCGTGGATCTTCAACGACCCGCCCACCCTCGAGCACGTGCGGCTGTTGTTCGGGCAGACGGAGTTCCCCCGCTGGGTGTTGAACACGCTGGTGGTGGTCGTGGCCGTCGTCGTCATCACCGTGGTTGTGGCCGTGCCGGCCGGCTACAGTCTGGCCCGGCTCACCGGCCGCTGGGGCGAGCGGCTCGGCATGGGGATCTTCTTCACCTATTTGATCCCGCCGACGCTGCTGTTCATCCCATTCTCGCGGGTCGTGGCGCTCCTCGGCCTGCAGAACTCGCTCGGGGCCCTGATCCTCGTCTACCCCACCATCACCATTCCATTTTGCACCTGGCTGGTCATGGGGTTCCTCCGCTCGGTCCCCTGGGAGATCGAGGAGCAGGCGATGATCGACGGGTACAGCCGGCTCGCCGTCATCATGAAAGTCGCGCCGCGGCTCATCGTTCCGGGCATCTTGACGGTAGTCGTTTTCAGCTTCACGCTGGTGATGCAAGAGTTCGTGTACGCGCTGACCTTCCTCAGCTCGGTCGACAAGATGACCGTAAGCCTGGGCGTGCCGATCGCGTTGGTCCGCGGCGACGTGTACCACTGGGGGGCGCTCATGGCCGCCGCCCTGGTTATCAGCATTCCGCTCGCCATCATCTACAATCTCTTCATCGATCGCTTCATCCAGGGCTTCACCATGGGGGCGGTGAAGGGATGAGGCCGCTCCATCACCCAGTTCCACCGGAGGGAGGGTCCTCATGAGTAGACGTATCGCGTGGTTCACCGCCGTCGCGGTCGCGCTGGCTGCGCTCTTTAGGGGGCCGTCGGCCGCGTCCGCCCAGCAATCGGTCAAGCTGGGCGCGGGAGACACCCTGACGATAAGCGGCTTCATCAACGCCACGCTGTTCAACGACCGCGGAATATTCACGGGCGGTTTCGGGCAGGGGCAGAACGCCGAGTGGGCCGCCCAGGTGCAGCCCCCGACCGACCAGGGGTTCTTCGACGGGGACATCCGGAACACGCGCATCCGGTTCGACTTCAGCTCCGGACCGGTGCTGGGCAAGTGGGCACCGAAGGCCACGCTCGAGGCGGATTTCTTCGGGGCCTTCAACGGCAACCCGCCGTTCGGGGATGAGCAGCCCCAGCTTCGAGCCCGCTTCGCGTTCGTGGACCTGACGAACGGCCGTACGACGCTGCGGTTCGGCCAGTTCTGGTCCCCGATGTTCGGCGAGGTCCCCGTGTCGGTGACGCACCTCGCCTTTCCGCTGGGGTACGGCGCGACGGGCATGATAGGCTGGCGGTTCCCGGGCGTGTTCCTCTATCACGACCTCAGGCCAGGAAAGCCGCTGACCCTGCAGGTACAGGTGGCCGTGATGAAGGGCTCAGGGCTGGCACTGTCGGGCACTGATCTGATCGGGAGCGGCGAGGCCTCCGGAAAGCCGCAGTTCGAAGCCCGGTTCAACCTCGGCAAGAGATTCGGGACATCGAGCTGGAACGGCTACGTGGTCTACCACGTGGACAACAAGGACATGAACGGTGTGGGAGTCCCGGGCGGCAACCTGAACGGCTGGGGCGTTGAGACCGGCCACAACGTCACGTCCGGGAAACTCACGGTGCACGGCAACTACTATTTCGGCCACAACCTCGGACAGCAGTTCGGGCACATCACGCAGGGGGCTGGGTCCAACGCCGCCGCTGCGCAGCAAGGGAGAATTCAGGGCTGGGGCGCATGGGCCCAGGCCGGTTACGACTTTACGACGCACTGGGGCCTGTGGTTCTACTACGGCATGGACCAGCCGAACGCGTCGAAGTACCTGCAGGAAAACGGCGTCGCCCTGCTCCGCCAGTTGAATCACGACACCGACGGGCTGATCCGGTTCCGGGCCGGCCGCTACGCGCTCGGGCTCGAGTATTTCCGGGCGGTCACTCGGTGGAGCACGGGTGTCCGGACGGCTGACCAGTACGCGCTGAGCGTGTTGTACTCGCTGTGACAGGTGCCGGGTGTCGGGTGTCGCGTGCCGACACCCGACACCCGCTTTCTTCGAGCCAGTGGAGGGTAGGTCCATGACCAAGCGGAAAGGGTTGAACCGGCGCGAGTTCGTAAGGACGGCGGGCGCGGCCGCCATGGCTGCGGCCTTGGGGCCCACGATCTTGATCCCGCGTCGTCAGAAAACCCTCAAGATCATCCAGTGGAGCCACTTCGTCCCCGCCTATGACGTGTGGTTCGACCGTTACGCGAAAGACTGGGGCACCGCCAAGGGCGTCGAGGTGACCGTGGATCACATCGCCCTCGCTGACCTGACGACGCGGGCGAACGCCGAGGTGGCGGCCCAGCAGGGACACGACCTGTTTCAGTTCCTGTCGCCGCCCGGCGCCTTCGAGCCGCAGGTGCTCGACATGGCAGACGTGGTGCGGGACGCTGAGCGCGCACACGGGCCGCTGCTCGACCTGTGCAAGCGCAGCACCTACAACCCGGTGACGCGGAAGTGGTTCGGCTTCAGCGACAACTACGTGCCCGACCCCGGCGACTACCTGAAGAGCATCTGGACCGAGATCGGCAAGCCCGACGGGCCGGTCACGTGGGAAGACCTCGTCACCGCGGCACCGCAAATCAAGGCCAAGCACCCCGAGATCCAGATCCCGATCGGCATCGGCATGTCGCAGGAGCTGGACTCGAACATGGCCGCGCGCGCGATGCTGTGGTCGTTCGACGGCTCGATCCAGGACGCGAACGAGAACGTGGTCTTGAAGTCGGACCAGGCCCTCGAAGCGCTGACGTTTGGGGCGCGGCTGTTCCAGGTGGGGATGACGCCGGCGGTGCTGAGCTGGAACGCCGCGTCGAACAACCAGGCGCTGAACGCCCGCGCGACCTCCTACATCCTCAACTCCATCTCGGCGTACCGCACCGCGCAGGACAACAAGCTGCCGGTGGCCGACGACATCTTCTTCGTCCCGGCATTGAAGGGGCCGCGGGGGACGGGGTGGGCGAGCGAGCACGTGATGGGGATCTACGCCATCTGGAAGTTCGCGCAGAGCCCCGACGTCGCGAAGCAGTTCCTGCTCGACCTCGTCGGGCATTACCGCGACGCCGTGACGGGAAGCAAGTTCTACAACTTCCCCTCGTATCCGGGCTCCGTGGCCGACCCGGGCACGGCCCAGGGGCAAAAGCCCGCGGCGGGCCAACGCTGGCTCGAGCAGGCCACGGCGAACGACCCGTTCGGCTCCAACCCACCCACCAAGCTCAAGCCGATCAGTACCGCCTTACAGTGGGCGACGAACATCGGGCACCCCGGGCCGGCCAACCCGGCCGAAAGCGAGGTGTTCGACACCTTCGTGCTGCCCACCATGTTCGCCAACGTGGCGACGGGGCGCATGACGGCGCCGCAGGCGCTGGACGACGCGCACCAGCAGGTGAAGCGCATCTTCGAGAAGTGGCGCGCCAAAGGGCTGGTCGCGGGAGGGGCCGGCGATAAGGCGTAGGCGGGCGCGCTTCGTTCAACACTCACACTCGCGGGCACTCTTAGGGAGGAATATCGATGAGCCACGCCACCGCCGCGGCACCCCCCTCTCGCTTTGGCCGGGAGGAGGCGCGAGTCATCTTCGCGTCTTCGTTAGGCACGGTGTTCGAGTGGTATGACTTCTATCTGTACGCGACGCTCGCCCCGTTTTTCGCATCGCTGTTCTTCCCGGCTGGCAACGCGACGGCGGCGTTGCTGTCGGCGTTCGTCACGTACGCGGCTGGCTTTCTGGTGCGGCCCTTCGGCGCGCTGGTATTCGGGCGCATCGGCGACATTGTCGGCCGGAAGTATACGTTTCTCGTGACGATCGTCTGTATGGGCGCATCGACGTTCGCGGTGGGGTTGCTGCCCACCTTCGCGTCGGTCGGTTGGATCGCCCCCGTTCTGCTGGTGCTGCTGCGTCTCGTGCAAGGGTTGGCGCTGGGAGGTGAGTACGGCGGGGCGGCGACGTATGTCGCCGAGCACGCCGCGGAAAACCGGCGCGGCTATGCTACGAGCTGGATCCAGACGACTGCCACCTTGGGGTTCTTCATGTCCCTGGCAGTGATTTACGTGTGCCGGACAGGCCTGACCCCACAGCAGTTCACCGCATGGGGCTGGCGCATCCCGTTCCTCGTCTCGTTGCTCTTGCTGATCTTCTCCGTCTATATCCGGTTGCGGCTGCAGGAGTCGCCGGTGTTCCAGAAGATCAAGAGCGAGGGCCAGACGTCCAAGGCGCCGCTCACCGAGAGCTTCGCCAACTGGAGCAACGCGAAGATCGTCCTCCTCGCGCTCATCGGCGCGACCGCCGGCCAGGGAGTGGTCTGGTACACGGGCCAGTTCTATGCCCTGTTCTTCCTGATCATCACCCTCAAGGTGCCGTTCCAGACCGCGTACCTGCTGATCGCGCTTTCGCTCCTCATCGGCACGCCGTTTTTCGTCCTCTTCGGCCGGCTGTCGGATAAGATCGGGCGGAAGAAGATCATCATGGCCGGCTGCCTGCTCGCGGCCCTGACCTACTTCCCGCTCTTCAAGGGGCTCACCCATTACGCCAATCCGTCGCTCGAAGGCGCGTCCGCCAGGACGCCAGTCTCGGTCACGGCCACCGACTGCCACTTCCACCTCTTCGTGGGCCCGTGGTCCAAGTTCACCGACTGCGACCGGGCGAAGGACTTTCTGGCGAGGCAGGGAATCTCGTTCCAGACGAGCGAGCCGCCCGCCGGCTCGGTGGACAAGGTGACGGTCAAAATCGGCGCCACCGAACTCCACGGCTGGAACGAAGCCGATGCCAAGACGGCGCTCGCCGCGGCCGGATTCCCGGCCGCCGCCGATAAGAGCCAAATCAACTACTTCATGACCGAACTGATCCTGGTCATCATGGTGATCTACGTAACCATGGTGTATGGGCCGATCGCGGCGTATCTCGTGGAGCTGTTCCCCGCCCGCATCCGCTACACGTCAATGTCGCTGCCCTACCATATCGGCAACGGCTGGTTCGGCGGCATGCTGCCGCTGCTCGCCACCGCCATCGTGGCGGCGGCGGGGAATATCTACTACGGCCTGTGGTATCCGATCGTCGTGGCGGTGATGACCTTCGTCGTCGGGACCGTGCTGATCAAGGAGACTAAGGACCACAAGGTTCGGGTCGATCTGTAGAGCGGTGGTTCGTGGCGAGAAAAGCCCGCGATGGCGGGCTTTTTTCGTTGCGTCTTGGCAACACCAAACCCGACCGGTAGTTTGGACTGGCTGGCGCTCCCTCTCCTCGTGATGTCCAGAGCATGGAACGTGCAAGGAAACGACCCGCGAAGCCACCCACCGTCGCCCGCCGCCGGCTCCGCACCCGCGTGCTCGTCGCCGACGATCATCCGATCGTGCTGCAGGGGGTCCGCTTGTTGCTCGAGTCCCGGGGTCTGGACGTGGTGGCGGTGGCGGCGGACGGTCGGGAGGCGGTGCGGCTGGCGCAGGAGCTGCGCCCCGACGTGGTCGTGCTCGACGTCGTGATGCCCGTGTTGGACGGCTTGAGCGCCGCTCGCGCCATCATGGAGAGCATGCCGGACACGGGGTTGATCCTGTTGACCGGCATGCCGCCGGAACCGCCGGTGCCGGACGCCCTGCGCGCCGGAGCGCGCGGGCTCGTCCTGAAGTCGGAAGTTGCCGAGGACCTGGTCCAGGCGGTGCGCGACGTGGCCCGGGGTGCCATGTACGTGAGCCCCGCGTATTCGCGGACGGGCCGGCAGGAATCGCGTGGCAACGGATCTCCTCCGCACGACTCGCTGTCGCCCCGGGAGCTGGAGCTGCTGCGTCTGATCGCCCAGGGTCTGACGACGAAGCAAGCCGCCGCCGAGCTCGGCATCTCCGTCAAGACCGCCGAGAGCTACCGCGAGAGCATCGCGGAGAAGCTGCAGGTGCATGGCACGGCGGGACTGGTCCGCTACGCCATCCGCGCCGGTCTGATCGGCGCCTAGCGCCGTTCCCGCCGTACCCGGGATTCTCCCCCGGGCGAAGTCCCTCCTTCGCACCCCGGTAAAGACCAGAATTCCCAGAGGCCGCACCGCGATTCATCGTTGCGGTGACCCCGCAGTTCTACTCTCAACGAGGAGGTGGGTTATGGACGTTCGGGCCTACCGGGTCGCGGAATTGTCGCACGAGGAGCTGCAGGCCGTGGGCGGGGGCGAGACGCTCTGGTATTACGTCGGCTACGGCATCGGCTACTTCGTCGGCATGTTCGAGAACGCACCCTTGGACGGGTATCTCGGCTGCACGGCGTAGACATGGGTCGCTGTCAGGATTCCACCCTCAGTCAGGAGGCGTTATGACTTCGGTGGCATTGACGAATGTCGCGGCGTTCGACGTGGAGGAGCTGGACGCCGAGACCGCACGGCATCTCGAGGGCGGTTGCTGGTGGTGTGCCGTGATCCTGGGGACGTTGATCGCCCAGTTCGACAGTTTTCTTGATGGGATTTCCGACGGCTACGCCGCCGCGACGTCCTAGGTGAGACGCCGGTCCGGACGGCGCGGCACGCGCCGCCCGGGCCACGCCGCCCCCGATGCCTGACCAACTCTACCCGGCCGACGCGCTCGATGATTCGCTCGAGACGCATCTGGCGCGGTACGCCCGCGCCGGCCGCGGCGTGTACTTCGCGACGCTGACGTTGGTGATCGCCGCGGCGACCGCCTTGCCGGTCGTCAAGGTCAACGTGACCGTTCGCAGCCCCGGGATCATCCGCCCGGCCACCGAAAAGCAGGAGATCCACGCCCTCGTGTCGGCGCTCGCGGCGCAGGTGCTGGTCAGGGACAACCAGACGGTGGCCCAGGGCGACACCATCGTGCTGCTCCACGCGACCGCGCTCGATGACCGCGCCGCCCTGCTGGCCGCGCGGGTCCTCGAGAAGCAAGGCCTGCTCGCGGACCTCACCCTGCTGCTCTCGAGGAGCGACCCCGCGCTGCACACCGCCGACTACCAGCGAGAATACCGGCAGTTCGTGACCGAGGTGCGCGACAACCGCCTGGCACAAGAGCGCGCCCGCCGGGAGACGGCCCGGGTCCGCGATCTCTACCGCACGCAAGCGACGACGGCGAGCGATCTCGAGGACAAGGAGTTTCAGCTCGCCCAGCTGCAGAGCCAGGGTCGGATGATTCTCGAACGCTACCGCGGCCGGTGGCAGACCGCGCTCACGAGTCTGCGGAGCGATCTTCAGGATCTGGCATCGCAGCAGGCCCAGGTCGCCGAGCAGCGGGCGGCGTATACGATCACCGCGCCGGCTTCGGGGACCGTGGAGCTGGTCGCGAGTCTCTCCGCGGGCAGCCCCGTCCAGGAGGGTGAGCTCCTGGCGGTGATCTCGCCGCGCTCGGATTTCGTGGCCCAGGTGTACGTGGCTCCCCGGGACATCGGCCTGCTCCACCCGGGTATGGCGGTCCGGATGATGGTCGATGCGTTCAACTACAGCGACTGGGGGGTCATCGAGGGCTCGGTCACCGAGATCTCGGACGACTTCGTCGAGGTCGATGGTCGGCCGATGTTCAAGGTGACCTGCGCGCTCGCGCGGACGCGCCTGTCGCTCGCGAACGGCTTCACGAGCACGGTCCGGAAGGGCATGACCCTGCAAGCGCGGTTCGTCGTCGCCGAGCGGAGCCTGCTCCAGCTCCTCCGGGACGACGTGAACGACTGGCTCAATCCCGCGCGCGCTCCCCTCGCCGCCGCTCCGGCACCCTGAGGGCCTCATGTTCCGGCGGATTCCCCGCGTCCAGCAGCACGACGTCACGGATTGTGCCGCGGCGTGCCTGAAGTCCGTCGCGACCCATTACGGTCGGACGCTCTCCGTCGCCCGCCTCCGGCAGTATGCGTCGACCGACCTCCGGGGGACGAACGTGCTCGGTCTGGTCGAGGCCGCCACCGCCCTCGGCTTCGCGGCCAAGGGCGTAAAGGGGACGGTCGAGAGCCTCGCCAAGATTCCCAAGCCGGCGATTGCACACGTCGTGGTGCGGCAACGCCTCGCGCACTTCGTGGTGATCTATGCGGTGACCGCGAAACACGTGGTCGTCATGGATCCGGGCGACGGGCTCGTCCACACGCAGCCCCTCGACCAGTTCGCGAAGACGTGGACTGGTGTGCTCGTGCTGCTCGCGCCGGCCGAGCGTTTCCGGCGCGGCGACGAGACCGTGCCGCTGGCACGGCGCTTCTGGGAGTTGCTCGCTCCCCACCGAACGGTGATGGCGCAGGCGTTCGTCGGGGCCCTGGTATTCACCCTGCTCGGGCTCGCCACCTCGATCTACGTGCAGAAGATCGTCGATTACGTCCTGATCGACGGGAATCGCAATCTGCTCAATCTGATGAGCGTGATCATGGTCGCGCTCCTCGGGATGCGGGTGGTGGTGGGGGGCATGAAGAGCCTGCTGACGCTCCGAACCGGCCAGCGCATCGACGGGGCGCTGATCCTCGGCTATTACCGACATCTCCTGGCGCTGCCCCAGCAGTTCTTCGATACGATGCGGGTCGGCGAGATCCTCGCGCGCGTGAACGACGCCGTGAAGATCCGCGCATTCATCAACGACGTCGCGCTCGACGTGCTCGTGAACGCCCTGATCGTCGCTTTCTCGCTCGGGCTGATGCTGCTCTACAGCTGGAAGCTCGCGGTGGTCGTAGCCTGCATGATCCCGGTGGTCGCTGTGATCTACGCGGTGACGAACCGGTTCAACCGCAAGAACGTGCGCACCATCATGGAGCACGGCTCGGACCTTCAGGCCCAGCTCGTCGAGTCGGTGAAGGCGGTCGGCACGATCAAGCGGTTCGGACTCGAGGACACCGCGGGCCTGCGGACGGAGACGCGCTTCGTGCGCGTGCTACGCGCCGTGTACGGCGGCGGCCGCGCCTCCATCGCGTCATCCCAGGCCGCCCTGTTCGTCTCGCAGGCGTTCACCATCGCCCTGCTCTGGGTCGGGGCGCAGCTGGTCATGGCGCGCGGCCTGACCCCCGGCGAATTGATGTCGTGTTATGCACTCATCGGATACCTGACGCCGCCCGTGCTCTCCCTCATCGGCGCGAACCGGACCGTTCAGGATGCGCTGGTCGCCGCCGACCGGCTGTTCGAGATCATGGACCTCGAGCGCGAAGCGCCCGGCGACACGATGGAGCTCACCGCGGACCTCGCGGGCGACATTGAGGTCGAGCACGTCGGGTTCCGCTACGGGACACGCGAAGCGGTCTTCACCGATCTGAGCCTCACGATTCCCCGAGGCCACGTCACCGCGATCGTCGGGGAGAGCGGTTCGGGCAAAAGTACCCTGCTCGCGTTGCTGCAGGGCCTCTACCCGGTGGGAAGCGGGCGCATTCGGATCGGCGGATATGACATTCGGCACGTCAGCGCCGCCAGCCTGCGCCGCATCGTCGTGGCCGTCCCGCAGCAGGTCGACGTGTTCGCGGGAACCGTGGTGGAGAACATCGCCGTGGGCGAGTTCTCGCCCGACATGCAGCGCGTGCTCGATGTCAGCAAACGCCTCGGGATCCACGAGTTCGTTGAGAAGCTGCCCGCCGGCTATGGCGCCTACCTGGGCGAGAACGGCGTGAATCTCTCGGCGGGACAACGCCAGCGCCTGGCGATCGCGCGCGCCCTGTACCGGCGACCGGAGATCCTGATCCTGGACGAGGCGACGTCGGCGCTCGATGGCATCTCCGAGCACTACGTCCAACAGGTCATCCACGATCTGCGGAGCGCCGGCAAGACCGTCGTCGTGATCGCGCACCGACTGAGCACCATCGCCAAAGCCGACAAGATCGCGGTGCTCGCGAACGGCGCCGTCGTGGAGGAAGGCAGCTGTGAGGAGTTACTCCGCAACGAGCGGCAGTTCTGGAGGTTGTGGACGCATCAGGCGCCGCTCGCGCTGGTCCCGACGAGGAGCCCGCTGACGGCGGCGGCCAGCGGTTAGAACCGCGGGCGCCAGAAGTCCGCTGCCGAGTGGAAGATCTTCTCCGTGAGGGCTGCCGACAGCGTGACGAACAGCCCGTGCCCGCCGCGCACGGAGAAGTCCGGATCGTTGAGATTGCCGAACCGGTACCCGGCGGCGATTTCCAGCCCGTTGACCGGACGCGCGACCAGCGCCGGCGAGCCATCCCAGGCCGTGGAGCCGGTGGTCCGCTCCACCAGCAGCCGGCCATCACTGCGCACGCTCAGCCAGGGAGTCATGTCGAGGGTCATCCGGCCCCCGATGTAGTCGGCCCAGGCGGTCAGGGTCTGGGGAGTGCCGTCGGCGTACACGCGATCGGCCTGCGTCCGGCGCATGGCGTAGCGGGACGCGAACTCCAGGGACGGGCTGGGCGCCCAGATGAGCTCGGCGGCGCCGATCAGCCGCTGCTCTTTCCCTTGGGGCACCAGCACGCCACCCCCGATCGGATTGCGGTCGTCGGTCCACTGGAGCTTCGCCAGCACGTTGAGCCGGTCGCTGTGCGCGGGCCGGAGCGCCAGGCCCCACAGGCTCGACAGGCGGCGGGCGAGCGGAGCCCCGGGGAGCGCGTTCTGGGAGAATTCCTGGCGCGACAGCAGAGCGAGCGAAGCGTCGAATGTCACGTCGCCCGCCACGGTTGCGAGCCGAGTCGACTGGAGCGCGCCGTCCTTGACCTCGGCGCGCGCGGTCAACCGGTACGGCGCGTGCTGCGGCAACAACTCCAAGCCGGCGCCGGCGGACCAGTAGTCGCCCTCGGTCTGCAGGAACGGCAGCGCCCGCACGGGATCCGCGAGGGAGGCGCTCCGCACGCCTTGGCGGCGCTCGAAGAGCAGGTTGACCGTGAGGTCCGACGAGAGCTGCAGCCGGTTGCGGAGCCCGACGATGGCGGCGTTGCCGGCGCCGCTTACGCCGCCGCTGAGCTGATAGCTGCCCCACGCCTGGGTCCCCGGTCCGATGTCCGCCCGCACGCCGAGGCTCGAGACCGAGTAGCTGCCCTGGCTGTCGGGGCGCGAGACGTACCGGTGGCTGGCTTCGAGGGCCATGCCACGAGCCACCCGGTAGGTCGCGCCGAAGCCCCAGACCTCCGGCGACAACTCCGGGCCGGAGATGCTCAGGCGGCGCCGCGCTTCGGTCCAGAGCTGCAGCGCCGGGGACACGCCCCACTGCGTCTTCACCTCAGCCGCCGTCACCTGGCTCGACGTCAGCGCGCCGCCCCCCAGCTGATCGTTCGCCACTCCCGCGTCCACTCGGAACCCGGGGGCGACGGTCTGCACGATGCCGACGCGCGTGTGCTCGCGGTCGATCCCCTGCAGCTCGAAATTCTGGCGCGTGTGCTCCGCCCGCAGCTCTGTCCCGCCGAGCCTCAGCCCCCCCCTCAGGCTTTCCTCGGTCAAGCCGGGTTGCAGGGCGACGTTGGATGGGTTCGTGAACTGGCGGCCGACCCGCATGTAGCCGCCCCCGACCGTCACCGCGCCGCCGAACAGGCTGTAGCTCGCCTTCGCCGAGGCGGCGAGGCCTGCGGAGTCGCCGTGCTCGGCGTAGGCGACCTCCGCGCCGACGTCGACGGCCCCGAACCGGAAGGCTCGCACGTCGCTGCCGACCAGGCGGTAGCGGTCGATCGCCTGCTCGGCGTTCACGGCAGTCACGCCGATGCGAAGCGAGTCCAGCCCCAGGCCCTCCACCAATGGACGCATGTCCAGCGCCGCCCGGGCGCCGGCCACGAGCCGCGGTTGCCCACCGGCGGCCGCTTCGAAGGTCGCGACGATGAACACGGGATTCCCGCTCGCGTCGGCCGCCGGAATCGGCTGCTTGAAGAGCACCACGCCGTCGACATAGTCGATCTGGTAGTCCACGAACCGGGTCAGGGCCAGCGTGGCGACGGCGCGTTCCGGGTTCTGGAGGTCCCGTGTCTCGAGACGGAGGTACTCCGTGCCGGGCAGGATGCCACCGGCCAGCTGATAGGGACCGGAGATCCCCGCCCCGCGGATCTGCAGCTGCCGCAGCGACTGCGACGTCAAGCTGCCGAACGCGCTCCAGGTGACCGCGCCCGTCGTAATGTGCGCGGCGAGACCCGTCACCGACCGTCGGTACTGCGCGAGGCTCAGGCCGCTCGCGAAGTCGGTGCTGGAGAGATCGCCGAACGCCGCCCAGTCGAAGCCGCGCTCGAGCCGCGCCGACAGCCAGGTCCGGGACGCCGTGCGATTCTGCTGCACGCTCGCGTCCCCGAGGATGGGATACTGCGCCTGCCCGAGCGGGTCGACGCTGCGGCCGAACACGTCCTGCCCGTCGCGCAACCGGCGGGAATCGAGCCCCAGCGTGAACGAGGTTTGCGAGTCCAGCCGGCCGCGCGCGGTGACCGCGCCGTAGGACTCGGGGCTCGCCCCGGTCCCCACCATGCCCGATCCGGCGACGGTGAGGCCGCGCACTTCGGGAAGCAGCTCGAGCGGCACCGTGGCCGTCGCGTCACCCGACTTGAGCTCGAGGGCGCCCGGGCCCACGTCTCGGCCCGGTCGCAGTGCGATCACGAGCCGGCCCGTCGCGCTCGAGAGCAGTTGGCGCCCGACCGAGGAGGGGTCGGCATCCTGCCCTACCGGCTCCGCTCCCGTCGCGTTCACTGACACGTAAGCCGGCTGCGCCACCGGCACCCCCCAGGCGTCCAGGACGCGCACGTCCGCTACGGTGGTGGAGCGCCCGTCGGCAACGAGAGTCACGCGGCTGGGCACCTCGAACCGGGCGGGCAGGCCAGTCACGTGGACGGCGATGCTGTCCCAGCGCTCCTGGCCCCAGGAGTTCCTCATGGCAACGCGCAAGCGATGAGGACCCCGGGCGAGCGGGACGGCGATGAAGTCATAGACCCCGTCGATGCGCGCGTGGACGGTGTCGATCAGGTTCCCTCCATCGTAGAGCACGAGGGCGGCGTTGGGTTCGCCTTTCACGCCGATGTACACGCGGTCCTCAACCAGGACGGCGCCGTCACGCGGGGCCAAGATCCCGACCCCCGGACCGCGAGTCAGCGCGGCCTGGCCCTCTGTCGCCCGGTCCGCCGCGGAGCGCGCGCGCGCGACGAACACCGTCTCCGCGAGCGCCGCGGGCGCGCTGCGGCGGGACGGGTCGGCGGCCGCCGCGGTATCCGGTGCGGGCACGGCCCCGGCCGAAGGCGGGACGACGGCGACTGCGGAGTCCGGTACCGGCTGCACCCCGCCCGTAGCCGGCACGCCGACCGCCACCAGCACCGGGAGGCGGGGGTTGTGAACGGCTGCGCGGACGTGCACCTCCGTCCGGCCCGCGAGCCGTCGCATCATGTCGGACGCGCCCCGCGCGAACGGCCACGTCGCGATCCGCAGTGTGGCGGAGTCGCGCCGCTCGGACGACCACGCCACGATCCAGATCTCCGCACCCGGGCGGGCGGGCGGGATGGGGATCGCCTCGTTGTCGAGCCAGGGGTAGCTCGTGAACCGCACGCCGTCCCGATAGACGACGGCAGAGTCCGCGAGCGGGCTGAAGCTCACGACCGCGTCGAGGGGAACGTCCTGCGGCTGCCGGAGCATCACCTCGTAGCGCACCTGCGGACCTTGCCCCAGGGGCAGCCGGGTCTCGGAGAGCGGCCCGTCAGAGGCGGGCGCCGGGAGTGGAATCGCCGCAAAGGCGAAGTTCACGGGGCGTCGAATCGCCTCAGGGCGCACCGTGTCCCGGACGGGGGCACGGCGCCGGCGGATCCTGGCGACGGGCGCTGCGCCGCCCGCGAGGAGGCGGAAGCTCACGCGCGGGGTCGTCCAGCCGCTCGCGTCCACGAGTTGAACCTCCTCACCCGCCACCTGGTACCCTTCGGGGATCGAGCGCGGATCGACGCGGAACGCGTGCCGACCAGGGCGCAGGTTGGTAAACGAGAACTTCCCCGTGGAGTCCGTCGTCGCGACCTGTCCATCCTCGGTCCAGATGTCGATGTTTGCCAGGCTGATCTCGCCCGAACCCTGCACCGAGACTTTCCCGATCGCGGCGCGCGTCTCCATCGGCCATGCGCGGCGCACCTGCACCCACGCGATCGCCTCGGGCGAGCCGGCCAGGCCGCCGGACACCTGCCCGGACGCGGTCGCGCGCGCCGCGGCCACGGAACCCGGCGCCGAGACCAGCGCCGCCACGAATCGCAGCGTCCGGCTCGCGCCGGGGACGAGGGCCGCCCCAGTGAACAGGATCACCTGGCCGCCGCCCCCGACACTCGAGTCGGCGCCGATCGCGCTGCCGGGCACGTATCGCGCCCCGACCGGCAGCTGGACCGTGATCCGCATGCTCGTGACCGTCAGGGTGCCGGGGTTCCGGACGATGAGCGTGTACGGAATCGCCTCGCCCACCCCGACCTCGAGCACGTCGGCCGTGAAGTCGAGCCCGAGCGCCGCGCTGGGCGGGCCCACGAGGGCCACTTGTGCCGCGGCTGCCGCCTGGGCCGCGGTACCCTGTGCCTGGAGGTACGCCAGGTTGCGGACCAGCACCGTGTCGCGCACCGTGGGCGCCACCACCGCCACCAGGTCGATAGCACCGCTGTCCCCTGCCGCGAGCGTACCGAGGGACCAGGTCAGCACCTGGCCGGCCACGGCTGGCGCCGACGTCGCGCTGAGGTACTGGAGCCCCGTGGGGAGCGTATCCGTCAGGACGGCGCTCAGCGCCGGGGCGGCGCCGGCGGCGTTGGCGTAGCGCAGCGTGTAGTGCACCTGTTGGCCCACCAGCGCCACCGCCGGGCTCGTGAGCTGCTTGCTGAGCGACAGCGCCGGCACGAGCACGTTCGTGTGAACCGTGTTTGAGAGGGTGGTGTCGGAGGCGCCGCCCGCGTTGAAGGTGACGTTGCTGCGGTTGTCCACGGTGCGCGCCGGGCCCGGATTCACCTGCACCTGGAAGGTGACGGACCCCGTCGCTCCCGGCGCGAGCGCGCCGAAGTCCACCACCACGACCCCGTTGCCCGCGGGCGCGATGGAGCCTGCGTCGTCGCCGCCGGCATCGGTGAGGGGAGCCCCGTTCCAGCGCATCGTCCCCGGGACGTAGGACGTCCCGGCGGGGATCGAGTCAGCGAGCTGGACGGCGGACGCGACGGCGCTACCGGAGACGGCGTAGTCGACGGTGTAGGTGAGGACGTCCGCCGCGGCGGCCGTCGGCCGATCCACGAGCTTGGTGAGGCTGACGGCCACCGGTGCCGACGAGACGTCCAACCGGTCCTGCACCGAGCTGCTCACGGCGGGACTGAAACGGCTCGTGGCGGTAACGGTGATCGTGTCGCTCACGCCCGGGCTGGCGGCGCCCGGGATTGCCACGCGCGCCAGCAGGGAGGCGGCGCTGCCGGGCGTCAGGGGCACCGGCCCCGTGAGCAGCGAATCGCCCGCGCCCAGCAAGCCGTCCCCGTCCCAATCGCGATACAGCGTCACCGGCCATCCGCGGGCCGACACGGCGGTGACGGTGAAGGAGTCGGGTCCGTTGCCGAGGTTCGTGAGGGTGTGCGCGAACACGACGGCGGTGCCCGCGGCGCCGATGCTGAAGCGTGGCGGTCGCAGGTCCACCCCGGCCACCTGTCCTACCAGGAAATCGACCGTGTCCGAGGCGACGACATACGACTGGGCTCCGGCATCGAACGCGAGCGTGGCCCAGTTGCGGATCCGGGTTCCCGCGGGCGTTCCCTGGGCCGTCAGGGTCGGTGCGGCGAGCAGGCCGAGAACAGCGAGCAAGGCGGTCGCCCAGCCCGCGGCCGGACGACCGCGGCGGGCGAACCGCCTGCTCTCGACTGCTCGGGGACCGAACCGCATAGGCCATCGGCCCCTAGTTGATGCTGACGCGCAGCTCGAACGTGGCGCTGGTGCTCGCCGCCAGGACGCCACCCGTGCCCGTATAGCTCGCGGTCACGTTCTGCCCGGTCACCGACACGGTCCACCCGATGCTCGAGCTCGTCGACACGTACGTCACCTGCGCCGGCAGCGCGTCGGTCACTTGCACGTTGGATGCGGAGGTGGCCCCGGTGTTGGTAACAGTGAACCGATAGCGGATGACCTGCCCCGGCACGACAGTGCCCGAGACGACCGTGACCCCGTCGTCGAGGTACGCCGCTTTGGTGAGCGTCACGTTCGGCTTGATGACCGTCAGGTCCATGAAGCCGTCGTCGAACGTCGCGGGCTGCGCCACCGACCGGCCGCGCAGATACAGCGTATCCACCGAGCCACCGGCTACGTTCGCCACGTTGTATACGACGGTGATCGACTGCGACGCCGCGGGGGCCAGCGTGATGCGGGTGCTGTCACCGGCGACGCCGTTCACCGAAACGATGGTGATGACCGGCGAGCCAGGGCTCGTCGCGATCACGTCGATGTTGTCGTTCCCGTTGCCGTTGTTCTGGACGGCGAACGTGAACGAGTAGCCGTTTCCCGGGAGCCGCTGCACGTTCTGGCTTCCGTCGGGCGTCGTCGCCACGGCGTAGGTCGTCGCCGGCGTGATGGTGCTGGCGGCGTTGCCGGACGTCGCCGGCGTGCGCCGCGAGTTGGCGGTGAGCGTGTAAACGGTGCTCACGCCGCCTTGCCCGCTCGCCACGTCATAAATGATCTTGAGCGTGATCGAGCCGCCCCGGGCGATCGCCACGGTCGCGAGCGCCGTGTTCAGGGCCCCGAGCGTTCCATAGGTCGTGGCCCCGAGGCGGTAACCGGTCACCGTGATCACCCCCGCGACGGAGATGTTCTCGGAGATCGTGACGCTGTCAGTGCCGTTCCCGACGTTCATCACCGTGAACGTCATGGTGTCCGCCGTGCTGGGCGAGGCGGAGCTCGGGGTGGGGGTGTTCGCGGTCACCGCGACGCCGGCCTTGAAGCCGACGGTCACCGAGACCGACCCGCTGACCGCGGCGTACGGGTTGTTGTTCGCGTCGGTATAGGTCGCGGTCGCCGTGTTCGTGATGACCGTGCCTTCCGGCGTCTGCGCCCGCACTCGACCCGCGAGCGCCATCAGGGCCACCGCGGACAGGGCGAGGCTGTAGGTAAACCTCAAGTGCTTGACCATCGCAGGCTCCTCCTAAGGGTTCCAGCAGTTGCCGGGACGCTTACTTCGCCTCGCCCGGCGCTTCACTCACCTGGGTGCGAAACTCCGCCATCACCCGTGCTCTCGGCGCCAGGGATCCCAGCACCGTCCAGCGAACGTGGGTGTACAGCTCTCGCGGCGCCGGCTTCTCCACCCGCTGGCCGTTCACCAGCGCCGCGATCACCGGCCGAGCCGCATAGCTCTTGCCGCTGTCGATCGAGTACTCGATCCGCACGGCGTGATCGGCCGTGGCCGAGCCGAGCACGTAGACCATCCCCGCGGGGATCGGGTCCACGAACTGGATGTTCCGCACGGGACCGGCCGTCACGTTCGTGAAGACCAGTGCGTAGCGGATCACGTCGCCGGGCCGAGCCACCACGTCCCTTCCCCGCACACTCACCGTCTCCGCAGTCACGTTGTGCGCCGTGATCACGAGAGGCTGGGGGGCCTGAGCCTGTGCGGCCGAGGCCAGCATCCCAACGAGCAGCCATCGCAACAGCTTCATGGGCGACTCTCCTTGTGAGTCATCGTTTGCGTCGCTTCCGCTCGGCCCGGCGCGCGTCGCGCGGTGAGCCGTCTGCCTCGGACGGGTCGGTCTCCGCCTCTCTCCACCGGAAGACCGCCTCGCACGCCGGGCAAACCACCAACTCACCGAGTACCTGGGTGCGGCCGAAGAACTTCAGCTCCGAGCACTGGGGGCAGCGTAAAACCATGCGCGATTTGCTCCTTTGGTGCACGCAGGAGGGCAGGTCCCATGCCTACCGTGTTTGCTTGAGGTAACTGCTTTGCAAATTGTGAGTTGCGAGTCTGAAGACAGCCTAGGAGGGTGGCCCTGCCTGGGGCAACTGTTACCGATCGGTAACGTGGCGAGTAACCGGCTCCCTCCCGCTCGCCCGTTGGGTCAGCGGATCTGGGTGACGAACTGCAGCGTGCCCGTGTTGTTCGGGGCGGAGGAGCTCAGGGGGTTCTGGAGGCGCCAGCGGATGCGGTTGACGCAGCCGTCGTAGCCGGCCGGCGCACCGCACGCACCGCTGGCAGGGAGGTACGTCCAGGTCGCGCCGCCGTTGTTCGAGTAATCGACCAGCACCGAGACGCCGGCGGGCAACGTGGTCACGATGCTACCGACCTTGAAGAGCGTCGCCGCCGGCAGCGTATCCACGACAACTACGGTCGTGGCGTTGCTGCTGCCGGCGTTGGTGATGGTGACCGTGTACGTCAGGTTGGTGCCGGGCACCTGCGTACCGCTGGGACTCACCGTTTTCGCCACGGTCATGGTCGGCCGTATGACGGTGACCGTCAGCTTCCCGGTGTCTGCGGTCGCTGGACTCAGGACCGCGCGTGCCTTGAACACGAGCGTGTCCTTCGTTCCCGACGCCGCCATGGCCACGGCATACGTCACGGTGGCGATGGCGGAGCTGCCCACTAGCAGGCTCGTCAGGCGGGCGCTGTCGGGGTTCGCGCCCTGCGTGATCCCGGTCCCGGCAATCGACACGGTCGTGATGACGGTGCCGGGGCGCTTGGTCGTCAGCAGATCGTAGCTCGTGGAGCCGTTCCCGGCGTTGGTGACCGTGAACGCCACCGTGTAGTTGAGACCGTTGCTCGGCAGCTGGCTCGCGGTCGTGGCGTGCGGCGCGACCGACACCGCATAGACCTTCGCGACGATCGTCTTGGTGTTGTTATCGTTGGCGACCACGGGACCGACGGCGCCGCCGGTGATCAGTCCCAGGCGGCTCGCCGCTGACGGGGCGGTGAAGTTCGTGAATTTGAGCCCGGAGACGGTGATTTGCTCGCCGTTCCCGAAGTTCGTGGTGACGTTGATAAAGAGATCCAGGTTGCCGTTCGCATAGCTCACGGTCGTCGACACCTTGAGTACGGCCGAGCCTGTGATCGTCGCGGTCGTGATGGTGGGGTCCCACGTCATGTTCAAACCCGCCGGGATCCGCACGCGGATATCGGTGCTCGACTTGATTTGGCCGCCGGAAGTTGCCGTGATGGTGATCGGACTCATCGCGGTGCTCGGATCGCCCACTACGAACGTCTGATTGGCGGCCGAGGAAATCGTCTGCGCCGACGCCGCAGCCGCGAGGCCGAGCAAGGCCACGAGGATGCCACCAGACCGGAGCAGACGGGGCTTCATGTGGGTGAAGGCTGGCGCAAGCCGCGTGCCGACCGGCCCTGCGTGCAGCTGCACGAATCGCAATGAGTTAGCAGAGCCGGCGGGGAGCGTGCAGTGCGGCGTCCGGCAGTTCCGTTACCGTCCGGTAACGTGAGCGGTATCAACTCGGCTCCCCGCGGTCGGAGCTGGATTCGAGCAACCCATGCTTCTTGCGCTTCTCCCACAGGTTCTTGCGCGAGATGCCGAGAATCTCAGCCGCCCGCTGGATGTTGCCGCCCGTGTCCTCCAGGGTGTGGCGGATGTATTCGCGCTCGGCCTCAGCGAGCGACAGTCCCCGCGGTAATTCGAACTTGTCGGGACGAGCCTCCGCGCGCGCGGTGCGGTCGACCTGCCCGAGCGTGGGCAAGTCGGCGCGTTTCAGGCTCCGCCCGTCGCTGAAGATGAGGGCCCGTTCGATCACGTTGCGCAACTCGCGCACGTTCCCCGGCCAATCCCATGCCTGGAGCGCCTGCAGGGCGTCGGCATCGACGGACGCAACGCGCTTCTTGAACTCGCGGTTGAACGTCTCGCGGAAGTGGTCGGCGAGGAGCGGCAGGTCGCTCTTGATCTCGCGCAGGGGCGGCAGGGTCACGGCGGCGACGGTGATGCGGTAGTACAGATCGGGTCTGAACGCACCCGCTTCCACCTGCTGCTTCAGGTCGCGGTTGGTTGCCGTGATGAGGCGCAGCGCGACTTCGATTTCGTCGGTGCCGCCGAGCCGGCGGAAGCGGCGACTCTCGAGAAAGTTGAGCAATTTCGCCTGCAGCGCGGGGCCGAGCTCGGCGATCTCGTCGAGGAACAGCGTGCCGCCGTCCGCCACCTCGATGAGCCCGCGCTTGGGTTCGCGCGCGTCGGTGAAGGCCCCCTTCTTGTAGCCGAACAGCTCGGCCTCGAGGAGGTTGGCGGGCAGCGCCGAGCAGTTGATCTCGATGAACCGCCCCACCGAGTGGGGACTGGAATAGTGGATCGCGCGGGCCACGAGGTTTTTCCCGGTGCCGCTCTCCCCGAGCAGGAGCACGGTCGGGCGCGGGACGGCCGCCATGCGGCCCACGAACGCGCGGACCGCCTCGACGTGCGGATGCCGGCCGAGGATGGCTGCGACCGAGTACTCCTTCCCCCGGGCCTGCTCGAGCGAGGCGCCTTCCTCGAGCAGCGGCCGCTCCGCGAGCGCGCGGGCGAGCAGCGTGGTCAGCTCGTCGATGTTGACGGGCTTAGTCAGGTACTCGGTCGCACCGGCCTTCAACGCGTCGATCGCGGTCGCGACGTCAGCGTGCCCCGTCAGAACGAAGATCGGCAGATGGCGGTCGCTGGTGCGCAGCCGCCGCGTCACCTCGACGCCGTCGAGGTCGGGCATGACGAGGTCGGTGATGACCGCATCGGCGGGCTCCTCGGCATGATGGGCCAGGAGCGCGTCGGCCCGGTCGAACACGCGCGTCTGGAACCGCCCCGGCCCCAAGTTGGCGGCCACGAGCTTGGCATGCACGAGGTCGTCGTCGAGGATGTAGACTTTGGCACTCATGGGTCCAATATTGGTTCGGGCGCCCCGCTAATATGGCGCCAGCCCCGTACGCAGCCAGGACCTATGGCCGGTACCCCTCCAGCAGCCTTGCTCATCGACGACGATCGGGACCTGCTCCTCCTGGTGCGGCGCACGCTCGAGTTCACGGCTGGCTGGGAAGTGCGGACGGCCAGCACCGGCGCTTCGGGTATCGAACTCGCCAAGACGATGCGCCCCCAGGTTATCCTCGTGGACCTGATGATGCCGGAGATGGATGGCTACGAGGTGTGCCGACGGCTGAAGGCGGACCCGGCGACCGCGGCCATCCCGGTGGTGTTCTTGACCGCGCGCCGCGACTTGGACGAGCGTCGCGTCGCCGAGACCGGGGCGGCCGGCGTGGTGTTCAAGCCCTTCCAGCCTGAGACCCTGGCGCAGCAGGTGCGAGAGTTGTGCCGATGACGGCGCCCGATCCGTTGGCCGAGGTCCGGGCCGAATTCGCGGCCGGGCTGGACAAGCGCATCGACGCCATGCAGGCGGCGCTCGGTCGGCTGCAACACGAGTTTCGTGTGGAGGACGCGCAGGCGCTGTATCAAGCCGCCCATGCGTTGACCGGGACCGCCGGATCCATGGGCGCGGACGGGCTCGCGCAGGCCGCGGGCGACCTCGAAGGGCTCGCCCGCGGGTGGCTCACCCGCGGCGAGGCGGTGCCGGAGGAATGGCGTGTCGCAGCGGCGGCGGTGGGCGAGCTCGACGCGTCCGCGCGCGAATACCGGGCGACGGTGCGTGCCGGGGCGCTGCGCACGCCGGCGGCCCGGCTGGCGGTGCTGGGGGAGCTGACGTCGCTGATCAACGCCGCCGTGGACATGCGCGAGATTTTTCAGGGCGCCATCCTCAAGGTAGAGCGCGTGCTCGATTTCCGGCGCGCCAGCGTGGTGCTCGTCGACGAGTCGGCCTCCCACTATTACCTCCACACGCTTTACGACAAGGTGCGCGGCGGTTTCATCCCGGGAGAGGCGGTGTTCCCGATCGCCCGGGGCGTCACCGGCGAGGCCATCCGCTCGGGCCGGCCGATCCGCGTGGACGCGCTCCCGGGCACCGAAGGCATCCTGCTCCAGGACGGCACGCGGGTCTCCGCGATGATCGTGCCGCTGCACGTCGGCGAACGGGTGATTGGCGCGCTCAACTTCGGGCACGAGGCGCCCGGGCAGTACACCGACGAGGATCTCGACTGGGCGGTCGTGCTGGGCCGCCAGATCGAGACGTCGCTCTACTACTCGAAGCTGTTGAAGACCATCGCCGAACAGCGCGAGGCGCTCGCCCGACAGCACGCCGCGGTGCGGCAACAACGCAACCAGCTCGAAGCGCTGATCGAAGCGAGCGACGCGGCCATCATGCTCGTGGGCTCGGACCGCCGTGTGGCGTACGCGAACCACGAGATGGCCCGCCTCCTCGGGATCCCCGGCGACGCGATGCGGGGCACGGGACTGGAGATCGTGCACCGGTTTCTCGCGGGCGCTCTTAGCGACCCCAGCGCCCTGACCGCCCAGGAGCAGGCGCTCGCCGGCGCCGCCCCACTCCGCGATCGAGTGGAGTTCGCGTTCCCCCGCGCGGCCACGTGCCAGCGGGTCGTGGCCCCGGTCCGCGACCCGGGGGGAGCGCTCGTCGGGCACATCGTGCTGTACCGCGACGTCACGCGCGAGGTCGAGGTCGAACACCTGAAGTCGGAGTTCATCTCGGTCGTGAGCCACGAGCTGCGGACTCCGATGACGTCGATCAAGACATCGCTGGCGCTGCTGCTGGCCGGCGCCGCGGGCGCGCTCGACCCCGCCGCCCGCGAGATGCTCGAGATCGCGCTGCGCAACGCCGACCGCTTGATCCGGCTGGTCAACGATCTCCTGGACCTCTCCCGGATCGAGGCGCGCCGGATGGAGTTCCAGCTCGAGCCGGTGGCCCTGGCGGACGCGATCAAGTCGAGCCTCGAGGCGCTGGCGGCGTTCGCGGCCGACGCGGGCGTCACGGTCGAGACCGAGCCGCCGGCGGAAGCGCTGCGCGTGCTCGGCGTGCGCGGCCGCGTCGAGCAGGTGGTCGTCAATCTGGTATCGAACGCGATCAAATTCTCCCCGCCGGGCGGACGGGTCCAGGTACGGTGGCGCAGGGACGGGGACGGCGTCGTCGTCGAAGTCGCCGACGAGGGCCCGGGGATCCCGCCCGAGAAACTGCAGGTGACCTTCGAGCCGTTCCGGCAGCTCGACAGCTCGACGACGCGCGCGCACGGCGGCGCGGGGCTCGGACTCGCGATCAGCCATGGCATCGTCCAGGCGCTCGGGGGGAAGCTGTGGGCCGAGAGCGAAGTGGGAGCGGGCTCGCGGTTCTTCGTGCGCCTGCGGCTGGCCTCGAACTAGCGGCCGGGGCGCGGCCGAAGGTGAGGGGAGCAAATCGCCCCGCCGCGGAAACCCGCTGCGGGGCGATTCGCTCCGTCAATCGGGGCGAGAGGATTTGAACCTCCGACCTCCTGGTCCCGAACCAGGCGCGCTAACCGGGCTGCGCTACGCCCCGAACATGCGCCCAGGAGGACTCGAACCCCCAGCCTCTTGATCCGTAGTCAAGCGCTCTATCCAGTTGAGCTATGGGCGCGCGAGTGGGCGGTACTAGGCTCGAACTAGTGACCTCCACGATGTCAACGTGGCGCTCTAACCAACTGAGCTAACCGCCC
>Ga0209806_1000331_pt1 | contig 31742 bp, 27 predicted proteins | sample GraSoiAngelo_152_FD_186166 | JGI IMG/M metagenome (GOLD analysis project Ga0209806, IMG submission 186166) | Grasslands soil microbial communities from the Angelo Coastal Reserve, California, USA - 14_1009_12_30cm (SPAdes) (version 2) | ecosystem: Environmental > Terrestrial > Soil > Grasslands ... | reverse complement strand
CGGGCCGTCCCTGCCGTCCGTGAGGAGTGAGCCACAAGAATATCAAGAATCCCGCGCCGGCGCACGCGACGAGCAACATGGCTCGACGCACGGCTAAAACCTCTCTGCAAACGCGATGAACACGGTGCGACCCGGAGCCGGATAGCCCGCGATCGGCTCATACTGTACATCACCGACGTTGTCCACGCCGATCTGCCACTGGCCCCCCTCCGGCGCCCCAAGCGCGAATCGCAGATTGGTGACGAGGTAGCCGGGCATGTCCACGCGAACGAAGCTCGCCGGATCAATGTCAGGACGATTCCCCACGTACGTGGCCAGGGCGCTGAGGGTGCCGCCGGCGACCTGCGCGTGCAAGGCGGCGGACGCCGTCAAGAATGGAACACGCAGCAGCTGCTCGCCCGTACTCTCGTCAACGGCCCGCGTGGCGGTGACATTGATCACACCACCCAGATGCGACGAAAGGCGCCCGGCTAACTCCAGGGAGCCGCCGGTGATTGTGGCGCGGGCAATGTTTTGGGGCACGAATGAGGCATCGGGTCGGATCATATCCGTCGCTGCCACCGCGAACAGACTACTTCGCACTTCCAGTCCGCCGGGGGTACGCCACGTCACGCCGAGGTCGGCGGACCAGGCAGACTCCGGCCGCAGATTGGGGTTATTGAACGGCGCAAAGTACAGTTCGCTGAAGCTGGGTCCGCGAAAGGTGCGGCCGATGCCCGCGCGGAGCTGCAGTCCTTCCCGAATGATATGCACGATCCCCAGGCGGGGATTGAGCTGGCCTCCGTAAATGGAGTGCAGATCGTATCGCAAGCCGGCCGATAGGAGAGTGCGCTGGCTGAGCTGCCGTTCGTCCATGACATACAATCCGCCGACCGTGGCCTGCCTCGTGCCCACCGGCCCATTGTCCTCCAACGCCTGGCTCTGTGCTTCCGCGCCGTAGACCTGGACGCCGTCGGATGAAAGGGCGATTGTCCGTTGGACGTTCATCCCGAACACCTGAGTGGCAACCCGGCTGTCCACCGAGGATCCAGGATCGACAAACATCAAGTCGTCACTCCACCAGTATCCAAGGGCTCTCCATTGCCCGTCGCTCGACTCCCGGTGCCATCCGGTCGACACGATCGTCCTCGCCTCATCCTGCCTGGCTTGCGGGGAAGGAAAGGCTGTGGAACCCGGCACCCCGAGCGCGTTCTGAAAGTGATTGATGGTCAGGGTCTGTTCGCTCCCGGCTGCGGCCTCCCACATGGTCTTTCCGATGAGCGTCGTCGACGTCACATCGCTGTTGGGTCGAAAGCCCGCCGACGAGAAACGGTCGCCTGCAATCATGACCCGTCCATCCACGGCGGACCACCGGCCGGAGACCCCATCAGTGGACAGGTCCCCCCGGCGGACACCGAGTTCGACGCCGGGCGCAGTTGACGTGATCACGTTGATTACGCCGCCCAGCGCCTGGCCGCCGTAGATGGCAGAAAATGGGCCGCGCAGAATTTCCACCCGGTCAACCTCCGCAGTGCTCAACGTGCTGAGGTCGAATAGTCCCTGCATCACACTGTTGACCGGGATGCCGTCAACCAGCACCAGCACCTGATTCGGGCCGCTCCCCCTGATACTGGGGAGGCTCAGCGCTCCCAGGCCGCCCTGGACGCGCATCCCAACCTCGGCCACAAACTGGAGTGCCTCTCCGATCGTGGCCACCCCCAATCGCTCCAGGTCCTCGTGGGTTAATACGGACACCGACGCCGGCGTCGTGCTCACGGGCTGGGGCCGCCGGCCTGGGACGATGACTTCGGGGAGTTCAAATGTTGGAGGCTCCGGTGGCGGAGGTTCGGGGACCTGCGCCCACGCATCCTGGACCGAGGGAACAGCGATCACTACGACCACCCACAAAAATCCCCAGCGGCCAACACGGCCTCTGGGGCCATAATGCTGCATCCCGCCCACCTCCTCTGCCGCGAAGGCGTGTGGCGCTGCCCCGTACCGCATGGTGCGGGGCGCTGAGTGCGGGCAGGTCTTCTGGCTCCCGGATCATTGCCCGTCTCCGGCCTTCCCAAGCGGCCCGCCTCGACGAAACGGGCTGCTCAGTGGCACACGGTGGAGACGGACTCCCCGGTTACAGCGGCGCGACCGCGCCGGAGTTACACCGGACTTCCCTTGACCCACACCTCTTGGGCGCAGTATTCCACGGAGGCGTCGGTTTCCCTTTTGGCTGTCATTTCGCAGAAATCGGCGCCCGTTGGAAAGTTGAAGAGTTGGAGAGTTGAAGAGTTGAAAAGCCCGTGGACCCGCTGTGACCTCTCCAACTTTCCAACTTTCCAACTTCTTCGGAGGTTAGCGCACAACAACTGTGAACGAGACGCTCAGCGGGCCGACCGTATACACGTCGCGCACGGCCACCACCCGGATGAACACCTGCCGTCCAGCCCGCTGGATCCGGGCGACGGCGGCGCGGTGTTCATCGATGTCGACCTGGGCCGCGGGCGAGGCGGTCACAATCGTAAACGGCGGGGGCAGGACGCGTCCTCGCGCCAGCAGGGCCGACTGATCCGCCAGGCGCAGGAGCTCGCTGCTGATGACCTCCCGCGGCTGCCGGCCATCAACGATCCCTTCGACAAGGACGGTGCCTTGCGCGTAGACGAGCCGATTATCGAATAATTGCAGGAAGACCATGAGGGGCTCGCCTTTCAGCGTGTTCTGGCTACTGACCAGGCGCAGGACGGTATCTGTGTCGCGCAGATCGATCAGGTGGGTGATGGCATCCCAGGTAGCCCGTGGAGGCGTCAGCACGATGACATCGCCGTGGCTGTCCGGCCCGATCCCATTTTCGCGCGCGATCTCAGTGGCGCGCTCTACGTCGGCGAGGACGCGCTGCCGCACCGCCGCCTCGGGCTGCCGGCCATCGATCACGTCGCGCAGGACTTCCTGATTGCTCAGGTAGGCGATGTCTCCCAGGGCCAGCTGTTTGAGCCGATCCTCCTGCCTGTGGATCTCCTCTTCGAGCTGACGGGTCTGCCGCAGCACGGCGTTCAACCGGAAGAGCGCCACGCGGGCCTCGCTGGAAATCAGCAGCACCACGATCAACGTCACGATGGTGATCAGCATCCCGGTCACGACCGTCACGATCTGGGCCGTGTACCGGGGGCGCAGCCCGACCAGCGAGAGCCGCCGGCGCCCGATGTTGCGGCCGACGGCGTTGCCCACCAGGGCGATCGCCCCGCTCAGCAAAATGAGAAGGGGAATCAGTAAGACGCCGAGTTCCATCGCCCAACACTCAGTTGAAGAGTTGGAAAGTTGGAGAGTTGGAGAGAAAGAGACACCGAGATCAATTGACTCGGGCCTCGAGACTGCGCAGGAGGGCGCTCAATCCAGCCAGTATTCCTTCACACTTCTCTCTCAGAGCCGCGTATTCGGTCTCCGCAAGATACTTCAATCGAGAGGACAGGTCGAGAAGTGTCATTAGTTCGAATAATGAGCCACGCGATGTGTAAAGAAACTGGATGAATTCGCGTGTGTGATATCTTCCACACCCTTCCGCAATATTGGCCGAAACCGAAACTGCCGCCCTTCGTATCTGTGATGTCAGGCCGAAATCCTCGCGGCGCGGAAACGTCCGGCTGACTTGGTACACTTGCTCGACGAGATCCATCGATTCCACCCACACGCGTAATCTTTCATATTTGGCACGCACGGCGGGCCTGTAGCCTCAGATTTGCCCCCCGTGACCCCGGCTAAGGATCACATCTTTAACTTTCCAACTCTCCAACTTTCCAACTTTCCAACTCTCAGCGTCACGAGCAGTCGAATGAATGCCGCGATCTCTCCTATGCCAAGTTTACTCCGTCCGTGGCGCCGGTCTACGAACCGGTATGGGATCTCCGCGACCCGCGCCTGCGGATGCCGGGCCAGAATTTCCACCAGCAACTTGTATCCCAGCCCGCGATAGCCGCGTTCGGTGAGTATCTCCCGCCGGACGGCAAAAAATCCTGACAGCGGATCCCGGACCCGCAGCCCGAGGCCGACCCGTGCCGCCGTCGTCGCCACCCGGCTCACCAGCCTGCGCGCCCATGGCCACTGGTCCACCCCACCGCGGGGGACATATCGGGAGGCAATCGCGACGTCGGCGCCTCCCTGGATCGCCTCGAACAATGCGGGGAGCAGCTCCGGAGGATGTGAGAGGTCTGAATCCATGACAGTCACCACCCCGCTCTGCGCGGCGCCGGCGCCGGCCAGCACCGCCGAGGCCAAGCCTGCCTTGCCGGGCCGGTGGATCACCGTCATCATCAGCGGAGCCGACTTTGCCATCTCCTCCGCCAGTGTGCCAGTCCCGTCGGGAGAGGCGTCGTCGACGATGATCAGTTCGAGGGCCAGCGCTTGGGAAGCCTCAGCCAGCCCGGACACAAGTTGCGGGAGCGAGTCGCGTTCATTATATGTGGGCACGACAACCGAAAGGACGGGCGCCGGGCGGGGTTCCCCCGCTCCGCCCCGAGCCCGCGGAGCGGGCGTGGGGGTTCCCGCGCCCCGCCCCGAGTCTGCGTGGGGGTTCCCGCGTTCCCGGTTCTTCATCACCGGTCTGCCCTGCGGACCAGTGCCACTCCCGCCGCCGCCAGGACCACGTCGGGGAGCCAGGCCGCGGGAATCGGATGCAGCCGGCCGTTATCCCCCAGCGTGATCGTCACCGAGCTGATGATGTAATAGCCGATGAGCACCAGAATGGTGAGTCCCAATCCAATCGACGTGCCTGAGCGGTGGGGCCGCAACCCGACGGGCACCGCCAGCAGTGCAAACAACGCCGCCGACATGGGGACGGCCAGCTTGAAGTGCACCTGGACAATGTAGCGAGCGGCGCTGGTGCCGCTGCGCTGCAGGACGGTGATGTATTGCCGGAGTTCTCGAATGCTCATCTCCGACGGATCCCGCTGGGGGAGCGCGATCTGCTCGGGGGTCCGCTGCAGTCCAACCCGCAGCCTGGAAAACTGCGTTACGACGGTGGTCTCGCCGGAGAAGACGTACATTATTCCGTCGTGAAACTCCCACGCGCCGCCGACGTACTGCGCCACCGGGGCCTCGATCACGCGGTTCAGCGCGCCCCCCTCAAATTGATTGACGACCACGCCTTCCATTCGCTGCAGGTCGCGGCGAAAACTGCGGACAAAATAGACCGATTCAACCCCCTCCTGCACCTCGCGGAACAACACGTCTCGCTGTTCGGAGGCGGCACGGGCCTGGAGCCCTGTGATCAACACCTGCTGGTAGCGGTCTTCGGCGTAGGGCACCACGTCTTCATTCACCGCCAGGGTCATGGCGCTCACCAGGATCCCTGCGGCAGTGACGGACGCCGCGATGCGGGCCAGGCTGATACCGCTGGTCCGCATCGCGGTGATCTCCTGGCCGTCGCTGAGACGCCCAATCGCCAGCAGCGACGCGAGGAGCATCGCCATGGGGAAGCTGAAGGCGAGAAAATACGGCAGACGGTAGATCAAGAGCTGGAGGGCGACGGAGAGGGCCGCGCCCTGTTGAAGAACAAGCCGGGCCACCAAGAACAGGTGGTTCACCAGGAGGAGCAACGTAAAGATCCCCACCCCGAACGTGAACAATTCGCCCAGTTGACGCCACACGTAGCGGTCGAGCAGACGAATGCTCATCGGTCAAAGTTCAAAGTGCTCACCCAGGAAGACGCGCCTCACCTCAGGATCGGCGAGGATGTCGCCGGGCTTGCCCTCCAGCAGGATGCGGCCCTCATGAATGACGGTGGCCCGGTCGGTGATGGCCAGCGTGTCCCGCACGTTGTGGTCGGTGATGACAATCCCCAGGCCCCGTTGCTTGAGGTAACGGACCACGTCCTGCAGTTCCGCCACCGACCGGGGGTCGACGCCCGTAAACGGCTCGTCGAGCAGCACATAGGAGGGATTCATCGCCAGGACGCGCGCGATTTCGACGCGGCGCCGTTCGCCTCCTGAGAGCGTCACCCCGCGCTGCTTGCGGACGGTGAGCAGGCCAAACTCGCGAAGCAGTCGTTCCAGCACCTCGTGCTGCGCCGCCTTCGCGGCCCCATTCGCCTGCAGGATCATGAGGATGTTTTCTTCAACAGTGAGCCCGCGAAAGACCGAGGGATCCTGCGCCAGATACCCGATGCCGCGCCGGGCCCGCTCGTGCACCGGCATCGCCGTCAGGGACGCCCCATCCAGGAGCACCTCCCCGGCATCGGGCCGCACCAGTCCCACCATCATGTAGAACGTCGTGGTCTTGCCCGCGCCGTTGGGACCGAGGAGCCCAACGGTCTCGCCGCGTTCGACCTGCACGGCCACGCCGTTCACGACCGTGCGCGGTCCGTAGCGTTTGACGAGCCCTGTCGCGGCCAGCATCGGGTTACGGGCCGTTCCAACTTGATTGCCACGTGGTGCTCATTGCGACGCGTAGGCGTTGACGGAGATAGCGCTTCCCTCGCCCGGTCTTAAGGTAGCGCTCCCGCCTCCAGGCGTCGTCCTCATCCAGGGAGGCCTCGTAGTATACGAGGGTAAGCGGGCGTCTGGACTTCGTGGATAACACTCTGCCTCCGCGGTGCTCTCGCATCCTCGCTCTTAGGTCCTTCGTAACTCCCGTGTACCACCGACCATCCTTGTGACTGTAGAGTACGTATGTGTAGACCATGAGCTATCAAGTTGGAACGGCCTACGGCGCGGCTGGATACCCGACCAGGTGCGGCCGGCCGGTCGCCGTCACGCGTCTGGCCCGGAGGTCGATGGTGATGACCTGGGCCTGCACCATGTTGCGCCCGAGATGTACCAGTGCGTCGCCGGACAGTTCTACCTGACCCGCCTGCTGCCGGAAAACCGCATGGGCGGCGTGGCCCTCCACAGTATCGCGAGTGACGACGACGTGACCGTCGGCGATGAACTCCTCTGTCGCCAGCTGCGCCTCGACGCGATCGGCACCCAGCCTGCCATCGGGCGTGCGGGCCTGGACGGCACCCGCCGCCACGGCGCGCCTCGCCGCGTGGTCGTACTCGATCTGGTCGGCGGTGATCGCCGACGACCCTCGGGCCAGCCGGGCGGCACCGGAGGCGATGAGGGACCGTTGCTCCTGCAACAGTTCCACGCGGGCGGCGCGCAGGTCGACGGGGTCCACCCCCCGGTAAGCCACCTGCACATCGTTCTCGGCCACCGCGCGCCCTTCCCGCAACCAGACGGTTACGGTACCGGCGGACGCGATGAGCATCTGGTCGCCGTAGGACACTCCGCTTGACGCGATGACGATCTGGTCTTTGGCATTGTATCGGACCGCCGGGGCTTTCAGCACCACCAGCCCTCGCCTTACAGTCACCGGATTCCCGTATAGCTCCCATACTCCGACGCTGTCGTTGAATTCCACGCGAGTTGCGCCCGTCACGTCCAGCTGCAGGGGCTGCTGGGCCGTCGCCGGCCCCGTGGCCGCAGCGGCAACCAGCGCCCAGGCCAGGGTGACGAGCGCGACCTCAAACCTATTGCGGAGTGAACGTAATCGCCACATGTCCTTCGAAGGTGACCCAGTCGAACGCGACATCGCCGGACATCTGATCGGCGCGGACCGTCATGCCGGGCTGGGTCAGCACGATTCCGCCGGCCGCCGTGAGGTGCGCCCCTGTCCACCGCACCCGTTCCGCGATGATCCTCCGCCCATCAGGCGCGCTCGCCGTAACTCCGCCAGCAAGCTCCACAGTCCCGGTCTGGCTCTGATACGTGGCCCGGGGAGCATGCAGTTGCAGCTGGCGGGCGCCGCCCCGATAGAGCCAGCCGGTGACATCAGCCAGCGTGAGCGTGTTCCGTTCTCGATCGATCTGCACCGACGCCGCCTGTAGTTCCCACTGCTTGCGGCCGGCGTCATCGGCGCCGGTCAGCCGCGTTCCCTGGATGTCCACAAATGGAGCCGGGACAGGTTCCACGGCGCCAGCCACCACGGCGAGGCGCCCGGGAGAGCCCCAGGACGACGCGGCAAGCGCAGCCGCGCCACTCGCCAGGATCAGCCGCCAGGGTGTGCCCATGATCGTTCCCATCTTACCCTAAGGTTTGCCCTACCGGGCCCTCGACAACCGCATGAGGACATGCTGGGCGGCACGCGCGGCCACACCGGGCGGACCAAGATCCGCCGCCACCTCCCGCAACGCTGCGCGCATCGCGGCCCGTTGCTGCGCGTCAGTCAGGAGCATCTGCACGATGTGCGCGATCGCGTCGCCACGCATCTGGTCTTGGAGCAGTTCCGGGACAATTTCGCGGCCGGCCAGGATATTCGGCAGCGCGGCATACGGTACACTGGCGATCCGCTTGGCAATCCTCCAGCTCAGCCAGGGCAGGTGGTACACGGCCACCATCGGGATGCCCAGCACGGCCGCTTCCAGTGTTGCCGTCCCGGTGGCTGCGACGAGCACGTCCGACGCGGCCATCGCATCGTAGATCTCCGGCACGACCCGCACCGGCAGGCCCGATGCCATTACTGGCGGCTCGACCAGGCGCGCCAGGTACTCGGTGGGGACGGGCAGGAGGAACCAGAGCTCGGGCCGGGCCGCGCGCAGTGCCCGCGCGGCATCCAGCATGACCGGCAGGTGCGCGCGGATCTCCTGGGGCCGGCTGCCTGGCATCAGCCCCACGATCGGGCCGTCCACCGGCACCCCAAACCGCCGGCGCGCCGCCGGCACATCCATCGTCGGGTGCACCACGTCGACGGCGGGGTGTCCCACAAATTCCACGTCGGCACCCACAGCGCGATAGGCGTCTGCCTCCCGTCGCAGGGTAGCCAGGAGCCGCATGCGCAGCCTGGCCACCTTGGCCGCACGATTTCCCCGCCGCACCGACACCATCGGCGGGAAGTAGTACACCACGGGGAACGCACCGCGGAGGAGCTCCGCCAGCCGGAGATTGAATGCGGCAAAATCGACCAGCACGAGCAGTGCGGGGGCAGAGCGTCGGATCATCTCCTCCACCTGCCGCAACCGGCGGAGATGCGTCCGCAGCCGGAGCAGCGGATCTACATGCCCGATCACGCTCCAGGTGGAGCTTTCAGCCAGGATCGTCACACCGGCGGCGGCCATCCGCGGGCCGCCGATCCCGCGCAGCGTGGCGGCGGGATCGAGCCGGATAATCTCGGCGGCGAGCGAGGCGGCGGCCATGTCGCCGGAGACTTCTCCGGCGACGATGAAGATGTTGTTGCCCCTATCGGCCGGCCTCAGCCACGTCCACCCCGACCAGCGCAATGCCAGCCTGGTCGGCAACCGCTACCGCCTCGTGCCGGTCGAGCAGCAGCGTCTTGCCGGCTTCAACCGCCAGCACGGCGGCACCAACGTCTTGCAGTAGTGCGACGGTCTGCGCGCCGATCGTCGGCAGATCGAACCGAGGATCCTGATCCGGCCGCGCCGCCTTGACCACGACGGTGCCTGCCGCGAGTCCCCCGCCCCGGCGGATGGCGGCGTCGGTCCCTTCAGCCGCCTCCACCGCAAGAATCACGCCTCGCTTCAGCACCACGGTTTGGCCGGCGTCAAGTGCGGCCACCGCCCGGGCCACGGACAGTCCTAGCCGGATGTCGTGCCACTCGGGTTCCGTCGGGACGCGGCGCGTGAGCACGTCAGCGGGAACCGCGAGTTCAGGCGCAAACTCCAAGGGGCTCGCCACGTCCACCCCCAGGTCATGCAGGCGCTGCACGCCTCGCCGAAACACGGTCTGATCCCGCCGGTCGGGGGCCTCACCGAGCCAGCGGCGGAACAGGGCATCCCCACGGTCCACCAGATCAGTTCGGGACACTCGGCCGACCATGAGGACGCGCCGGGCACCATGCCGTCGCAGCGCGGCAATGACGTCTTCCACCTGTCCGAATCGCACGTGGTAGGTGTGATCGGCAAGTGAGACGAGCGAGGCGTCGGCATCGTCCAGGGCGAGGCACACCAGCGGATGCCCGCGGGCCTTCACCGCCTTGGCCAGCACCAGCGGCAGGGTGCCCCCGCCCGCGATGAGCCCGATCGCGTCGCGGGCGGGCGAGGCGGTGTCACTCCTCATCGCGTTCTTTGGTCCAGCGGATAATCCCCCGCTCCTGGCCGCCGCGGATGAACTCGATCATCTCGCGCACATAGGGATCGCTCCCCAGTTCGGCGTCCATGCGGGCAAGCGCCGTGGAGACACCAAGCCGGGACCGATACAGCAGCATGAACGCGCGCTTGAGCATCGTGCGGTGGACCGGCGGGATTCCGGCACGGGTCAGACCGACGGAGTTGAGGCCGTAGGCGTGCGCCGGCACCCCAAAGGCCAGGACAAACGGGGGGACATCCTGCCGCAGCACTGATCCGCCGCCCACCATCACCAGCCGGCCGACGCGCACAAACTGATGCACGCCGACCTGCCCGCCGAGATTCGCCTGCTCATGAACGAGCACGTGGCCGGCCAGCTTCGCGCCGCTGGTGATCGTGACGCCAGTGGTGATGCGGCAGTTGTGGCCGATGTGCACGTAGGACATCAGGTAGTTGTCATCCCCGATCTCCGTGATCTCCCCTTCTCCGTAGCCCCGGTTCACCGTGACGTATTCGCGGAACGTATTCTCGCTGCCGATGCGCACGAAGCTTCGCTCGCCTGCGAACCGGCGGTGCTGGGGTTCTTCCCCCAGGACCACGCCGACGCTGAGACGGTTGCTCTGCCCGAGGGTCACGCCGGATTTCACCACGCTATGCGGTCCGATGATCGTGTCATCGCCGATGATCACGCCAGCCTCGATGACCGCATAGGGTCCCACCACCACCCCCCGGCCGAGGCGGGCCTCGGCATGGACGACGGCCGACGGATGGATGGACGTCTCGGCCGGGCTCGGGACGCGGTCACCCGCCATCGTCACGTCGCCTCCGCCCGCGCCTGAGCCATCGCAAACGTGAACTCTCCTTCCGCGACCACCTCGCCGTCCACCATGGCCCGCCCTTCCACCCGGCCGACGCGGCCACGCACCCACTTCACCGTGCACTCCATCACCAGCCGGGCGCCGGGCGTCACCGGCCGGCGGAAGCGGACTTTGTCCAGCGCGGCGAAGTAGGGAATCTGGCCCGCAAATCCACGCGCGTTCAGCGCCAGGCACGCCCCGGTCTGCGCGATGGCTTCCACAATCAGCACACCCGGCATCACCGGCGTCCCGGGAAAGTGACCGGCAAAGAACCACTCATCCCCCGTGACGTCCTTTTCCCCCACAATGCGAGTGTCATTGATCTCGGTGATCCGGTCGACAAAGAGAAACGGCGGGCGGTGGGGGATAATCTTCTGAATGCCCTCGCGATCGATGATCATTGCCGACCTCCACCTGGATGTTGAAGCGTTGGAACGTTGAAACGTTGGAACGATGCTCTCCGGCAATTCATTATTCGACACTCCAACGCTTCAACGCTGCACCGTTTCAACGATTCTACGGGCGAGTTCGACGTGTAAGTCATGGCCGGCCCCGCAGGCGATGATATGCGCGTGCACCACAGTTTCGGCGAGCATCAGATCTCCGAGCAGGTCGAGCACCTTGTGCCGCGCCGGCTCGTCGGGAAACCGGGGCGGGGAGAGATACCCCTCCGCCCCGATGCCCAGCGCGTTGCTGGCGGACGCGCCGCGCGCCAGGCCGGCCCGCTGCAGCGTCTGCAGCTCGTCAGCGAATCCCCAGGTGCGCGACGGTGCAATCTCGTCTACAAACTGATGCCTGCTCGGATCGAAGTCCACGACCTGCGTACCAAGCCCGCCTGCCCGTAGCGACACGATGTAGGTGACCCGCAAGCGATCGGCCGGGACGGCCAGGATCCACGCCGCGTCCTGACTCACCCAGAGAGGACTGTGCACCGTCCGCACCGGCCGCCGCCCCGCTTGCTCGATGATCCCCGCGGAGGTGAGCGCCTCGACGTACGGCGCGGCACTCCCGTCCAGGATGGGCAGTTCCTCTCCGCGCACCTCGACGCGCAGGTTGCTCACGCCCACGCCGGCCGCGGCGGCGAGCAGATGCTCCACCGTGCGCACAGGTGTGCGCTGCCCCAGAGTGATACCGCGCTGCGTGTCGCTCACCATGCTGGCGGCCGCTTTGACCGCGGGGGAGGCGGGACGGTCCACGCGCACAAACACGATGCCGGTGCCGAGCGGGGCCGGCTGGCACACCACCGTCGCGGGATCTCCGGTGTGGATGCCGATGCCCGAGCACGTCACCGGCCGGCGGATCGTCCGTTGCGGAACCGAGATCATCCCGCGTTGCGATGGCGCGGTGGGGAATCTGTGTGCAGCATCCGGTGCAGCGCGGCCTGCTGCTTGAGGCCTTCACGGTGGGGGCGGGCGGGATTCCCGGAAAACACCGCTCCCTCCGGCACGTCCTTGGTCACGGCGGACTTAGCCAGAATCGTCGCGCGTGCGCCGATGTGGACGTGGTCCTTCACCCCAATCTGTCCGGCCAACACCGCGCCGTCCCCGATGATGACACTCCCGGCGATACCGCACTGGGCCACGATCACGACCCCTCGCCCAACGGTGACGTTGTGGGCCACCTGCACGAGATTGTCAATTTTCGTGCCGGCGCCAATGCGGGTCTCGCCGAGCGTCGCCCGGTCGATTGTCGTGTTGGCGCCGATCTCCACATCGTCTTCAATCACCACACGACCGATATGCGGAATCTTCACGTGCTCGCCCGCACTGACCGCATAGCCGAAACCATCGCTGCCAACCACCGCACCGCTGTGCAGGATGACCCGCCGGCCGATCTCGGTGCGATCGTACACGGCCACGCGGGGATAGATGACGGTGCCCTCGCCAACGGTCACCTGGCGACCCAGCACGCACCCGGCCATGATGGTCACGCCGTCGCTGATCCGCGACCCCTCGCCGATCACGACGTATGGACCAACGAATCCCCCCGTGCCAACAATGGTCTGCGCGCCGATGACCGCCGTGGGATGCACCCCGGGAGGGGCGGGCGGCGCAGGATACAGCAACGCGATCGCCCGCGCCAACGCCAGCCGCGCATCCTTGACCCGAACCGCGGGTTTGACCATGGCCCGCAGGTCTTGCGAAAGGAGCAGCGCGGAGGCCGTGCTCGCCTCCGCGAGTGAGAGCAGGTGCGCCTCGCGCACCATCACCAGCGCCCCAGGAACCGCACGCCCGACCTCGGTGACGCTTGTGACCACGACCTCGCCGTCCCCCACGAGTTCTCCGCCAATCGCCACAGCCAGCTCGCGGAGCTTCATGCTGCCCCCATGCCCATCATTTGAGTCTGGCCAGCACCGCGTCTGTGATATCGATGCCGCCGAATCTGATGGCCTGCTTGACCAGGACCACCCGCAGCCGCCGCCGGCGTGCTTCATCCGCCACCGCGGCGTGGACACGTTCATTGAGCTGCTCTTCGAGATCACGACGCAGCGCAGCGAGTTCCTTCAGATACGTCTGCCGGCGGCCTTCCAGGTCCTCTTTACTGAGTTGCCCGGTGAGCAGACGCAGATCCGCCACCATAGCCTTCTCCCGGTCATCGAGCTGCTTCTGGTAGGAGAGCCCCAGCACACTCTCGTTGATGATCCGCTTGGAGTCCACCACCCCGATCCGCGGTCCGCATCCGGTCGCCACGAGAAGCACACCGACAACGAGCGGAACCCATCCTCGCGTTCCCGCGGCGTTCATCGCTTCAGCTTCTCGACCACGTCGGTGGTAATGTCGATCCCGGCCACATTGCTGACGAATCGGGTCAGGACCACATCGAGTCTGCGGTCCTGCGCGATGGCCGCGACCTCGATTTTCACCTCGGCCAGGATGCCGTCCTCGAGCCGGACCCGCTGCTCTTGCAGGGACGCCAGTTCCGCCCGCAGCCGCCGGGTGCGTTCGCCCAGACTCTCCGTATATGTGCCCTGCCGTCCTGGCACCGGCCCCTGGGCCGCGGCCAGGAGTTCCTTGCGGCGCCGGTCCAGGCGGGCGCGGAATGTCTCTTCCATGCCGGCTGCGGTGTGTCTCAGTTCTTCTTGCAGTTCCTGCTGGCGGACCAGCAGCCGCTGCTGCGCCTCGGCCTGCGCCGCCTGCTCCGCGGTCAACAGCTTCGCGTTGATCTCATCCTCTTTGGCCTTCTGAAACGCCGTAAACGCTTTTTGCGTCTCGTCCGCCTTGGCGGCGATGCGCTGTGCGCGCTCATCCTGCAGGGCCTGGACTTGCTGCTGCAGTTGCTTCGCCTCTTCTTCTGAGGTGAGGCCTGCCACCTCGGCCCGCAGGCGAAGGTTCAGCAGAGGATAGCGGTACTCATCACGGATGGATTGCTCGGCCTCCCGCAGCTGCGCACGCAACTCGTCGCGCTTGGCCAGGATCGCCCGACCCCCCTGGGCCTCCAGGTCCTGACGGACCTGATCGATCTTGGCCGCCTGCTCGGTGCGCAACCCGTCCGCGAAGGCCTCCAGGCGCCGCTCGGTGTCTTGTTTGACGAAGGCCAGCTCCTTGTCTAGCTCGCCCTGCAGCTGGCGTGCTTCCAGGTCGAGCGCGCGCTGCACATCGACCTCAGGCATGACCGGCGCCCCCGGGAGCAGGGCCAGTTGCGCCTGCACGTCCGCCACCTGCTGGACCACGGCATTGAGCTCCTGCCAGTGAGGGTGCGCGCGGGTCACAACCTGCAAGTCGACGACGCCCACACGGGTCTCTGCCACCGGGGCGGAGGTGCTGCGGACCCGTCCCCGGCAACCTCCCGCCAATACCACCGCGAGGACCAGGAGAAACCCGGCCCGCACCGTGGTCCGCGCCGCATGTCCCTGCCACATGTCGGAGACGGGAACCCTACTTCGCAGTCAACTGGGCGATCACCGCGTCGGTCAGGTCCACCCCGCCGTACAGCACGACGGTGCGGTCGAGTACGATGCTCATGCCGTGGTCGCGGCCGACCTTCTCGACGGCCACGCGGATGTCTTTGTCCAGCCCGCTTAGCAGCTCCTCGCGTTTCTGCACGAACTCCTGCTGGAGCTGACGGTCCAGCTCCTGGCGCTGCACCGGCCCCAGGCTCTTGACCCGTTGCTGGAACTCGCGTTGCTTGGCCTGAAAGAACTCCTGCAGGGCGCGTTCTGACGAGGCCTTGCGCGGGTGGTTATCCAGGGCGCGCTGCATGTCCACATACCCGATGGTAAACGACTGCCCCAGGACCGGGCCGCTCTGCCACGCCACCAGGCCGATCAGGACCAGCAGAGCGACAACGGCCGCACCGCCGAGCCAGAGCGTGGGAATTGTCTTCCCTCGAATCTGCATCACAAGCCTCCTCTAGGGAAAATGGAAGAAGGAAGAGGGAAGAAGGAACTACTACCCGCTTCCTCACCTCATGCCAAATCGCTCACACAATTGTACCTCACCATACCCAACACCGCGTGCTTTCCGTCTTCCCTCTTCCCTTATCCCTCTTCCCTTTTCCTGTTTCACAGGTTGCTGGTCAGCCGCAGCCACACGTCGCCGCGTGATGTGCCGACGAGTTCCCACGCCAGGAACTCGTTGAGGCGGTAGGTCAGCGTCCCTTCAAACACCTGGGTGGGCACCGCCCACTCCCCGCGCAGGCCGAGATCGGGGCTAACCTGCACGGTCGTCCACAGCATGGTCTCCTGCGTCGACGGCGCATAGGTCACCCCCAGCGACGAGACCGGGGACACCTCGTAGCGAAAGCCCAGGTCTGCCGTGAGCGAGAGAGGGGTCGGCACCAGGCGGACCTCGAGGAACGGCTCCAGCGGCGGGGCAACCAGCCGGCCCAAGTGGACCACGACTTCCGGGCCGGGCGCGCTGGGCCCGATATTGAGGCGGGCTTCGACCCGTGCCCGGTACACCAGCGATTCCGCGGAGACGGTCACGTAGGTGGTCTCAGCGGCCTCGATCCGGGAGGTGGCCACGATATTGTAATCCGCGGCAGGAGGGTACGCCGCCAGCTGCTCGTTGAGCATTCGCTCCAGGGCGCGCCGCACAGTCCCGGCAAAGGCGACCGGGAGGCCGCGTAACGGTTCCGCCATGGAGGCGACCTGCGGACCATGCTGGTCCAACAGCACGATGGGAATTGATGTGGACCGGAACCGCACGCCGATGTTGCGGATGACGCGTGAGTCTTTGGGCACGATCGTCAGGTCGAGCTGCGCGGCTTCCGCGGGATGGATCCGGATCGTGGCGGTGAATCCTGGCAGCGCCGCCTCCACGACGTCGCGGACCCGAAGCTCGATCAGCGAGTCCGCCCACTGCAGTGACGCCACCGGCAGCCCGGTCATCAACACCTGGATCTCCGCCGCCGGTCCCGACAGTAGCCCGGTCAGGAGGGGCTGGACGCGCTGGTGCAGCGCGCGCAGGTCGGGGATCACGGTGATCTCGCGCACGACGGGACGGACCGGCCGCATGCGGATGCTGACCACCGTGGTTGCGCTGGGACGCACCGCCGCGTCGGCAACAGCGTAGCCGACGGCGACGCGTTCGATCACGCTGGCAATCGCCTCTTCTGGCCTGGGCAGCAAGGCCGCGACCTGCTCCAAAGGGCGGCCAAGCAGCAGGCGCTCGGCGACGCTGCTCACCGTCGCCTCGAGGCGGTCCCGGATGATCCGGTGAGGCGTGGCGCCGTCAAAGCTGAGTTCGACCACCACCTGCTGGACCGCCGTCTGGCCCCAGGCAGGCGCGACGCCGGCGGCGAGCATCAGCAAGCCGATAAGCGGGGCGACGCTCGATCGAATCGTCCGCGTCGCGGGAAACCTCGGCTCCGCGGAGTTGAAGCGTTGGAAAGTTGGAGAGTTGGAGAGTTCTTCCTGGGGACGCTGGTCGTAACTCTTCACCTTTCCAACGCTCCAACGTTCCAACGTCGTTTCCTGTTAGAAGGGTGCCCCAAGGGACAGCCACGTCTGCCGGCTCCCATCGAGCCCGCGCCACGCCAGGTCGATGCGGATCGGGCCCAGCGGCGTGTTAATGGCGATGCCGACGCCATATCCTGTCTCGGGAGTACTGTCCAGTGGGGCGGCTCCACTGTCGGCGAAGAGCACCAAGCTCACATCAGTAAACGCCGGGATGAGCGCGCTCATTGGGAACCGGTACTCCAGGTTGCCGACGAGAATGCTCGTGTCGCGCTTGAAGCCCGACGGCAGCCCGCGCACGGTGCTGGGGCCCCCGAGGACGAACTGGTCCTGCAGCGGCACCGTCCCGTTGGCGAGACCTCCGAGCAGCCGGACGACGAATGCCGCGCCGCCACCTGTCGGGAACAGGCGCTGATAGTCGAAGTTCAGTTTCGTGAAGTCAAATTCCCCGCCAAGCCACAGCGGCGCCAGTTCGGCGGATGCGAGAATCCGGTCCCCTGAGGTGGGCGCAAATCGGGAGTTCCGTGTGTCGCGGATGGCTGAGAGCTGGAAGCTGACAACCCGACCCGGCGTCAGCAGCGAAGGCGGGGGACAGCGGGGATCCGGCGCCGGTCCACACGGAACAGGATCACTGGGGTCGAGCGGGAGGGCACTGAAGTTGGTGAACTCGCTTCGGAGTCTGATCAGTCCGGTCGTGACGCCATCCAGCGGCCGACTGAGCCCTAGGGTCGCCCCGTCCCGCCGGAGGCTAAAGCGGGATGTGGCCTGCCCGCTGAGGAGGGCGTACTCCTGCTCCACAGAATTTCGGGAAAAGAGACTCAGATCGAGGCCGGTCCCCAGCGGGTCGAGAAACGGTTCGTTGAGGCTCACTTCGTAGTTGAGTTGCTCGGCAGTGCCCTCCTGCACGGCTCGCTCCGCGCGGACGGCAACGGATTGCCCCAGGCCCTGCCAGTTTCGATCCCGGTACTCGATAAATCCCAACAACCCTTCGCTCGAGCTATACCCCAGTCCAAAGGAGGCCGACGCCGTGCGAGCTTCCTTCACCTCGATGGTGATGACGGTGGAGTCCGGAGCAGCACCCGGTTCCGGCCGAGCTCGAATGGATTCGAACAATCCGGTATCAAACAGCCGCTGTAAATCGCGCTGCAGGACGTTCAGATTGAAAACAACCCCGGGTTTCGTCTCCCGCACATAGCGCGCCGCCACCACCGGCAGAGTTTTCCTCAGTCCCTCAAAGCGGACCGCCTCCACGACCCCTTCGGCGATACGTACCCGCAGCCGCGCTTCGTTCAGACGCTCCATAGGCAGGAGGCTCAGGTCGGCGACGCGTGCCAGTCCAAACCCCTTGTCCGCGTATAGCTTCTGCACGGAACGGGCGCCTTCGCGCATTTTGGTGAGGTTCAAGACTTCGCCGACCGGCACCCCCAGCGCGGCGCGAATCTCGCCGGCCGTGACGGCGGTATTCCCCTCGATGACGATATCAACGACCGTCGGATTCTCTGTCACAAGGAAAATCACCGCGACACCGCCCTGCTCTGGCTCGAACCGGGCGGATACATCGGCGAACCAACCCAGATCGTTGATGGCGCGCACATCAGCCCGCAACTTCTCGTCGTTGAGAAGCTCGCCCGCCTTTGTCTGTGTGACCACGGCCAGAATCTGCTCGCTGGCGATCTTCACATTGCCCGAGACTTCGATCCTCTTGACGATCGGGGGCGGCGGGGAGGCGGGAGGCGGCGAGGGTTGCTGGGGAGCGGCGGGAGACGGCTGCGGCGCCGGTGACTGCGTCAACCCCGGCGCTGAGAGCAGCGCGATGCAGGCCACCACCACGGGGGCCACCAGAAGCCGGAACGCTGGACGGCTCATCGCCTCTCCTCCACGCACAAACTCCGGCCGGAGGCCGCTCGTGGACCGCGGCCGGATCCGCGCACCGGCATCACTCGATGTTACGGGGAAGATGTCCCGGCGGGTTCTTGCCGCAGCGCCCGCTCGGCGGTCAATACCAGATCGATGAGTTCAGACATGGAGATATGGGACGATCCGACGACGATGGGAGCAGTGCCGCTTGTACGGTCAAGGGGCAGCTCGTGTCCCGTTCCGAGGAGTGTGGCGGAAGGAGATGCGACCTGTGCGTCCACGACGCGTCCAGATCTGGGACCGCCGGCGGCGGCGGAGGGCGACGCCGGCCTTGATGCAGACCCCGCCGTCCCCACGGCCTCAAGCAGTGCGCCAGATGACGATGACAGCCTCACCAGGCGCGGCGGTGGCGACGACGCCGCCCCGGATATCACTGGCCACCGCGACGCGAGGAGGAGGGCCGAAGCCACAACCGCACTGACGAGCACGAATGCGAACGGCGTCGACCGACGCGTCCCCACGCCCGCCGGAGCGCCTGTCGCTTCGATCGCATGGTGGACTTCCGCGCCGGCCAGCACCAGCGTCAGAGCGGTCCGGGTCAGGTTGCCTTCGGTGCACTGGCGTTTCGCCCGGTCCAGCCACCGCTGCGCAAAGCCGATCCTCGTCAGTACCTGCGTGTCTCCTGTTCCGGCCATCGCGGTCCTCCTCACCATCCCGAGCACACGTATTTAGTATCCAGGAGCATTCTTGGGCCGCTGCACGTCGTCGAGCACCAGCTGCCGCATGTGCGACAGGGCCTGTTTGTGCAGGCGGTAGAAGTGCGACAGACTAATTCGTAGCTCCGCGGCAATGCGCCGCGGATCGCGCGATTCCGCGTAGGTGGCCCACAGGATCGCACGCTCACGCTCCGGGAGCTCCCGCACCGCCCGCCAGACCTGCGCCACCATGGCGTCATCCTCGACGTCAAGGAGGGCATGATCGGATTCTGGATCGGCGAGGCGTGTGGCCAGCGCCATCTCGCTCTGGCCATCCTGTTCCAGCGAATACTCCACAGGCCGGATCCGTCGCAACGAGTTCAGCACGCGCCCGCGGACCCGATAGGCGGCAAAGGTAGAGAACCGCACCCCTCGGGAGGGGTCGAAACGCTCCACGGCCTCAATCAGCCCGACCGTCCCCTCCTGCAGCATGTCCATCAACACGACGTCTGGGGGGCGGATTTGCATGACGAGCTTAAACACCAACGGCTGGTACGCTTCGATGAGCCGCAGGCGGCTCTCGGCGTCTTTCTGGATGCGGTACTGATACCACAACTGCTGCTCGTCCTCGGGCCGCAGCAGCGCGATTTTCTGCAGTTCTTTCAGATACGCAGTCAGCACGACCGAAGTTTCGCAAAGCCGATGGGGAAGTCCTGCCCGGAGAAATGCGGGATTTCTAGAAGCGGTGCGTGATCCGCCAGAGGACGTCGTACGTGCCCAAATTATCGACCGAGAAACTGAACATCGTGGAGGGTGTCAGGCGATACTCCATGGACCACACGGATCGCGGGTCAACCCCAAACGCAGACGTCAGCGTGACGTACAGATTGCGCACAATCAATTTCCCGACGCGCAGCGTCAGCGGCCGCTCGACATCGTAGGCGATGGTGAGCTCTTCGAGCCCAAACGCCTGTGCCATGGCGCGGCTGACCGATCCAAAGACCGCGGCGCTCATTTCCGCCTGCAACATGGTCTCCACACTTTCGCCCCGCAGGAGCCTGGTCACCCCGACACGCTCGGCCAGCGCGGCGAGGATCTCCCCGCGCGTCAGCGGTGGATCGGAGGTCACCTCGACGGCGAGATCATCCGGTGTGCCGGTGATGTGCAGAAAGACGTGCACTGTTTCGAAGCGGTTTTCGGATCCGGGGGGACTCACCAGTTGCACATCGGTCTCAGCTCTGGCATCGACGAACGGGGTGGTGCCGCGGAATTCCGCGAAGGTTGCCTGGCCCTCGGTCAGGGCAAATGCCGAGTTGAACGCCGTAAACGTCCCGCGCGTAGACTGCACCTCACCCGCCAGCCGCGGATGAAGCAACGTCCCCTGTGCCCGAACGGTTCCCTGGACCTGGAGGCGCAACTGTCCGAGGTTCACCCACAGCTCATCGCCGGCAGTCACTTCAAGGTGTAGGACGGGGTCGAAGTCGGTGCCCGACGTCCGCTCCAACGTATGGACCGGAAGCACGAAGAGATCTCCGCGTCTGAGGGTCAACGACCCGCTGACCGACAGCCCGTCCACTGGTCCTTCCAGCCGCAGGATGCCATCGGCGACTCCGTCAAAGTACGGAGCATACTGCAGGCGCGCCCCGACCGCTTCCATGGCCAACGCCACTCGATTGGGCTTGAACCGCTGCAGCCCGATAAGACCGGAGATGGCCACTGCTCCATCTCCAGCCCTCGCCCGCAGCTCCGCGACCCGGATTTCGCCGTCCGCGAATTCGAGACGACCCTCCAGGTCCGTCAGGCTTGGTTCCAACCCGCGCAATCGCAGAACGCCGCCGCTGCCCGCCAGCGCCCCCTGCAGGTGCGGCTGGGCCAGCGTGCCGGTCAGGTGCAGCTCTCCGGCGAGCGGGCCTCGCCCCTCCTCGATGCGTTCTGTGAGCAGCGAGACCATTGAGAGGTCGGCGTCGACCAGCGCGACATGCACGTCCACGGGCCGAGCCTCGTCGAGCCGCAGCCCCAGCGGATCGACCGGCACCGTTCCAGTCAGTTTGACCTTGTGCCGGTCCTGCTGGACGAGTCCCTGCTCGATCGAGAACTGGCCGTCCCGGTAGTACGCCTGCAGCAGCATTCGATCGAACGGGGTACCGCCTACCATACCGTTGGTGACAGCCGCTGAGAGACCCACCAGCGGATCGGCGAGATTGCCGCTAATTTGCAGGGTGAACTCCAGCTCACCCTCCAACGAGCGCCGCCCGCCGGCCACCGACTGCAGCAGGCTGAGGCTGAGCCCCTGGCCGTTGAGCTCCAGGTCACTGGTCCCACTGAGATCAATACGCCCTGCGCCGATCACGGTGCCCTGCTCGGGCGTGACAGACAGCGTCCGCAGCGTGATCGCATGCCCGGCCAGCGTGGCGTTGACGGCGGCATGGCGGATGGCATGGTCTCCCGCCACGCCGTCGGTGAGTTGGGCGACCAGAACGGCGGCAGGATCGCTGGCCCTCCCGCTCACGGCGATCTCACCGTCCACCAGGCCATCCAGCGCAAACCGCGGCTGGATCCGAAGGAGTCCCAGCAACGTCCGGATCCTCACCTGCTGCGCGGAGGCATGCCAATCCAGCACCGGATCTTCGCCCAGCAGCGTGCTGCCGGCCAGCTGGAGCGTTCCCCCCTCGTGGAGGAAGGACAGCGGGGCCAGGATCAGCCGGCCCCGTTGATAATGCGCGGTACCCTCGACGCGGTCTATCGGCTGCCCGTTGAGCCGGACCGTCGAGGATGACAGGGCCGCGGTGACGGTGGGCGCGGTCAACGAGCCACCCAGGGTCCCTTCCAGGATGATGATCCCGTCGGCGTGCACCGCGCCGTTGCGGAGGGCCGCGACGTCGTGGAGGTCGAAGGCCGGGGCAGCAAAGGATAGCGCCAGCTGGCCACGCGGATCCACGCTGCCGTGGATCGAGATGCGCGACGCATTCACTTCCAGCGCGGCATCGTCGAGGGACAGTGCCCCCCGCGCCCAGCGGAACGCGGCAATCAGTCGATCCACGGGCTGGCCGGCGACGATGCCATCGCTGAGCGTCAATGCGCCATCGGCCTGTGGATCGGTGAACGTGCCGGTCAGCCTCACCGTCCCGGACACGGTGCCCTCCGCATCGAGCGGCACCTTGGCCACATCAAGCAGTCGTTGCGCGGGTATGCGATGCGCCCGGATGGCGAGGTCCACCGATTCCGGCGCCCCCCACCTGACCTCGCCCACAGCTTCGTAGACGCCCTCGCCATCGCGCAACAGCAGCCCCGGCGTCACGAGCCCGGTCGTCCCGAGCGTAAGCGATCCCGTGGCCTGATCGAAGGGGAAAGGGCCCAGCCGGCCCTCGCGCGCGTCGAGGCGGCCGGATACCACAGGAACCAGCACCGTACCGGCGACGCGCCCGGCCAGATCCGCAGTCCCGGCCAGCCACTGCCCGGGTCCCACCAAGCGCCCCACGGCCTGGAGGTTTACATCGGTTGCCACGAGCGCCAAGTCCAGCGACCCGCCCAGGCCAATTGTGCCGGTGGCGTGCGCCACGGCCGGACCGCGGTGAGCCTCGAACCGGTCGACTTCCACGATGCCTCGCTCGAATCCAAGCACCACATCCGCACGGTCGATCACCATGCCGGCGACGTCCCCGCTTGCGAGGCCCAGGCGGGCCTGCCCGATGACGGCACCCGGCCTCCCGGCGGCGGCGATGAATCCGGTGGCCTTGCCCTTTGCCGGCAGCGGGAGCAGGTCCAGAGACGTCAGCCCCCTGGCATCGACGCGCTCGAGATCGGCCAGGACGAAGAACTCCAGGGTGGGCAGGGTGAGTCGCGCGTACCCGCGCGCTCGACCATCATCGACGGTCGCGTCCAGGTCGTCAAAGACCAACACGCCGCCGTAGAGTTGCAGGTGGGTGGAGAGATCCGAAAATGTTTGTCCCTGGACATGGCCGGCCCCGCTGGTCACATCCCCATCAACGAGGAGCGCGTCCAGCGGCCCGACCACCCGCGCTTCCCCCCCGGTGCGGCCCGAGATCTGCAGCCCCGTGCTGGGGAAGAACAGGCGTTTCAGGGTGGCCAGATCCAGCGACGCCGACCGGATGGCGAGGTCGAGATGGGCGTCGGTCAGGTACGCGATCTCGCCTCTCACCCAGACCGGGGACGACTCCACCATCATCGTCAGTCCATCGCTGGTCACGCGACGGTTGTCCAGCACCAGCGGCCCCTCGATGTCAGTCAGCGCCACCTGGGATGGGACCAAAACCGCGCGGCCTTCGTGCAGCTGGAAGGTGGCACGATAGTCGAAGGCCATCGCCGCTCCCCGGCGTGACACCAGCAGACGGGCAGTCCCATCCACGGTGCCGCCGGTCCACCGCAACCAGTCCAGATGCGCCAGATACGGCCCCCAGTGCGCAGCCGACGCGCCGCGTGTCGTGAACACAAGATCCACAACGGCGTCTGCTGGGAGGACCGTCGCAGCGACGTGCAGCAACGCAGGGGTGCGGCCGGAGGTGTCAACCGCGTCCACTTCCAGGCGCAGGCGCGGGGAATCGCTCCAGGACACACTCCCGGTCACCCGTTCGAAATGCGCGCCAAAGGGCACCGGCCTGTTCCAGGCGTCAATGACGAGCAGCGTCCCCTCGCGGACCTCCACCGTGCCCGTGAACGCAGCAAGCCCCCCGCCGCCCTTCCGCCGCTGGGGAAGGCGGGGGATGTTCCACTGGCCCGCGGCATCACGCGAGAGCGTCAGGACGGGGCGGTTCAGTTCGATGGTGGCCAGGCTGGTGGCTGGGCCTCGACCGCGCAGCAGATCGACCAGCAGGGCAAGGGGACGGAACCGCAGGACGATGCGGGTCACATCCACGAAGGTCCCACGCTCGCCAGGGGGCGCGGCGATCCGCACGCCGTCGAGGACGATTCCACGCAGGGGATCACCGGCCATGCGTGAGACGCGGACCTCGCGTCCCAGCGCCTGCGAGACCTGGGCCACCGCGGCGGCGCGCACCGACGCGGCCAGGGCACCGGACCCGGCCAACCACGCCAGCCCGGCGCCCAGGAGCGCGATCAGGATGAGGACCGCAATCGTGAGGCGCATTGCCGCGGGGTGTTGGGTCGCCACTCTCCTCACTACAGACATTCCCGCGGTTCTGCCGCGGTATTCCCCTCCGCCAGGGGTGCGGGGCAGATCAGCGGATGAGGATGGGAATCTGGATCTCGCCTTGCACTACCCAATCGGTGCGGACCACTTCACCGGCGAAGACGTCAAACTTCACGAACTCGCTGCCTTCCGGAGGCAGCCCGAAGGGAATGAGTTGCAGTAAGATGTCGGTGTTCTTCCCGTAGTCCTCAAACAACTGGATCGCCCCGTCCAGCGTGGCCGCCGGGCTGGGCTGAGGTTCCTGCTGCAGCAACTGCGCCAGGCCCTGCTCCGGAGCAGATTCCAAGGATACTTGCCTGCCCGCCGAACCGACGACAAGCACCGCCGGGCCGCGCGGGAAGTCCCGGGGAATCGAAATCTCAATCACGCGCGACGGCACCGTCTGTTCCTGAAACGGCCGCAGGGTCATGTGCACACGCAGGCGCTCGCCTGGAGCCACTTCGCGCCGCTCCACCGTGGCCTCAGCGATGGCTGCTGTCTGGCGTTTGCCGGTCACACTGATCTCGATATTCATGTCCACTGGATCGAGGGGGGCGAGATCGTTATAGAGGAGAAAGTTCAAAGCGTCCGGGAGATCCAGCAACGAGGCGAGGGCCACGTCGCGGCTGTTATAGAAGACATTCTCGCGGCTGATCACCCGGGGCAGCCCCTTCGCCCGCAATGTGATCTTCACGCTGGCGGTGCCGCCACCCAAGATTTGTCCGCGAGCCCGGTCGACAGCGGTAAGCGCCATGGCCGCAGCGAAGGTCTTGGCCAGATCGCGCCGGCGCACGACCTGCACCCCCTTCTCGATCCGCGTCCCAGCGTCCAGATCGGTCACCGCCACGCGCACCGCCAGCATGCGGGGCATCCGGCCGATCACGCCGCGAATCGCCGGCCCGCGATCCTGGTCGATCTTCCCAATCAGGTCGCCGAGGTTCCCTTCTTTGAATGGTTCCTGCAGGGTGCGTACGACGGTGACGATGTCGGAGGTGGTCAGGGCGTACTCCACCTCGCCCATCTGATCCCAGGGGTGCCCGCAGATGAGCAGCCTGTCCCCCACCCGCAGGGTGACGGTGCACATCCCGCCGTAGCTCACATCCCCCCGCACCTGCAAGATCCCCACGGAACTCCCACCGGTGATCGGCGATGCGACGAACGTCGCCCCCTCCTGGTCATACTGCAACAGAGGCTGCGCGGCGCCCAGCGCCTGCCGCAGGAATCCCATCGCGCGCGGTGATAATCCCGACACCATGACCGGAAACGTGGCCGGGATGAACGCGGTCATGCCGGGCAGACCGGCCTCATCCACCCGCTGGGCCTGCGCCAGGGTGTCGGTGACCACGACGCGGGTGATCGCGCGCCTGCCGATGTGAAACGGTTCGGAGGCGGCGAATGTCCGCGGCCAGGGGGTCTGCGCAGTCCCATTCGGGAGGTCGAGCACAGTGAGCATGTCTTCGATCGGGGTGCCCAGCGCCAGTTCCCGTTTTCCGGGCTGCCAGAGGTAGCCGGCCGACAGGGCGCCGATCAGCTTGCCGTTGATAAACAGCGGGCTCCCGCTCATCCCCGCCGCGGTCCCACCGGAGCGATCGGTGACCGGTCCGGACGCGCGAAACAGGATCAGGTGGCGGACCGGGATCACATCCCCGCCGCCCTGCAGAATGCCCATGATTTCAATATCGAACTCCTCGATTTTTTGGCCCTGGATGACAGTGCGCCCGATGCCACGCATGCCGGGCTTGATGTCGCGCAGCGGCATGATCGGCGGCAGCACAGCCTTGGATTGCGCCCAGCCCATGAGCGGCGTCAGCACGACCGCCAGCACTATCCCCACCACCACGACGCGCCTGACCACGCTCCTGCCTCCCTCGCCCTGACGCCGCGCCCTCACCTGACCCTCACCCTACCCTTTCCCACCAGAGAGGGAAATTGGGTGGAACGGCACCGGCGTCTGTGGTGGTGATTCCGCACCGCGCCTATAAATCCCCCATGATGACGCACATGAAAGATTGCCAATTGTAGATTGTGAACACCGGGGCTATCGGGGCTGCAGCCGGATGACGATGTCGCCTCGTTCGATCCGCTGGCCCGGCTGCACCAGGACCTCCCCAATCACGCCGTCGCGGGGGGCGCGCGCCGCGACCCCGATCGTGCCGGTCAGCGGCGTGCGGACGTACACCAGCGGCTGAGCGTCGTCTACCTGATCGCCGACTTTCACCAGACGGTCCTCCAGCACCACGCCCGCCAGGGTGCTCTTCACCTCGAGCAGATCCGCGGGCGTGGCGAACCCCGTCCCAACTCGACTCGGCGCAAGTGTCTCACTGTGCCTCGTCAACCAGTCGAGTTGGAACGGGGCGAAGACGGCCGCTGCAGCAGCGGTGAACATGACGAGCAGGACCGCCAGCGTGCGCATCAGCCCCCCTACCCCGCAAACTCCTCGGGGCGGTCCGCACTCCTCGTAAAGTAGAAACGCAGCGCCTGCACGATTCGTTCTGACGCCCGGCCGTCGCCGAACGGATTGTGGGCGCGGGCCATCGCCTGGTATGCCGCCGGATCGGTGAGCAGGCGGGCCGCCTCTCGGACGATGGCGATACGGTCGGTACCCACCAGCGACATGGTCCCGGCCTCGACGCCTTCGGGGCGCTCGGTCACCCAGCGCAGCACCAGGGCAGGCCGTCCCAAGGCCGTGGCTTCCTCTTGAATACCGCCGGAATCGGTGAGGATCAGGGTGGCCTGCTGCATCAGGCGCACCCAGACCGGGTACTCCGGCGGCTCGATCAGGTGGGCCCGCGGATGCTCGTGCAAGACGTCGTGCACAATCCGGCGCACCGCCGGGTTCGGGTGCACCGAGAAGATCAGCAGCACGTCGGGGAAGCGGTCCAGCAACTCCCGCAGCGCCAGGTAAATCTCCCGCAGGGGTTCGCCCCAGTTTTCCCGGCGATGCGTCGTGGCCAGCAGCAGCCGGCGGCCCGCGAGTGGAGGAATCCCAGGGACGGCCGGGACGGCCGGCAAATGCTGCACCGTCTGCAACGCATCGATCACCGTGTTGCCCGTGACGAAGATCGACTGCTCCGGGATCCCCTCCGCCAGCAGGTTGCGCTTCGCACGGGGGGTCGGCGCAAACTGCAGCTCGGCGAGGGCCGAGGTCATCCGGCGGTTCATCTCCTCGGGGAACGGCTGGTACCTGTCGTAGGTGCGCAACCCGGCCTCGACGTGTCCGACCGGAATCCGGTGGTAGTAGGCGGCCAGCGCGCCGATGAATGTCGTGTGGGCGTCACCCTGCACCAGGACCATCTCCGGCCGCAGCTCGTCCAAGACCCGGTGCAGCCCGGTCAGCGCGCGGGTGCTGATGTCGACCAGCGACTGCTCCGGCCGCATGATGTCCAGATCCACGTCCGGGGTAATTCCAAACAGCCGCGTGACCTGATCCAGCATCTCCCGGTGCTGGCCGGTGGTGACCACGACGGGGGCGAACTCCGCGCTGGCGCGCAACCGTTGCACGACCGGCGCCATCTTCACGGCCTCCGGCCGCGTCCCGAAGATTGTCATGACGGACACCCGCCCCGCCGACGCGGCCTGGCGGGCAGCCAGCGGCTTGGGTTCGGTCAGCGTGACCATCTACTGTAGGAACCGGGACGCCCTAAGATGTGCGTGCCGCCGCACGCGTGTCAGGGGAGGTTGGCAGGACCCGGGAGTTCGGCGGCGTGTGGCCGGTGCAGGTGAGCCAGGCCGAGGCGCCACCCCAGCACCACCAGAAAGACGGCGATCACCGTCAGCAACACCAGCGACAGCATCCGGTTGATTCCGGCGGCGGCCAGACCACCTAGTCCGAGGATGGCCGACAGCAGCCACAGCGTGAACACGACCTGCCGCTGCGACAGTCCGCGATCCAGTAAGCGATGGTGCAGGTGGCCCCGGTCCGGAACAAAGATGGAGACGCCGTTCCGGTACCGCCGGACGATGGCATAGCCTGTGTCCAGAATGGGCAGAGCCAGCGCGAGCACCGGCACCGCGAGGCTCAGGGCGGTGGCCGCCTTCGCCAGCCCCTGCACTGCGGCGGCGCCCAGCAGAAATCCCAACAGCATCGACCCGGAGTCGCCCATGAACGATTGGGCCGGATTAAAGTTGTGGCGCAGGAAGCCCAGCGCCGAACCGGCCGCGGCGGCGGCCAGCGTCATAGCCAGCACGTCGTGACGGTAGGCGGCGGCGCTGAGGAGCGTCATGCCGGTGATCACCGACACACCGGCAGCCAGTCCGTCCACACCGTCGATGGAGTTCATGGCGATGGCCATGGAGCCCAGCCACACCACGGTGAACACCTTGCCGGCCATCCCCAGCGGCACGACCGCGCCGGTGACCGGGTGCGTCATGAAGTCGGTCGTCATGCCGAACCACACCGGAATGGTGGCGATGGCATAGATCAGAGGGAATTTCACCCGCCCCGGAAGCGAGCGCACATCGTCAAACGCCCCCAGGGCGGTGATCGCGGCCGCGCCGAGCAAGATGCCCACCACCGGCAGCGGCGGCGGCTTATACGGGACGGCGAGCACCACATAGCGAGTTTCCCGTACCAGGGCGACCGGCTGGTCGATCGGCAGCGTGACGAGCAGTGCCAGCAGCGCGCCCCCGAAGATGGCGAGGCCGCCGAGCCGCGGAACCGGATGGGTATGGATGTGCCGGCCCCCAGGCGGAGCCATCGCGCCCAACCCCTGCGCCACCCACCGCATCTCATACGCGATGGCGTAGGTGAACAACAGCGCCAGGAGCCCCGCGATCAGGAAGGGGGGAATGTGCATGGCTTCACCATTCTAGTGTTATGCCCGCGGAGTATCAACGCCAGCCCGCTGCTCTGCCCCGTCAGTCAAACAACTGGCTCACCGACCGATCCTCATGCACACGCCGGATGGCCTCGGCCAGCAGGGGCGCGACCGAGAGCACCGTGATCTTGTCGACGCGCTTCTCCGGGGGTAATGGAATGGTGTTGGTGACCACGAGCTCCTGGATGGCGCTTCCGCTGATCCGCTGCACAGCCGGACCCGACAGCAGCGCGTGCGTGGCGCAGGCGTACACCGCCGTCACGCCGCGCTTGACGAGCGCCTGCGCGCCGACCGTGAGGGTGCCGGCGGTGTCCACGATGTCGTCCACGATGATCGCCGTCTTGCGGTGCACTTTGCCGATCACGTGCACGACCTCTTTCACCTGGTTCGGCCGGTCGCGGCGCTTGTCGATGATGGCGATCGGCGCGCCGAGCTGCTTGGCGAACTCCCGCGCCCGCGGCACTCCCCCCACATCCGGGGAGACGATGACGATGTTGTCCAGTCCCTTGCGCGCCATATAGTCGCCCAAGATCATGCGGGACGGCAGATGATCCAGCGGAATATCGAAAAATCCCCAGATCTGGCCGGCATGCAGATCCATCGTGAGGATGCGGTGACAGCCCGCGGCGGTGAGCAGGTTGGCCACCAGCTTCGCGGAGATCGGTTCCCGTGGTCGCATCTTTCGATCCTGGCGCGCGTACCCGAAGTAGGGAATGACGGCCGTGATCCGGTCGGCGGACGCCCGGCGCAACGCGTCGGTCATCACCAGCAGCTCCATCAGGTTCTCGTTCACCGGCGGGCTGGTCGGCTGGATCACGAAGACATCCTCGCCCCGGACACTCTCTTCGATGCGCACCCCGATCTCGCCATCAGCGAATCGGAAGATGCTCATCTCCGACACCGGCACGTCGAGCCCGGCGGCGATCTCCTGCGCCAAGGCCGGGTTGCCCTGGCCGCCGAACAGCTTCAGGCGTGGCCCCTGGGAGGGATCACGCGGGACCGCTCGCTGCGTCTCGACCAACGGTGTCCGCTGCATGGACGACACGGTCTTAACGCCGGCGCTCTGCTGTGACATATCGGATCACCCGGGCCGGCACGCCCACGGCCACCCCGCCTGGAGGGACGTCCTTGTTGACGACCGATCCTGCACCGGTCACGGCTCCCTTGCCGATGCGAATCGGCGCGATGAGCATGGTGTCGCTGCCGATGAAGGCCTCATCCTCGATGTCCGTGTGATGCTTGCGGGTCCCGTCGTAGTTGCAGGTGACCGTGCCGGCGCCGATGTTGACGCGGGCACCGACGGTGACATCGCCGAGATAGCTCATGTGGTGGACCTTGGTGTGGTCGCCGACCTCGGCATTCTTCAGTTCGGCGAAGTTCCCGATCTCGACGAAACGGCCTACGCGCGTCCCCGGGCGCAGGCGGCTGTAGGGCCCCACCGTCGACCCTTCGCCGACCGCCCCCCGCTCCACTGACGAGGCCACGATCGTGACGCCGTCGCCCACCGTGGCGTCGACCAGCCGGGCCTGCGGCCCGATGGTGCAGCGTGCCCCCACCGCGGTGGCCCCCTCCAGGTACGACTGCGGGTGGATGACCGTGTCCGGTCCCACCTGCACACCCGCATGCACGTAGGTCGTCACGGGGTCGATGATCGTGACGCCGCCCTCCATGAGGCGATCGAGCAGGCGCCGTCGCATTAGCGACTCTGCCGCGGCCAGCTCCTGCCGTGAGTTGACGCCGACCGTCTCCTCCGCGCTCGCCACCAGCGCCGATACCTGCTGCTCCCGTCCAAGCAGCCAGCCGATCGTATCCGTGAGGTAGTACTCCCCCTGGGCGTTGCCGGGCGTGAGCGCGCGCAATGCCTCACGCAGGGCCTGCTGGCGAAACATGTACGTCCCGGCGTTGATCTCCATGACCTGGCGTTCTTCGCTCGAGCAATCCGCCTCTTCCACAATCTTCCGCACGCGGCCGTCGCCGTCCCTGATCACCCGGCCGTACCCGCTGGGATCCGGCACCCGCGCGCTCAGCAGCGTGGCGGCCGATCCACTCGTGCGGTGCAGGGCCGTCAGCGCGTGGATGGTCTCGGCGGTCAAGAGCGGCGTATCGCCGTACAGCACCAACACTGGATTCCCGTCGTCGGGCAGGTGCGGGAGGGCCATCAAGACGGCGTGACCGGTGCCCCGCGGCTCCGCCTGTTCGACGTATCGCGCCTGGGCGCCGACGGCCTCGCGGACGCGGTCGGCGCCATGTCCGACGACCACAATGGAAGAGGAGATACCGGCGTGATGGAGCGCGTCAAGGACGTAGAAGATGAGGGGCTGACCGCACACGGGGTGCAGAACTTTGGGAAGGTCGGAGCGCATCCGCTTCCCCTTCCCCGCCGCCAGCACCACGGCGTGCACTTGTTCCATTCACCCCTCCAGAGGTGCTCCTATCCGATATTCCGTAGC
>Ga0209806_1000327_pt1 | contig 31908 bp, 25 predicted proteins | sample GraSoiAngelo_152_FD_186166 | JGI IMG/M metagenome (GOLD analysis project Ga0209806, IMG submission 186166) | Grasslands soil microbial communities from the Angelo Coastal Reserve, California, USA - 14_1009_12_30cm (SPAdes) (version 2) | ecosystem: Environmental > Terrestrial > Soil > Grasslands ... | reverse complement strand
GGATCCGTGTTTTCTGCCCTCGGTATTAGCTTCTCTTCTCGTCCGTTGGTAGGCTCAAATGATATAGCGCTTTATTCCCCGTTCGAGTACCGGCACATTGAAGTTGACCAAGAGTCCGAGTCGGGGGGCCGCAGACAGGGTTCTGCGCAAGCCGATACTAGAAGTCCCGGACCAACGAGTCGACCCACTTCCACCGCTGGCTCACTGACCCTCATGAAGCAAGACTCAGGTAATGGCGACCTCTTCGTAGATGCCGAAGACATCGCGGAGGGCGTCGCAGATTTCGCCGAGCGTGGCGTAGGACTTCACGGCGTCGTAGATGAACGGCATGAGATTGCCTTTTCCTTGGGCTGCGTCGCGGAGAGCATGGAGGCGGCGATCGATCTCGCCCTGGGAGCGGTCGGCGCGGAGCTTTTTCAAGCGGGCGGCCTGGCGGTGCGCCACGGTCTCGTCAATTTGCAGAATGTCCAAGGGCTTTTCGTCGGCTACGAAATCATTTACGCCGACGATGATCTTTTCCTTTTTGTCCACAGCCATTTGGTAACGGTAGGAGGCTTCGGCGATTTCCCGCTGCGGGTAGCTGCGCTCGATGGCGGCGACCATGCCGCCCATGGCGTCGATTCTCGCTATGTATTCCCACGCGCCACGCTCGACTTCGTTGGTGAGAGTTTCGACGAAGTAGGAGCCACCCAGCGGATCGACGGTGTTGGTGACGCCGGTTTCGTGGGCGATGATCTGCTGGGTGCGCAGGGCAATCGTCGCGGCGAACTCCGTTGGCAGCGCCCAGGCTTCGTCGAGCGAATTCGTGTGCAATGATTGGGTTCCCCCCAGCGCCGCGGCGAGCGCTTGAATCGCGGTGCGCACCACGTTGTTGTACGGCTGTTGAGCAGTTAGCGAGCATCCCGCGGTTTGCGTGTGGAATCGCAGTGCCCAGGAGCGCGGATTCTTTGATTTGTAGCGTTCGACCATGGCTTTGTGCCAGATGCGGCGCGCGGCGCGGTACTTGGCGATCTCCTCGAAGAAATCATTGTGCGCGTTAAAGAAAAAGGAAAGCTGCGGCACAAATTGATCCACGTCGAGACCCCGGCGCATTCCCCATTCGACGTATTCCATGCCATCGCGCAGTGTGAAGGCCAGTTCTTGAATGGCGGTCGAGCCGGCCTCGCGGATGTGGTAGCCGCTGATTGAAATGGTGTTGAATTTGGGTGTGTTTTTTACCCCGAATTCGAACGTGTCGATCACCAGCCGCATCGAGGGTTCCGGCGGGTAGATGTATTCCTTCTGCGCGATGTATTCCTTCAATATGTCGTTTTGGAGCGTGCCGGAAATTTTCTTCCAGTCCGCGCCCTGCTTTTCAGCCACCGCCAGATACATCGCCCAGATGATCGCCGCCGGCGAATTGATGGTCATGGAGGTGGTGACATTGGCCAGCGGAATCTTGTCGAAGAGCACCTCCATATCGGCGAGCGAACTGATGGCCACGCCGCACTTGCCGACCTCTCCTTCCGAGAGCGGGTGATCGGAGTCGTAGCCCATTAGAGTGGGCAAATCGAAGGCCGTGGACAGGCCTGTCTGGCCCTGTGCGAGCAGATAGCGGAAGCGTTGGTTGGTGTCTTCGGCTGTTCCAAAGCCCGCGAACTGCCGCATGGTCCACAGCCGGCTGCGGTGCATTGCCGAATGAATGCCACGGGTATACGGGGGCTCACCAGGGAAACCAAGATCCCGGTCAGGATCCCAATTCGTCAGATCCGCTCTGGTATAGAGCCTGCGAATCGCATGCCCGGAAAGGGTGGTGAATTCGGGCTGTCTCTCGGGGCTTTTTTCCAGCGTGGGCCGCAGGGTGTTCTTCTCCCAGGCTTGTTCTTTGGCGCTGGGCGCCCGATCTAGTGAAGACGTCTCGGTCGGAGGCGCGGCTTGCGTGGTGCCCTTGGATGGTTCGCTCATGCGCATGGCCCCCGGTAGAGATTCGAAAAAACGAATCGCGACATAACCAAGATTAATGCTATGCGAAAGGCCGGGAAGGGGCAAGAGTGCCGTGGATTTGGTGCGGAAAACTACGCGGAGCGCGAGCACAACAAAAAAGGGCCCGGGCGAGCGCGCCCGGGCTGGCAGGAAAAATTGGCTGCCAGAATTACCTTTGGCCGGCGTTGAAAGAAAGCTTCTCCGTACCAACCACTTGACCGTGCAACGTGCCGGGAATGAGCGTCTCGCGCTCGACTTCTCCGGTCTTGCCATCGGCGATGGAGACGCGATTGACTTCGAGTGTGCGTCCGACGGCGCGCTCGTAATTGGCCTTGGCTTCGGCGAGATTGGCCAAGGCGCGCAGCTCCGTGCCCTGGGCGTTGATTAGGTCGCGTTGGGTCTGAATGACCAGGTATACGGTCGATGCGCCGAGCTGATACTTCTTCTGCTCCGCATCAAACGTTTGCTGCTGCAGTTCGCGCGCCTTGCTGGCGGCATCGACCTGGGCACGGTCTTGGGTGAGCGCGATGTAGGTATTGCGCACGTCGAGCAGCGCGGCGTTCTTCATTTGCTGCAACTGCGCCTCGAGCCAACGCTGCGTTAGAATAGCGCGCTGGTTGTCGGCTTGTGCGGAGCGGTTACGGATAGGGATCTGCACGTTCAAGGATACTTGATAGTCCGGGAAATTATTGTGAAGCGCGGAACTCATGGCGTCGCCGAAGCCGGCCTGTGCGGTGCCATTCGGTGTGAATTGCGTGGCGGGAAGAAAGGGTCCGCCCGGAATCGGATTCCCATTGGCGTCTACAACTGGAGCTCCTGCGATCGTCGCAGTGGTGAACGTTGCCTGGTTGCCGGCGAGTCCAACCGTGCTGTATTGCGCGGTAAGTGTCGCTGTTGGTAACAGCGCATTGCGGGTGGCTTGTACGTCGATCGCCCCGTTCAACAGGTTGAGCGCTTCTTCCTGCAGTTCCGGCCTCTTGGCAAATGCTTCTTTGGCGGCTTCTTCAAACGAGGGGGCTTCAATGGCTTCCGGCCGGGACGGGAGTTCTGTCGGAATAATCTCGACGTTTATGAGATTGGGCGCGAGCGGATTCTTGCTGATGGCGTTCTTCAGAATCTGCTGATTCTGAAGGTGCACGGTCTGCGCCAGGATCAGGTTTTGGCGATCGGTGGCGACTTCGGATTCGGCGCGGGTCACTTCGAGCGGGGCCATCGTGCCGATTTCCAACTGCTTCTTGTTGTCGTTGTATAACTTCTCGGCCACGGTTACGGCTTGCTGCTGAACTTTCACGTTTTCCCGGGCGTAGACCAGTTCCCAATAGGCGGTGATGGTGTTCGTGACGGTGGTGATGGCCTGCTGGGTGAAGGCCCAGTCCGCGATTTTGCGGTTGTTCTTGGCGATGCGGATGTTGCGCGTGTTGACGGAACGCCCGAATCCGTTTAGCAACTGTTGCTGGAATCCAACGAAGATCGAAGACTGCACGGAAGGGTTGAACAAGTTGGCGGCCGAGGTGGAAGAAGAGCGCGTGTTGTCCCAGGCGGTGAAAAAGGTCGTTCCGGTCTGGAAACCCTGGGCAACTTGGGTGTTGAAGGTGGCCGTGTGCAGGGTCAGTCTGGCGAGCGATGAAAGCCCCGTGCCGGTGCCGGAAGTCAGAGGATTGTTGACGGGGACGTTGCGGTCGTCGATGCTGACGATCGTGGTGATCACCGGATCGAAATTCAGCAGCGGATTGCTCGCGCTCGAACCCCCAAATATCGCGCCCGGAGTGGCGCCTCCAAAACCTCCCGCTTTCGCCTTTAGGATGCCTGTGTCCGCGAACCAGGGGTTATAACGCTGCACCACGATGTCCATGCTGTTTTCCAGCGCCAACTCCACTGCCTCTTGCATGCTTAACTCCAGTTTTCCGTCGTGGATGAGCTGGTCGATGCGGGGCGAATTGGTGAGGCCAGGCGCTTCGACCTTGATGGGACTGTACGGGGCGAGGAGATTCGGAAATGGCTTGGGCGCCCGGCTATAGCTGTACTTCGCCGAGCCAAGAGAGACCGGCACGATTGGTGTGGCTGTCTTGGCGGGAGCTGCTTGCGTATTTTGCGGCGCTTCCTGCCCGAAGGCCGGGGCAACGGGCCCTCCCACGAGCGTTACGGCCAGTATGGCGGCCAACAGCGGTCGAGCATACAGCGTCTTCATAGGACTCCTTATCCTCAAGATTCATCCCTCAAGGGGCTTAATTATGTTGACTCAACTCTGTAAAACGTTCGCAGAATGGAATTTGTTTCAAGAAGTTGACCGTTTTGCGGTCACCAGCGAAAACTGACGATCTCGCGACCACCCACCTAGGACGGCGAAGAAACCGTCGCGCGGGCTGCGCCGCCCCGACCGGCGAAAAAAGCAGTCTAACAGGGGCGCTCTTCCTTGACAACGCGGGGAGCGGCGGCTAGGCTGCTGACATTTCGACGCTTAGGAGTTGCCAGCTGTTAGCTGAGCCGAATGCTAAAACGTGAAGAATTGCTGAAACTGTTCGAGACGGCGGGCGCCATCCGCCATGGGCATTTTGAGCTGTCCAGCGGCTTGCACAGCGCCACCTACGTCCAGTGCGCGCTTGTCTTGCAATATCCGCGCTTCGCCGAGAAGCTCGGGCAGGCGCTGGCGGCTCTCTTTTCCGACGCTAGGATTGAGGCGGTTGTCTCACCGGCCATAGGGGGCCTGATCATCGGGCAGGAAGTTGCTCGGGCGCTGCCGGAAATGAAGGGTTCACTCGGCACTGGTACGCCGGCGCTTTTTGTGGAGCGCGATGCCAGCGGCATGATGACGCTGCGCCGAGGTTTCTCGCTCACTCCCAACCAGCATGTTCTCGTTGTTGAAGACGTGTGGACTACCGGGGGCTCCACTCAGGAAACGATTCGGGTCGTGGAAGAGGCCGGGGCCCGTGTTGTTGCTGCCGGTGCACTGATCGATCGGAGCGGCGGGAAGATCGACTTCGAAGTGGAAGCGCAGTCGCTGATTCAACTGCCCATCGCCAGCTACGAGGAAGAGGATTGTCCGCTCTGCCGCGGCGGCAGCGTAGCGGTAAAGCCGGGGAGCCGCTTCGTTCGCACCGCGCCCTGACCCGGCGGTCCTCGCCCCCGCATGCGTTATTTCAAGCTCACCATCGCTTACGACGGCACCGATTTCCACGGCTGGCAGATGCAGGCGCAGCGGCCAACAATTCAGGGGGAAATCGTTGGCGTGCTTCGGCGTTTGACTCAGGAAAACGTCGTTTTGCATGCCGCCGGACGCACCGACGCCGGCGTTCACGCGCTTGGCCAAGTAGGCAGCTTTCGAACACAATCTCAATTGTCGGCACAAGAATTTCAACGCGCACTGAACGCGTTGCTCCCTCCAGCGATTCGAATCGCTGCGGCTGAGCAGGTGGGCCCAGATTTCAATGCGCGCTGGTCGGCGCGGGGCAAGACCTACCGCTACCGGCTGTACCGCGGGAAAGTCGTGCCACCGATGGTTTGGCGTTACGTCCTCCATTATCCGTTTCCGCTCGATGAGGATGCCATGCGCGATGCCGCAGCCCGTTTTGTCGGGACGCACGACTTTGCCTCGTTTGCGGCTTCCACGGGCTCCGAAGAGGACGACAAAGAGCGCTCCACCGAGCGCGAAATATTTTCGACTGAGTTGGTGCGCAGCGCCGACAACGAGGAGCTGGTTTTCACCGTTCGCGGACGCTCGTTCCTTCGCTATATGGTGCGCAAAATGGTGGGCACCCTGCTGGACGTCGGGCGCGGGAAACTCGCGCCTGCGGATATCGATCGTTTGTACGAACTTCGAGACCGCTCTAAGTCCGGGCCCACCGTACCGTCGCATGGCCTGGTGATGGTCGAAGTACAGCACGACGAGGCGTGGCGGCTCGGACGACCATAAGATATTTTCTTCTCACCGGGAAACTATTGTTGGTTCAGCTTCGCATTGTGCCGGTAGCCCAGAATGAAGCCGAAAAACTCAAGGTCTGTTTGAGCCTCATGATGCGAGTGCGGAACTTCCCGGTATGTTCACAGGAGCATCTATGATTTTTCGCAGCATAATCTTTGCCGGGCTGGTTGTTGTCGCGCTACTCCGAAGCGTGGGCGTTTCTCAAACGCTGCAATCACCGGGTCCCGTTGCTAAGCCTGCCGCGGTGATGCCGGAGGTAATTCAATTTCCCGCCGCCGCGCAGCCTTCTGAACATTTCGACACCGATGCCGCGACCAACGCCTACTTGGCGGAAATCCCCGCCAGCGCGCGCGCGTTCCGACGCTTACTTTGAAGGCGGATACTGGCTGATCCTTTGGGATTTCCTCTATGGCGCAGCACTTTATCTTTTCTTGCTGCGTTTTGGCTGGTCCGCGGCAATGAGGAACTTCGCCGAACGCGCCACGCGCTTCAAGCCATTACAGACCTTCATCTACTGGTCGGAATTTCTGATGGTCACGACGATCGGACGCTCCTCTTGGTCTATACGAAGGCTATTTCCGTGAGCGGCAATACGGGCTGGCGACCCAGACTCTCCTCCCCTGGCTCGGCGACCAGCTCATCATTCTTCCCGTGAACCTCGTCTTCGGCGGAATGGTGGCGGTGGTGCTTGTCGGCGTGGTTCGCCGGCTGCCGCACACCTGGTGGATCTGGGGCGCCGTTGTCTCCATGGTCTTTCTGATTTTCATTGTGATGATTGCGCCGGTCTTGATCTTCCCGCTCCTCAATAAATATACGGTGCTTGAAGACCCGCGGATCACCGAGCCCATCCTGAGCCTGGCGCGCGCCAATGGGATTCCCGCGCGAAAGGTCTACCAGATGGCCGCCTCGCGCCAGACCACGCGCATGAGCGCGAACGTCAGCGGCTATGGCCAAACCATGCGCATCACGCTCAACGACAACTTACTGCGTCGCGGATCGCCCGAAGAAATTCAGTCCGTTATGGGCCATGAAATGGGCCACTACGTTCTTCACCACATTGCCAAGGACATTCTCTACTTCTCTGTTGTCATCGTGATTATCTTCGCTTCCCTGCGGTGGTCCCTTGAACGGGCCCTGGCTCGCTGGGGAGAACGCTGGCAGGTGCACGGAATTGGGGATACCGCGGTGCTTCCCCTGGTCTTCCTTTTGGCTTCGCTCTTTGCCTTCGTATACACGCCATTCTTTAACACCCACATCCGCACCAACGAACACGAAGCCGATATGTACGGCCTGAACGCCAGCAGACAGCCCGACGGCTTTGCGCAGGCGGCCATCCATCTCGGCGAGTATCGCAAGATGAACCCCGACCCATTCGAAGAGTGGGTCTTCTTCGACCATCCGAGCGGCCGGAATCGCATCCACGACGCAATGCGCTGGAAGGCGGAAAACCTACCGCTCTTCACTTCGAAATCAGCCCGCTAGTCCGGCGGCCTGGTTCTCCTGTCGAAAAACAGTGAAGTCAGCAGGCGCCAGAATGACGCGGCCACCCGCTGGCCTCAAAATCGGTTAGAATCACGCTTATGGCGGCCACGGCCATTCCCATTGACGCGCTTCCTTCGATCAATCCGGCCACGGGGGAAGTCCTTGGGCATATTGAGAAAACGCCGCCGTCACTGCTCCCGGAGATCGTTTCACGTGCGCGAGCGGCCCAGGATGTATGGGCGAAGCTTCCGATCCGCGATCGCTGCGAGAAGTTGCGCGGCCTCCGCGAACGAATCATGGCCTCGCGCATTGAATTGGCTGACGCGGTTGTGCGCGAATCCGGCAAGCCGCGCGTGGAAGCCCTCTTTGCGGATGTTTTCGTTGCTCTCGATTCCGCGGAATACTGGTCCGGGAATGTCGGGAGCGCTCTTCGCACGCGTCGGGTTCCGCATCACAGCACCGCCGCGAAAGCCAAACGTGGCTATCTGGCCTACCAGCCTCTCGGTGTCATTGCCATCATTTCTTCGTGGAACTACCCGCTGGCAATCCCGCTCAGCCAGATCATCCCGGCCATCGCCGCGGGGAATGCCGTGGTTTCGAAGACCAGCGACTTCACGCCGCAATGCGGATCGCTGATCGAGAAACTTTTCATCGACGCGCATTTCCCAGCAAGCCTTGTCACCGTTGTCCAGGGGGGCGGGGACCTCGGCCAGGCCTTGATCGAGGCCTTGCCGGACAAAGTGTTATTCACTGGAAGCGTGACTACCGGCCGCCGGGTTGCCGAAGCTTGCGCAAGAAAGCTGATCCCCTCCGTGCTTGAACTTGGCGGCAAGGATGCCATGATCGTTCTCTCGGATGCGGACCTTGAGGTGGCCTCCAGCGCGGCCCTTTGGGGCGGCTACACCAACTGCGGTCAGGTATGCCTTTCCGTAGAGCGGTTGTTCGTCGAGCAAGCGGTGGCGGAAAAATTCCTGGCGCTTTGTGTGGAGAAGACGAAGAAACTGCGCATCGGTCCTGGAAGCGATCCTGCGACCGACGTGGGCCCGCTCATCCGACCGCAACACGTTCAACGCATGAGTGATCTAGTCGACGATGCCGTCTCGCGCGGCGCGAAGGTATGCTGCGGCGGCAAATCGCGCCCTGATCTTGGCGCCAACTTTTTTGAGCCTACGATTATCGCGGGCGTGGATTCCTCCATGAAGTTATTTCAAGAAGAGACGTTCGGGCCGATCCTAGCCATGCAAGCAGTGCGGGATGCCAACGAGGCAATCGCCCGGGCCAACGATTCACCGTTTAGGCTGGCGGCCAGCGTCTGGACCAGAAACCAGACTCGAGGAATGGCTTTGGCCGCCGAACTCCGCGCCGGCGCGGTCATGGTAAACGATGCCATCAGCTATTTCGGCATTGCGGAAGCCCCGCACGGCGGGTGTGGCATGAGTGGCTGGGGCCGCACCCATGGCAAAGCCGGCCTCCTCGAAATGGTGCAAATGAAATACATTGATGTCGACGGTCTGCCGCGGCGCGCCAAGCCCTGGTGGTACCGCTATGGTGCGGATCTCGAGCACGCCGCGGATGCCTTTCTGCAATTCGAATTTTCCGGCGGCATCGGCGCGAAGCTGCGAAACGCCCGCGGTGCCATGAAAACGTTTTTCCGCGACCACGGATTGTAGGGAGGTGCTCCATGCCCGAAGAGACTGCCGCGTCACCGAAAATCAAGACGCGCAAGCCCAAACAGCGCGCCTGCGATGAGAAAGATGAGAAGGGCAAGCTCTGCAACGGCCACTTGAAGCGCTACTACGATTACCCGAAGGAAGTCGCCGCGCTCATTGGTCAGAATGCGGAAATTTACCGCTGCGAATTCTGCAAGACGCTGTATCGCCCGGATCCCGCGCAACAGCCGCAGAGCTACACTTTGCGCAACTAGTCTTATCGATTTCGCAGCCGAAGAGGCCCGCCGTGCAGCAGGACGAATGGATCTACGATTGGAACGCCGCCACGCCGCCGGCGATTCCTCCAGGCACCCGCGTGTTGATGAATGACGAAACCCTTCGCGACGGTTTGCAGAATCCCTCCGTGGTTGACCCTAGCATCGAAGAAAAGATCGAGATCCTGCATCTGATGGAATCCCTGGGAATCGACTCGGTTAATATCGGTCTTCCCGGCGCCGGGTCCCGGGCCTTTAGGCACACTGAAGCCCTAGCTCGCGAAATCGCCACGCAGCGGATGAAGATCAAACCCAACTGCGCGGCGCGCACTCACGAAAACGACATCCGTCCCATCGTAGAGATCTCGCAGATGGTGGGCATGGCCATTGAAGCGGCAACGTTTCTTGGCTCCAGTCCGATCCGGCGCCTGGTGGAAGACTGGACGGTCGAGCACCTCGAGCGGACCACCGAAAAGGCGGTAAGGTTCGCGGTCCAGAACGGTCTTCCGTCCATGTACGTCACGGAAGACACGATGCGCACCGATCCCGATACCGTCAAGCGGCTGTATTCTACGGCCATTCGAAACGGTGCGCGCGCCATCGTTCTCTGCGACACGGTCGGCCACGCCACGCCAAGTGGGGCGTTCAACCTCGTGAAGTTCACTATCGATGAGGTGGTGAGACCGTCCGGCGAAAAAATCCGCGTGGATTGGCACGGTCACAACGATCGCGGCCTGGCCATCGCCAATTCACTTGCGGCCGTCGCCGGGGGTGCGCACCAGGTCCACGCTGCCGCCAACGCCCTCGGCGAGCGGGTCGGCAACACGCCCATGGAATTAATGCTTGTCAATCTTCGGCTCATGGGACTCATCCACCAGGATCTTTCCCGGCTGAAGGAATATTGCGAAAAGGTCTCGACAGCCACGCACACGATGATTCCGCTGAATTATCCGGTCGTCGGCCATGATGCGTTTCGCACCGCGACGGGCGTGCATGCCGCCGCGCTCATCAAGGCCTTTCGTAAGAATGATCTGGCACTTGCCAATGCGGTTTACAGCGGTGTGCCCGCGCATCTCTTTGGCCTCGATCAGGTGATCGAGATCGGTCCAATGAGTGGCAAGTCCAACGTGCTGTTCTGGCTGGAGAAGCACCGCATCCCGGCAGACGATGCCACGGTGGCGCGTATTTTTGACGCCGCCAAGCAGTCCCCGCGCGTCCTTTCCGATGCCGAAGTTCTCGCCCTGTGCACCGAGGCCGCCGAGAAGTGAGCGGGAAACGACGCTGCAAACCGACGGTGAAACGCGGCCTCGTTTGCGTTATTCTTCTGGTTATGCCGGTTCGCTCCGCCGCTCCTTCCCACGCATCACCCCAGGCCCTGGCATCACGGCTTCCGGACAACGCACGGGTCCGGGCCGCTCTCGATTGGTTCACGCCCAATATCTCCTGGATCAACGACCAACAGGTGCTGCTCACGGAAATCCCGGCGCCGCCGTTTCAGGAAGCACAGCGTGCGGCCGCGGTCAAAGAGTTACTGGCCGAAACCGGGCTGCCGGCGCAGATCGACAGGGCCGGCAACGTCATCGGGGAACTGCGTGGCGTGAATGAAAAAGAAATTGTAGTCATTGCCGCGCACCTCGATACCGTTTTTCCTCCCGGCACGGAGGTGAGAGTTCACCGGGACGGCAGCCGCATGACCGCACCGGGAATCTCCGATAATGGCAGCGGTTTGGCAGCCCTACTGGCGCTGGCGCGTGCCGTGCGGTTCGCGCACCTCAAGCCGCAGCGCACCGTTCTATTCGTCGGCGATGTTGGCGAAGAAGGCGAAGGCAATCTGCGCGGCATGCGCGCCCTCGTCGATACTTACCACGGGAAATTAAAAGCCGTGGTGGTTCTTGATGGTTCCGGCACCGATCACGTGACGACCAGAGCGCTGGCCTCGCGCCGGCTTGAAGCTCTGGTCACCGGCCCAGGCGGCCACAGCTGGTCCGACTTCGGGATGCCTAATCCCATCAACGCTCTGGTCCGCGGGTCCGTGCGCTTCATCAATACCAGAGTCCCAGCCAACCCCCGCACAACCTTCAACATTGGCCAAATCGAAGGCGGTACGTCGGTGAATTCCGTTCCCCATGAGGCGCGCCTGAAAGTCGACATTCGCTCCGAAAGCGAAGACGAGCTGGCACGCCTGGAATCCGCGCTTCGCGAGTGCGTCATTGCGGGCGTTAGGGACGAGATGGATTCCGCGCGCGACCCCTCCAAGGGAAAGCTGGAATGGAAGGTCGAATTGCTGGGGAGCCGTCCGGGCGGGGAATTGTCGCCGGATTCTGCGCTGCTGGCCGCACTTCGTGCCGCCGATGAGGTGGTAGGCAATCAGTCGCGCATCGAGCGTTCTTCGACAGACGCGAATATTCCGCTGTCCCTGGGGATCGACGCCATCTCCATTGGCGCCGGCGGAAGCGGCGGCGGGGCCCATTCGCTGCAGGAATGGTACGATTCCGCCGGCCGGGAAGCCGGTTTGAAGCGCGCACTACTTGCCGTCCTCGGAGTTTCCGGAGTTGCCGAGGAAAAATCGCGATGACCATCCGGACGGATCGGGTTCGAATCCTCGCCGGCCTCCTACCCTTTGCAGTCGTCACCGTCGTTGTTGCATTCCACGCGAGATCGAGCGTAGCTCAAAAGGCTCCCGCGACGACCTATTACAATCATGGCCACATTTACACGAATGACCCTGCGCATCCGTGGGCGGAAGCCCTGGCTGTCAGCGAGGGAAAGATCAGTTGTATTGGCAGGATGGACCATGTCCTTCTCGATTGCGGTGGCGGCCTGGAAGGCGTCGAGACCGTCAATCTCAAAGGCCAATTTGTGATGCCTGGCTTCAATGACGCGCACGTGCATCTCGGTGGCGCTGCCGCGGACGAACTTGCTGTCCCGCTGACGGGCGTGCCTTCGGCGGAAGAAATGCAGAAGCGCGTGGCCGCCGCCGTTGCGCAGCACAAGGACGGTGAATGGATCACCGGTGGTGGGTGGGACCACACCCTCTGGACGGAGAAGAAATTCCCCGATCGCCAGCAGCTTGATGCCGTCGCTCCCAAGAATCCCGTCATCCTCACACATATCTCCGGCCACGTGGCCGTCGCGAATTCGCTCGCGCTTAAGCGTGCGGAAATCGATAAAACCACTCCCAATCCGCCGGGCGGTGAGATCGAACGCGATACGGCGGGCGAGCCCACGGGAATGTTGAAGGAAGATGCGGCCATATCCCTGGTGAAGGCACGGATTCCCGATCCGGCGCCGGAAGTGCGCCGCAAGGGAATCGAACTGGTCCTCGAAAACGTCGCCAAGAACGGCATCACTTCCGTCCAGGATTATTCCGAGTGGGCCGATTTCCAGGCTTTCCAACAGCTGAAAGAGGAAGGCAAGCTCACTGTTCGCATTACCGAGTGGCTCCCGTTCAATCTGCCGCTCAACGATTTGCAGAACATGCGCGCGCAAGGCGGCACCAAGGATCCGTGGCTCAAGACGGGTGCCCTGAAAGCTTTCACGGATGGAGCCATGGGTTCGCGCACCGCAGCGATGCTCGAGCCCTATTCCGACGATCCCTCTACGAGCGGAATCCTCACTAGCGATCCGGAGAAACTCACTTTGATGGCCATCCAGCGCGACAAAGCCGGCTTTCAGCTTGCCTTCCACGCCATCGGCGATCGGGCCAATCGCATCGCGCTGGACGTTTTTGAAGCCGTCGTCAAAGCCAACGGCCCGCGCGACCGTCGCGACCGCATCGAGCACGCCCAAGTCGTCGCGCCGATGGATTTCAGTCGCTTTGCGCAGCTCCACGTCGTCGCATCGATGCAACCCTCGCATCAGACCACGGACATGCGCTGGGCCGAGGAACGCATTGGGCGAGAGCGCCTCGTGGGCGCCTACGCCTGGGCCACCATGCTGAAAAACGGAGTACCGCTGGCATTTGGAACGGACTACGACGTGGAGCCCATCAGTCCCTTTCGCGGGTTGCACGCCTGCGTTACGCGGGAACGTCCCGAGGGCGGCCCCAAAGACGGCTGGCAGCCGCAGGAGAAAATCTCCCTGGCCGATTGCATCCGTGCCTACACCTCCGGCTCTGCCTACGCCGAATTCGAGGAAGGGAAGAAGGGTGAGCTCAAACAGGGCGAGTACGCCGATTTTGTCGTCCTTTCGAACGATCTCAGCAAGGTTCCCGCCGACCAATTTACCAAGACCCGCGTTCTGCGTACCGTTGTGGGCGGCCGCACGGTGTACCAGGACCACTGAATCGCGTTGGTTGTTTTCTCGCCGCAACCCCCCGTGGTCTTGCGCCCTAACCTAGAGTCTTCGACGTTGCTCAGTGTTAGTTCTGATGGTACTGAAACTGGAACTCGCTGCTGTGCTCCGACGCAGTCCGACAATCACCAAGTCGCTGAGTTGAACATCGTTTTAGTTATATCTGATACAAAGTTTAGCTCGGGAATCTCTTAAATAGTTATTGACAATGTTCGCGCACAGCCATATATAGCCTTCATAGGTTGCTGTGGTTGCAAGTGGTTGCCCAATTTCCAGCTGAACTCGGGCCGCATCGCAATCCTCCGCGCATCGGAGCGGTGTGCATTGACTTGTAGAAATTTTTCGGAGAGCAAGGCGATTGTTTTGTGCTATTGAAGTCCATATAAAAATATGGATAGACGTAGATAAAACGCAGAATCGCTTTGGATAAAGACAACATAATCTCTACAAGTTGCTCGCTTTGCTTCTCTCGTTGCATGTGGTCAGGCACTTGCAAGTTGCATTTCATCAGCAGTACGGTCGGTGGGTTTTATTGCATGGGGAGTTCCAAAAGTTTCGGAGAAAATGATTTTTCGGGCATGGGAATTCTGAAGGTCTGTGGCCTCGCGTTCCAACCCTGCTCCAGGAGGTAGTTGAATGTTAAGCAAGCGAGTGGTTTTGTTAGTGGTTGCTCTGTGTTGTCTGTTGGCTTTGACTCCGTCTGCGTTGCTTGCCCAAGCGGCCTCTACAGGGACTGTCGCCGGGACCGTGACTGACCCCTCTGGTGCTGCCGTGGCTGGTGCGGGAGTCACGCTCGTTGACCCATCGACGAATGACTCCCGAAAGACGACCACAAATGAGACGGGGAGGTATCTCTTCGCAAACGTCCCGCCTGGCACCTACAACCTGACGATTAATAAGACCGGTTTCCGCGTGACGAAGTTTAGTGGTCAGGTTGTGACCGTTGGGTCGGCACTCACGCTCAATGCCACCATGGAACTCGGCTCGGTTAGCCAGGTCGTTGAAGTCACCGCCACGGGCGCTGATCTGCAAACTCTGAATGCCACGGTGGGCAACTCAGTCTCGGGCGATCTCTTAACGTCATTGCCGTCGATCGGCCGGGACACCAGCACGTTCGTGACACTTCAGCCGGGCGTCTCTCCCGATGGCAGCGTGGCCGGTGCCGTAGTGGACCAGAGTACCTTCTTACTCGATGGCGGTCAGAACACCAATGATATGGATGGCAGCATGCAAGTCTACACGCCGAGCTTTGCCGGCGATCCAACGGGCGGCATCGTATCAAATGCTATCGGTGGCGCCCCTACAGGAGTGATGCCGACGCCCCTCGACAGCGTCGAAGAATTCAAAGTGAATACCGCCAACCAGACTGCGGATTTCAATAGTTCGGCAGGCGCCCAAATTCAGGTGGTCACCAAGCGCGGCACGAATGCTTGGCATGGTACGGCTTACGAATATTATCTGGACAACAATTTTAACGCCAACTCCTGGGATAACAACAACACGGGCACCAAGCTCCCAAGCTACCACTATAGTCGGGCAGGAGGCGCATTCGGCGGTCCCATCATTCCCAAGACGGTCCTTGGCGGCAAGACCTACTTTTTCGCCAATTTTGAGGGTTTCTGGTGGAAGAACTCCGCCACGTATGAACGCGCCGTGCCGACAGCAGCTATGCGCGCCGGTATCTTGACCTTCCCTGATGCAGCTGGGAATCCCGTTCAGTACAACCTGAACACTGGAACCAACTGCGGGTCAACTGGTACCTCCGCATGCGACCCGCGAGGCATCGGAATCAATTCTTTGGTCCAACAGATGTGGACCAAGTACATGCCTCTTCCGAATGACCCGAGTTGCGGCGCGCTGTTGGGTTCGCGTTGTGACGGCCTCAACGAGCAGGGTTTCAAAGGGAACATGTCGCTCCCCTATACTTCTTATTTCGGCGTAGCTCGCCTTGACCATGACTTTGGTGCGAAGTGGCATTTCAATGCCAGCTATCGCTACTATCGGCTGACTCGTGCCACCAACAGCCAAGTGGATATTGGAGGCTTCTTCCCCGGGGATACACTGGGCACCCCGGCGTCTCTCTCTCTGCGTCCGCAGCAGCCTTGGTACCTCGTAGGCGGATTGACGACCAACATCACTCCCAACACCACCAACGATTTCCATTTCAGCTACCTGCGCAACTACTGGTCATGGAATGATCCCGGCGGTGTGGTGCAGTCCGCGGGGCTCGGAGGCGCGCTCGAGCCTTTTGGTGAATTTTCCACCACCGCGCTCGTTCCTTACAACGTGAATACTCAGAACGTTCGCACGCGCTTCTGGGATGGCCAGGACAAGTTCTTTCGCGATGACATCACCATACTGAAGGGCAATCATCTCTTTACTTTCGGCGGCGCCTATCAGCGAAATTACAACTACCACCAGCGCTCCGACAACGGCGGCGGCATCAATTACCAACCCACGTACCAACTCGGAGATTCGGTTGGCGGAGGGCTGGTGGATTTCTCCAGTACGCTTCCTGCTGGCGTGAGTTCATCAAGGTGGGGTCGCAATTCTGCTGCGGTTCTAGGCATCGTCACCGACTCGCAAGTCGCCTACACGCGGTCGGGTCCCACGCTGACGCTGAATGCTCCGCTCACGCACGCGTTTGACCAGAGCACCATACCCTATTACAACGTCTACTGGAGCGATAGTTGGCGTATGAAGCCGTCCTTCACATTGACGTACGGCCTCGGCTGGACGCTAGAAATGCCGCCGGTAGAGAAATTCGGCAAGCAGATCGAGTTAGTGGACGATGCGGGCCAGCAGCTAGACGTGATGGCGTATCTTAATGCCCGAAAAGCGGCCGCCCTCCAAGGCAACGTTTACAATCCCGTAGTTGGTTTTGCTCTTGTGGGCAACACCGGTGGCGGGCAGAAGTACCCCTACCAGCCCTTCTATGGCTCCTTTAGCCCGCGCTTCGCAGCTGCATGGAATCCCAACATCCACGAAGGCTTCCTGGGCAAGATGTTTGGAGGGAACAAGTCGGTTATCCGTGGAGGCTATAGCAGAGTCTACGGACGTCTGAACGGCGTGGACCTGGTGCTGGTGCCGCTATTGGGTACCGGTCTGATCCAGCCGGTCCAGTGCCGGAAGGCCAATATGAACGGGACGTGCGGTGGATCTGTTGACGTTTCCAATGCTTTCCGCGTGGGGACGGACGGTCTCGTTGCCCCGCTTCCGGCTGCTGCGCCCTTTCTTCCTCAGCCGACCTTCCCAGGGGTAAATGACGTCTCGGCGGCCGCAGGCGAGGCGTTGGATGTGCATTTCCGGCCCAATGTCGTGGATTCGTTCGACCTCACCATCCAGCGGCAGTTGACCAACAAGGTTCTCTTGGAAGTGGGATATATCGGCCGGAGAATCACTCACGAATATCAGCCAATCAATATCAATGCCGTGCCCCACATGATGACCTTGGGCGGACAGAAATTCTCGGCCGCCTACGCGGCCATCGAGAAGGGGCTGGGCTGCGATATTTCCCTGAATGCCTGCGGCGCAAATATTCCATCTACATCGGCCGCTGCTATTACGTACGCCAACACCTTCGCGGCCCAGCCTTTCTTTGAAACGGCTCTCGGAGGACCGGGTTCTGCCTATTGCACTGGGTTCGCGAGTTGCACGGCAGCCGTCGTGTACAAAGAGAGCTTCGCCAAGGATAACTTGGTCACTCAGAGTGTATGGAACTTGTGGAGTGATCTGGACAAGGGAGCATTCACTTTCCCTCGCAGCATGCTGAATACACCCCTCGCGGGAGCCTTCGGTGGCAACGGACAACTCTCCAGCGGCGTCGGCGTTAATGCTAGCGTCGGTTACGGCAACTACAACGCTGGGTTCGTCTCCCTTAAGATGACGAACTGGAAAGGTCTCACGCTCCAGCAGAACTTTACCTATAGCAAGGCTTTAGGTACCGGGGCTTTCGTCCAGGCCACCAGCGAATACACGCCCAACGATGCATTCGACCTCCACAACATGTACGGGCTGCAGAACTTCGATCGAAAGTTCGTGTACAACATCTACGGCTTGTATGAACCTCCCTTCTACAAGGGTCAGCATGGTCTGGCCGGTCATGTCCTCGGAGGCTGGCAAATTTCGCCGGTTTTCGCGGTTGGGAGCGGGGCACCGACCTATTGCTACACCAATACCAACGGGCAATCTTTCGGCTCGGCCGATGGCGCCAATTTCTTCAGCAACGAACAGTGCATCTTCACGAAAGGGTACAAAGTAAATACCTCGCTGCACAACAACAACGGGAACCTTAACCTGTTTGCGGACCCCGCAGGCGTGTTTGCCACGGTTCGCAACCCAATTCTGGGTATTGACACCGGGACAGGCGGCTACGGAAATATCCGTGGACTTAGCTATTGGAACATGGATATGCGAGTGACGAAAAACGTCAAGATCATCGAGCGCGTCAACGCCGAGTTCCAGTTCGTCGTGACTAACCTTTTCAACCACCCTGTGTTCTACGATCCGACCAACGATATTACAAGCCCAGATACTTGGGGTGTAATCAGTTCGCAGGGCAATAACCCCCGGGCGATGCAGTTTGGCATCCGGCTCAGTTTCTAACTTCCAGCGGGTTTCAAACTCTCGCTGCGAAGACGGGGAAGGCCACAAGGCTTTCCCCGTCTTTATTGTGTGGCGAGCAGGGTCGACAGCTGGGAGGTGTACGTCCTCTTCAATACCAGATGGAGGTGAAGTGATAGCGAAGCGCAAGGGCCGAGCCGCGAGGGGAGGTCCGAAAGAAGGCGTGGAGCAAAGGCGGGAGCCGATGAACAAGAACTGGATACGAGGCAGGCAGTGTTCGGGCGATCTTGCCAATGTCAGCGAGATATGGGGAGCTCCGCAAGCGCGGCATCACCGCGCAGGAGGCCGCGAAAACGGCGGGTAGCTCCGATGGACCATCCCCGCTTACGAACGCCCCAGTGCTGAAAATCGCTCTGTCCAACGCTTTCTTCGCCGCGCTCTGGAGCTTCCCGAGTTCCGGGCTCATGATTAGTTCAACCCGCCGAACCGCCGGATGCGGACCGCATGTCCGGTCCCGTGACAGGGGAGGGTGGGCGACCGCTCCGCCTATGCCGATTCAGAGGCTGCGCGTTGCTATAGGCTTTCAATAAGAGAGTGCTCAGCGGCCGTTGGAGTAGTACTTCACGTCAACGGTGTCGTACATAGTGGCGGTGGCGGTGTGCGTTTTTTCGTAGGCGGTGATGTCAGGCTCGTGTTGCATGGTGGTGCCGATGTCGTCGAGGCCTTTGAGCAAAACTTCCTTGCGCGACGGAGCGATTTCGAACTTGAACATCAGGCCGTGTCTGTCCGCGATGGTCTGGTTGGACAGATTCACGGTCAGCGAATAGCTTTCCTCTTTTTCGGTGCGTCTGAAGAGCTCGTCGACTTCAGCTTCAGAGAGCGTGGCGGGCAGGATGCCGTTCTTGAAACAATTGTTGTAGAAAATGTCGGCGTAGCTGGGTGCAATAACAACGCGGAAGCCGTAGTCCTTCACGCCCCACGGCGCGTGTTCGCGGCTGGAACCGCAGCCGAAGTTGGCGCGCGCCAACAAAACCGACGCGCCTTTGTAGCGCGGAAAATTCAGAACGAATGCCGGGTTGGGCCTCTCACCGGGCAAATAGCGCCAGTCGTAAAAAAGTATCCGGCCGAATCCTTCGCGCGTCAGGGCTTTCAGGAATTGCTTGGGTACCATCTGATCGGTGTCCACGTTGACGCGATCGAGCGGCATCACCATGCCAGTGTGCGTTGAAAACGGTTGCATGTGATTCAATCTCCCAAAACTTGAAATCTCTCAATTTCGCCAAACGCGGTCCAGTACGCTGCGCCTTGGTCTCTCGTTCCATCGGAACGATTCGTGGAAATCAAGATGTAGGTAATGCCACAGCACGGCTCCGGCCTAGCACAAACGGTCAACTCATGCCCACGAATCTCGAGCAATTCTCCATCTGCAAGCTCCACGCGCATTCGCTTGCCCACGTACCCGTGATCAAACCGCACGTGTCCACGGCATGCCAAATCCAAGCTATTCGACGTTAACAACATCGAGTTCGCGCACGTCGACGAAATGACCGGCAATCGCGGCGGCTGCCGCCATGACCGGGCTGACGAGGTGCGTGCGGCTGTCTTTGCCCTGGCGCCCTTCGAAGTTGCGATTGCTGGTGCTGGCGCTGCGCTCATGCGGCGGCAGGACATCGGCGTTCATGCCGATGCACATACTGCAGCCGGCGTCGCGCCACTCGAAACCGGCGTCGCGAAAAATTTTGTCCAGGCCTTCTTTTTCCGCTTGCGTTTTGATGCCGCGGGAACCGGGGACGATCAGCGCTTGTTTGATACTTTTTGCGACGTGTTTGCCTTCGACAAAATGCGCGGCGGCGCGGAGATCGTCGAGCCGCGAATTGGTGCACGATCCGATGAACACGCGGTCCACCGGAATGTCCACGATGGGCGTGCCTGCCTTGAGGCCCATGTATTGGAGCGCGCTTTCCGTGGCCTTCTGGTCGTTGAGGTCCTTAAAGTCATGCGGGTCTGGAACGCGCTCGGTGACGCTCGTGACCATGCCGGGATTCGTGCCCCAAGTGACTTGCGGAGCGATCTTCTCGGCGTGAAGCTCGACGGTCATATCAAACTTGGCATTTTCGTCGGAATGCAGCTGTCTCCAGCGGTCGACGGCTTCCTGAAAGGCTTTACCGCGCGGGACAAACGGACGGCCTTCCATATAGGCGAAGGTGGTTTCATCCGGAGCGATCATGCCGGCGCGCGCGCCGCCTTCGATGGTCATGTTGCAGACGGTCATGCGGCCGTCCATCGAAAGGGAACGAATGGCCTCGCCGCCGTATTCGGCGACGTGGCCGTTGCCGCCGCCAATGCCGATCTTTCCGATGATCGCGAGAATCAAGTCCTTCGCAGTGACGCCTTTGGGGCGCTTGCCGTGGACGAGAATGTGGAGCATCTTGGAGCGCGACTGAACAAGACATTGCGTTGCAAGAACGTGTTCGACTTCGCTGGTGCCGATGCCAAAGGCCAGCGTGCCAAAGGCGCCGTGCGTGGAAGTGTGGCTGTCGCCGCAAACAATGGTCTGGCCAGGCTGAGTGATGCCGAGCTCGGGGCCGATGATGTGGACAATGCCCTGATTCTTGCTGTTCATGTCGAAGAGGCGGACGCCGGCCTCGCGACAGTTTCTCTCCAGGGCTTCAAACTGAAGCTTGGCATCGTTATCGAGGATAGGCAGGGTGCGGTCGGTGGTGGAGACAGAATGGTCCATCACGGCGAAAGTGAGATCAGGACGGCGGACTTTGCGGCTCTCCGCGCGGAGACCGGCAAAGGCCTGGGGCGAAGTGCCCTCGTGGATCAGGTGGCGGTCAATGTAGATGATCGAGGGCTGGCCGGGCTCTTCGCGAACCACGTGGGAGTCCCAGATTTTCTGGTACAGCGTCTTATATGAAGTGTCAGTTGTCATGGGTTTCCATTGGGATTCTAGCACTCCTGTAAACGGGTGCAAATGCAAGGCTCCGGGGAGAGGTTGAAAGTTGAAGAGAAGGGGATAGATCGGAAACACGTGAAACGTCCACAGGTCTTGACGTCCCGAGCATCGCAGCAAACACAAAAAAATAAGAAGCCAGGCCTTCCCGCAGGAAAAGAGGCCGCCAGTGAGATCGGGATAAGGTTACTGCAGGACCAGGCTGGCGTTGGTGCAACCGGAGCCGGAGGAGTCATAGTAGATCACGCCCGTGTGATCCGTACAGTACATCAGCTGACCCGACCCGCCGACTACTTGGGGCGCGGCGGTGACGATGAAAGTGACCGAAGGAACGGCGCCGTCACCTGTCCACACGAAGGAGTAGCCGGACTTTCTTCCCTGGGCAAGGACGTCATCGATCAAGCAGGCCTGTGTAGAAGAGCCAGGGCAAGGATTGGCCCCGCCGAGAGCGGTCAACTGCGCCGGGTAGCCCAAGTCGGGATAGGTGATGGAAAAGGTAACGGCGGCGGTGTTGATCACGCGGAGGGAGGCAACTGTGGAGGCCTCATTGGCGCGAAGGCGGGACCTGAGAAAATTGGGGATGGCAATTGCCGCGATGATCAGCAACACACTGACGACGATGAGCAGCTCGATTAGCGAGAAGCCATTTTGTTTTCGCATGAGTCCCCCTAAGGCTACGCCAAATCCCCCATCGGCAGAGAGGCCATGCAGGCCGGTCTGGAACCTGAACTCCTACCAAATCTGAACGGTGGGACTTAGTTCGCGACTCGCGACATACTAAAATTCTGAAGAGTAGGGCGTCAATCCTGTATTTTGCAGTTCGAAGGCCAGGCAGCGCTAACCTGTCCACTGTCCGAGAGTACAGAGTACCGATACAGGCGGCTGGCTCGAGAGAAGCTGTTTATCACGCTTTGTTTAGTCAGGTGGCACTGCCGGAGCACGTCATGCGGGCCGTATTCCTTGCAGAGAGGTGCCTCAGTTTCTACGAGTGCAGTTTTCTTCTCGGCCCCCTAACACGACATTTACGGAACGAGGGGATTTCCACTTCGCTGCCTTACTGGGACTGGCAACGCCTCTTTCTCGGAACGCAGCGCGCTCCGCCGGAGGATTCGCTGACTTCACTCGCGCCAGCCGGTGAAACGCAAGGACGGGCGATAGGACCAGGAATTACCAAGCCATTCGAGGGATTGGCAGGTGAGTTTCACGATTCGGCAAAATTCACTGCAGGACCTGGCTGGCGCCGGTGCAACCGGAGCCGCTGGGATCATAGTGGATCACGCTCGTCTGGTCCGTACAGTACATCAGCTTTCCCGACCCGCCGACTACTTGGGGTGTGGCGGTGACCAGGAAAGTGACCGAAGGAACGGCGCCGTCACCGGTCCAGACGAAGGTGTAGCCCGCCTTCCCGCCCTGGGCTAGTTGGTCGTCGATCAAGCAGGCCTGCGTGGAAGAGCCAGAACAAGGACTCGCGCCACCGAGAGCAGTCAACTGTGCCGGGAAACCTAAGTCGGGATAGGTGATGGAATAGGTGACCGCAGCGTTGTTGATCACACGGAGAGAGGCAACCGCCGAGGTTTCATTGGCGCGAAGGCGGGAGCTGAGAAAATTAGGGATGGCAATCGCCGCAATGATCAGAATTACCGCGATGACTACAAGCAGCTCAATCAGAGAGAATCCTTTGTCGTTCCGCATAAGTTCCCCACAAGCCAGCGCTTCCGTTAGAAGGCCCGCGAGAGGTTAGACCGACGGAGGTGCTTCGGGCGGAAAACGCTAACTCCTCGCGGCCCATACTACTCCAAGGTTGGGGTGTAGAGAAAGTAAAACTTTTGATGCCCCGAAGGCCGCGCCGGGCATCACGCAATTGCGGGGAGAGGCAGACACATCGATCTTGGCAGTCCTCGTGCCGGTGTGTTGCTCCTGTGGATTGTCCTCTCCTGAGGGATGAGGGACGAGCGAAATCCAGAAAAGAGCAAGGGCGCAACGAATGCGGATGGCCATTCATTGGGGAACTTTGCAATAAGGCGAAAAGCGTCCGGTTGCGCCCGCCGGGAGCGTCATTCTTTGGTCTTGTGGCGCTCGCAGAATGTTACGATTTTCGTTGGGTCGACGGCATCGTTGTCGATTTGCATTTCAACGACTTTGCCGCTCTTGTCGATCACGTAGTTGACGCGGCGAGCTGCTTTGTACTTGGGATTGTAGAGACCATACTGGCGGGTAACATCCCCTCCCCAGTCACTCAGGAGAGGGAAAGTGACGGCGATTTTTTCTGCCCAGGCGGCGTTGCTGAAGGTGCTGTCCATGCTTACACCCAAGACTTGGGTGTCTGCAGCTTCCAGCTTTTCCAGATTCTGCTGGAAGTTCTGCATCTGTTTGGTTCAACCACCGGTGAAGGCGAAAATGTAAAACGCGAGGGCCACGTTCTTCTTGCCACGGAAGTCATGCAGGGACACCTGGTTGCGATGGGTGTCCATCAGGGTAAAATCCGGCGCCATGTCCCCGACCTTGACGGCGGGATCGGGCAAAGCCTCCTTCTTCTCGGTTTGACCCCACAGCCGGTTGGCGGCCGGTGGCGCACTCAATGCGAACATCCCGCATAACAGGATGGTGATTCCTTTGCGCATGCGTTTTGTCCTCCTTCGGTTTTCTGTCGCTTGGGCCGGCGCTTGGCACAAGCCGCAGGCGTGATGATAGCAGCCATGAAGGTGCGTGCGCACGTGGTTTGATGGCGGTTATCCGGATCCTGACAAACTCGGATGCCGGGGAATAGTTGGAGGAGGACAAAAGGCATGATAGAAGTGGGCGGTGCAGCGACAAGAGGAAAAACCGTGAAACAGGAAAAAGTGAAGTGGGGAGTGCTGGGGGCGGCGTCGATCGCGACAAAGAAAGTGATTCCCGGGATGCAAAAAGGAGAGTGGAGTGAGATCGCGGCGATTGCCTCGAGGGATTTGAACAAGGCCAGGGAAGCTGCGAAGAAACTGGGAATACCGAAGGCCTACGGGTCATATGAAGAGATGTTAGCCGACACGGAGATTGAAGCGGTCTACAACCCCCTTCCGAATCACTTACACGTGCCATGGTCAAGGAAAGCGGCGGAGGCGGGGAAACACGTGCTGTGCGAGAAGCCGCTGAGCCTGACGGTAGCGGAGGCCAGAACGCTGCTGGAAGTGCGGGAGCGCTGCGGTGTGAAGATCGGCGAGGCCTTCATGGTAAAGACGCACCCGCAATGGTTGAGGACGCAAGAGCTGATTCACAAGGGGGTGATCGGAGAGTTGCGAGCAACCGTGGGAGCGTTCAGTTATTTCAACCGGGATCCTGCCAACGTGCGGAACAAAGCGGAGTGGGGCGGAGGCGGACTGATGGATATCGGGTGTTATCCGATTACCATGTCGCGATTTATTTTTGGCGAGGAGCCAACAGCCGTGGCGGGACTAATCGAAAGAGATCCAGAGTTCAAGACGGACCGATTGTCGTCGGCGATTCTGGAGTTTCCGTCGGGGCAATCGGTGTTCACCTGCAGCACGCAGGCGGTGCCGTACCAACGAATGCAATTCTTGGGGACAAAAGGACGAGTCGAGATTGAAATTCCGTTTAATGCACCGAACGATAGGCCTACGCGGATTTTTATTGATGACGGACGCGACGTCTTTGGCGGGGGAATTCGAACGGAGACGATTCCGGTTTGCGATCAGTATACGGTGCAGGGGGACGCGTTTTCGCGAGCGATTCGGGAGGGGAGCGAGGCACCGGTGCCGCTGGAGGATGCGATTGCGAATATGGCGGTGATTGAAGCGATATTTCTGGCGGCAGAGTCGGGGAGGTGGGAAAAGCCGTAAAGACTTCTAGACCGATGACCGGAGAGAAGCGAGAAGAAGCACGAAAGGCATAGCGGCTAAAGCAAAGACACGCAGAAAGAGAAAGACGGATATGGCCATACGAACTGTTTTGCAGTTGGGGGACCCTGGATTGCGCGAGGTGGCGAAGCGCGTGGAGAATCCGGCGGCGCCGGAGATTGTGGCGCTAGTGGAGGACCTGGCGGACACCCTGGCATATTGGCGGCAGACGACGGGGTACGGCCGGGGCATTGCTGCGCCGCAGATTGGCGCGAATGTGCGAGTTATTTTCCTACGTCTACCGTGTGAGGATCCCTGGCCACTCGTAAATCCGGTGATTACCGAACGAAGCAAAGAAAAAATAGTGGTATGGGATGCCTGCCTAAGTTTCTTGTCGATTTTCATGCAAGTAGAGCGCCACCGCGAGATCACCGTGCAGTATCAGGATTTGAGCGGTGAGCAGCTCGAACTTCACGTGGGCGAGGAACGGAACCTCTCCGAGTTGTTGCAGCATGAGGTCGACCACTTGAATGGGGTTCTGGCCGTGGATCGCATTACGGACATCCGCACGATGTGCACCCGCGAAGAGTTTGAGAAGCGCTACAGGGCTGGCACTCCGTACGCAGTTGAGGTGTTGAAGTAAAGGAAAAACTAGTAAAGCTGCTGTCCTGTAGCGATCATAGGTGGGGAAAAATGGGCCTGGTTTCTTACGCGACATTCGCAAGCCCTGTTGGGCCCTTGCTGCTGGCTGCTGATCGGCTGGGCCTGAGACGAGTGTATTTTGAAAACAGCAAACGAACCGGGCCCCCGCCACCACACTGGAAGCAGGACCGAGGGCCGCTACACGAGGTGATCCGACAATTGGAGGCGTATTTCGATGGAGCGTTGAAGGATTTCAACTTGCCTTTGTCGCTGGAGGGCACGGAGTTCCAACTCCGCGTGTGGCGCTGCCTCCGCAACATTCCCTATGGAGAAACGATCTCCTATGGCCAATTGGCTCAGCGCATTGGCAAACCCAAAGCGCTACGCGCCGTCGGGTTGGCGAACGGTTCGAATCCTATTCCCATCATCATTCCGTGCCATCGTGTCATTGGCAGCGACGGAAGCCTGACGGGCTTCGGTGGTGGACTGCCAATCAAGAAAAAACTGCTCGCTCTCGAAGGCAAGCAGATGAGCTTGCTATAGCTTATTGCCGGATACCGCGACAGGTCATCGAGCGTTCGAACGAGACCCGCCGCGAGAACCCAGGCGATAGAGGAAAGGCCCGAGGGCATTGGCGCCGATGAGAACTTCAGCCGTCTTGATGGCGTAGGCGGACCGGCTCTTCACCGAAATGATTGGAAAGATCGAGAGAAAAACGAAAAGCAGAGTTGAGAAGTGCCCCGCTCACAGAGCGGGGCTCCCTCGGTCCATCCAGAACGGCAAGATGGTTGGACTTAGAATCACTTGCCGCCGAGTCCGAAGTCGCTGCCAACACCGGTGCAGAAGTCCCATCCCAAACGGGCAAAGTTACCGATGTTCAGGCCACAGTTGCCGAAGATGATGTCGCGAAAATCGCCCCGCTCCGAGAACATGTGCCCGTAGATGAAGGCATTTTCGGCCTGGCTGGAAGCGGCGAATCTACCTGCCGAATTAATGATGCCCGCCAGCGAAGGTGCGGAAACGCTGGTGCCGCCTAGGACGAACCATTTATGGCGTTTGCCTTCCAACAGGTTAGTGTCCAGAACCCAGACGCCGGTGTTGGGATTCGCGTCAAACGAGAAGTCCGGAGTGCCGCGGAAATCGCCGACAATCTCCGCGATGCGGTCCTGGAAATGTGGACGGGCTTCAACTTGGCTTGGTCCGCCACCGGCGTCCTGCCAGGTATTCTCCAGCAGAAACGTGCCCGAGTTCGGATCGCGCGAGATGGTCGTTCCGCCTGCCGAGACAACGTTTGGCGAAGCGCTGGGCCACACAGCGCCCGGGCTGTCTCCGGAAGACGCAACGTAGACAACGCCGGGAGTGGTGAAGGAAGCGTCGAAGAGAGTTTCCTGGGTGAATTCCCCGCCACCCCAACTCATGGAGACTTCGCCGCCACCGTTTGTGGCGACAAGATTCGACGCTACGGCCACCGCTTGGAACAGATCGCTGAAACTATTGGTGTTCGCTTCAACGAGAAAAATTCTGGCATTCGGGGCCAGGGCATGAGACCACTCGATGTCCAGCGACGATTCGAGTTCCCATCCTCCACTGGGATCCAAACCGGGCTGCGTGCCGGAGGCGTACACAACTTGGAAAACCGCAGGTGGTAGCCCGAATTGAGCGGAAAACGCTGCTAGGTCGGGCGCCGCATTTGGTGTGTCAAATGCATCGACCACCGCGATCGCGCCTGAACCACCGGTCGGGTTGGCTGTTGTTTCGTTCGGATTGCAGCCTGCCTTCGGATGAGGAGCCAGGTGATAGATGCAGGCGATGGACGCCGGGGTCTCAAAGAAGAGCCCGGAGAACGGCGGAAGTTCGTTGGGTTGTGGCGCACCTGTGAAAACACCGCCTGCCGGCATCATGATGCGAAGGTGCGTATGGGCCATGACACCGCTGTCTCCGACGCGCTCCACGCTGGATTCCGGAATCACCACGTGCCCTTTCCTGGATTGATTCTGCGCCGCGCTGATCTGCGCGGAGCCGAGCATTGAAATGGTGGCAACAAGGGAGATTGACCACGCCGCACGTCTCATCCGACCTCCTATTTGGCTTGTTCGTTTTAAGATAGGAATCGGTCGCACCACATATCTCCTCAGAAACTTGTTGATAAGTTCTTTCGAATCAACAAGCTGGTCCGAGCAAGTTTCTGGCACCAGTGACCCGCGTCGCAGGCGTGGCTCAGCCGCCGTTGACGTTCCTGTGGAGACAACCGCGGTGATGCAAGAGCTGGGTCGGACTGGATCGCGCCCGGAAGTCTAAACCCAGGGTCGTCACGGAGGCAACATCTTTTGGTTAATTTCGCTTAACAGGTAAGCCCGGATTCTTGGCCGGTTCAGATTGTGGACATTTCTTGGACCCTCATATCACGGGTGAAAGATGCCGCCGGCAAATCCAGCGAGCCTCTAAGGCCTAGGAACGAAAGGTGGTGCGTTCACGAGTCCCGGAAAAATCGAGTGTGATTTTGGGTTGTAGCGATCGTGCTGATTGTGAAGGGGCGGCGGAGGTGAAAGCAATAATTGCTTTGGGATTAGCAACCTGATTTCAGGCGTTAGAGATCGCGGAAGTCAGAGAAAAGGCAAGCAGCCGCCCGTACGGGCGCATGAAACGCCAGAAGAAGCAGGGAAGCGAAAGTGTAAACGACGAGCCGCAATCTCATACTGGTAGAAACACGGCTGAGGGCGGAATGTTGCGCCATTCTTCTACGATTTAGAAGCCGGCCCGGCTTACCGAAGGGTAAGGTCGCCAGCGCCTACATGGGCGTGGAGTTTGTATTTGCCGCTGCCATCCTTGTGGAAGGAGCGGAACAGACCGCCATGGGATTCCCTGAACGGCGCGGCCTCGAGTCCCCCGGTGCTGACCGAAGCCTCCACATGGGAATAGTCGGCGGGATCGCCGACACCTACGATCAACTCGCCAGCGTGAAGTTGAATGTCTTTATCTCCCTGGATGTCGCTGACCTCGAGCTGTCCCGCAGGCATCCGAACAAAAAGGCCGGTAGCCCGCGGGACTTCAATGGTGATTTGAATGTCGTTCTTGGGGCCGCCTGAAACGTTCAGCTCGGCAGAGTTGTCGATGCGCTCAAAGCGAACTTTGACTTCCCTGGCCTTTTCGGGGTCCTTGGCGCCCACTCTGACGGAGACCTTGTTGTCATCGCGGCCGACGATGCGGAAGTCCCCGGAGCGCAAACGGAGGCTGAGCTGGCTGCCGGAAGGGAAGTCGACCAAGAAAGGGTGATCAAGAAGGTTGGTGACTTCGATCCTTTTAGATTGGCCCAGGGCTAGAGGGGCGCACAAAACGGCGAGGCCGAGTAGATGGATGGCTTTATGCATGGGCACACTCCTGGTGCTGCTTAATATAGGAACGAAGACCAGGTGCGAAATGTTTCCTGAATTCTCGGAAATGACCTGGATTCAGCCGAAAAAGAGGCCGTCTGCTTCGGCACCCTACATACGGCAGGCGCGACTCCGCCGCTAGAGTTCCGATCCCCCGGCGATGGACGGAACGAGGAGGAGGCGGTCGCCTTCTTTGAGCAAGCAGGATTCGCCGCCGAGGAAGCGGATGTCTTCTTCATTGAGGTAGACATTGAGGAATTGGCGAATCTGCCCCTGATCGTCGCGGACATGGCGCCCGAGGTCGGGAAAGCGGGAGGTTAGCTCGTCGAGGGCTTCGGCGATCGTGGCCGCGCTACAGTCTAGTTTCGGTGCGCCGTCGGTGAAGCGACGGAAGGCGGTGGGGATTTCTATGGTCACGGGCATCCGGGAATCTCCTTGGCATGGAATCTGGTCTCAGTTCTCAGCAAACAAAAAAACTGAAGAACAAAACTGCGTGATGTTCTTTCGCCACTTACGCTTTGGCACTGGCCGCGGCTGTGCCGAGCCGCGCATCGAGGTAAGCCTCGAAAGCCTCAAGGTGCGGGGCGATCGCTTCGGTGGCCGGGAATTCCGAGACGATGGCGTCGGTGGTCTTCAAGCCGTTGCCAGTGATCGAGACGACGGTGGTTTCATGCGGCTGGATGCGCCCCTGGGCGATCAGTTTTTGCGTGACGCCGGTGGTCACGCCGCCGGCGGTTTCGGTGAAGATGCCTTCGGTTTCGGCGAGGAGCTTGATGGCGGCTACGATCTCGGGATCGGAGACGTCTTCGGCCCAGCCGCCGGAGTCCCGGATCTGGTTCACCGCAAAAGGGCCGTCGGCAGGATTACCGATGGCCAGCGAGCGCGCGATGGTACTGGGTTTCTGCGGCTCGAAGCGAGCAAGGTTGCGCTTCACCGCATCGGAGATGGGCGAGCAGCCGGTTGCTTGCGCGCCGAAGAATTTCACAGATTTCGGCTCGACCCAGCCTAGGGTGACCAGTTCGCGGAATGCTTTGGCAATCTTGGTGATGAGCGAGCCGCCCGCCATGGGAACGACGATATTGTCGGGGAGTGCCCAGCCGAGCTGCTCGGCGATTTCGTAGCCGTGCGTTTTCGACCCTTCGGAGTAATACGGTCGCAGGTTGACGTTGACGAGGCCCCACTGGAAGCGGTCCGCGACTTGCGCGCAGAGGCGGTTCACACGATCGTAGTTGCCGTTGATGCGCACGATGCGCGCGCCGTAAACCGCGGTATTGAGCACTTTTGCAGGCTCAAGATCGGCGGGTATGAACACGCAGGCGTCGAAGCCTTGTTGCGCGGCTTGCGCGGCGACGGCGTTGGCAAGATTGCCGGTGGAGGAGCAACCCACGGTGGTGAAATTAAAGCGGCGCGCGGCGGCGAGCGCCGTGGCGACGACGCGGTCCTTGAAGGAGAGCGAAGGGAAGCACACGGCGTCGTTCTTGAAATAGAGATTCTGCAAGCCCCACTTGCAGGCCAGCTTATGTGAGGCCACCAGCGGCGTGCCGCCCACGGCGTTTGGAACACCGAAATCTTCCGGGAGAGGAAGCAACTCCGAATAGCGCCACATGTTGAAGGCGCGGCCGACGAGTTTCTCGCGGCTGACAATTTTCTTGAGGGAAGCGTAATCGTAGGCGACTTCGAGCGGTGAGAAGCAGTCTTCACAGAACGAGCGGGGGACGTTACCCCAGGTCTTGCCGCATTCGCGACATCGGAGTTCGTAAAGCGCATTGGAGCACATATAGCGAATTCCTCGGTGTTTTCGGTTTTCAGTGTTCCGAGAAGGTCGCCAGCGGCGGCCAGCACGGAACAGCCAAATCACCAGCTCACGGCGATTGATCAGTTGAGATTTAGGGCAGCAGGGAGGCGAGAAACGAAAAACCCTCCGTGCCAAAGTGCTCGGAGGGTCTCAGAAAATCTTCTGGGAAACTCGAAAAGCTCTTTAGCAGTTTTTTACGTGGAGCAAGTTGCCCTAAATCGCCACGTGTCGCCGCAACCGCAGCTGTGTTATTTATGCCTGAGTCGGTAGCAGATGTCAAGGGCGGCACTTGCGACCAAAACGGAGTCTGAGCCTTGATCCTTACCGATAGGGGCGCAGCATTCCCTCCGTTCGCTCCGGACAGACTGCGCCCCCCAATCCACCCGTAGTGTTTTCCGGGACTTGCTTTAGTTTGGCGCTGAGTTTTTGGCCAGCATTTCGGATATGGTCTGGCTCTGTGGTCCAGCGAAACGCATTGCCAGGTTTTGGGCCAGAAGCGGATCGATTCTTGCGCCCGCGATGGCGTTCAGGGCGTGCTGGCGGTGTTCCTCCGCTGGGCCAGAGAGAGTGATCAACGCAGCGGCAAATTCCATCTGTGGGTCGGAGCCACGCAGGCCGATCGCCTTTTTCACCAGGGCGTACCCGTCGACTCCCGCCGCGGGATTCTGCTCGTCTTTTGCAACCTTCATCCAGCTTTGCCCGATCCACTGTTTGTAGGCTTCTGCGAGATAGCCAACATCGAACCAGGCGAGGGCATCCGGACGACCGGAGGATTCAGCGGAGGTCGCGCGAGCGTGGAGCCTGGCGAGCAGTTCTTTCGCCGCCCGTGAGTCTTTGCGTGCATAGAGTGTGGCACGGCGAAGCGTCTCCATTCGAACGAGGACGGGCGTGTCTGGGGCAAGAATTTCCAGCGTGTCTCGGACGAGGTTCTTGGTGTCGTACGTTTCACCACCACTGAGGTTCCAATCGTGACTGATCCACGGCAAAGACTTTGCCGCTCCAATTTCGACGCTATGGCAGATGAGCGGCGGGCCTGCCTTGGTAAGGGTTGCCAAGCTCAGCAAGGTTGCCAGGAGTACGACGACGAATCTCGATGAACGAATCATTGGGGTTCTCATGATCTTGTGAATCTCCTTCCGAGTTTATTAACCTACGGAAGACAAGACGCTCA
>Ga0209806_1000324_pt1 | contig 32015 bp, 31 predicted proteins | sample GraSoiAngelo_152_FD_186166 | JGI IMG/M metagenome (GOLD analysis project Ga0209806, IMG submission 186166) | Grasslands soil microbial communities from the Angelo Coastal Reserve, California, USA - 14_1009_12_30cm (SPAdes) (version 2) | ecosystem: Environmental > Terrestrial > Soil > Grasslands ... | reverse complement strand
GCGCCGGGGCCGATCAATTGATTGAGCTGCCCCCGCCCGCGCGCCGAGCTCGTCAGGTGGCGCCACTGGACGAGATACCCCAGGATGCGGCCGCCCTCCTTGACCGGCGCCGTCACGGCGTAGCGCACCGAATCGCGCACGATCTCGAACGGGCGGATCACCCCGGAGTCCGACCGGCTGCCGGCCAGCACCATCTCGGGGTTGACGGCCGGGGTGCCGTGGGACGCGCTGTCGGTGAGCGAGAGCAGGCGCACGCCACCGGTGCTGACGAGCTCGACGTCGGCGATCTGCTGAGCTGCGGTCCCTACCGGCCGCATCGCCGCCAGGGCCGCAGCACGCATCCGTGGCGTGGGACCCCGCAGGTACGCCCGGACCGCGGGGCTGTCGGCCACAGCACGCGCATTGGCAAGGAGCTGGGTCGCGGAGGCCTGCAGCAGACCAGCGATCTGCGTGGTCACGCTCCCCAGGCGGTCGCTCGCCGTGACCAGGGCCGCCTGACTCACGCCGCGGTAAGCCGCCCACGAGAACGAGCCCGCCACCGCGAGCAGCAGCGCGCAGATGAGGAGCGGCAACTTGACCCGGATGGAGAGCGGCGGGAGGCGCATATCCTTCTATGATGGCGAATTGGGCGGCACGGAGATAGGGCGATTTTGCGGCACCGCACGCCGCATTTGCGGCAGGGCCTGGCGGGAGCGTGTAGGAATCGAACCTACCCAGCCCCATTCGGAGCCGAGCTGGTTTTGAAGACCAGTCAGGCCACCAGGCCCGATCCGCCCCCGCGCTACGCTTTCACCGCGATCGCGTCGATCTCCACGCGCGCGTCCCGGGGCAGCCGAGCCGCCTGCACCGTCGAGCGCGCCGGCTTGTGCTTCCCGAAATACTTCGCGTACACCTCGTTCATCGCGGCGAGGTCGCCCATGTCGGCCAAGTACACGGTCGTCTTCACGACGTCCTGCAGGCTCGCCCCCGCCGCGCCCAGCACGGCCGCGAGGTTCTTGAGGACCTGCTCGGTCTGCTCGGCCGCCGTCGTGCCGACCAAGCTCCCATTCTTGGGATCGAGGGCGACCTGCCCCGCCGTGTAGATCACCCCGTTCACCTCGACGGCCTGGCTGTAGGGCCCGATGGCTTTAGGGGCCTGGTCGGTGGCGACCACTCCGACGCCTTTCGGCCTCTTCATTAGAACAACCCCTCGATCGTGCCGTCCGGATGGATGCGCATCCGCTCCGCCGCCGGACTCTTGCCGAGGCCCGGCATCGTCAGGATATCGCCCGCCAGCGCCACGACGAACCCCGCGCCGGCCGCGGGCAGGATGTCCCGGACGTGAAGGGTGTACCCGCTCGGCGCGCCGAGCTTCGTGGGATCGTCGGAGAAGGAGTACTGGGTCTTGGCCATGCACACCGGCGTCTCGCCCAGGCCGAGTTTGGGTAACAGCTCCAGCGCTCGCTCCGCCGCATGCGAGAACTGCACGCCCTCGGCGCCGTAGATCTCTTTGGCGATCGTCTCGATCTTCTCCTTCACCGCGCGCTTCTCGTCGTACAGCAGCCGGAACGCTGGCCTCGAGGTCTCGAGCAGGCGGAGCAGCGCTTGGGCGAGCGCGAGCCCCCCCTCCCCGCCTTTCTCCCACACGTCGCTGCGCACGGCCTGGGCTGCCTCCGCCGCGCACGCGGCGGTCACGGCGTCGACTTCGGCATCCGTGTCGTTGAGGAAGTGATTGACCGCCACGAGACACGGCACCCCGAACTTCTTGAGGTTGCGGATGTGGCGCTGGAGGTTCACGGCCCCGCGCTTGACCGCCTCGACGTCCGCTTTGCCGAGGTCTTCCTTCTTCACCCCGCCGTGCATCTTCAACGCCCGCACCGTGACCACGATGATCGCGGCCTCTGGCTTCAGGCCCGCCATGCGGCACTTGATGTCGAAGAACTTCTCGGCGCCCAGGTCCGCGCCGAAGCCCGATTCCGTCACCACCAGGTCCGCAAGCGCGAGACCCATGCGGGTCGCGGCGACCGAGTTGCACCCGTGCGCGATGTTGCCGAAGGGTCCGCAGTGCACGAGCGCCGGTCCCCCCTCCAGCGTCTGCACGAGGTTCGGGTTCAGCGCGTCCTTGAGCAGCAGCGTCATGGCGCCCTGCGCCTTCAGGTCGCTGGCGCGCACGGGTTTCTTGTCGGCGGTGAGCGCCACGATGATCCGGCCGAGTCGGGCCTCCAGATCCTGGAGCCCGGACGCCAGGGCCAGGATCGCCATCACCTCGGAGCCCGGGATGATGACGTACCGCTCCTCGCGCGTCGGCCCGGCGTTCAGCCCTCCCAGCCCGACGATGACGTTGCGCAGGGCGCGGTCGTTCATATCGATCGTGCGCGGCCAGGTGACGCGCCGCACGTCCACCCCCAGCGCGTTGCCGTGATGCAGGTGCGCGTCGAGCATCGCCGACAGCAGATTGTGCGCGCTCGCGATCGCATGGAAGTCGCCGGTGAAATGGAGGTTGATGTCCTCCATCGGCACCACCTGCGAGTACCCCCCGCCCGCCGCCCCGCCCTTGACGCCGAACACCGGCCCGAGGCTCGGCTCCCGCATACAGAGGATGGCATTCTTGCCGAGGCGCTTCAGGGCCTGCGTCAATCCCACCGTCACCGTCGACTTGCCCTCTCCCGCCGGCGTGGGGTTGATGCCGGTGACGAGGACGAGACGCCCCTTCGGCGGGCGTCGCTCCAACACGGCCAGGCGGATCTTCGCCTTGTACTTCCCGTACAGCTCGACATCGTCGTCGGACAGGCCCAGATCGGCGGCGACGTCGGCGATGGGCCGCAGCTTCGCGCCCTGCGCGATCTCAATGTCGGTCGGAACCTTGAGGGCGGTCGTCATGCAACCGTGTGCTCGTGCAGGGCGTGTGAGAGGCGAGCGCCAAACGCCCGTTGAGCGTTCTCCGTCGTCCGGTGTTCGACAGTTTCGGGGGAGTCGCCGAGCGCCTGCGCCAGCGCGAGGGCGACCTCGCGGACGTAGGCCGGCTCGTTGCGCCGGCCGCGGTGTGGTACCGGCGCGAGGAACGGCGCGTCGGTCTCGACGAGCAGGCGGTCGGTCGGACAGTCGGCCGCTCGGACCACGGGGTTCCAGTTCTTGAAGGTGATCATGCCGCTGAATGAGAAGTAGGCGCCGACGTCCATCCCCGCGTCGAACACCGTGCGGCTGCCGCTGAACGAGTGCAGGACGACCGCCGGAATCCTGGCTCCCCACGCCCGCAGCAGCGTGGCCACGTCGACATCCGCCTCCCGCGCGTGTACCACGACCGGCTTGCCGAGCTCCGCCGCGAGGGCGAGCTGGGCTTCGAAGGCGTGCCGCTGGGCGTCCCGGGGCGAGTGATCATAGTGGTAGTCGAGGCCCGTTTCCCCCACGGCGACGACCGCCTCCTCCCGGCACAGGGCGCGCACGCGCGCCTCAGCCTCGCGCGACCAGGTTTTCGCCTCGTGGGGATGCACGCCGGCGGTGGCCGACAGGCCGGGCGCCTGCCGGGCCAGCTCGACCGCGCGGGCGCTGCCCGCGACGGACTCCCCGATCACCACCACGTGCCCTACGCCCGCCGCCCGCGCGCGCGCGAGCGCGGCGTCCCGGTCCGCCTCGAACGCCCCGTCCCCCAGGTGGCAGTGGGCATCGACGAGCACGTCACACCTTGGCCGGCGCCCGCGAGACCGCTGGGGCCGCCGGCTCCGGGGCGCGTCCGGTGAAGGCCCGGGCACCGCGCGCGTCCTGCCCCGGCCACCGCTTCTCGATGAGCATCAGCACCGGCGCCGCGATGTAGATCGACGAGAAGGTGCCCGTGAAGATGCCGAACGTCATCACCAGGGCGAACGGCCGGATCACCTCGCCGGCGAGGAACACCAGGGCCAGCGTCGTGGCCATGGTGGTGCCGTGCGTCAGGATCGAGCGCGGCAGTGTCTCGTTGATCGAGAGGTTCAGGATCTCGTAGAGGTTCTGCCGCCGGTACTTGCGCAGGTTCTCGCGCACGCGGTCGAAGATGATGATGGTGTCGTTGAGCGAGTAGCCCACGATGGTGAGCACGGCGCCGACCACGACGAGGCTCACCTCGAGGTTCAGGTACTTGATGAACGCGACCGTCGTGAGGATGTCGTGGAACGTCGCCAGCACCGCCGCGAGGCCGAAGCGCCACTCGAAGCGGATCGCGAGGTACACCAGGGTGACGATGAAGGAGAAGAAGATGGCGAGGAACGCCTTGCCCTGAAGCTCCTTCCCCACTTTGGGCCCCACCGCTTCGTAGTGGACGATCTTGTACTGGCCCGCGCCCAGCCGGGCGTCGAGCGCGCGCGCCACCGCCTGCGCGGTCTCCTCCGTTCCGCCTGCGCCCGCCGCCGGGGCGCTCAGCCGCGCCCGGATTTGGAATGCCGTATCGGCGCCGTACTGTTGAATCTCGGCGCCGCGCAGGCCCCCGGCGTCCAGTGCTGCACGCAGGTCGGCCGTCGTGACGGGCTTGGCCTTGGGGGTGGCGATCTGGATCCGCGTCCCGCCGGTGAACTCGATGCTGTAGTTGAGGCGGGTGCTGAGCAGCATCACGAGCCCGGGGACGATCATGATCGCCGTCAGCCCGTAGGCCCAGCGGCGCCACTTGATAAAATCGTAGTTCGCATTGGCGAAGAGTCGCAGCATCAGACGCTCAGGGTGACGAGGTCCGGCCGGCGCTGCAGCCAGACCATGTAGAAGGTGCGCACGACGTAGACGGCCGTCACCATCGAGGCCGCGATGCCGATGATCAGTGTGATGGCAAAGCCCTGCACCGGCCCGGTGCCGACGAGGTACAGGATGAACGCGGTGAGCGCGGTCGACACGTTGGAGTCGACGATGGCGCTCATGGCGTGCTTGAAGCCCTCGTCCACCGCGGTGCGCACCAGCTTGCCGTGCTGCAGCTCCTCGCGGATACGCTCGAAGATCAGCACGTTGGCGTCCACCGCGATGCCGACGGAGAGCACGAACCCCGCGAGCCCCGGCATCGTCAGCGTGAACCCGAAGGCGGCGAGCCCACCGAAGGTGAGCAGGGTGTAGAGCGCCAGCGCCGCGACCGCGAGCGCGCCGGAGAGACGATAGTAACCCACCATGATCACCACGACGAGGATGATCCCCACGACTCCGGCCCTGATGCCCGCGTTGATCGAATCCTCTCCGAGCGAGGAACTGATCGTGCGCTCTTCGACGATCGTGAGCGGCGCCGGGAGCGCGCCGGCGCGGAGCACCAGCGCCAGGTCCTGCGCGTCGGCGAACGGACGCGAGCCGAGCTCGATCTGCCCCTCGTTGCGGATCTCCGACTTGATGACCGGCGGCTGCCCCTGCACCCGCCCGTCGAGGATGATCGCCATGTAGTCGCCGACGTGCCGGGCGGTGGCGTCCCCGAAGATGCGCCCACAGCGGTGCGTCAGCGTGAACGCCACGACGGATTGATTGGTCAGCGGATCGCGCCGCGGCTGGGCCTTGGTGAGGCACTCGCCGGTGATGATCGGCCGGTCTTCGACCGCGTACAGCGCGTGGTAGGTGCGCGCCCCCTGCGGCACCAGCTGCGTGCCCCAGAACAGCGCGACGCCCCGCGGGAGCAGCCGCTTCACCTCGGGGCGGTTGATCAAGCTGTCGGCCACTTCAAACTGCTCCTCAGGGACCAGGTACTCGCCCGCCAGGCTACCCTGGAAGAGCAGTGACCCGAGCGCGCCTCGCTGGTTCGAGGTGTCGGCCCCGGCGGTCGCCTTTGTCGTGTCCTGGCCGAGCAGACGGGCGACCGCGTTGGACGGGCCGGCGGCGGGGCCGCGCACGCCCGCGGCCCGTAACGCCACGTCAATCGCCGGGATGGCGTCGCGGAACACGTTCCTCATGTCCGTGATGCGGAACTCGAGAAACGCCGTGCGCTGTACGATGCCCTTGGCGCGGTTCACGTCCTTCTCGCCCGGCAGCTCCACGATCAGCCGGCAGCGGCCGACGATCTGCACGACGGGCTCCGTGGTGCCGAACTCGTCCACGCGGGTGCGCACGACCCGCTCGGCACGCTGGATCGCGTCGGCGCAGTCGGGCACCGGACCCTTCGACTGATCGACTTCCAGCGCCAGGTGCACGCCCCCTCGCAGGTCCAGGCCGAGGTTGATCGGCACCCGACGCACGGTGGTGTCCTTCATGCGACCGGTCACCGGGTCCGGCACCCGCTGCGTCTCGTGACGGGGCAGGAGCGAGATCGCGCTCGCGGCCACGAGTCCCAGGATCACGAGGAACCGTCCTCGAATTGTGCTCATAGCTCCCTAGCCCTTGAGGATCGCCAGCGCCGCCGCGCGGTCGCGCTCGAGCTGCGCGACCAGCGCTTCCCGCGAAGGGAATGTCCGCACTTCCCGCAGCCAGCGCACCCACTCCACCTTCAGCCGCTCGCCGTGCAGCTCCCCGGCAAAATCGAACAGGTGAATCTCCAGCCCTCGCGCCGCGACCCCGAACGTCGGCCGCGGACCCTGATTCATCATGCCCCCGTACCGCGCCACTCTTCCCCCTTCCTCCTTCCCCGGCAGTTCTACCCACACGGCGTAGACACCGTCGGGCGGCAAGAGCTTGCGCGGATCGGGCGGCGCGAGGTTCGCGGTGGGTATCCCGATCGTCCGGCCCCGCCCCGCTCCCCGCTCGACCGTCCCCGCACAGCTGTACGGCCGCCCCAACCAGCGCCGGGCGAGTTCCAGCTCGCCGTGCGCCACCGCGGCGCGGATCAGCGTCGAGGAAATCGGCTGGCCGTCCTCGCGCACCGCGTCCACGACGTCCACGGCGAAGCCGTCCGCTGCGCCGAGTCGCCGCACCGCCTCCGCGTCGCCGCTGCGCCCGCGCCCGAAGCCGTGGTCGTATCCGAGGACCAGCTCCCGCATCGCGAACCGCACGCGCAGCACGTCCCGCACGAATTCTTCGGGGCCGAGCTGCGCCAAGTCGTGCGTGAACGGGAGCACCTCGACCCGGTTCACACCCAACGCCGCGAGCAGCCCCCGCTTCTCCTCCGGCAGCGTGAGCAGTTTCGGCGCCGCCGTCGGGTTCACCACTTCGAGCGGATGCGGTTCGAAGGTCACGACCAAGCTCGCGAGCCCCTGCGTCCGCGCGCGCCTGGCGACCTCCGCCAGCACCGCCTGATGGCCGCGGTGCACGCCGTCGAAGGTGCCGACCGTCACCACCGCCCCCCCCCCGTTCATTCCGCCACCACCACGCGCGGCTTGAGCAGCTCGCCGACCCGCTCGGCTACGGCGATGAGGTGCCCGCCGGCGAACAGGGCCACCCTTCCCTCTTCCCCCTTCCCTGCCGGCACCGGTCGACCGTGCAGCGCCGCCACGCGCCCCGCCTCGTCGAGCTCCCGCCGCGGCAGGTCGGCGACGAGCGCCGCCTCGTCCACGAGCCCAGCGACCGTCACCGCCTGGGGCGCCACGGCCTCCTCGACGCGGAACGGGCCCACGCGGGTCCGCTGCAGCATCGCGAGGTGGGCGCCGCACCCGAGGGCCTCACCGACGTCGCGGGCCAGGCTCCGCAGGTATGTGCCGCCGCTCACGACGGCGCGGAATCGGGCATCCGGCGGCTCGAACGCGACCAGCTCCAGCTCGCGGAATTCCACTTCGCGCTCCGGCAGCTCCACGGGTTCGCCACGGCGGGCGCGCCGGTAGGCGCGCTCCCCCTGCACCTTCACCGCCGAATGATCCGGCGGCCGCTGCCGCACCGTGCCGCGAAACCGCCCCAGTGCCGCCGCCACGGCGTCGCGGTCGAGGGATCGCCAGACGTCCGACGTCTCCACCACGGCGCCGGTGGGGTCGTCGGTCGCGGTGCGCGCACCGAGCCGGATCACGCCCTCGTAGGCCTTGTCCCAGCCGGCGGCGTAGGGGGCTAAGCGCGTCGCGCGCCCCACGACCACCACCAGCAGGCCGGCGGCGAACGGGTCGAGCGTCCCCAGGTGCCCGACCCGCCTGGTGCCGAGGACGCGTCGCACGAGATCCACGACGTCGTGCGAGGTCGGGCCCGCCGGCTTCGCGACCAGGGCCACGCCGCCGGTCAGGCGTCGGGCTCCTTCAGCTCCTTCAGGACCCGGTCGATCTGCTGCGCGTGCTCGAGCCCGCGGTCGAGCTGGAACCGCAGCTCCGGCGTGGTGCGCAGCGTCAGCTGCCGGGCCAGCTGGGCGCGAAGGAACCCGGCGGCGCTGGCCAGCCCCTCGAGCGAACGCGCCTTTTCCTCTTCGCTGCCCATGACGCTCACGCGCACGGCCGCGTGGGAGAGATCCGCGGACACCTCCACCCCGGTGACCGTCACGAACCCGATGCGCGGGTCGCGCACGTCGCCCGTGAGGAACGCCGCCACCATCTGGCGGATCAGCTCGCCGACGCGCTCGGGCCGGAAACTCGTGCGTCGCATGTCAGAAATAATTGGTGGCGGTGTCGAGGATGCGGGCGCCGTTCGCTCCCTCGACGAGGCGGTCCGCCGAGCGCAGGACCTCCTCGGCGTGGCGCCGGTCCGTGGTCACGATGCACGCGGACAGCTCGGCGCGCTGCCACAGATCCTGGTGATCGGTCTCGGCCGCCGAGACGTTGAAGCGCTGGTGCAGCCGGTCCTTGAGGCTGCGCAGGATCTGCCGCTTGTCTTTCAGGGACTGGCAGCCGTCCAGATGCAGCTCCCACGTGATGAGGCCAACGACCACCGATCACGCCCCCTTGGCGCCGCTCCCCGTCTCGAGCGAGCGCGCGACCTCCTCGATGCGATACGCCTCGATCAGGTCTCCGACCTTGACGTCGTTGAAGTTCTCGATGCCGATGCCGCACTCGAAGCCCTCCCGCACCTCGCGGGCGTCGTCCTTGAACCGCTTGAGCGAAGCGATCGTCCCCTCGTACACCTCGACGCCGTCGCGGATGATGCGGACGCGGGCCGTCCGCGGGATCACGCCGCTGCGCACGTAGCACCCCGCGATCGTGCCCACCTTCGCGATCTTGAACGTCTGCCGGATCTCGGCCTCGCCCAGGATCACTTCCTTCTTTTCGGGGGTGAGCAGGCCGGCCATCGCGGACCGCACCTCTTCGACGGCCTCGTAGATGATCCGGTAGGTGCGGATCTCGACGTGCTCGCGGTCGGCGGAGGCGCGCGCGTTGGAATCGGGCCGGACGTGGAACCCGATGATGATCGCGCCCGAGGCCTTGGCCAGCAGGACGTCCGAGTCGGTGATCGCGCCCACGCCGCGGTGCACGACCTCGACCTTGACTTCGCTCGTGGACAGCTGCGCTAGGGCGTCGGCGAGCGCTTCCGCCGGGCCGCCCTGGTCCGCCTTGATGATGAGCCGCAGCACGGCGACGCCGCCTTCGACGCGCTCGGCCATGAAGTCTTCGAGCGTCTTGGCGCGCCCGCTGCGCCGCAGCGTCGCCTCGCGCTCGAGCCGCTGGCGCTTCTGGGCGATGTCGCGGGCCTCGTTGGTGTCGGCCATGCCCAGGAACGAATCGCCGGCCTCGGGGACGCCCTCGAAGCCGAGCACCTGGACCGGCGCGGACGGCGGCGCCGCGTCGACGGGCTTGCCGCGCTCGTCGTACATCGCGCGCACGCGACCATAGAACCGGCCGCAGATGAAAGCGTCGCCGACGTGCAGGGTGCCGGTGCGCACGAGGATCGTGGCCACCGCCCCCTTGCCCGGGTCGAGCGTCGCTTCCAGCACGGTCCCCTGCGCGCGGCGCGCCGGGTTCGCCTTCAGGTCGAGCAGCTCCGCCTGCAGGAGGATCTGGTCGAGCAGCTCTTCGACGTTGGTGCCTTTCTTGGCCGAGATCGCCGTCGACAGCGTGGTGCCGCCGAACTCCTCCAGCACGACGCCGTGGGCCAGCAGGTCCTGCTTGACCTTCTGCGGGTTGGCGCTGGGGAGATCGATCTTGTTGATCGCGACGACGAGCGGCACGCCCGCGTTCTTGGCGTGCGAGATCGCTTCGATCGTCTGCGGCATGATCGCGTCATCCGCCGCGACGACCAGCACGACGATGTCGGTCACCTGGGCCCCGCGCGCCCGCATCGCGGTGAACGCCTCGTGGCCCGGGGTGTCGAGGAACGTGATCGCCCGCCCGTCCTTGCGGGTCACCTGGTACGCGCCGATGTGCTGGGTGATGCCCCCGGCTTCGCCCGCCGCGACGTCGGTCTTGCGCACGTAGTCGAGGAGCGACGTCTTGCCGTGGTCCACGTGGCCCATCACGGTGACCACGGGCGGCCGCGGCTGCAGGTCCTCGGCCTTGTCCGTCTCGGCCGGCGGCTCGGCGACGGCGTAGTCCTGCTCGCGCACCGCCTGGAAGCCGAACGCCGACGCGATCAGCTCGATCATGTCGAAGTCGAGCCGCTGGTTGATGGTCACCATCTGGCCCAGCTCCTTGAACGCAAACGTCACGAGCTGAGTGGGAGGGACCTTCAGGATGTTGGCGAGCTCGCTGACGGTGATGAACTCCGTCACGCGCACACGCGTCTTCTCCCGTTCCTGCTCCTCACGGCGCCGCTCTTCCTGCACCTCCCGGAACGTCGGGCCTTCCTCGCGGCGGGCGCCCGACTTGCGGGCCGGCGCGCCCTTCATCGAGGTGAGCGTGCGGGAGATGTTCTGGGCGATGACCTCCTGGTCGACCGCCTTCTTGCCTTTCTTGCGCTTCTTGTCGCGGCGCCGCTCCTCGAGCGGAATGGCGCCCGGGGCCGCCGACGCGACGGGCCGCGGTGGCACGTTGCCGGTCGGCGCGGCGCTCGCCACCGGACGCGGGCGCACGGGGGTCGGGATCACGGACCGCGGGGCCGCGGACAGCGGAGGACTCAGCGGCGCCGACGCGTGCACCGGCTCGGCAGCGCTTTCCGCGAACGGCGATTCGACCGGCGCCGCCGGGGCGAGGTCCTTGAACAGCGCCGCCGCCCGCTCCTCCAGGCTCGGCGCCGCCTTTTCCTCTTCTTTGGCGCGCTCGGCCTCGAGCACCTGCTGCGCCTTGAGATCGGCCTCCGCCGCGAGACGGGCCGCTTCGGCCTGCGCCTCGGCTTCCGCCACCGCCACTTCGGCCGCGGTGCGCCGCCGCCGCTTGGGCCGCGCCTCTTCGACCACTGGGACGACCTCCACCTTCACCGCCCGGCGCCGCTTCGTCGTGGGTGCCGCCGGCTCCTTGAGGCGCCGCTTCTCGCGCTCCCAGCGCGCGCGCATCAGCGACACCTGCTCGTCCTTGAGGGGGGTCAGGTGGCTGCGCACGAAGATGTCCAGCTCCTTGAGCATGCCCATGAGCTGCTCGCTGGAGATCCCGAACTCCGCCGCCAAATCATGAATCCGCGTCGTGCCCACTTACTCCTCCGAATGCCGTCATCAATCCGCGCGCCAGCGATGCATCGCTGACGCCCACCGCCTGCACCGGGGGACTCCCCAGCGCGGCGCCCAACCGATCCGCGGCCGGCCCTACCAGCACCGGCACTCCCCGCGCCACTGCCAGCCGCTCGACCTTCTCCCGCGTGCGCTTCCCCGCGTCGGCCGCCAACACCACACAGGCGAGACCGTCCGCCTGGAGTCGAGCGCGCACGCCCGCGACGCCCACGATCACCGTCCCGGCCCGCCGCCCGAGCCCCAACAGCCCCAGGCGACGGTCCGGCGCGGTCACTCGGTGTCCGCCGGTGGCGCGGGCGGCGGCTCCGCCGGGACCTCGGGGGAGGGCTCGGGGGAGGACTCAGGGGACGGCTCCGGCGCCGCAGCTGCGGCCGCCGCGGGCGGCGTCTCCTCACCCCCCTCGTCCACCAGCTCGTTCAGGAACGCCATCAGCCGGTCGGCGAGCTCGGGGGTCATCCCCGCCATCGCGGCGACCTCCTCGCGCTCCAGGTCGAGGATGTCCTGGAGCGTCTTCTTGCCGTTGCGCTCCAACACGGCGACGAGCTCGGCGGGCAGCCCCTTGAGCTCGGTCAGGGCGACCTTCACCGCTTTCTCCTCTTCGGGCGGGAGCGGCGCGAACAACGGGCCCTCGCCGCCGCGCTCCAGCCACTCGCGGCTGGAGTAGAGGTCGATCTTCCAGCCGGTGAGCTCCGAGGCGAGGCGCACGTTCTGCCCGTTCCGCCCGATGGCGAGCGACAACTGGTCCTCGTCCACGATCGCCTGGATGGTGCGCGTGTCGGGGTCGGAGAAGACGCGCGCCACGCGCGCCGGGGCGAGCGACAGCTTCGCGAACCGCTCCGGGTCGGGCGACCAGGGGACGATGTCGATGCGTTCGCCCCCCAGCTCGTTCACGACCGCCTGCACGCGGGAGCCCTTGAGCCCAACGCACGCGCCCACGGGATCGATCGCGTCGTCGCGGCTCGCGACCGCGATCTTGGTGCGGCTCCCCGCCTCGCGCGCCGTGGCGCGGATCTCCACGATGGCCTGCTGGATCTCCGGCACCTCGAGCTTGAACAGCGCCTGGACGAACAGCGGGTCGCCGCGCGACAGGATGAGGCGCGGGCCCTTGGGCGTCTCCTCGATGCGCTTCAGGACCGCCCGGATCGTGTCGCCCTGGTGGAAGTGCTCGCGGTGGTTCTGCTCGCGGTAGGGGATGATCGCCTCCGCCTCGCGGAACTTCTGCAGCATGACCACGATCTTGCCCCGCTCGATCTGCTGCACCTCGCCCATGAGCAGGTCGCCGACCTTGTCGGCGAACTCCTCGCGGATGCGGGTGCGCTCGCCTTCGCGCACGCGCTGGATGATGCGCTGCTTCGCGGCCTGCACCGCGGTACGGCCGAACTCCGCGAACGGCACCTCTTCTTCCAGCACGTCGCCGATCTGGAACTCGGGATCCTCGAAGCGCGCCTCCTCGAGGGCGATCTGCGTCCCGGGATCTTCGACGTTCTCGACCACCGTCTTGAGCACGACGATGCGGATCGTCCCCTTCATCTCGTCCACCGCGATCTCGGCGCGGACGTTGGGGCCGTAGCGCTTGAGGAGGGCGGCGTGCAGGCCGTCCTTGAGCAAGTCGATCAGCTCGGCGCGATCGAGCTGCTTGGTATTCGTCAGTTCGCGGATCGCGGAAACAACTTCAGTGGCGTTGGCCATAAGACACGTTCTCGGTTGTCGGTTTTCGCTCACCAGTCAGCGGCCAGCCGCGCGTCGCGTACCGCCGCCAGCCGCAGCGTTCGCTCCGTGCCCCCCTCGGGCTGGAGCACCACCGTCGCCTCGTCGGGCACGGCCAGGATGCGGGCCCGCACCCGCCCCAGCCCCTCGAGCCGGACCGTGATCGTCCGGCCCACGAAACGCACCCAGTGGCGATGCCACCTGAGCGGCCGCTCCAGCCCGGGGCTGGACACCTCGAGCAAATACCGGGGCCCGACGGGGCCCCCCTGGTCCAGCCAGGTCTCCAGGGCCCGGCTCGCCCGGGCGCAATCGTCGACGGTCACCGGCCGCGGCGGGTCACTGGGCGGCCATTCGATGCGCACTTGGACCAACGGCCGCTGCGAAGTGCCGCCGATGCGGAGGTCGGCCAGCTCCAGCCCCAGCGCTTCCAACTGGGAGCGGAACGTTTCCTCGAGGCTTTCGGTGAGCATGCAAAAAAAAGCGCGGGCCTGACTTCGCCCGCTGCAACGGCGGAATGTATCCGGTGCGGCGGCGATGTCAAGCGATGGGGCCGCCGAGGTAGGCGCACTGCCGGCCGTCGCCACCGCGCGACGCCCGGTGCGAAAAGAAGCGCTCGTGATCGTGGGCGGTACACCACGGCGAAACGCTGACCGCCTCGATGCCCAGCGCCCGCGCCTGACCGACCAGCAGCCCGCGCAGATCCACGCGTACCGGTCCCGGCGTCGCCGCCCCGGTGAGCGCGCCCGCGACTTCAGAACCTACTTCATAGCAGCTACCGCAAATACCTACACCACAGTGCATTACAATTTCTGCTGACTTCACAAACGCCTGCCGTCGCAGCACGCCGACGCCGCGCTCCAAGATGCCGGCAGCGATGCCGCGCCACCCGGCGTGGAGCAATGCGACGGCACCCTTCTGCGGCGCGGCCAGATAAATGGGGATGCAGTCGGCGACCGTCACCGTGAGCAGCAACCCGGGACGCGCCGTCGCATGGCCGTCGATGCCCTCGAGCAGCAGCCACCCGTCGGCCGGCGTGTCGTGCCAACGCACCTCGGTGCCATGGACCTGGTGGCTGAGGACGGCGGCGGGGAACGACCCCTGCAGGGCGGCGCGGAAGGCGCGCCAGCGCGTCATCACCTGCCCCACGCTCTCGGCGCTCCACAGACCGAGGCTGAACCCGTGGCCGCGCGCCGTGACGCCGGCGACGAGCCCGAAGCGCTCCGCCCACTCCCGCAGCTCCAGCCGGGGGACGCTCGCGTCCGCCACCGGCGTCTCCGCGACAGTGCGCGGAGGGGGGCTCTCAGCGTCGAGACGGCTCAGCCTCTGTATCGATTCGCTCAATGTGGGCTCCCAGGGCCCGTAGCCGCTCGTCGATGCGCTCGTAGCCGCGCTCGATCTGGCCGATGTTGTGGATCGTGGACTCGCCCTGCGCCGCGAGCGCCGCCAGCAGCATCGCCATGCCCGCCCGGATGTCCGGGCTCTCGACCACGCCGCCGCGCAGCGGCGCCGGCCCGGCGATCACCGCGCGATGCGGGTCGCACAGCACGATGCGGGCGCCCATCCCAATCAACTTGTCCACGAAGAACAGGCGCGATTCGAACAGCTTCTCGAACACGAGCAGCAGGCCCTCGCATTGCGTCGCCACGACGATGGCGATGGACATGAGGTCGGCGGGAAACGCCGGCCACGGCCCGTCCTCGAGCTTGGGGATGTGGCCGCCCAAGTCGGGGCGCACGCGGCGCTCCTGGTCGGCGTCGACGATGAGCCGGGTGCCGTCGAGCCGCGGCCGCACGCCGACGCGGTCGAAGGCGAGGAGCGTGGCGCGCAGGTCGTCGCCGCGCACGCCGTCGATCGTCACCGCGCCGTTGGTGACGGCCGCCAAGCCGATGAAGGAGCCCACCTCAATGTGGTCGGGGCCGATGGCGAACGGCGCCGCCGGCGCCGCGAGCGGGCGCCCGCCCTGCACCGTCAGCGCGTTGGATCCGATGCCGTCGATGTGAGCGCCGCAGGCGACGAGAAAGCGCGCGAGGTCCTGGACATGCGGCTCCGAGGCCGCGTTGCGCAGCACCGTCGGGCCCCGGGCCGCGACGGACGCCATGAGGGCGTTCTCCGTCCCCGTGACGCTCGGTTCGTCGAGGAAGATGTCCGCGCCGGTGAGCGCGCTCGCCTCCAGCCGGTAGCTGTCCCCGACCGCGACTTCCGCGCCCAGGCGCTCGAGGGCGAGAAAGTGCGTGTCCACCCGCCGCCGTCCGATGACGTCGCCGCCGGGCGGCGGCAGCTGCACGCGCCCGAAGCGCGCGAGCATCGGCCCCGCGAGCAGGATCGACGCGCGGATGCGCGCGCACAGCTGCGGATCGAGCTCGCGCGGAGTGGCGGGCCGCGCGTCGACGGTGACGGCGTTGGGACCGGACCATTCCACCACGGCGCCGAGGTGCGTGAGCAACCCCAGCATCGTCTCGACGTCGCGGATGCGCGGAACATTCTCGAGACGGCAGGGACCGTCGGCGATCAGCGTCGCGGCGAGAATGGGAAGGGCGGCGTTCTTGTTGCCGGCGGGCCGTATCGTCCCCTGGAGCGGGCGCCCGCCGGAGACGCAGAACGTCGATGCCATGGGATCCGTGAAGCTACGGCGCGGCTTGCGCCGGCGTCAAGCACTCGCGAACGTTCGCGCGTGAATCCCGTTGCCGCGCTGGCGCTGCTCGCGATCGCCGGACTCGCCGCCACGCGCCTGTCCTGGCTGCGGCGGGCGCCGCCGCACGGCGTCGACGCGGTGCTGGCGACGGGGGTCCCGCTCGTCCTCCTCGGACTCGTGCTGGGTCCGGGGATCGGGATGCTGGACCGGCCCGCCCTCCGCGCGCTCGCGCCTCTGACCGCGCTCGCGGTCGGCTGGCTCGGTGCCGGCCTCGGCGCGCGCCTCGAATGGCGGCTCATCACGCGCATCCCGCGCGCGACGTGGCTGCTCTGCGGCGCGCAGGCCGTCGCCGGACTCCTCGCCGTCGGCACCGGCGCCTTGATGTTGTCGCGCGCCGTTCCCGCGCTCCGCGCCGCCTGGGTCCCGACGCTCCCTGCCGTGCTCACGCTGGGCGCCGTCGCCATGGTGTCCGGGCCCACAGCCGTCGCGCTGGCCGCGCGGGCGGCCGGTGTCGCCCGTCATACCTCCCGTGCCCTCTCGCTGGCCGCCACGCTCGACACGACGCTGGGCATCCTCGCGTTCACCCTGGCCTTGGCGATCCACCATCCCGGCGCCCAAGGTCGCCCGGCAGTCGGCCCTGGCGCCTGGCTGGCGCTGACCCTGGGGAGCGGGGTGCTCGCGGGAATCGTGTTTCTGAGCCTCACCCGCCTGCGGCCGACAGCGGCGGACGTGGGGTTCGCGTTGCTGGGCGCGGTCTTCTTTGGCGCCGGGGCGGCCTACGCCGCGGGGTCGAGTCCGGTGTTGGCGTGCGCGATCGCGGCCTCCGTGATCGTGAACCTCACTCCGCGCCGGCGCGCTGTTCAGGCCCACCTCGAGGCCTGGGAGTCCGCCGCCACCGCCGCGCTCTTCATTATCATCGGGGCGCTGCTCACACTGCCCACCGTGTGGATCCTCCCGGCGGCACTCGCGCTCGCGGCGCTCCGGGTGGGCGGGCGGTGGGTTGTCGTGCGCTACGGGCGATCGGCGCTCGCGGCGCTGCGGCTGCCGGCAGGGGTTGGGATCGCGACCGCGCCGCAGGGCGGCCTCGCGCTGGCGATCGCCGCCAGTTTCTTCCTCATCGATCCCGGATCCGGAGCGCTGCTCACCACCGTGGTCGTGGGGGTGCTGTTCGCCCAGCTGGCGGCACCCCCGCTCCTGGCCCGGACGCTGCGCGCGCCGGCGTTGACAGCCCCGCGGCCGGCGGCGGAGCTTAGCTGATGGTTCCAACCTGGGCGGCGGTGGTCACGGCGATCAGCCTGGCGATCATCGCCCTGGCCGCCATCGTGGTCGCCGTGTCGTCGCTGGGGGCGGCGCTCGGTATGCGCGCGTTCCTGCAGGCGTTGCGCCAGCTCGCCGGGCCCGCGGTGGACGACGCGCGCCAGCTGGTCGCGACGATCCGCCACGAAGCCGAGGCCCTGGCGGGCACCTCGCGCGAGTTGCGCCAGCGCGTGTTGCGCGCCGCGGACGCGGCCGAAGCCCGGCTGGTCGAGGTCGGGGCCATGTTCGACGTGCTCCGGGAGGAGGCCGAGGACACGGCGTTGGACGTGGTCGCGACCGTGCGCAACGTGCGCCGCGGCCTCACCATCTGGCGCTGGGGGCGCAAGGCGCTCAAACGTGTCCGCGGGCGGGGGCGGAAGGCGAAGTGAAGCACTGGCTCACCGCGACGGCCATCGCCGTCGTCGCCCTCGCCCTCTTCCCCGGCGTCGCCCACGCGTGGACGCCCGGCACGCACATCTACCTCGGCGAGTCGGTGCTGGCGAACCTGCACCAGCTGCCGGCGCAGATCACCGACTACCTGCGCGCCTTTCCGTTCGACTTTCTCTACGGCAACATCGCCGCGGACACCTCGATCGCGAAGAAGTACGCGCCGGTGGGCCGGCACTGCCACGCGTGGCACGTGGGCCAGGAAATCTTCGACCTCGCCCACACCGACGCGCTGCGCGCCTTCGGCCTCGGTTACCTCTCGCACCTCGCCGCCGACACCGTGGCCCACAACTTCTTCGTGCCCCGGCAGCTGGTCCTCACGTCGACCACCGCGGCCCTGGGGCACTCGTATTGGGAGAGCCGCTTCGAGACCCACCTCGGCGACGCGTACGCGCGCGAGGCCCGCGACCTGATCCTCCAGGATCACGGGCGCAGCGACGCCCACCTCGACGAGATCCTCAGCCCCACGCTGTTCAGCGTGCGCACCAGCCGGCGGCTGTTCCGCGGCATGGTGCACCTGACCGAGAGCCAAAGCTGGCAATGGGCGTTCCAGCTGATCGCCGAAAACAGCCGCTGGGACCTGCCCGACGCGGACGTCGAGCGGCACATGGCCGTGGCCTTCGAGTACGTGATGGAAGCCCTGGGCGTCGGGGGTGGCGCGGGTGACGCGGCGGCGCGGCGCCTCGATCCCGCCGGTGCCCAGGCGCTGGGGCTGGCCAAGCGGATGCGGCGGGAGGCGCTGCACGAGGGCGGGCGCCGCGACCCGCAGCGAGTCGCCCAAGCCGCCGAAGAGCACTTCGGACTGCCGAGCCCCGCGCTCAGCTATTGGCGGGCGTCGCAGGCGCAGCGCCCGTGGCGGTCAGGCAGTTAGTCGGTCTTCCAAGGCGCGCTGGGCCAGCTTGGGATCGGCTTTGCCGCGCGACGTCTTCATCACCTGCCCCAGAAAAAAGTTCAGGAGCTTCGCCTCGCCGTTCTTGTAGCGGGTGACCTCGGCGGGGTGCGCCTCGAGCACCTCCGCGACCCACTGGCCGATCACGCCCGTGTCGCCCACCTGGATCAGGCCGAGCGCCTCGGCGACCGTGCGCGGCTCCCCGCCGCGCGTCGCCAGCTCGACGAACACCTTTTTGGCCGCCTGGTTGTTCACCGTGCCGCCCTTCACCATGGCGATCAGCTCGGCGAGCCGTCCGGCCGGCACCCGCAGCTGGTCCTGGTGGTCCTTGGCGTCCGCCAGCACCTCGGTCATCACCCAGTTGGCGGCGAGCTTGGGTTCCGCCCCGGCGTGAACCACGCTCTCGTAGTAATCGGCGACGCCGCGCGCGGCCGTGAGGACGGCGGCGTCCTGCTGGCTCAGCGCGTACTGCGCGACGAAGCGCTCCCGTTTCGCGGCGGGCAGCTCGGGCAGCGTCGCGCGTTGCTCGGCAATGAAGTCGGGGCGCACCACCAGCGGCGGCAAATCGGGGTCCGGGAAGTACCGGTAGTCGTGGCTCTCTTCCTTCGTTCGTTGCGGGCGCACGGTGTTGGTCTTGCTGTCGAACAGCATCGTCTGCTGCACCACGGCGCCGCCGCCCTCGAGTACGGCGATGTGCCGATCGCGTTCCACACTGAGCGCCTTCTCCACGAACGCGAAGGAGTTGATGTTCTTCACCTCGGTCTTGACGCCGAGCGCTGTCTCGCCCGGGCGCCGCACGGACAGGTTCGCGTCGACGCGGAGGCTGCCCTTCTCCATGTCGCAGTCGGAGACCCCGGCGTACTCGAGCACCTGCTTGAGCGTGAGCAGGTACGCTCGCGCTTCTACGGGCGAGCGCACGTCGGCGCCCGTCACGATCTCGACCAGCGGGACGCCGGAGCGGTTCAAGTCGACGGCCGTAGCCTTGGGGAACCGGTCGTGCAGCGATTTCCCCGCGTCCTCCTCGACATGCAGGCGGCCGATGGTCACCGTGACCACGCCACGATCGGGGGAGAGGAACGAGAGCGACCCCGCGGTGGCGAGCGGCTGCTCGAACTGGCTGATCTGGTAGCCCTTGGGGAGATCGGGATAGAAATAGTTCTTGCGGGCGAACACGCTGCGCTCGTGCACCTCGCACCCCAGCGCCAGCGCCGCGCGCACCGCGAGCCGGACGGCCGCTTCGTTCGGCACCGGGAGTGCTCCCGGAAGCCCGAGACACACCGGGCAGACCTGCGTGTTGGGCGGCGCGCCGAACGCGGTCGAGCACCCGCAGAACATCTTCGAGACCGTGCGCAGCTGGACGTGGGTCTCGAGTCCGATCACCGTCTCCCACGCCGGCGTCGGGGCCATCAGGCCTCCTCCACCGCCGGCACCGCCCGCTCCAACGCGTAGGCCGCCTCGAGCATTTCGTCCTCGAGGAACGTCTGCCCGATGAACTGGCCCCCCACCGGCAGGCCTTTCACCCGCCCGATCGGCATCGACATCGCCGGCAGGCCGACGAGGTTCGCCGTGCACACGAAAATGTCGGACAGGTACATCTGCACCGGGTCGGCGAGCTTCTCGCCCGCCTTGAAGGCGGTGGTCGGCGTGGTCGGCGTGAAGACCAGGTCCACGCCGCGGTCGAAGACGTTCCGAAAGTCCTGGGCGAGCAGCGCTCGCACCTGCTGGGCCTTGCGGTAGTAGGCGTCGTAGTAGCCCGAGGAGAGCACGTAGGTCCCGATGAGGATGCGCCGCCGCACTTCGGCCCCGAATCCCTGCCCCCGCGTCGATCGGTACAGGGCGGCGACGTCGGCCGCGCCGTCGAAGCGCGGGCCGTAGCGCACCCCGTCGTAGCGGGCCAGGTTCGACGACGCTTCCGCGGGGGCGACGATGTAATAGGTCGGGACGGCATACGGCGTGTGCGGCAGCGACACCTCGCGGACCGCGGCGCCCAGCTCCTTGAGAACGCGGATCGCCCGCTCGCACGCCCGACGCACCCCCGGATCCAGGTCCGGCGGGAAGTACTCCTTGGGGATCCCGATCACGAAGCCGTCGAGGTTCTCCGGCACGGTGGGGAGGCGCAGCGGGTCGCGCCCCTCGCACGTCGCGTCCTTGGGATCCCGGCCGCTGATGACCGACAGAACGCGCGCCGCGTCGTGCACGCTGCGGCCGAAGACGCCGATCTGGTCGAGCGAGCTGCCGAAGGCGACGAGGCCGTAGCGGCTCACGCGTCCGTACGTCGGCTTGATGCCGACGATCCCGCAGAACGAGGCGGGCTGGCGCACCGACCCACCCGTCTCGGAGCCGAGGGCGGCCGGCACGGCCCCAGCCGCCACGAGAGCGGCCGAGCCTCCGGAGGACCCGCCGGGGACGCGGGTCTTCTCGGTCGGGTGGATGGTGCGGCCGTACGCCGAGTGCTCGGTGGAGGATCCCATGCCGAACTCGTCGCAGTTGGTCTTGCCGGCGACGAGCGCACCCGCCGCCTTCAGCTTCGCGACGGCGGTCGCGTCGAACGGGGACCGGTAGCCCTCGAGGATCTTGGACCCGCAGCTCGTCTCGAATTCCAGCGTGCAGATGTTGTCCTTGATCGCGACCGGCATGCCGTAGAGGACGCCTCCGGGGTGCACGGTCTGCGCCTGCTGGACGAGCGACTTGCGCAGCTCTTTGATCGGCGTGAGCAGCGCGTTGAGGCGCTTGGCTTTGGCGATGCGGTCGGCGGCGGCGCGCGCGCTTTGGACGGCGTCAGTCGCCTCGGTCACGCCGCCCCTCCGTCGTCGAACGCCTCGAGGCGCGGGACCACGAAGAAGCCGTCACGGAAGGCGGGAGCCAGCTGTTTCGGCCCGAACGCGAGCGGCCAGGGCTTCACTTCGTCGGCGCGCAGCGTGATGGCGTCGGGGCCGGCGACGTACGGCCGGGCCGTCTCGCCGGTCGGCAGCCGGTTGAGCTGGGCGACGTAGTCCAGGATCCGCGACATCTGCTCGACGAGGGTGGGGAGCGCCTCCTCGACGACGTCGAGCTCCGCGAGGCGCGCGATGTGCAGCACTTCTTCCCGGCTGATGCTCATGCACTCTCCCAATCGCGCTCGAGGCCGGCATAGGCCGCGAGCAGGTTTTTCGTTCCGACATCCGGGTCGTCGAAGTCGACGGTCACCTTGAGGTTCCGGCCTGCGCCCGACACGGTGCGGACGATGCCCGCGCCGAATTTGCGGTGCCGCACCCGCTCGCCGGCGACATAGCGCGGCGCGTCCTGCGTCCGCTCGGCCTCCGAGTCGTCGGTGTCGAGGAACTCGGTGACGAGCCGTCGCGCGGGCGCCGTCCGCGCCGTCCGTTGCCACGCCGGCGTCGTGGTTCGCTCCTGCACCGCGTGAAACGGCACCGCTTCGAGGAACCGCGAGGGCTGCGACAACTCCAACCGCCCGTAGCGGTACCGCGTGCGGGCCCATGAGAGATACAATCTTTCGCGCGCGCGCGTGAGACCCACGTAGCACAGCCGCCGCTCCTCCTCGAGCCCGCCCGGCTCCCCCGCCGTGCGGGCGAGCGGGAACAGTCCCTCCTCGAGTCCCGCGAGCGCGACGACGGGCCACTCGAGCCCCTTGGCCATGTGCGCCGTGAGCAGGGTGACGCCGCGCGGGTCGCCGACCGCTTCGTCCGTCGGGCCGAGCAGCGAGGCCTGCGTGAGGTAGCGCTCGATCAACGAGCCGTCGCCCTCCTCGCCTGCCTGAGCCACCTCCGCCCACCCCGCCGCCCCGGCGACGAGCTCGCGCACGTTGTCCAGCCGCTCGGCGCCCTCCACGCCCTCCTCCGCCAGGTACTGGTCGTAGCCCGTGACCGCGATGATCGTCTCCAGGGCGGTGGCGGGATCGACCGCGCTCACGGACTCGCGGAGCCGGTCGATCAGGGCCGCGAACTCCCGGAACGCGTCCCGGAGGTTGGGCCGCAGGCCGTCCACGCGATCCGCCGCGCGCGCGACCTCGAGCAGCGGCTTGCGCCACCGGGTGCCCGCCTGGCCGAGGAGGTGGAGCGAAGCGTCGCCCAGGCCGCGGCGCGGGACGTTCACGATGCGGGAGCAGGCCCCATCGTCGGCCGGGTTGGCGACCAGCCGCAGGTACGCGAGCAGATCCTTGACCTCCCGCCGCTCGTAGAAGCTCACCGCCCCGATCAGGCGGTACGGGATGCCGCGAAACCGGAACGCCTCTTCGAGCGGGCGCGACTGGGCGTTGGTGCGGTACAGCACCGCCATGCCTTCGTAGGGCAGGTCGTGGTCGGCCGCGAGCCGCGCGCACTCGCCCGCGAGCCATTCCGCCTCGTCGCGCTCGTCGGCCGCCGCGCACACCACCGCCGGGTCGCCGCCTTTGCGCTCGGTGAACAGTGTCTTGCCCAAGCGCGCCACGTTCTCGGCGATCACCGCGTTGGCGACGTCGAGCACGATCTGGGTAGAGCGGTAGTTCTGCTCCAGCTTGACCACGATGCTTTCGGGAAAATCCTCCCGGAAGGCGAGCATGTGCCGCACGTCCGCGCCGCGCCATCCGTAGATCGCCTGGTCGTCGTCGCCCACGACGCAGAGGTTGCGGTGCCGCGCGGCGAGCCGCTGGACGATCTGGTACTGCGCCGCGTTCACGTCCTGAAACTCGTCCACCAGCACGTGATCGAAGCGTTGCTGCCACCACGCCAACCGGTCGGGGTGCGCCGCGAACAGCGTCAGCGGCTGCAGCAGCAGGTCGTCGAAGTCCATGGCGTTGGCCTGCCGCAGGATCCGACCAAGCTCCTGGTAGCAGTCGGCCGCGACTTTCGCGAGCGCGGAGTCGGCGTCTCGGGTGAAGACCTCGGGCGAGATCATCCGGTTCTTGGCTGCCGAGATGAGGGAATGCAGCGCCCGCGGCGGGTACGTCTTGGCGGAGAGGTCCCGCTGCTCCAGCATGCGGCCCAGCAGCTGTTCGGAGTCCTCCGAGTCGTAAATCGAATAACTGGGGCTGAAGCCGAGCAGCGGAGCTTCGCGGCGCAGCAGGCGAGCCGCGAGCGAGTGGAAAGTGCCGATCCACAGCCCGCGCGGGTCGGCCCCGAGCAGGGTCGCGACGCGGCCGCGCATCTCTTCCGCGGCCTTGTTGGTAAAGGTGACGGCGAAGATGCGGTCGGCGCGCACGCCGCGGGCCAGGATCAGGTGGGCGATGCGCGCCGTCAACACGCGCGTCTTCCCCGACCCCGCGCCCGCCAGCACCAGCAGCGGCCCGCCGGGGTGCTCGACCGCGGCCCGTTGAGCGTCGTTGAGCGCGAGGGTCATGCCGACGTCGCCGGAAACTCCATCACGAAGGTCGTCCCCGGCCCCGCGCCGTGGTAGAGGAGCCGGCCGCCGTGCTGCTGCTCGACGATGCGCCGTGCCAGCGCGAGCCCCATCCCCCACCCCCCCGGCTTGGTGCTGACGCCCGGCTCGAACAGCTGGGCCCGCACCGCCGCCGCGATCCCCGGCCCGTCGTCGCGCACGGAGACGCGAGCCGCGGCGCGATCGCCCCCCGCTTCCACGCGGACCTCCACTCGGCCCCCCCGCCCGCTCAAGGCATCGACCGCATTCTTGACCAGCGCCTCCAGCGCCCATTCTACCAACACCGGGTCGCCCGCGACGGTAGGACCCGGCCCCGCGGCCTGGAGCGTCAGGGTGACCGGGTTCGCGAGCGTGGGCAGCCGTTGCTGGAAATAGCGCACGACCCGCTCGGCCACGGCCCCCAACGCCACCGGCTCGGGCCGCGGGGGGCGGCCGATGCGCTCGAAGCGCTTGGCGACGCGCTGCAGCCGCTCGGCGTCGGCCTCCAGGTGGTCGGCGAGCTCACCGATCGGCGCGCCAGGGTTCTCCCGCAGGTAGGCGATCCAGCCGGTGAGGCTCATCAACGGCGTGCCGAGCTGGTGCGCGGACTCGCGCGCCATCGCGACCCACAGCCGGTCGCGCGCAGCGGCGACGCGGGAGCGGACCGCCCACACGACCAGCGCAACGAGGCACAGCAGCACGCCGCCCTGGAGCGCGGCGACCAAGCCGAGCCGCCGCGCGATGGGGACCGAGCCGTAGTGAATGGTGCCGACGCCCGGCTGGACGATCGGTTCGTTGACCGCATCGAGTCGCGCCACGAAGCGGTGCACCGCGGCCGTATCGGTCGCGACGGCGGGGGGGACGTTGTCGAAGGCGGCCACGCGACCGGCGGCGTCGGTGACGACGATAGGAATGCCCAACGCACGAATCTGCGCGGCGAGCTCCAGCAGCGCATCCGTCCCGGCGTCCGGGCGGGGGTCGGAGAGACCCCCGAAGACGTAACCGAAGAGGCGGCTCATATCCCGCGCGTCCTGCCTCAGGTGCCGCGCCACCCCCCACGCATAGCCCACGGACAGCGCGCCGAACATCAGGGCGAGCCCGATCAGGGCGCTCGGGCCCGCGCGGCGGACCGCCTCCTTAACGGGCACCGGCGGGCGTGAGGCGGTCCGTGCCCAGATACGGGACGAGGGCGGGCGGCACACTGACCGAGCCGTCCGGCTGCTGCCGCGTCTCGAGCAACGCCGCGATGGTGCGCGGCAGCGCGACCCCCGACGCGTTCAGCGTATGCACGAACTCCGGTTTCGCCCCCGGCGCTGGCCGGAAGCGGATGTTGGCGCGGCGGGCCTGGTAGTCGGTGTACACGCTGGCGCTGGAGACCTCGAGCCAGGCGCCGACCGCCGGCGCCCAGACTTCGAGGTCGTACTGCTTGGCGTTGGCGAATCCGAGCTCGCCCGCGGGGATCAACACGACGCGGTACGGGAGCTCCAGGCGGCGCAGGACTTCCTCGGCGTGCCCCACGAGCTTCTCGTGCTCGGCTCCCGACTCCTGCGGGCGACAGAATCGCACCAGCTCGACTTTGTCGAACTGGTGCACGCGCAGCAGACCCCGCGTGTCCTTGCCCGCGGCGCCGGCCTCCCGCCGGAAGCACGGCGTATAGGCCACGAAGGCGCGCGGCAGGCTCGCGCCGTCGAGCATCTCGTCGCGCAGCAGGTTGGTCAGCGGCACTTCGGCCGTAGGGACGAGAAACAGGTCGTCCGGCTCGGTGCGGTAGGCGTCTCCCTCGAACTTGGGGAGCTGCCCTGTCCCCTGCATGATCTCGCGGCGCACCAGAAACGGCGGCGCGCACTCGACGTATCCGTGCTCCCGAGTGTGGAGGTCGAGCATGAAGCCGAGGAGCCCGCGGACCAGCCGCGCGCCGGCGCCGAGGAACACGGGGAACCCGGAGCCGGAGAGTTTCGCGCCGCGCTTCAAGTCGAGAATCCCCAGCCGCTCGGCGATCTCCCAGTGCGGCGTGCCTCCCGCCGGCGCGGGCGTTCCCCACGTGCGGACGACCGGCGCGGCGGACGCGTCGCCCGTGGGAACGTCCGCGAGCGGGAGGTTGGGCACAAACAGCGCCTTCGCTTCGAGCACGGTCTCGATATTGCGGAGCTCGGCCTCGAGGGTTGCGATCTGTAGACCGTGGCGGCGGCGCTGCTCGGCGATCTCGGCGGGGAGTTTACCGTGTTGCTCGACGAGCTGGGCGTCGGCCTTGGCGTACTCGTTGCGTTGGGCCTTGAGGCCGTCAAGCTGCGTCGCGAGCACGCGACGGCGCCCGTCGAGCTCCTGCAACTCCGCCAGGAGGTCGAGGATGCCCGGGTCGCCGCGGCGCGCGAGCGCCGCCCGCACCTGGTCAGGCGCCGAGCGCAGCTGCTTCAGGTCGATCACCGGACTACCGCTTGGGAATGCCGGGCTCGAGCCCGCGGTACCCGCAGTTCTGGTCGACGAGAATGTTGTAGTCAATCCGGCGCGCGACCGTATCGACGCGCAGCACCTGCAGCTTGGCGTACAAGTAGACCGTGCCGACCACACACGAAGAAATGGGCCGCGAGCGTAGCACCGCGGTCGCGCCGCTGTCCACTGCGACAGCCGTGCTGTCCTGGTAGCCCGTCGTCGGGGCGACGGTGATCGAATCGAAGGGCTTGGCAGGGAGAAGGATCCCCGATGCTTTCCCCAACCCCAGCGCGCCGGTGGGCAACAGCACGGCCGCGCCGGAGGGCGTGATGTTGAACGCGAAGTCGAACCCGGTCGTCTGGTCGGTGCGCACCGCTACGCGCCCGGAGATGCTGTACGCCGACGGAGTGTTGAGCGGTGTGCCGTCCAACGCCCACAACGAAACCGAGTCCACTACGTTGTTGTATCGGGCCGCGGGCAGCCCCAGCGAGTTGTCGCCGCAAGCGGCGACAACGGCGAGGGCGGCGACGACGAACACGACGAGCAGACGGGGGGCGCGCATGCGTGCGGGGGAAGATACTGGGCGGCGTCCAAGTGGGTCAACCCACGGTCAATGCTTGACTTCCACCCACCCCGACTCTACGTTGGCGCCACTATGGCGACCATCCGTGACGTGGTCGAGGCGCTGAGCCGGCGCAGCGGCGTCGAGGCGGTGGTGGTCGTGGGCCGCGACGGCCTCCCCATCGATGCACGTGCCGCCAACGGCCTGGACCCCGAAGGCGTCGCCGCGCTGCTCCCCTCCGTCATCAACGCCATGACCCAGCTCGGGGACGCCGCCGCTCGCGGCGAGTTCGGCACCGGCGTGCTCGAGTTCGGCCGCGGGCTCGCGGTGGTCACGGTTCTCAACGCCGACGCTTTGCTCATTGTACTCGTACAGCCGGCCACGAACGTTGGTGGCCTGCTCTTCGATCTCCGCCGGCACCGCTCGGCGATCGCCGGTCTGCTCTGAGCCGGAGGCCGCCGGTGGCCCGACGGCTGCTCGTGGTGGACGATGAACCCCACATCGGCCTGTTGCTCCGACCTCGGTTGGAGGCGATCGGGTTCGACGTGACCGTCGCCCGTACCCTCGCCGACGCCCGCGCAGCGCTTTCGGGCTCCCTCCCCGACGCCTTGCTGCTCGACCTCCACCTCCCCGACGGCTCGGGGGTGGACCTGCTACGCGAGCTGCGCCGGCAGGCCGCCGGCACCGCGCTGCCCGTCGTCGTGCTCACGGCCGAGGGCGAGGACCGGGTGCTCGCGGAGCTGCGGCGGCTCGGGGCCGCCGTCCTCACCAAGCCGTTCAGCCCGAGCAAGCTCACCGCCCAGCTCGCCGAGATGCTCGGCGACTCCGGCGCGGCGGAGTCGGCGCCATGAGCGTGTGGGCGGCGATTCTTGCGGGCGGGTCGGGCACGCGGTTCTGGCCGCTGTCCACACCGGAGCGCCCCAAGCAGCTGCTGCCGCTGGCCGGCGACCGGCCGCTGCTCGCGCAAGCGGTGGCGCGTCTCCGGGGCTTGGTCCCTCCCGAGCGCATTCTGATCCTGACCGGCCCGTTCCTGGTGGATCAGGTCGCCGCCCTCGTGCCCGAGGTGCCCCGCGCCAATGTGTTCGCCGAGCCGCGCGCGGCGTCCACCGCGCCCGCGCTGGTGTGGGCCGCCCATCGCATCGGCAAGACGGACCCGGGCGCGCAGATGGTGTCGCTGCACGCGGACTGGGCGATCGAGGACGACCACGCCTTCCGGGCTGCGGCGACGCATGCATTGGGGGTCGCCCGCGAGCACGACGTGCTGGTGACCGTGGGCGTGAAGCCGACGCGCAACGAGACGGGGTACGGATATATCGTGCCCGGCAAACCGCTGGGTAACGCTCGCGCCGTGCGGCGCTTCGTCGAGAAGCCGACGGCCGGCCGCGCGGCCCTGCTGCGGCGTCGCGGCGCGCTGTGGAACACGGGCCTGTTCGCCTGGGGGGTGCCGCGGTTCCTCGGCGAGGCCGGCGCGTACGCGCAGGAGCTCAAACGGGCGTGGCCGGCGCTCGCGGCCGGAGACGCGGCCGGGTTTTTCGCCGCGGCGAAGGCCGTCGCGGTAGACGTGGCCGTGCTGGAGCGCAGCCCGCGCCTGGCGGTCGTGGTCGGTGCGTTCGCGTGGGACGACATCGGGTCGTGGGACGCGCTACGGCGCGTGCGGCGGCCCGATCCCCGCGGCAACGTCGTGATCGGCAACGTGACGCTGGGCGACGACGTGGAGGACTGTGTCATCTGGGCGGAGGGCGAGCACTTCGCGGTGACGGGCGTCAAGGCCATGGTCGTGGTGCGCGCCAACGGCCATACCCTCGTCATGCCGACGGGCCAGGTCGAACGACTCAAGCTCCTGGTGCAACGCCTGTGACCCTCACCCTCTACCTCCTCGATCCCGATCCCTCGCCGGGGTGGATCCCCTTTGCCGGGGTGCGGCCGCTCGCCGAGCTGCGCGCCGGCGCCCACCTCGTGCGCGAGCGCTGGGAAACGTTCGTCGGAACGGAGACCGCCGAGATTTTCGCCCTCCCCCACCTCGCCGGCTTCGCCGAAGCGGGGGTGCCGCCCGTGATTGCGCGGCACGCCGTGCGGGGGCCGGCCGTCATCGGCTCGTCGACGTTCGCGCCCCGCGGCCTCGCGCCCGCGCTGCCGGCCGAGCCGTTCCGGCTCGTCTGCCGCGGGATTACCGTCGGCTGGGGCGTGCCGGCCGGCGGCTCCTGGGAGGGCCCCCGGCCCGAGGCCCGGCCGGTCGAGGTTGAAGGGCTCGTGCTGCACGGCGTCCATGACTGCGTCCGCGCACTCGAAGCGCTGCTGCGCGACGATCTGCTGCCGCTCGTCGGCGACAGCGATCCCATCCCGCGCGGATCGACGGTGGTGGGCGACGCCGCCGCGGTGGTGTTACGGGAAGCGGCGGTCGAGCCCGGCGCGGTGTTCGACACCAGCGCGGGGCCCATCGTCCTCGAAAGCGGGGTCGAGGTCCGCGCCGGAACCCGCCTCGAGGGCCCGCTGTGGGCGGGGGCGAACACGCAGCTGCTCGGCGGGCCGATCCGCACCTCGGCGATCGGGCCGCACTGCAAGGTCCGCGGCGAGGTGTCGCATTGCGTGTTCCTCGGGTACGCCAACAAGGCCCACGACGGGTTCGTGGGGCACTCGGTGATCGGCCGGTGGGTGAATCTCGGGGCCGGCACCATCACGTCCGACCTGAAGAACACTTACGGCCCGGTGCGGCTGGACGCCGCCGGCACGACGATCGAGACCGGACTCCTACACCTCGGCACGCTGCTCGGCGATCACGCGAAGACCGCCATCGGCACCCTGCTCGGCACGGGGACCATCGTCGGCGCCGGGGCGAATTTCTTCGACGCCGTGCGGGCGCCGAAGTACGTCGCGCCCTTCGCCTGGGGCGGCACCGGGCGGGAGCGGATGACGCGGGACGGCTTCCTGCGCATCGCCGAGCGTGTGCTGCCGCGGCGCGACGTGCCGGTGGACGAGGCGACCCGGGCCAGCCTCGGCCGAGTGTACGACTGGTGCACGCGGTGAGCCCGTGAGCCCCGGCCAACAGTATCGCCGGCTCGGCAAGTTCGAGCTCCACGAGCCCCTCGGCGAGGGCGCGATGGGCATCGTGTGGAAGGCGTACGACTCGGTGCTGCGCCGGTACGTGGCCTTGAAGCTCCTCGGATCCAAGTTCGGCAAGACGAACGACATGCGCGAGCGGTTTCTGCGCGAGGCCCGGGCGGCCGCCGCCCTGCAGCACCCCAACATCATCACCGTGTACGACCTCGGTGAAGCCGAGGGACAGCTGTTCATCGCGATGGAGCTGATCGAGGGCAAGGACCTGAGCGAGCTGATCGGCGGCCGCGATCCGCTCGCGCTCGAGCGCAAGCTGGACATCGTGATCGAGGTGCTCCAGGGACTCGCGTACGCGCACGACCGCGGCGTGATCCATCGGGACATCAAACCCGCCAACGTGCGCATCGCGAACGATGGGCGCGTGAAGATCATGGACTTCGGCATCGCGCGGCTGCAATCGGCCGAGGTCACAGGCTCGGGCGCCATCGTCGGGACGCCGACGTACATGGCCCCGGAGCAGATCACCAACGGTCCGATCTCGGCCGTCACGGACGTGTTCGCGGTCGGGTGCCTGCTGTACGAGCTGCTCGGCTACCAGAAGCCGTTCGAGGGCGAGTCCATCCATGGGGTGCTCTACCAGGTGCTCACGAGCGACCCCAAGCCGCTGCGCAGCGTCGCGCCGTCGATCCCGGCGTCGCTCGAGCGCGTCGTGTACAAGGCCATGAACAAGGTCCCGGAGGACCGCTACGGCAGCGCGCGCGAGATGCGCACGACGCTGGTGGCGATCCGGGCCGCGCTGTCCGGCGCCGGGGAGACCACGACCCAGCGCCTAGTGGGCCGGTGGACGCCCATCCCCGCGGCGATCCTCCGGCTCGCTCGACCCGCCTCGCTGCGCGCGCGCCTGCTGACGCTCGGTTCGCTCGCCGCCGTCGTCAGTGTCCTGGCGTATTTCTCCCTGTCCTCCCACAGCGGCCCCCCGCCCGAGGCACCGGCCGGTCCCGCAACGGTGGGCGCGCCGGGGCCCGTCGTCCTGAACCCCGCGCTCGCTTCGATGCGCGACTCGGTCTTCTCAGCCCGCACGCGGGCCGAGGCGGCCGGCGCGCTGAAGAACAACGTGTCGTCCTGGCTGGTGGGAGAAACGATGCTGCAGGGGGCGGAGCAGGCGGTGAACGGCGGCGCGGTCTCGCGCGCGACTGCCGCGTACGCGGTCGCGCTCGACCAGTTCCGCCGCGCCCGCCGCGAAGTCGATTCGCTGCGGGCCGACGCGACGCACGTCTACGACCGGGCCAAGGCCGTGGTCATCGCGCTGCCGACGGGCCCACAGCGCACCCGCGCCACGGCGGCCCTGACCCGCGCCGACTCGCTCATCAAGGGCATGGATTACAACCTCGCGCGGCTCGCGGCGCAGGAAGCCGAGAACATCGTCGTCGCGGCGGGCCTCGCCCCCCCCAGCGTCCAACCGGCGGACCCGCAGCGGGCGGTGGCGACGCTGCTCGAAGATCTGGGGCGCGCCGTCGAGACCGAGCGCCTCACAAACCTCCGCGCTCTGTTCGCGGCGCCGTTGACCGACAAGGATGCGCGCGGCTGGCAGGATCTGTTCCGCACCGCCCAGGGGCTTACCGCCCGGTTCACCACCGCCCACCTCGTCGTGCGCGGCGGCTCCGCGACCGCCGCGGTCCAGGCGCTGTACAAGTTCGTGCCGGCGGCGGGGGGGTCGCAGCGGGAGCTGCGGCCCAAGATGGCGATGCGCTTTACGAAGACTTCCAACGGCTGGCGCATCGCCGACATGCGGGAACTGCCCTAGCGCTTCACTCCCAGGCGCGCTCGGTGGGCGGCGGCGGCTTGGGAACGACGAGCGAATCGGGGCGGGGCGTCGCCGGACCCACCCGCTTCAGGGTGACCGGCTTCTCGAGATCGCCCCCCGAGAGCGTGAGCTGGTCCCTTTGCACCGTCATCCCGTAGACCTGCCACACGCCGTCCCCGAGCGTGATCCACAGGCTGTCCCCCACCACACGCCAGCGCGCGACCTGGTCGCCGAACTGCGCCGAGCTGTCGCTGCGTACCATGATGTGCCGCAGCTCGTCGCCCGCGCGGGCCAGCCAGTCCCCCTCGAGGCGGGAGTGGTGGGCGGTCTGGGCCGGCGCCGGAACGGCGCCGGCGACGGCGAGGACGACGACGAGCGCGAAACGGGTCATGGGAGAGGAAGTATACGTCGATCTTGCTACCCCGACGCCGTCGGGGCAGGCGCGAGCGAGGGATGACCCTCCGGGTACATCGCGTGCTCATGCAGGGCGATGGACAGCTCGATCAGGAAGTCCCCCAG
>Ga0209806_1000323_pt1 | contig 32018 bp, 20 predicted proteins | sample GraSoiAngelo_152_FD_186166 | JGI IMG/M metagenome (GOLD analysis project Ga0209806, IMG submission 186166) | Grasslands soil microbial communities from the Angelo Coastal Reserve, California, USA - 14_1009_12_30cm (SPAdes) (version 2) | ecosystem: Environmental > Terrestrial > Soil > Grasslands ... | reverse complement strand
CTGGATCAACAATGGAGCGTTGAACAACTAGAAGTTGTACTCCAGCCCCCCCGTCCACACCACGCTCGGCTGCATCCCTGAATTCCGCAGCGGAAACAGCGCGTTGGTCGTGAGCAGGATCCCCCGCGGCGTTTGGAACTTGAAGCCCACTGACGCGCTCAGGAAATCGTCACGCTGGGCCGGGATGTTGGTGGGATCCACGGAGTGCGGGTACGGCGCCTGGTACTGCACGGGCCCCGGAATCCTGAGCTTGCTCGCCCCCAGCTGCCACTCCGAGATCAGCTCGAACGCCATCGTCGTCCATCCCGAGAGCGAGTTGTCGAACCCGCCGGTCGCGACGATCGAGCTGTTCGAGAGCTTGGCGTCGCGGAACACGTAGCCGAGGTTCAGATGCGGCGCAATCGTCCCGAACCGGGCCGACACGATCCCGAGACCCCGCCCGGTGAATCCTCCCGAGCCCAGCAAGTTGTTTTCGTTCCCGGTGGGGAAGCGGGCGTCCATGAGGATCGACACGCCGAACGCGCTGGACTGCGCCAGGTTCACCTTGAGCCGCGCCGCCACATCCCCGATCCCCGTCGCGGAGCCGTCCATCCCCGCTACCGCCGTCATCACGGGCATCGAGTCCGTGCCGCCGAACCGGTGGGGTGACGGGTATCCCGCGGGAATGATCGTCGCGACGCTGGTCCCCTGCACCGTCGTGTGCACGACCGGCACGGCCACCGACAGGTCCACGCCGTCCACCACGCCATAACTCGCGACGAACGTCGAGACGATCAGGTTCACGTTCATCGCCACCTGCACTCGGATGACGTCGTTCTCGAAGAACGGCCTGCCTAAGGTATCGGTGGGCGGGGTGTTCTCATGCGTGAAGGTGAAGACGATACCGTCCATCCGCACCCCGCGCAGCCGCTCGAAGTGCATCGCGGTGAAGTTGGTCCCGACGAAAAACCGTCCCTTGCCGAGCGTCTGGGAGCGCTCGCCGAAAATCGGTCCGCCCGACGTCGCCGTCTTCACCGGCATGCCGCCCACGAATTGATAGGTCACGCCGCTCGAGGTCGCGCCCACCGGCGTGTTGGCGACGCTCGCCGCCAGGGAGTTGCCGAGCAGGTCGAGAATGTCCCCCGCCGCCGACTGCGTCGCGGGGATGAAGTGGGATCCGTGGCCGGGCAGCGCGCCGGCCAGACACAGCGGCTCGCCGCAGTTCCCGAAGGTGAACAGGTCGGTGCGGATCTGCTCGCGAAGACTCTGGCCAGTGACGGGACCGGCGACGACACAGAGGGCGGCGGCGAGGACGAAGCGGCGCACGATGGAATGATAGCCGTCGTCCACCGAGGCAGCCAGCGTATATTGGTCACGCCATGCCCGATTCCGCCGTCTGCGGCCGCTGCGGCACCCCCGTGCCGCCGGGGGCGCGCCACTGTCCGACGTGCGGGGCCGACGTATCGGGCCAGCAAGGGCAGGTCGCCACGGCCTTCGTCACCCCCGACGACGCCGCCCGCCTGTCGCAGGGCCAGTCCGCACAGCTCGAGGCGCTGCGCCGCGCCACCCTCGGGCACTACGACATCCATGGCGAGCTGGGCCAGGGCGGCATGGCGACGGTGTACCTCGCCCACGACATCGCCCTCGACCGCAAGGTCGCCATCAAAGTGATGGCGCCGGCGCTGTTCTCCACCGCCGGCATGGTCGAGCGCTTCAAGCGCGAGGCGCGCACCGCCGCGGCGCTCAGCCACCCGCACATCATTCCCATCTACGCCGTGCGCGAGAGCGGGGACCTCGTCTACTTCGTGATGAAGTTCGTCGAGGGCCGCTCACTCGAGTCCATCGTCCGCGCCGCGGGGCCGCTGCCGCTACCCCTGGTGCGGGCGGTCCTCTACCAGGCCGGCGACGCCCTGGGCTACGCCCACCGCCGCGGCGTCGTGCACCGCGACGTCAAGCCCGCCAACATCATGCTCGACACCGACGGCTGGGTGGTCGTCACCGACTTCGGCATCGCCAAGGTGTCGGAGACGCAAGGGCTCACGATGACGGGGGCGACGATCGGCACGCCCTCCTACATGAGCCCCGAGCAATGCGAAGCGAAGCGCGAGCTGTCCGGCGCCTCGGACCAGTACTCGCTGGGGATCGTGGCGTACGAGCTACTCGCCGGGCGGCTGCCGTTTCTCGCCGACACGACGATCGGGCTGCTCTACGCCCAGGTCCACGAGCCGCCGACCGCGATCGCCGAGCTGCGCCCCGACTGCCCCCCGGAAACCGCCGCCGCCCTGATGCGGATGCTCGAGAAAGACCCGACGCGGCGCTGGCCCGACATCGAGTCCGCCGTGGCCGCGCTGGGCGGAGCGCCGCTCACGCGCGAGGATCCGATCCGAGCCCAGCTCGTCGCCCTCGGCCGGGCCAAAGCCGATGCCGACGTGCGGCGGCTCGCAACCCCGGTCAGCCCCCTCCCCGCGACCAGGAGTCCGAAACCCAAGACGACCAGAGCCGCGCCCGCGGCGCCGCGTCGGGTCCCGGTCGTCGCGTGGGCTCTCCCGGTCGTTGCGCTCGCAGCGGCCGCCGGCTGGTGGGTCGTCACTCGCTCGGCGCGAGACGGGGGGCTGGTGACGCCGCCGATCGCGGCCGCGCCCGCGGCTGAGACGACCACGGCCCATGCCACCCCCACACCCCTGGTCTTAGCGAAACCTCCCCGGCCGACGGGTAAGAGGTTCGCCCGCCCGGCACCGCTCTCACAACCAGGTGCGCCCGCGGCGCGGGCGAGCACCACCCGACAGCCCGAGCCTTCTTCGTCTGTCGTCGATCCCCGTGTGGCGATCGCAGCGGCGACCGCCCCGCTGGTGCGGGCCCTCGAATCGCGCAATCTCGCCCGGCTGCGGCAGGTGTACCCGAACCTCACCGTGCAGGAAGCCCAGGATTGGGGCACATTCTTCATGAGTGCCCAAAACCCGCGTGTCACGTTGCGTGTTACCACTCTCGAAACGACCGGCGATCGCGCCGATGCCGGCCTCGAGGGCTCGTACGAGTACGTCGACATCGCCACCGGCCGCGGGATGCAGCGACCGCTGGCGTTCCACGCCACGTTTCTGCGCGACGGCTCGGGCTGGCGATTGACCTCGCTGCGCTAAACAGCAACTGCTGCCCCCCCAACATCCTGCACGGGAGGTGTGATGCCGGTCACCGCCCCCCGCCGTACGGTGGCCCAATTGGGTCCGGTAGCGCCCCCGGATTAGACCCTGAGCCGGTCCTCATACAGGGACACCCTCACGCGGGCGGTGCTATGATACGCGCGTCTCGCCTCGTTGCCGTCGGTTCGTTGCTCGCTCTCACAGTCATCAGCTGCGACCAGCCGACCACTAGTCCCATCCGTCTCCAAGCGGATGCCACCGCGTCCTCGGTGTCCTTTTTCACCGACCGCGCCAGCTTCCTCGCGCAGTTCCCCGGCCTGGCGCTGGCAGACTTCGAAACCGGCCAGGTGCTCGACGGACGCGTCAAGACGTGCCGGGGACCGGTGGACGCCACCACCAATGACGACTGCTTCCACCCTGGCGAAATCCCGCCCGGTGTGCAATTCAACGCCGACCACTTCGAGGCGGGAGAAGAGCTCGTGTTGGTGGGAACCGGATTCTTCGGAGCGCCCTCGAAGAACCTCGTCGCCAACGTGTTCACCGACGCTTTCCTCATTGACTTCAGCGGCGGCAACGTGACCGCTGTGGGCATGGACCTGGTCGCGTACCTCTCGGACGACGTTTGTCAGGTCGACGTCTTCGGGCAGAGCGGCCTGCTCGTCTCTACCACGGCGGCATGCACCGCCGGCGGGACGTTCTGGGGCGCGAGCACCAGCGAGGCCATCACACGCATTCGGATCTTTTCCCCCAGCGGGCAGTCCGAAGGCGTCGACAACGTTGTGTTCGGACAAGGAACTCGCAGCTTGCCGCCCGTCGCCAATGCGGGAGGTCCCTACACCGGGCTGGAAGGCGCGGCCGTCAACTTCGATGGCAGCGCTTCAGCGACAAATCCACCGGGCGGCGCGCTGACCTACGCCTGGGCGTTCGGCGACGGTGCGACCGCGGCCGGCGCGACGCCAAGCCACACCTACGCGGACAACGGGAGCTATACGGTTACCCTCACGGTCACCGCGGTTGACGGCGGCCTGACGAACAGCGCCACCGCCCTCGCGACGATCGCCAACGTCGCGCCGACGGTGAACCCGTTTGCCGGGGCGGCCCTGCACGAGGGCGAGACCTATACCGCCGACGGATCCTTCACCGATCCAGGTGCGGACACGTGGACAGCGACCGTCGATTATGGAGACGGGTCGGGACCCCAGCCGCTGGCACTCACGGGGATGCGATTCAGTCTCAGTCACGTCTTTCCCGCCGGCCGGCCCGGGCCGTTCACCGTCACCGTGACGGTGCGCGATGATGATGCCGGCGTCGGAAGCGCTGTGGCGACGGTGACGGTTCAAGTCAACCGGGCTCCGATCGCCAACGCCGGCCCCGCCGCCAGCGGCGTGGAGGGTGCCACCGTCGCGTTCGACGGCACGCACTCGTCGGATCCCGACGGCGATGCGCTCAGTTACACGTGGGACTTCGGCGACGGATCCTCGGGCACCGGCCCGACCCCGACGCACCGCTATGCCGACAACGGCAGCTACACGGTGAAGCTGACCGTCTCCGACGGGTCGCTCTCCGGCGAAGCGACGACCAGAGCCGTGATCACCAACGTCGCGCCCAGCGTCGGGCCGATCACGGCGCCGATCGATCCGTTGGAGGCCGGCACGGCCGTGACGGCGGGCGCCGCCTTCACCGACCCCGGCACGCTCGACACGCACACCGGCGTGATCGATTGGGGCGACGGCAGCACGTCGCCCGCGGCGATCAGCGAAACCAACGGCTCCGGCTCGGCGAGCGGCAGCCATGCCTACGCGGCGGCGGGGGTGTACACGCTGACCCTCACCGTCACCGACAAGGACGGCGGCAGCGGACAGTCCGTCTTCCAGTTCGTGGTGGTGTTCAACCCCTTGGGCGGCTTCGTAACGGGCGGGGGCTGGATCATCTCGCCCCGGGGCGCGTACCCGGCGAATCCACTCGTCACCGGGAAGGCGACGTTTGGGTTCGTGTCCAAGTATCCCAAGAACGCGATTACGCCGACTGGGAACACCGAGTTCGACTTCCACCTCGGGAGCCTGCATTTCCACAGCACGAGCTACGACTGGTTGGTGGTCTCGACCTCGAAGGTGCGGTTCAAGGGGTCCGGGACGATCAACGGCGCCGGCGACTTCGCGTTCCTGGTCTCGGCCGTGGACGGCGACGTGACCGGGGGCGATCCCGACACGTTCCGGATGAAGATCTGGGACAAGAGCACAGGCGTGGTCATTTACGACAGTGAGATGGGCAGCGGCGACGGGGCGCCCGCGACCACGGTCCTGGGCGGCGGGAGTATCGTGATTCACAACTAGCGCCAGGGCTTTTTTCGGAGTTCACAGGGCGGTAGAGGCGATGACCTCTACCGCCCTTTTTCCAGGTGCGCTCCTAGCGCAGTACGCTGCGGCCGTCGGCGGTCAACACCTCGAGCACCCGGCGTTCGTGTACCCGATAGCCGCTCGGCCTGCCCGTCCGGATCCACCCTGACGGCCCCCGCAGCGGGATCGGCGTTTCGATCGTCCACTGCCGGACGATCCACGCCCCCGAAGGAAGCTCGAGAAACTCGACGCGCCCCCCCGCCCGGTCGCCCAGCTCAGGTTCAAGGTTCGTGTATTGGTACTCCAAGTACTTGAGCGCGGCCGTCTGTCGGTCGAGCCACAGGACACCGGCGATATCGGGTACTGTCGCTCCCCTGGTCGGCTCGAATGCGAGCCCCACAAGACCAGGATCATTGCGACGGGAAAGCCTCGCTCGGAAGCAGTGACGCCGCAGGAACGCGTCGGAAAACAGGACAGCGACATCTGGTCCATAGTAGATCGCGACACCCCCTGAGTCCCGGACGAAGCCGGTCACCACCAGGCTCTCGACGGGCAGGCTCGCGAACGGTTGGAAGGCCGTCACCACACTGGTATCAGTCGCTTCCTCCACCGGGACCAGATCCTCATTCAGGCGGCGCGTGGCTCTCACGATGCGGAACTGAAAGGAGCTCTGTTCACGAGTGAGCTCCGTCAGTATCAGCGCCTTTCGCGCTTCCCCCCAGAGGGCCGCAATCACCGCTCCACCTTCCGGAGCGATGCGGCACTGTCGCTGAGCCTCGATCGAAACTACCGGAAGCTCGACCGGGTTTTCGAGAACTTCGGCACGGTATTCCATAGTATCGGCAGCAGCGAGCCGAAACGCCGGTGATTGCCATTTTTGGTATCCGATGCGCAGGACGAGCAAGGAATACTCACCGGGGCGCTGGGCGCGCAGCAGAAAGTTGCCAGACCCGTTGGTGGGCGTGCGGTCGGCTTCGTGGCCGCCATCGTCCAGCAAGAACACCAAGGCACCGGCGACGGGCTGTAGGTTCAGTTGTCCGAGAACTTGCCCGCGGACGGCTTGCGTACGCAGGGAGGTGGCTGCTCCGAGAACTAGGCTCAGGAGCATGCATCCAACACGGACGTGGGACATTTGCTTTCGACTCCTCACTGTCCAACCTACGGGCTGTCTTGCTCCTATGCGACTCCCCGCCGATCCAGCGTCCGATACTGGATCGCCTCGCTCACGTGCTTGGGCTGCAGATCGGCCGCGCCCTCGAGGTCGGCGATGGTGCGCGCGATCTTGAGGATGCGGTGATAGGCGCGCGCCGAGAGCCCGAGGCGGCTGATCGCCGTGCGCAGCAACGCGTCGGCCCCGTCGCTCACACGGCAGAAGTGGCGGATGTCGCGCGGCGCCATGTGCGCGTTGGCGTACACCCCCGTCCGTCCCACGAAGCGTTCCCGCTGCACCACCCGCGCCCGGTCCACCCGCTCACGCACCGCCTCGCTCGGCTCGCCCCCTCCCTGCTCGGCCAGCGCCCGGTACTTCACGGCCGGGACCTCGAGGTGGATGTCGATGCGGTCGAGCAGCGGTCCGGACACGCGCGCCAGGTAACGCTGCACGCCCAGCGGGCCGCAGGAGCAGGCGTGCTGCGGGTCGCCGTGGTACCCGCAGGGACAGGGATTCATCGCTGCCGCCAGCATGAAGCGCGCCGGATAGCTGAGGCTCATCGCCGCGCGCGCGATGGTCACCACGCCGTCTTCCATCGGCTGTCGCAGCACCTCGAGCACGTTCTTGCGGAACTCCGGGAGCTCGTCGAGGAACAGCACGCCGCCGTGCGCGAGACTCACTTCCCCGGGTCGCGGGTAGGACCCGCCGCCGATCAACCCGGCGTCGCTGATCGTGTGATGCGGGGCGCGGAACGGCCGCCGCGCCACCAGCGACTCGCCGAGGGGCAGCGTCCCGGCCACCGAGTGGATCTTCGTCGTCTCGAGCGCTTCCTCGAGGCTCATGCGCGGCAGGATCGTCGGCAGCCGGCGGGCGAGCATCGTCTTCCCCGACCCCGGTGGGCCGACCATGAGGATGTTGTGCGCCCCCGCCGCCGCGACTTCGAGCGCGCGTTTGGCGTGCGCCTGCCCCTTTACTTCCGCGAAGTCCACGTCGTGTCGCGCCCGCTCCTCGAACAAGCGGGCGACGTCGACTTCCGCGTGTTGCAGCTCGGCCTTGCCGTCCAGGAAATCTGCCAGCTCCGCCAGGTTCGCGGCGCCCAGAACCCGCAGCCCCTGCACCACGCCCGCCTCGGCAAGGTTCTCTTTGGGGAGCACCAACGCGTCGAGGCCGGCGCCCCGGGCGGCGAGCGCCACCGGCAACGCTCCGCGCACCGGCCGGATCGCGCCCTCCAGACTCAGCTCGCCCAGGACCGCGACGCCACCCAGGCGCTCGCCGGCGACCTGGCCGGTCGCCGCCAGGACGCCGAGGGCGATCGGCAGGTCGAAGGCGGAGCCGTCCTTGCGGATGTCGGCCGGGGCGAGATTCACCGTGATGCGCTTCAGGGGAAACGTGTAGCCGGTATTGGTGAGCGCCGCGTACACCCGCTCGCGCCCTTCCTTCACCGCGCCTTGCGGCAGTCCCACCGTCGCGAACGTCGGCAGGCCGTTGGAGATGTCGGTCTCGACGTCGACGAGATAGGCATTGATCCCCAGGACGGCAGCGGAGCGGACGCGGGCGAGCATGCCTGACGGTAGGGTGGAAAGTCGGTCAGGCGGTAGGCAAAACCACGCGGAGCGTACCAGGACTACGCCGACCCCCAGGTCACGGAGTAGGCAGCGGCAGCTCGACGTGCAGGTGGTCCGCGGTGCCGACGTGCCGCAGCGTATGGAACCCCATCGCCCGGAAGTAAAGTTGGACGAACAGGTTGGTCACCCCGCTGCGGCCGATGGTGCGGAGGTCCACGGCGTGCGACCAGCCGTCGGCCTGACGGTAGTGCAGCGTGCGGTCGTACGCCGGCAGGCCCATCGCAGCATAGTCCGCCGGAACGCGGCTCAGATCGGTTAGCACCAGGTCACGGTCGCCGAGAACCAAGGTGGACAGCGCGAGGCGCAGCAGCGGATGAGTGGCCCGATATTCGGCGCGGACCCCGTCCCCTTTGGCGTGCTCCCGCGCCAGGAACAGCAGCGCGTGCCCGCCGTAACCGAGCACCAGCGGCAGCGCGATCCACTGGGCCACGAGTGACAGACGCGCGCGCCCTGTCAGCCGCCGCGACAGCCAGGCGCCGTACGCGGTAACGACTCCGAGGGTCAGCACGCCGGCCCCGAGCAGCGCCAGGCCGGTCGGCCAGTGCCGCGTGCTGTAGAGGTACACCGCGCCGCGAACGAGTACGACGAACGGGAGGACCAGCAGCGCGACGGCAGTGAGGGCTGCGGCCACCGCGCGGCGCCAGGGGTGAGATGGGGTGGGAGGCGCGGCGGGAGCGGGGGCTTTCGACGGTCGTCGTCGCTGCTCCCACTCGCGATCGGCTTCGACTTTGAGGGCCGCGAGCTTCGCAGCGATGTCGGGGGGACCGGCCGTGGCCATGCGGTCCCTACGGCTCTGCGGACGGCGCGGTTCCCCTTCACGCCGGGGTCGCCTCGTGCGTAGTATCGTTAACCCCATGGCCCGACCCGTCCCAGTTCGCACCGCGCTGCTCGTCGTCGCGGCGGCGGCCCTCGCCTGCTCCCGCCGGCCGCCGGCCGGCCCGCCCCGGGTGGCCGTGACGGTCGCGCGCGCCGAGCGCCGGCCCGTACCCTACCAGCTCGGCGCGACGGGCACCGTCGAGCCCATCCGCGGAGTGGCCGTCCTGCCCCGGGTGGAAGGCACGGTGCTGCGCGTGCGGTTCAACGAAGGTGACGAGGTCGTCGCGGGACAGGCGCTGTTCGAGGTCGACGCGCGCCCGTATGAGGCTGCGCTGCTGCAGGCCGAGGCGACGCTCAGCCGGGATCAGGTCCAGGCGGACAACGCCGCCCGGGACGCGGCGCGCTACCGGGACCTGGCGGCGAACAACACCGTCACACAGGAGGACTATCAGCAGAAGCAGGCCACCGCGGATGCCCTCGCCGCGACGGTGCGGGCCGATTCGGCCGCGTTGGTCTCGGCCCAGCTCAACGTCGAGTACGCGACGATCCGTGCCCCGATCGGCGGCCGCACCGGGAGTCTCACCGTCCGCGAGGGCGCCCTGGTGCGTCCCAACAACCCGACGCCGCTGGTGACGATCAACCAGCTGCGGCCGATCCTCGTGCGGTTCGCCGTGCCCTCGAGCAACCTCCCCGCCCTGCGCCGTTACGCCGACCACCCGCTGCCGGTGCGGGCGCGGCCGGGCGTCGGCGGCGCCGGCCCGCTCGACGGCGTGCTCGCGTTCATGGACAACCACGTGGACTCGATCACCGGCACGGTGCTGCTCAAAGGCCGCTTCGCCAACGCCGACGGCCAATTGTGGCCCGGGGAGTTCGTGGATGTCACGTTGATCCTCGCCGTGGAGGCGGACGCGCTGGTCGTCCCGGCGCAAGCGGTGTTGACGAGCCAACAGGGGACGTACGTCTTCATCGTGAACGGCGACGGCTCGGCAACCCAGCAGGCGGTGACCGTGGCGCGCACCGTGGACAGCCTCGCCGTCATCGCCGACGGCGTCGTGCCGGGCGCCCTGGTCGTTACGGACGGCCAGCTGCGCCTCACGCCGAACGCGCACGTGGACATCCGCGGGGCGCCGCGGTCGGAGAGCGCCGGGGGCTCGATCCGGTGAGCGTCTCGGGGCTGTTCATCCGCCGCCCCGTCACGACCACGCTCGTGATGCTGGGAATCCTGATGTTCGGCGTGATGGCCTACCGCCTGCTCCCGGTGAGCGACCTGCCGAACGTGGATTACCCAACGATCACCGTCTCAGCGGGACTGCCGGGCGCGAGCCCGCAGACGATGGCGGCGGCGGTCGCGACCCCGCTCGAGAAGCAGTTCTCGACCATCGCCGGGCTCGACGCAATGACCTCCTCGAGCAGCCTCGGCGGCACATCGATCACGCTGCAGTTCACGCTGTCCCGCGACATCGACGCGGCCGCCCAGGACGTGCAGGCGGCGATCTCCAAGACGCTGCGGCAGCTGCCCCCGGGGATTCAGCCGCCGTCCTATCAGAAGGTGAATCCGGCGGACTCGCCGATTCTCTACCTGACACTCACCTCCAACACGCTGCCGCTCGCCACCCTGGACGAGTACGCGGAGACGTTCCTCGCCCAGCGGCTGTCGACCGTCAGCGGCGTGGCCCAGGTCCAGGTGTTCGGCTCAGCCAAGTACGCCGTGCGCATCCAGCTCGACCCCAAGGCTCTGCAGGCGCGGGGCATCGGCCTCGACGAGGTCACGGCCGCCGTCAATGCGGGGAACCCCAACCTCCCCACCGGCACCCTGTGGGGCCCGCAGCGGGCGTATACCGTGCTCGCGGACGGACAGATCTCCAGCGCGCCGGAATTCCGCCAGCTCGTCGTCACCTATCAGAACGGCGCGCCGGTGCGGCTCCAGGACGTCGCCAACGTGCTGGACGACGTCCAGGACAACCGCAACGCCACCTGGTACGACGGCGTGCGCGCCATCATCCTCGCGATTCAACGCCAGCCGGGCACGAACACCGTGCAGGTGGCGGATGCCGTGAAGGCGACCGTCGCCGGCCTCGCGCCGCAGCTGCCCGCATCGGTCCAGGTGAACACGCTCTACGACCGCTCGGTCTCGATCCATCAGTCGGTCAACGACGTCCAGACGACGCTGCTCATCACGCTGTGTCTCGTCGTGCTCGTCATCTTCCTCTTTCTGCGGAACTTGTCGGCGACGGTGATCCCCAGCCTCGCCCTGCCGTTCTCCATCATCGGCACGTTCTCGGCGATGTACCTCCTGGGGTACAGCGTCGACAACCTGTCGCTGATGGCGCTCACCCTCTCGGTCGGTTTCGTCGTAGACGACGCCATCGTGATGCTCGAGAACATCGTGCGGCACCTGGAGATGGGGAAACGGCCGCTGCAGGCCGCGCTGGAAGGGGCGCGCGAGATCGGCTTCACCATCGTGTCGATGACGCTGTCGCTCACCGCGGTGTTCATCCCGGTGCTGTTCATGGGCGGCATCATCGGCCGGCTGTTCCATGAGTTCGCCGTGACCATCGGCATCGCGATCCTCGTCTCCGGGTTCGTCTCCCTCACCCTGACGCCGATGCTGTGCAGCCGCTTCCTGCGCCCGCCGTCGGAGGAGCGGCACGGCCGCTTCTACGAGGCCACGGAGCGCGTCTACCGCCGCGTGCTCGGGGCGTACCAGCGCAGCCTCGCCTGGGTGATGGATCACCGGCCCACGAGCCTCGCGTTCTCGGCGGGGATCCTGGCGGCGACGGCCGTCCTCTTCGTCGTGGTGCCCAAGGGATTCATCCCCACCGAAGACACCGGCCAGATCCAGGGCAACACGGAGACGATCGAGGGTAGCTCGTTCGACGCGATGCGGGACCACCAACTCGCCGTCGCCGACGTGTTGCGGCAGGATCCGTACGTGGACCACTTCATGTCCACCGTCGGCGGCGGCACGATGAACCAGGGCCGGGTGAGCATCCGCTTGAAGCCCCGGGGTGGGCGTCCGCCCGCCGACCAGGTGATCCGGGAGCTGCAACCCAAGCTCAACGCCATCCCGGGCATCCGCACCTACCTGCAGGTCCCGCCCGTCATCCGCATCGGCGGCCGGCCGACGAAGACCCAGTACCAGTTCACGGTGCAGAGCGCCGACATCGACGCGCTGTACGACAACGCGGCGAAGCTCGAGGCGCGGCTGCGGCAGGTCCCGATCCTCCAGGACGTCACTACCGACCTGCAGATCAAGAATCCGCAGGTGAGTGTGCAGATCGACCGCGACCGTGCCGCGGCGCTGGGCGTCACCGTCCAGCAGATCGAGCAGGCGCTGTACGACGCCTACGGCTCGCGCCAGGTCTCGACGATCTACACGCCTAATAATCAGTACTGGGTGATCCTGGAGCTGCTGCCGCAATATCAGCGGGACCCCGGGGCGCTGAGCCTCCTCAACATCCGCTCTCAGCGGGGGGCGCTGGTACCGCTCACCGCCGTGGCGACCGCGAGTCCGGACGTGGGCCCGCTCAGCGTCAACCACAGCGGCCAGCTCCCCTCGGTGACGCTGTCGTTCAACCTGCCGCCCAAGGTCTCCCTGGGCGACGCGGTGCGCGAGGTGCAACGCGCCGCCCAGCAGACCCTGCCCTCCACCATCAGCACGGCGTTCGGCGGCACGGCGCAGGCGTTCCAGGCCAGCCAGCAGGGGCTGCTGTTCCTGCTGCTGCTCGCGGTCCTGGTGATTTACATCGTGCTGGGAATCCTCTACGAGAGTTTCATCCACCCGCTCACCATTCTGTCGGGCCTGCCGTTCGCGGGGTTCGGGGCGCTGCTCACGCTGTTGGTGTTCGGCACCGAGCTCAGCGTCTACGCGTTCGTCGGCGTGATCATGCTGGTGGGGCTGGTCAAGAAGAACGCGATCATGATGATCGACTTCGCCCTCGAGGCCGAACGCCGGGAAGGCAAGTCACCGCGCGACGCGATCATCGAGGCGTGCAGCGTACGCTTCCGGCCGATCATGATGACAACGATGTCGGCGCTGATGGGAACCCTGCCGATCGCCATCGGGTGGGGCGCCGGTGCCGAGTCACGCCGCCCGCTCGGTCTGGCCGTCGTGGGGGGGCTCGCGTTTTCTCAGCTCATCACGCTGTACGTGACGCCGGTCTTCTACACCTACCTCGACGCCCTCCAGCAGCGCCTGGGGCGGCGCATCGCGTCCGCCCCCGCTCCCTTGGCGGCGCCCACCGCCGCCGACTAGTCCCGGTCGCCGGTGCTCGTGTCGCGCCGCACGCGCGTCACGACCGTGGGACGCACCGGCATCCCGGGTTGCAGCAGCTCCAGGCCGCCGACCACCACCTGCTCACCGGGTTGCACTCCGGCGGCGATTTCCACGAAGCCCGGCGTCCGCACTCCGAGCGTCACCGGCTTGCGCTGCACTTTGCCCTCGGCGACCGTCCAGACGAAATTGGCGCCCTGCAGCGGTACGACCGCGTCCTCGGGGACGACGATCGCCTTAGGGCGCACCGCCGTCACGAGGTGTGCCTCGATGAACATCCCCGGCTGCAGCAGCCGGTGCGAGTTCGGCACACGCGCCTTGACGAGGATCGTGCGACCCGGCAGCTGGACGACCGGGTCCACGAAGTCCACCTCGCCGGTGAAGTCGCGGCCCGGAAGCGCGGCCACCTGGAACGTCACTTCCTGGCCCAGGCCCAACAGCCGCGCGAAGCGCTCCGGCACCTGGAACGCCGCGCGCTGCGGATTGACGGTGTGCAACGAGATGAGCCGGGTGCTCGTGGTGACGTAGTCGCCGAGACTGACGTAGCGCTGCCCCGCGACGCCCGCGAACGGCGCGCGCACCGTCGTGCGGTCGAGCCGGATGCGGGCGAGGTCGTACTCCGCTTGCGCGCCGCGCGAAGTCGCTTCGGCGCGCTCCAGGTCCGCGGCCGAGGACGCGTGCTGGGCCGCCAGCTCCTTGGTGCGCGCGAGGGCCTGGTCCGCCAGATCGCGCTGCGCGGCGAGCTGCGCCACCTGGGCCTGGAGCTGGGCGTCGTCCACCTTGAAGAGCGGCGTGCCCTTCTCGACCTCCTGCCCTTCGCGCACCAGGAAGTCGGTGATCCGCCCGTCCACTTCGGGTCGCAGGTCGATGGACTGCACCGCCTCGATCTGTCCCGTCGCCGCCACCTCGTCGCGCACCGTATCGACGCTGGCGACGGCCACCTCGACCGGCACGCCGGCGAAGCCGCCGCCGCCCGCCCCACTGGTCCGGGGCTTCTTGCAGGCGCCGCTCGCCAGCGCCGCCACCGCTGCCACCGCCGTCAGAACTGCTGCACGTCCCACGTTCGTCTTGCTCACGGATCGTTCCTAGTTCGTCGGAAAGAGTCGTCGGCCCAAAATCGCCTCGAGCCCGGCCAGCGCGAGCCGGGTTGCGTACCGCGACTGCACCAGCTGCGCCTCCGCCTGGCTCAAGCTCACTTCACCTTCCAACAGGTCGAGAATCGTCGTCGCCCCGGCCCCATAGCGACTCTGCTGCACGCGGAAGTTCTCGCGCGCGACCGCCAGCCCCTCGGTCGCCAGGTCGGTGCTGGCCCGGGCGGTCGCGTACCCGTCGTAGGCCGCCGTCACGTCGTGCCGCACGGCGCGGTCCAGGTCGTCGCGGATCGCCCGCGCCACGTCCCGGTTGACGCGCGCCACGCTCAGGGCGACCTCCCGCCGGGCGTTGTCCCAAAGCGGGAACGACACGTTCAAGGTGAGGGCGTTGAAGCTCCGCAGCGTCGGGACGAACCGGTTGTCGAATGCCGTACGGGTCCACGACACCGAGGCCCGCGGCAGGTAGGCCCCGAGCTGCGCCCGGTAGGACGCCGCCGCCGCCCGCTCGTTCGCCGCTACCTGCCGGTAGTGTGGCCCCTGGGCCGCGGCTTCCGTGATCGCATCGGCCAGCGTGAGCGGCAGCTCCGCCGGCGGCAGCGTGTCGATCGCCGCAGCGTCCACCGGGCCCGCCGCCCCGATGCGCCGCCCCAGTTCCAGCCGCGAGACGCGCAGCGCGGACTCCTGCTGCAACAAGGTGACGCGGGCTTGGGTGAGCTCGAGGCGCAGCTGCAGCGAGTCGGTTTGCACCGCGGCTCCGGTCCGCACCCGCGCGCGCGCCACAGCGAGCTGCTCCTCGGCGCGGCGCACGCGGTCACGCGCCACCCGCGCCAGCTCGCGGTTGGCCAGCACAGCGTTGTAGTCGGCCTCCGTCAACAGCGCCGAGGCGAACCGGGCTTGCAGCTCCCCGGCGTGGGCGGCGTCGAGGGCCGCGCCGGAACGGGTCAGCTCCGCGAGCTTCTGGCCTCCCGTGAACAGGTCGTAACTCGCGCTCACGGCGGCCTGCACCGAGTACGGCTCCGGCTTCAGGGTCGCGAAGTTGAAGAACGGCGGCGCATACTTGGTCGCGCTCGTGCTCAGGGTGACCGATGGAAGAATGAACACGCTGAACGCGCTGCGCCGCGCCCACACGGCGTTGTCCACCTGGCCGAGGGCCGCGACGTAGTTGGGGTCGAGCCCCGTCGCCCGGCGCAGGGCCTCGGCCAGGGTCACGGTCGCTAGCGTGTCAGCGGGAGCGGCCGCCACCTGAAGCGCCAGGAGCAGCGCCAGCATCAATCGGCCTCCACGGGCCGGACCGCCCGCACCTCACGCGCCTCGCGTGCGACCAGACGGTCGAGCAGCAGGTACGCGACCGGCACGACGAACAGCGTCAGCACGGTCGAGAAGAAAATGCCGCCCACGATCGCGTACCCGAGCGGACGGCGCGACGTCGAGCCAGCGCCCAACCCGAGCATCACCGGGAAAGCGCCCATGATCGTCGCCACCGAGGTCATGAGAATCGGGCGTAGCCGGATGCGGCCAGCCTCGAGCACGGCCGCTACCGTTTCGAGGCCCTTCGCCTTCAGCTGGTTCGTGTACTCCACCAGGAGGATCGAGTTCTTCGTCACGAGCCCGATCAAGAGAATCATGCCGATCTGGCTGTACAGGTTGATCGTGCCCCCAGGCCGATGGAACACGGCGGCCACGAGCAGGGTGGCCAAGGCGCCCGTGATCGCGAGCGGGACCGCCAACAGCACCGTGAAGGGGTGCACGATCGACTCGAACTGCGACGCGAGCACCATGAACACCACGAGCAGCGCCACGCCGAAGGCGAAATACAGCGCGCCGCCGCTTTCCCGGAACTCCCGGGAGTCGCCGGCCAGCGCCGTCGTGCTTCCCGGTGGGAGTACCCGGCGCGCCAGGGCGTCGAGCGAATCGAGCGCCTCACCCTGGGCGAACGGCGGCACCAGCGACGCGGTCAACGTGAACGACGGCACGCGGTTGAAATGATTGATCTGCCGTGGCCCCACACCCTCCTCGACCTTGGAAAGCCCGGCGAGCTGCACCAGTTGCCCGCCCCGGCCGCGCAGGTAAATCCCCGACATGTCGCTCGGCGTGGCGCGGTGGCTCCGGTCGAGCTGCACCATCACGTAGTAGAGTTTGTCGTTGCGGGTGAACGTGCTGACCCGTCGGCCCCCGAGGAACGTCTGCAGCGCGGCGGCGACATCGCGCACGGGCACACCGAGATCTTCGGCGCGGTCGCGGTCGAAGGTGACCCGCAGTTCCGGCTTGTTGACCCGGAGATCGGTGTCGATGTTGGTGAGCCCGTTGATCGCCCGCGCATGCGTCGCGAACGTGTCCATCGCTTGGCCGAGCCGCGCGAAATCCGGGTTTTGCACCACGAACTGTATTGGTTGACTGAAGCCGAGCGCCCCGGGCGCGTACGGGAACGCCCGGACACCAGGAATCCCGAAGAGCTGGGGGAACAGTCCACCCACCATTTGCTGGACGGTGGTATGCCGTTCGCTCCAATCTTTCAGGATAACGCCGATGAAGGCCCGGTTGACCCCGCCCGCGAATCCGCCGATGATCGTGAAGTACCCCTGGACATCCGGGGTCCTGCCGATGATTTGCTCAATCTGACGCACATAGCCGTCCGTATAGTCGAGCGACGAGCCTTCGGGCGCCGACGCCACCACCAGGAAGAACCCGCGGTCGTCATCGGGAATGAGCTCGTGCTTGAGGTTGCGATACAGCACGAACGCCAGGGCCACCGTCGCCGCCGCCCCGGCGAGGACGATGCCTCGCTTCCGGAGCGCGGCCTGCAGCAGTCCGGCGTACCGCTCCGCGAGGGCGTTGAAGCCTCGCTCGAACATCTTGAAGATCGCCCCGTGCTCGTGCGGCACGCGCAACACCTTCGCGCACAACATCGGCGTCAGCGTCAGCGCGACGAATCCGGAAATCACGACGGCCCCGGCGACCGCGATCCCGAACTCGCTCAACAGCCGTCCCGTGGAGCCGCGGAGGAACCCGAGCGGCGTAAACACCGCGACGAGGGCGATCGTCGTCGCGATCACCGCGAAGCCGATCTCGCCGGTGCCGCGCATCGCCGCCTGCTCGGGTGCCTCGCCCAGCTCTTCCTGGTGCCGGTAGGCGTTCTCCAGCACGATGATCGCGTCGTCCACCACGATACCGATCGCGATGGTGAGCGCCAGCAGGGTGAAATTGTTGATCGAGAAGCCGAGGAAGTACATGATGGCATACGTCGCCACGATCGACGTCGGGATCGCGAGGCCCGGGATGATCGTCGCCCGCAGGTTGCGCAGGAACACGAAGATGATCAGCACGACGAGGATTGCCGCGATGACCAGCGTCAGCCGCGCGTCGTGGATCGAATGCGTCACAAAGACCGACCCGTCGAACGCGATTTCGAGCTTCACCCCCGGGGGCAGGGTCTGTTGGATGCCGGGGAGCGCCTCCCGGATGCGCTGCGCCACCTGGATGAGGTTCGCCTTGGATTGGCGGACGACGCCGATGGCGACCGCGGGAGTCCCGTTGTACCGGAAGATCGAGCGGGTGTCCTCAGGTCCCAGCTCGACGTTCGCCACGTCCTTGAGCTTGACCACCTGCGTCCCCTGGGTCACCACGACCATGTCGCCGAACGCCAGTGGCGTCTTCAACTCCCCCAGGGACCGGACAGAAAACTCCCGCCTGGTCGATTCGATACGGCCCGCCGGGATCTCGACGTTCCGGGCGGCGATCGCGCTCTCCACGTCCTGCACGGTGAGGCTCCGCGCCGCCAGCTCGTCGGGCTGCACCCAAACCCGCATCGCATAGCGCCGCTCGCCGAAGATCCCGGCGCTGCCGACGCCGGGGAGGCTCTGCAGCCGCGCCTTCACGAGCCGGTCGGCGACGTCGGAGAGCAGCATCAGGTCGTAATTCGAGCTGCTCAACGCCAGCCAGAAGAACGGCTGGGCGTCGGCCTGCTGCTTCGCGATCACCGGCTCCAGTACGTCCACCGGCAGGCGCCCGCGCACCCGCGAGACCTTGTCCCGCACATCCTGGGCGGCGACGTCCACCGGCCGATCGAGGTTGAACTCCAAAGTGATCTGGCTGTTCTGCTCCGACGACGCGCTGGTCAGCGTACGCAGACCCTGGATCGTGGACAGCTCCTCTTCGAGCACGTCCGTCACCGCCGTCTCGACCACCTGCGCATTGGCGCCGGGGAGCGTCGTACTGACCGAAATGATCGGAGGATCGATATCCGGCAGCTCGCGCACCGACAGGCGTGAGTAGCCGATGACGCCGAAGAGGACCAGCGCGGCGCTGATCATGCTCGCCAGCACCGGCCGGCGGATAGCGGTGTCGGACAGCTTCATGACGGGGAACCCCTTTTCGGTCTACAACGCAGGCCAGCCGCTCCCGGTTCGCGGCGGTGGCTACCTAATCGTCGTTCGGCGCACTCAAGATTCGACATCCGCGCCAAGGCCACGCGGTCGGAAAACCAGCCGTCCGAAAAGTAATCGAGGTGATGGCTTCTTGGCGGCGGCGAATTGTAAGGAATGCGTCACGAGCGCCTCCCTGACGGCGGCGCTGGCAGGGGAGTTTCTCAGGGTGGCCCCCCGGGGGGGCCTGATCAGCGCAAGGTCGCGCTGAAGCCCAGGTGGAGGACCACCAGGTCCGCCTCACTGCGAATCGGCCGCACGGTGAAGGACCCGTCGCTGTTGTGGGTAATCCCACCGCTCGTCACGTAGGTCGCCTGGCCGTTATGGAGCGCGCGGACACCCATATCCAGCGCCAGTCCCCCGCCCATCCCCGCCCTGCTCCGCAACCCGATGCGCAACCCGCCGCCGACTTCCGTGGCCCAGGTGAAATCGTCGTTCAACGTCGTGGTGACCCCGCACGAGCAGCCGTCGTCGAGACCGAGATCCGTCGAGAAGTACGAAAAGCCTCCGGCCACGAAGCCGTACAGGCGGATCGGGCCTGAGCCGAGGGCGAGCTGAGGGCCGACTCTCAGGGTGCTCACGTATGACTTGGTCGTCACCACGGGATACAACACCCAGGTGTCGTAATTGTGGTAGAGGACCGAGAAATCTCCGCGGATGGCGAAGGTCCCCGCCGGGTCGAGCGGCACCGCCAGGTAGCCGCCGATGCCACCGGCGGCCCTGACGAAGGTCTTGAACTCGCCGCGCCCCAGCCCCAGCGCTAGGTTGAGCCCCAGCTCCGGGGCCCCCCAGCGGTTCACCGGGCGCAACGCCGGGTTCTGCGCCGCCGCGTTGGTCACAGCGGAAGCCAGGAGAACGCCGATGCACAACGCGGCACGCCGCTTCATGTTCGTATGATCCGCCTTTGGAGTCGCGCCACAAGAGGGGCAACCCTCGTGCCAGCCACGGCCCGCTTGCTGTCGGGGAGCGCCTGACCTCAAAAGAGGACACTGTGGACCAGATCAGCTATGAGCAGTTCAGGAAGGTAGACATCCGCGTGGGGCGGATCGTGCAGGTGGACGACTTTCCACAGGCGCGCAAGCCGGCGTTCAAGTTGCGGATCGATTTCGGGGCGCTGGGGATCAAGACCTCGAGCGCCCAGATCACCACTCACTACAGCAAGGAAGATCTCCTCGGCCGGTTGGTGATCGCGGTCGTGAACTTTCCGCCACGACAGATCGCGACGTTCCGTTCGGAAGTGCTGACATTGGGCGTGATGCTGGCGGACGACGAGGTGGTGCTGGTGGGGCCGGACCGCGATGTGCCGCTCGGTCTGGAAGTCCGTTAGCGCGCGGCGGGCGTCCCCGCGCCGAAGCGCGCCGCGACGTACTCCTCGAGGATCTGCAGAAACTCGCTCACGATCGCGTCGCCCTTCAAGGTGACGGTGAGCTTGCCGTCCACGTACACCGGCGCCTTGGGTTCCTCGAACGTCCCCGGCAGCGAGATGCCGATGTCCGCGTGCTTCGATTCCCCGGGCCCGTTCACCACGCAGCCCATCACCGCGACACGCAGCTCTTCGGAGCCCGGGTAGCGCTCCCGCCACACGGGCCGCTGCGCGTGCAGGTGCGCCTGGATCTGCTCGGCCATCTCCTGGAAGAAATGGGAGGTGGTGCGGCCGCAGCCGGGACACGCCGTCACCTGGGCCACGAAGCTCCGCAGGCCGAGCGATTGCAGCACCTGTTGCGCGACCTGCACCTCCTCGGTGCGATCGCCGCCCGGACGCGGCGTGAGCGAGACGCGGATCGTATCGCCGATGCCCTCCGTGAGCAGGGTGGAGAGCCCGGCGGTGCTCGCCACGATCCCCTTCATCCCCATCCCCGCCTCGGTGAGCCCCAGGTGCAGCGGGTAGTCGCAGCGCCCGGCGAGCTTGCGGTACACGTCGATCAGGTCCTGCACGCCGGAGACCTTGGCGGAGAGGATGATACGGTCGTGCCCCAGCCCGCACGCTTCGGCGAGCTCGGCTGAGCGCAGGGCCGACTCGACCATGGCGTCCATCGTGACGTCCCGGGCGTCGCGCGGCTCGGCCTGTTTGGCGTTGGCGTCCATCATCTCGGTCAGCAGCTGCTGGTCGAGCGAGCCCCAGTTCACGCCGATGCGCACCGGCTTGTCGTGCGCGAGGGCGACCTCGATGATAGCGCGGAAATTCACGTCGCGGTGCTTGGAGCCGACGTTGCCGGGGTTGATGCGGTACTTGGCGAGGGCGGCGGCGCAGGGGGGGTACTTGGTGAGCAACAGGTGGCCGTTGTAGTGAAAGTCGCCGATGACCGGGACATCGACCTGCCGCACGATGTCCGGGACGGCGCGCGCGGCGTCCTCGGTGTTGACGGTTACGCGCACCAGCTCGGAGCCGGCTTGGTGAAGGGCGCGCACCTGGGCCGCCGTCGCGTCGGCGTCGGCGGTGTCGGTGTTGGTCATGGACTGGACGACGATCGGGTGGACCGAGCCCACCTTCACGCCGCCCACGTCCACGGTCACGGTGCGGCGGCGACGCATCTCGGACATCGGGGGAAATCTAATCCTGGCTCACACCTAGAAGGGCTTGTCCTGAATGACGAGGCGCACCCGGAACTGGTTGACGCGCAGGGTGCCGGACATGGGAGCGGTCGTCACGGTCTCGAAGCTGCGGAGCAGGATCCACACCGAGCTGTTGCTGAAGACGGGGTCGCCCACGATGGTCTTGCTCAAGGCCAGGGAACCCGTCTGAACGTTGGCGACCGACACCGTGCCCGTCGCCACACTGTCCGTACTCGTATAGGTCCCAGCAGAGTCCGCCGCGAACAATAGTTTGAATCGGAACGACCCGGCGCCGGTCTTGTTCTCGACCGCCGCGCCGACGGTGAAGGTGACCGAGTCCGCCGTGCTGCTCCCCAGACCCGGGATGAGACCGACCTTCACCGGCACGCCGTCCGTCGTCGCGCTCCCGGGAAGGGGAATACTGTAGGCGAGGGTGTCGTTGCTGGTGCTCTTCATGAAACTCAGGACGTCCACGTTGAAGATGGCCCGCCCCTGTCCACAGGCGATGGCGACTCCCCCCACCGTGGCGAGGGCGCCGATGAGCCGGAGTGTGTTCCTCTTGCTCGACATGGCGCCTCCTAGTACAGCGTCAGCGACGTGGCCATGGTGATGCCACGCACGTTCGAGAACGAATGGCTGTGGGTCCAGAATCCGACGTCCAGCCCCAAAGGTCCGAGCCGCAAGCCCCCACCCCACCCGAATTGGACTTTTTTGCGCTCGTCGCGGGAGACGCCGCCCCGCAGCGCCAGCGGCCCCATCCGCTGCTCCGCGCCGAGGTGGATCACGGTGCCGCGTCCGCGGTCCAGCACGTCCGCCCCCACGAGGGTGCCGCCCGGCAGGGTGTAGGCCAGATTCGCCACGTACGAGACCGGCAACCGCGTGTGGCTCTCCACATGATCGGCCACAAGCGTCTTCTTCAGGCTGTCTTTTACGCCCGTCGTGTCCCACGTCCAGCGCTCGATCCGGGTATCGGACCAGGTGAGCTTGGCGCCGATGTCGTTGATGCCCGCGCCGACCTCGAACGGTCCCGCCATCCACACCACGCCGAAGTCGCTGCCTACGCCGTGTCCGAACGCGTTCCCGAAGCTGGAGTAGGTGATGGTCAGGTCGAGGTTCGGCGTCACCGGGTTGTTGCCTTTGAAGATCGTGTCGCCGGTGGTGAAGCCCGCGGGCCCGCGGGCCGACGTGTAGCCCACGCCCTGGTAGTAGTGGACGTTGGCGCCCAGATAGAGACCGCGGTCATCCGTGCCCCAGATCCGGCCGGCGAAGCCGACCTCGGGCGCGAAGCCGCCCTGGACCTGGCCGTCCGCGAGGATGTCGTACGCAGTGAAGTGCGCGGCCGGATGCGCATCCGCCAGGAACGCGCGCAACGAGTCGTTGAGGGTAAAGCCGACTTTGTCCTGCACGAAGCCGGTGACCCCGACGTGCACACCGTGGATACCGAATCCCAGACCGAACGGCCGCCCCGAGCCACCGAGCCCGAACTCATCCTCCGGGATCAGCGTCTGCGCCTTACCGAGGTTCACGATCAGCGAGTCCCGTGCGATCGTGAAGATGACGTCGTTGGTGGGGGTCGGCGCTTTGCGAACCTCATAAAAGAGGGGTGGATTGAGGATCAGGTCCAGGGTTTCGACCGGATTGAACCCGGCCGAGTCGGGGTGGAACAGCGGGTCCGTTTTGAGCTTGGAGATCGGATGATCGTGGAAGAACTTGATCAGGCCCAGCGGAATCGGAATCGTGAACTTCCCGCCGAGCCCCTGTTCCTTGCGTTCGGGAACGGCCCGGTAGGCGGCGTTGTAGCGCGTGAGACTGCCGCTGCGGCCCAGGTGGAGCCCGCCCAGACCGATCAGGCGGGCGTCGACAGTCTGCGCAGGCAGCGGCGCCACGAGGGCGCAGAGGCAGGCGGCCAGGGTGAGACTGGACAGCACGTGTCGCACGGGCATTCCCTCTCCCCAATAGGGCCCTCCAAACTAGCAAATGCCGTGCCCCAATGCACTGTAACCGGCGTCACGCCGCCGCGAATTGCACCGTTACCGTCGTTCCCTGGCCGGCCGAGCTGGTGAGCGTGATGGCCGCGCCCCAGCTCTCTACCAACCGCTTGGCGATCGCCAGACCCAGCCCGGAGCCGCTCGAAGTGGTCGAGAAGGTCGGTTCGAACACCCTCCCTAATGCTTCGGTCGGGATCCCCCGGCCATCGTCGCGGACGGACACGCGTCGCCCGTCGTCATCTACACGCACTTCGACCGCCCGCGCCCCGGCATTGCGGGCGTTTTCGAGCAGGTTCACGAGCACTTCCTTCACCTCGTCGCGCTGCGCGCGCACCGGCGCTCCCGCTCCGCCGGCGAGCGTGAAGCGGGTGGGGCCCTCGCGCCCGCCGAGGGCGTAGAGGTCCACCACCTCGCGGGCGACGGCGTGGAGTTCGACCGGCTCCAGCGGCGGCTGCTCGGCCGCCGGGGCGCCGAATCGCGAGAACGCGCGCGCGATGGCGTCGAGCCGATCGATCTCGGCGAGGATGCGCGCCGCCGTTTCCTGGAGCGTGCGATCGAAGTCGGCGGCCCCGCCCCGCGCCCGCTGCAAATGCTGGATGCCGAGGCGGATCGGCGTCAGGGGATTCTTGATCTCGTGCGCCACCTGGCGGGCCATCTCCCCCCACGCGATGACGCGGGCCGCGCGCGCCAGCTGGGTGGCGTCGTCGAGGGCGACGACGCACCCGTCCGGACTCGGCCCCAGCGCGGCCAGCTGGACGCGGATCTGCCGACCGGCGACCTCGAACTCCCGCTCGGCGATCCCGGCCGCTCCGGCCGCGAGGAACGCCGCGACGGCGTCCCACACGGGCTCCCAGACGGGAGCGGCCGTCCGACGCAACAGGTCCCCGGGCTCGAGCGCGGTGCCGAGCAGCTCCTCGGCGCGCGGATTGGCCATGGTCACCCGGAGATCGGAGTCCACGGCGACGACGCCGGTCGCCACGTTCGCGAGCACCTGCGCCGTGCGCCGGCGTGCTTCCTCGAGTGCGCCCTGGCTGCGGCGCACGTCGGAGGCCATGCGCTCGAACGCCGAGAGCACCGGCGTGAACTCGAGTGGCGCGCCAGGCGGGAACGCCGGGACCGAGACTCCGCGTCCCACCGCCACAGCGGCGTCCCGGAGCGCGGCGACCGGGCGGGCGAGCGTGCCCGCGGCAAGCCCGGCGAGCACCACGGCGGCAACCACCCCGACGAGGATCGCGAGCACCAGCACATACGCGAGGTCTTCCTGTTGCTGGCGGACGCGCTCGTCGTCGAGCAGCTGCGGGACCGCGAGGGTGCCGAACGCCGCCGGTGGGCCCGGCGCCACCACGAGGTAGCCGACGCGCACGGGGCGGCCGGCGGCCCGCTCGTCGGTCGTCACCTCCAACTCGTCTTCGAGCGCCAGCCCCCGGAACACCCGCGGGGCGAGCAAGGGGTCGACGAGACCGAGCTCGGCGAGCACCGGGGCGCTCGCCCCGATCAGCCGCCCGCCCCGATAGATCCACAGGTCGGCGTCGAGACGCGCCCCCAGCTCGCCGGCAGGAACCTGCGCCGCCATGGGGGCCGCGTCGCGCAGGGTCTGGCGGATCAGGAGGTCGCCGGCGCGACGGGCATCATCTCCCAGACGGGCGAAGCTCCATCCCGCGAACAGCAGCACCGGCAGAACGAAGAAGCCGCTCAAGGTGGCGGTGAGGCGCACCCGGTAGCTCGAGCGCAGCTCGGTCAGGGTCTGCGGCAGCGCCAGGCGCCACGGCTCCGACAGCATGCGACTGAACCACCCTATCGCCGCCAACAGCAGCAGATCGGCGACGACGACGAGCGCTCCGCGCACCAGCAGCCCCCACAGGCCGCCCAGCTCCACGATCACGTGCACGTGTCGGGCCCCACCTGGCAGGTCCACGTGGCGCTCGCCGCGCGCGAGCCAGCCGTCACGCGTCCACGACACGTCGGGCCCCATCCCCGCCAACACGGGCTCGGCCGGACCCAGAAAAATGGAGTATGGCGGCGCACGGCCCAGCTCGCCGCGCAGGAATCGCGCGACGCGGTCCGGCGCCATGTAGCGCGACCGCGGGCCCACGCCAACCGTGAGCAGGTCGCCCGACGGCAGCGGCGCGACCAGCACGTAGTGCACCCCCGGAACGCGCTCCAGGCGCTCGACCCGGGCCCCGCGCGCGGTCATGGGGGAGCGTACTAAGGCAGCCAGCCGCGGGGTGTCCAGGTCCAGCGTCGCGAGCCGGATCTCGGCGACGGGGTTCCCTGCGGGGGACCACAGCGCGAGCACCGTCGGGTAGTCCTGCGCGGCGAGCGGCGAGCGCTGCCACAGCGCGTACAGCTCCCCCGCCGAGTGGGGCGGCGACCCGCGCTGCGCCTCCTGCCCGACGCGCTCCAGCAGCGCCACAGCGACCGCGTCCCCTTCGGTGCCGAGGCTCTGAGCGTCGCGCCGGGCAAGCTGGAGACGGCCTTCCACGGCCGCCCCCCACGTGACGAGTCCCGCCGCGGTCCCCGCAACCGTCGCGATGCCGACCAGTGCCCAGCGGCGCGGCGCCGGCACGATGACGCCGACCAGAGCGGGCAGCCACATGAACGTGTACCACTCGGGCCACGCCCCGGTTGGGCGCCACAGGAATAGCCCCCCGACCGCGGCGAGGGCGGCCCACGCGCACGCCACGGGCAGCGTCCACGGCACGCGCGCAGACGCGACGGGGCCGCGGACGAGGGCGGCGGCCAGCAACACCAAGGCCATGCTGGCCGCCGCGAGTGAGACCTCCCATGACAGCCACAGACCGAGACTCACGCCCCCTGCGGGCGGCTGGATGCCGCGCCCGAAGTAGCGCACCACGTAGGGGGCGACGAGCAGCAACGACAGTGCGGCCGCCACGCTCCACCAACGCCGCCGCGGGGCGCGCCGCCAGAGCGCGGCCGCGCCGAGCAGGACGACGACTCCGAGCACCGTGAGCGAGCCCGCCGAGGCGCTGAAGTCGCGCAACAGCGGGCGGTAGAAGGTGGCCGGGGAGAACAGCGTGGCGAGCGGCAGTGACGGGCCCAGCGGGGCGCGGGCGAGCGCCCACGCGGCGGCCAGCATGACCGCCCACCGCCACCGCCCCGCCGGCGCGGCGGCGAGGAGAAAGAGCAACGTCGCCGCGAGCGCCACCCCGGCACGGCGGGCGGTGGTCGACAGTGCGGCCAGCTTCGCGTCGCCCTGGGGAGGCGGCACCGGCAGCACGCTGAACAGCGTGGGGCTGCTCGTGCAATTGAGCGGGCAGAAATCGAACACATCGGTATCGCGAGGAGCCCTCCCGGCCGCGTACAGACGGAGCACCACGCCGTGCACCCGCCCGAACGCGACACTCACCGCGCCGTCGCGGTCGGGGGCCGCCGGCGACGCATCCAGGAGAACCGTCCCCACCGCCGTACCGCCCGCCTGCGTCTGGCGCCGCGCCTCCAGCGTCACGTAGAATGGTGTGATGTCGGCGCGCAACTCCGTCGTATCCATCGCGGGGATGAGCCGGTGCCGCCCCGCCCACGCCTCGGGCACGCCATCCGGCCCGAGGATCACAACCCCGCGCTCGGGAGCGCCCCCGCCGCCCACAGCATCGGCGAGTCGCGTAAACTCGTCCTGGGCCGGCAACAGGGAGGCGGTCGCTCCCCGTTCCGCGAGCCGCCGGGCCTGTGTGACGGCGTCCGAGAGCGTCGCTTCGAGGGCGCGCGAGGCCCGAGTGATGCGCGTTTCGCGCAGCGCCACCCAGCAGCACTCGATGCGCCGCACCTGGAGCACGCCCGCGACGAGAATGCCACCGAGTACAAGCGCAGCGAGCGCGGCGAGACCGGCTCCAACCGCGCGCCAGGCGCCCGCGCGCACCAGCGCCGCCGCCGCGAGGACCGCCGCTCCCCCCGAGACCCACGCCCACGCCGGCGCCTGCGCGTGCAGCCACTCCGCTGCCGCGACCACCGCGATGGCGCCAGCGACCACGACATGAGTCAGCCGCTGCGCCTCAAGGCGCTGGTTCCCGACGAGGTGCGCGCGGCCCTTGCCCACGACCCGCGCCTCCTCGTCCCCGTCGGCACCTGTGAGCAGCACGGCCCGCACCTCCCCCTGGGCTGCGACACGATCATCGTCGAGCGGCTCGCCGACGATCTGTCGGCCCGCTTCGGCATCCTGCGCGCGCCCACCGTCGAGTACGGCGTGAACACCGCCACCAAGGTGCCGTACCCCGGCAACGCCGCGGTGCGCCGCAAGACTCTACACCGCTGGTTGAACGACCTCGTCGGCGCGTGGGAGCAGAGCGGCGTCGAGACGTTCGTGATCCTCACCGCCCACGGACACGACCCGCACCAGGAGGCCCTGTCGACGCTGCGCACCCGCCGGGCTCGTGTCTTCACGGTGGACGTCTTCGCTCTCGACTTCGGCGCCCAGCTCGACGACGCCGACGGACCCGTCCACGGCGGCGAGCTCGACACCTCCCTGCTCCTGTACATCGCCCCGGAGCTCGTTCGCATGGACCGCGCCCAGGACTTTCTCCTCGAGGGCCGCGCCCGCACCCGCCACCAGCGCGGCCTGACCGGGCCCCTTCCGGCGGTCAGCCCGGGCTCCCTCGGTCGCCCCAGCCTCGCCTCCCGCGAGAAGGGGGAGCGGCTCTATAAGATGATTGTCGAGCGTATCGCCGCGCGAGTTCTCAACGGCGGGCCGCAGCCCGTATGATCGCGCTCGCCGCCGTGCTCGCGTCGCTGCAGGCGCCGCTCGACTCGGGGGTCTTCGTCGTCCGCCAGGACACCGTCGAGATCGCGCGCGAGAGTTTCCGCCTGCTCCCGTCGCCTGCCGGGGGCTTCACCCTGACGGCCACCACCCGCTACGATCGCGGCCGGCCCGTGGTGGTGCTCGCGCCGCTGGTCGCGTTCACGGCCGATTCCCAGCTCGCGACGCTGCAGTACGACGTCGCGGACCCGCGCGAGCCGGTGCGGATTCTCGGGCAATTGGGGCGCGGCCGCGTCACGCTGCGCTACCTCGCGCACGCCATCGAGCGCGCCCGGGAGTTCCCAGCGGGCGCGGTCACCCTCGTGCTGGACGACTCCGTGTTCGCGTTGTACGCGGCGGCCGCCTGGCGCGCCAGTCCCGTCCCCGCGACGCTCACCGTCATCTACCCGCGCGGCGCGCGCCGCGCCACGCTGACGATCCGGGATCTCGGCATCGAGGCCACCACCCTCAATCGGAACCCCACCACCCTGCGTCACGTGGTCGTGTCGGGCGGGGCCGACGGCGCGGTGCATCTCTGGCTGACCCGCGACGGCCGGCTCCTGAAGGTGGAGATCCCCGCGCGGCGCGTGGTCGCGGAACGGGCGCCCGGCGACTGACCCTCCCCCACCGGGGAACCGCCCGCTACCTTGTGATCGAGGCCTACCCCGTACGTGTCTGAGGACGAAACCCCGCATGGCATTGGCGCGTACAGGGTTCGCCTCACGAACCGGTTCCAAGGATTCTCATGAGACACGTGTTGTTGACCGCCGGGCTGATCGTGTGCCCGGCGCTCACTTCCGCCCAGCAGCGGCTCGCTCCGGCCGCGCTCACGCTGGCTGATGCCATCGCGATCGCCCGCGAGCATAATCCCGCCTACCGCCAGGCGCTGAACAACGCCGGACCCGCTGCCTGGGCGGCGCGCAACGCCTTCGCGAACATTTTCTTCCCAACGGTCACCGCCTCCGGCGGCATCGGCTACAGCGGCCCGGGATCGCAACGGTTCTTGACCCAGAATTTCTCACAGAGCATCGCGACGCAGTCCTCGAGCTACAGCCTCGGCCTCAACTGGGAGCTGTCGGGGCAGACGCTGTGGGCCCGACCGCTGCAGCGCGCCCAGGAGCGCGCCACCGACGCCGACATCGTCGGCGCGGCGCAGGCCCTGGGCTCGGCAGTCACCCAGCAGTACCTGACGGTGCTGCAGGCGCGGGAGACCGCCGACGTAGCCCAGAAGCAGCTCGAGCGGAACCAGCAGTTCCTCACGCTCGCGCGGGCCCGCTATGGCGTGGGCCAGGCGACGCTGATCGACGTCCGCCAGGCCGAGGTGGCGCGCGGGCAGGCCGAAGTGGCGCTGCTACGGGCGCGCACCGCCGTGAGCGTCGAGAAACTGCGGCTGTTCGAGCAGCTCGGCGTGAGCGCGCCGGTCCGGATCGACTCGGTCCAGCTCACCGACACCTTCGCCGTGGAGACGCCGCAGTGGAAGCTGGAGGATCTGCTCACGATGGCTGAAGCCCAGAACCCTTCGCTCCAGGCGCTGCGGGCGCGCGAGCGCGCGGCGGCGTGGGGCGTACGCTCGGCGACCTCGAGCTACGGTCCGTCGGTGTCGCTGTCGGCCAGCTGGTCGGGCTTCACGCAGCGCTTCACGGACATCAACCCGATCATCACCGGCCAGCAGCTCCAGTACGGATCGCTGTTACAGGACTGCCAGGACGAGAACCAGATCCGCACCAACGCGGGCCTCGCGGTTCGCAGCTGCACCAGCTACCAGTGGGGCGCGAGCCAGGAGCAGGCGCTGCGGGACCAGAACAGCCAGTATCCGTTCAACTTCACCCGGCAGCCGTTCCAGGCACGGCTCACGGTGACGCTGCCGTTGTGGACGAACATGGCGCGGCCCCTCCAGGTCTCGCAGGCCCGCGCCCAGCATCAAGACCTCGAGGAGTCGGTGCGGGCGCGCGGGCTGGCCGTGCAGACGGAAGTGAGCCAGGCGTACCTGACCCTGCAGACGGCGTTCACGGCGATCGCGATTCAGGACACGAACCGTACCGCGGCGCGCGAGCAGCTGCAGCTCGCGACCGAGCGCTACCGGGTCGGCTCGGGCACGTTCTTCGAGCTGCTGGACGCCCAGGTGGCGTCGCTGCGCGCCGAGCTGGACTACGTGACGGCGGTCTACGACTATCACAAGGCGCTGGCCGTGCTCGAGGCGGCGGTCGGTCGGTCCCTGCGTTAACGAGAGGATTCACGCGACCATGTCCAAGCGAAACAAGGTGCTGCTGGGCGGCGGCGGGCTGCTGGCGATCGTCGCGCTGGTGCTGGCGAGCGCCAGCGCCAAGCGCGAGAAAGGGATCGAGGTCCGCTTCGAGAAGGTCGGCCAGCGCGACCTGGTCGCGGCCGTGACCGCGAGCGGCAAGGTCCAGCCGAAGAAAAAGGTCGACGTGAGCGCCGACATCACCGGCCGGATCACGCGCCTCGCGGTGCGCGAAGGCGACTTCGTGCGCAAGGGGCAGTTCCTGCTCCAAATCGACCCGACGATTTACCAGGCGAACCTGCAGCGCGCCCAAGCCACGCTCGCGTCCGCCCAGGCCGGGCTCGTCCAGGCCCAGGCAAACCGCGAGCAGGCTCAGCGGGCGCTTGGTCGCACCAAGGAGCTGCGCGACCAGAACCCCAACCTAGTGTCGGCCGAGCAGCTCGAGCAGGCGCAGACCGCCTACAACGTCGCGGAGGCGATCGCCAACTCCTCGGGCCACCAGGTGGACCAGGCCCGCGCGGGCGTGCAGGAGGCCCGCGACCAGCTCAGCAAGACGACGATCACCGCGCCGATGGCCGGCCGCATTACGCGGCTGGCCGTCGAGGAGGGCGAGGTAGCGGTGCCCGGCACTTTCTCGCGCGAGACGGGCCTGCTGCTGACCGTCTCCGATCTCTCGGTCATCCAGGTCAAGGTCAACGTCGACGAAACCGACGTGGTGCGCATCCACCTGGCGGACTCCGTGGAGGTGTCGATCGACGCCTTTCCGGACACGACGTTCACGGGTCGGGTGACGAAGATCTCCGACAGTGCGATCCTGACGGCGGCCAGCTCCGCCGTGAGCGCGAACGACCGCGCGGTGGACTACGAGGTGGAGATCACCCTCGACCACCCGCCGACCGACATCCGGCCCGACCTCTCGGCCACGGCGCGGGTCGTCACCGACACGCGCAAGCACGCGCTGTCGATTCCGATCATCGCGCTGACGGTGCGCGAGAACACGCCCGTGTCGACGGAGAATCGCCGCGTGGACACCGCCGCGACCGGCCGGAAGAAGGAGACCGAAGGGGTCTTCGTCGTGGTGAACGGCAAGGCGGCGTTCCGTCCGGTCAAGGTCGGCATCGCGGGCGACGAGTTTTTCGAGGTGCTCGACGGGCTGCGCGCGGGGGAGACGATCGTCGCCGGGCCCTACCAGGCGATCCGCGATCTGAAGGAGAACACCGCCGTGCGCCCCAGCCGCCAGACGGCCGACACCGCGCGGCGACGCACGTGAGCGAGGCGCAGCAATTCCGGACGGGCGACACGCCGCTCCCGGACGTCCTCATCCTCACGCACAAGCTGGCGCGCGAGTACAACATGGGGTCGGAGACGGTCCGCGCGCTGCGGGGCGTGAACCTCCAGATCCGGCGCAACGAGTACGTCGCGGTGATGGGACCGTCCGGATCGGGGAAGTCCACCCTCATGAATCTGATCGGCTGCCTCGACACGCCGACCGGCGGCGAGTACTGGCTCAACGGACAGAAGGTCTCCGACCTGAGCGATGACGCGCTCGCCCGGATCCGCAACAAAGAGATCGGCTTCGTCTTTCAGACGTTCAACCTGCTGCCGCGGGCGACGGCGCTGCACAACGTCGAGCTGCCGCTCATCTACGCGGGACTCGCCG